>Ga0172378_10000023_pt1 | contig 110963 bp, 129 predicted proteins | sample GrowelOW332metaG_FD_119755 | JGI IMG/M metagenome (GOLD analysis project Ga0172378, IMG submission 119755) | Groundwater microbial communities from an aquifer near a municipal landfill in Southern Ontario, Canada - Pumphouse #3_1 metaG | ecosystem: Environmental > Aquatic > Deep subsurface >... | reverse complement strand
TAATTTTTTCTAAAAATAAAATGGCATCTTTATAAATTTCCCAAGCATCAGCCACTGCTTTCCAATAAATTTTTCGCAATTTCAATATTTCTTTTGCCTTCAAATTTAAATTTAATTTTTTGGCTGCTATTATCAACATTGTTTCTCTTGACCAATATTTATGGCCATATTTAAGCATTATTTTGGTTTGATTTTCATCAATTTCCTTTATAATTTTTTCATAATCAATTCGTTCTTCTTCAGATAAATTTTCTAAACCTCTTTTGGCTCTTAAAATTAAATCAAAAATTTTATTTACGCCGTCTCCTAATTTTGGATAAAAATCATTTAACCCTTCATTTCCTTTTTTATTACCTATATCAAAATCAAATACCGTGTAATCGATATCTATAAAAACCTTATCAATTTTTTTAGCATCAATTAGCTCTAAAACTTCTTTATTATCTAATCTATTGGTTATCATTTTCAATCATTTTTACCAACTTTTTTGCCTCTTTCACAGCAAAATTAATTCCCCGATCTTCTGGGTAAATTTGAGCAAAATTTAATCGATATGTTTTTTCTCCAACCTTATAACTTGGCACTTTATAATTTTTAGTCACAATATGTTGGGCATATTTAATTTTAAAAACTTTTTTCTCTAAAACTTGTTTTTCATCAAATTCTGTTTTAATTTTTTTTAGGTAGTCAAAAAAATCTTTAATTATTTTTTCATCAGCAATTTTAAAATACTTATGATCTTGGGGAACATAGGTTCCTAAATAATAAATATTTTTTCCATTATAGTTTTTTTTATCAATTAAATTTGTATGTTGAATTAATGCCAAGAAAGGGGAATCTAAATCATTAATATTATGCCAATAGTAAGGACTTAAATCCTGATCAGAACTAAAAACCACATCCACTGCTCCAAGATAATCAATGCCTTTAATCGGTCTAGTATCAATTACCACATCAAAATCTTTTTCTAATTCTTTTATATCAATAATTTCTTTATTAATAATTTTTACTTTTTCTTCTAATTTATGAATAACTTGTCCAAAACCACCATCAAGATATCCCAAAACTTCTTCTCCTTTTTCATTTTTTGAACCACCTCGAGTGTGAATTCTGGCCCACAGCCACGCCATCGATACTTTTGTGTAATATTCGTGGAATTTTCCTTTTAAAAGCGGTTTCCAAATCACTTCATAAGCTTCTTTTCCTGCCCATTTTTCCATCCATTCTTCAGCCGTAAAATTTTCATATTTTTGCCAATTTTTATCAAACTTCAGCCATAAATAAATCATTCCTAATCTAAATTTACTGACCAATCCGATTTCTTTAAAATTTAATAAATCAATTGCTCCATTAAATGGATATACTTTACCGTTACTATAAATTCCAGTTGAACTTTTGTACCAACTTAATTTATCAATTAAGACCAATTCTTCGATTAAACTAATTATTTCTTTATCAGTCTTAAAAATATGATGATAAACCTTTTCTAAACTTTTTCCTTCAATTTTAAAATCAGATAACATTCCTCCGATTTCTCTTTCTTTCTCAAAAACAGTTACTTCATATCCTTTTTTAGTCAACTCGTATCCAACAGTTAATCCACCGATTCCTGCGCCAATAATCGCCACTTTTTTGTTGTTCAACTTTACCATTCCTTATGGTATCATAATCCCATTGACTGTTGCTTGGAAGCAACGGTTTTTATTATCATTTATTATTAAATAATGGCTGAACAAATTAAATTAACTAAAAATCGTGATGTAACCATGGATAAAGTCCGAAACATTGGTATCATTGCTCACATTGATGGTGGTAAAACTACTACTACTGAACGTCTTCTTTTCTATACTGGAAATATTCACAAAATCGGCTCTGTTGATGCTGGAACTACTACTACCGACTCTATGGCTCAAGAAAAAGAACGAGGTATTACTATTCAATCAGCCTGTGTCACTACTTTTTGGAAAGATTATCGTTTAAATATTATTGATACTCCTGGGCACGTTGATTTCACCGCCGAAGTAGAACGTTCTCTTCGTGTTCTCGATGGTGCCATCATGATTTTTGATGGAAATGCTGGTGTTCAAGCTCAATCTGAAACTGTCTGGCGACAAGCTGACAAATATGGTGTCCCTCGAATTGCTTTTGTAAACAAAATGGATAAAATCGGTGCTTCCTTTCAAGGAACTCTCGACAGTATTGCTGAAAAATTAAAAGCTCCAGTTGTTCCAGTTGTTATTCCTATTGGTGAAGAACACGACCATATTGGTGTCATCGATTTAATGAATATGGAGATGATTATTTATGATAAAGATGAAGAAGGATTGGAATTTACCAAAAAACCTGTTAATGATGAATACCAAGAAAAAGCTACTGCCGCCAGAGCTAAAATGGTTGAAATGATTGCTGGTGAAGATGAAGTTCTTATGGAGAAATTTTTAAACGATGAAGAAATCTCTATTCCAGAATTAAAAGCCACTTTAAGAAAAGCTACTATTGCCCGAAAACTTTTTCCAATTTATTGCGGTGCTGCCTGGAGAAATAAAGGTATTCATCCCATTCTTGATGCTATTATCGATTATTTACCATCTCCATTAGATCTTCCTCCAATCGAAGGCTACAATCCAGAAACTAATGATCCAATTTTTAGAAAACCTCTTCGAACTGAACCGCTATCAGCCCTTCTTTTTAAAGTTCAATCTGATCCTCATGTGGGGACTTTATCTTATGTTCGAATTTATTCAGGTACCTTAAAAGCCGGTTCTGAGGTTTATAACACTACTAAAAATAAAACTGAACGTATTGGTCGTTTACTTTTGATGCATGCTGACAAAAGAGAAGGTCTTGAAGAAGGTTACGCTGGTGAGATTGTAGCTTGCATTGGTTTAAAAGAATCCACTACTGGTGACACTCTTTGTGATGAAAATCAGATTATTTCTTTATCTCCAATTCAATTTTCTGAGCCAGTTATTTCTTTGTCTATTGAACCAGCTACTGCTGACGACCAAGAAAAAATGGGTGCTGCTTTAAATCGTTTAGCTATCGAAGATCCTACTTTCCGAGTTACCTACAATCAAGAAACTGGTCAAACTATCATTGCTGGTATGGGCGAACTCTATCTTGAAATTATCGTTGATCGTTTAAAGAGAGAATTTGGTGTCAATGTTAAAACTGGTGCTCCTCAAGTCGCTTATCGTGAAACTATTTCTCAAAAGGCCGATGGTGAGGGTAAATATATACATCAATCAGGTGGTCATGGTCAATATGGTCATTGTAAAATTCATGTTGAGCCAAAAGAAAGAGGTGAAGGTTACGAATTTGTCAACGCTGTCAAAGGTGGTGCTATTCCATCTAACTTTATTCCAGCCATTGAAAAAGGTGTTAAAGAGACTCTCCAAAAAGGTATTATTGCCGGTTTCCCTTGTACTGATATTAAAGTTACTGTTTATGATGGAACCTACCATGAAGTTGATTCATCCGAAATGGCTTTTAAATTAGCAGGTAACTATGCTATTAAAGACGCTTTTGCGGCTGCTAAACCTTTGATTGTTGAACCAATCATGAAATTTGAAGTTGCTACTCCATCTGAATTTTTAGGATCTGTTATTGGTGATCTTTCCAGTCGCCGCGGTCAAATTAACGGTACTGAAGATAGTCATGGTTTTACTACCATTCATGCCTTCATTCCTCTCGAAGCTGTTGGTGGTTATGCTACTGTTATCCGTAGCTTAACTCAAGGCCGTGGTTCGTTCTACATGGAACCATGCAGATATGATCCAGTCCCTCGTGATATTCAAGAAAAATTGACCAAAGCTATTAACGGTTAATTAATCTTCAATTAACAATTTAAATACTCCCGATTTTCGGGAGTATTTTTGTGATACAATCAACATCAAACCTTAACAATTTGAAGAAAGGAATGGTCTGTTTTGAAAAAAACTTATTTTATTTGGCTTAAAATAGCTAAAGATAATTTTAAACCAAAAGCTATTGGTCTCTTAAAAGATCAGATAAAAGAGCAAAATCACGGTCTTTTTCGACCAACCGTCAAACTAACAGGTAGTGTTCTTGTATATGAAGATGAAAGCTTCTTTTATTTAAGAATCCAAACCTACTGTTTCAAAAATACTCTATATTTCGAGTTTCCCAATTTTGTGACATCAATTAAAGGAGAATGTTTTATTGAAGATTTAAATATTGTTCCCAATCATGATTTGGACCTATTTTTTTTTCAACAAGTCATGTTCCCTGTAGCCGCCAAGTTTCTTCGAATTTCAGAAACACGATATCTCGCCAGAATTTGTCTGTAAAAACGCATTTACCCCAAACTATCAGCCAAGTGGCAAACAGTTTGGGGTATTTTTTTCGTTTAAATAGGTAAATTTTATAGCGAAGCGACCAAAATTTGCCTATTTAAACGACTCTGATTTATAGGAGTAATTCAATTCTAAAATCTTGACTTTTTCCAATATTTACCCTATAATAATCACATATTTATATTATTTCCAAAGCGGAAACAGCTATAAATCGTACTTTTAAAACTAAGTAAGGATATTGATGAGCGGAAATTTAATTCTATTTTTAAAAACCCAATTTTTTATTTTAAATAGAGTTAGTTTTCCGTTCATCAAAGATGAATGAGATAAAAAGAAAGGAATTTTTATATGGAACAGTATCATGTTTCTTACAGCAAGGCCATCGATATTGTTAATCATGATTTTCATGGCCTCTGTGGTCAGGTCAAAGGTAATGAGTTTGACCAAAAACGTGGAGTTGTAGGTGCTATTGGTACTTATAATGACACTACTAGAAAAAAAGGAAGGAGGTATTTTGTCATTTACCAGGAAACTAGCGGTAGAATTAGATGGACTCGTTTTCGGTATCACTATATATCTCATAGTTGGGAGGAATGGTGGGACGGCGATGTTGACCAAAATGTATTTCAGGATCCTGTCTGGAAGCATGCCATTTTGTGTATTATCAACTGATCCTTACTTGCACCCCGAACCTTATACTTAAAACATCAAGCTATTTGCTTGTTTTTATTGTTTTAATTTGTGGTCTCGGGGTATTTTTTTTGATAAAAATTTCAATTTATTCAATTAGAGACACCATGGGTGGCGTCTCAATCAAATTATGTTTTGTATATTTTTTGTGTTAAAATTTTACTTACTCGATTTAGATTATTATTATTCTAAAAAAAGGCATTAAATTGCTCGTTTTTGTATATTGCAAAGCCTTGGCTCAGCTGATACAATTCAAAAGCATTTTAATCTAATATTATTAGTTAAATTTCGTCTTTTTAAAAAAGACATAAATAAAGGAAAAAAAATATGGCAGAAACATATCAAAGAACCAAGCCACACGTTAACGTCGGTACTATTGGTCACGTCGACCATGGTAAAACTACTTTAACTGCCGCTATTTCAAAAATTCAAGGAGGCGGAAAATCTTACGCTGATATCGCTAAAGGCGGTACTGTTCGTGATGCTTCTAAAATCGTTACTATTGCTATTTCTCATATTGAATACGAAACTGTCAATAGACATTATGCTCATATCGATTGTCCAGGACATGCTGATTATGTTAAAAACATGATTACCGGTGCTGCTCAAATGGATGGAGCTATTCTTGTAGTTTCTGCTCCAGACGGTCCAATGCCACAAACTCGTGAGCACGTCTTATTAGCTAAACAAGTTAACGTTCCAAAATTAGTCGTCTTCTTAAATAAATGTGATTTAGTCACTGATCCTGAATTTTTAGATCTCGTTGAAATGGAAATTCGTGATTTGCTAACCAAATATGGTTATCCAGGTGATGATACTCCAATTATTCGAGGTTCAGCTCTTAAAGCTCTTAATGGTGATGCTGAAGGTATTGAATCCATTAAAAAATTAATGGAAGCTCTTGATACTTACATTCCTGAACCAGAACGTGAATTAGATAAACCTTTCTTAATGCCAATTGAAGATGTTTTCTCAATCAAAGGTCGAGGAACCGTTGCTACTGGTAGAATTGAAAAAGGTATTGTCAAAATCAATGATGAAGTTGAAATCGTCGGTTTAAGAGACACTCGAAAGGCTATTGTTACCGGTGTGGAAATGTTCCACAAACAACTTGATCAAGGTCAAGCTGGTGATAATGTCGGTTTATTACTTCGAGGCGTTGAAAAAGATGATATTGAAAGAGGACAAGTTTTAGCCAAAGCTGGTTCAATTACTCCTCACACTGAATTCAAAGCCGAAGTTCTTTTACTTAAAAAAGAAGAAGGTGGTCGTCACACTCCAATCTTCTCCGGTTACCGTCCACAAGTTTTCATCAGAACTACTGATGTAACGGGCGACATGACTTTACCAGAAGGTACTGAAATGGTTATGCCAGGCGATAACGTTAATGTTGTTATTAAATTAATCAAACCTGTAGCTATGCAACCAGGCCAAAGATTTGCTATCCGAGAAGGTGGCTTAACTGTTGGTGCCGGTGCTATTACAGAAATTATTAAATAAATTTATGGCCAAAGGTAACCACATCCGAATCAGATTAAAATCTTTCGATCATCGTCTTATCGATGAAGCAGCTATTAAAATCGTTCAGACTGTGGTTACCGCTGGTGCTCAGGTGGAAGGGCCAATCCCGTTACCAACCGAGAAAAAAACTCTCGTTGTTTTAACTAGCCCTCATACCGATAAAAACGCTCGTGAGCATTTTCAAATCCTCACCCATAAGCGTCTTATCGATATTTCGAATACCAGTCTTCGAACCGTGGATAGTCTGCAGCATTTAGATTTACCATCTGGTGTAGAAATAGAAGTTAAAATGTAAAATTATGATCTCAGGATTTCTTGTTAAAAAATGTCAAATGACCAGTATGTTTACAGAAGACGGCAAAAGAATTGCTGTCACTAAATGTGTTGCTCAACCTTTAACTGTCACTCAAATTAAAAATAAAGAAAAAGATGGTTATGAAGCTGTCCAAATTGCTTATGGTCAACGAAAGAGACTTGATAAATCTACTTCTTCTAAATTAAATAAATTAAAAATTGAATCTACTCCAAAAGGTTTTCAAGAATTTGAATTGATTTCTCCAGATCAAATTCCTGAAATTGGTAGCAATATTTCCATTGATACTGTTTTCTCTATTGGGGACAAAATTGATGCTACTGGTATCTCTAAAGGTCATGGATTTGCTGGTGTTATCAAAAGATGGGGATTCAAAAAACAACCTCTTTTAGGCGCTTCCGATCGTGTTAGACATCCTGGTTCAATTGGTGCTCAAACTCCAGCCAAAGTTGTTCGTGGTAAAAAAATGCCAGGACATTTTGGTAATGTAAACAGAACAGTTGAAAATTTAAAGATTGTTTCTATAAATTCTGAAACTAACGAAATATTAATTAGTGGTTCATTTCCTGGACATTTTAATTCCTGGATTACCATTACCAAAGTCTAATTATGAAAGTTAAAATTTATAACATTAAAGCAGAAAGTGTTGGTGAAATTGCCTTACCAAAAGCAGTTTTTGATGCCAAAGTTTCTGAAAAATTAATTGCTCAAGCTATTCGTGTTTATTTAGCAAATCAAAGATCTTCCTTTGCTAAAGCCAAAACTCGATCTGAAGTTGCCGGAACTCGACAAAAAGTTTGGGCTCAAAAAGGTACTGGTCGTGCTCGTCACGGTAATCGAACTGCTCCAATTTTTAAAGGTGGTGGTGTTGCTCTTGGTCCAGACGGAATGCAAAACTATACCCTTAAAATTAGCAAGAAAATGAAGATTGCTGCCATTAACTCAATTCTTACCAAATTTGCCCAAGATAATAAAATAATTATTATTGATTCTTTTAAAGAATTAACTCCAAAAACTAAAGAGGGAATTAAATTACTTACTGGACTTCGAGCTTCAGATGAAGTATTATCAAAAAGTCCAAAAGTTGGGATAATTACAACTGAAACTCTTGAGAATGTTAAAAGAGCTTTTAGAAATATTCCTAAAACCAATCTTTTGTCACTTAAATCTTTAAATGTCTATAATCTTTCTAATCAAAACTTTTTGATTTTTAGCCAAGATACTTTAGACAGTTTTACTAAATAAATATGAAAACCAATTTAATAGTTTTAAAACCAGTTTTTACCGAAAAAACCTTGTTGCAACAAGAAACAGGTAAATACGTCTTCTGGGTTAAAAGAGATGCTACTAAAGGTCAAGTTAAATATGCTTTTGAAACTATTTTTGGCATTAAACCATTAAATATCAATACTGTTATTCATAAAGGTAAAACTAAAACTAACTATAAAACCAGATTGCCAATTAAAAAATCAGACCTTAAAAAAGCTATTGTTACTGTTGATAAAACTAAAAAAATTGAATTATTAAATATCAATACTAAATAACCTATGACCAGAATTAGATCTTTATTAACTATCAAGAAAAAAACTAGTGGTCGAGATGCGCAAGGTCACATTTCTATTAGACATCGCGGTGGTGAACAAAAACGTTTTTTAAGAGAAATTGATTGGCGTCGAGATAAAATTGATATTAAAGCTAAAGTTGTTTCTATTGAATATGATCCAGGTCGAACCGCCGATATTGCTCTCTTGGTCTATGAAGATGGCACAAAATCATTTATTTTGGCCCCAGCTGAGTTAAAAGTCGACGATACTGTTATATCTTCAGAAAACGCTCCAATTAAAGAAGGTAATTGTTTATCTCTTAAAAATATTCCAGTTGGTATTCCAATTCACTGTTTGTCTTTTCAAAAAGGTAAAAGTGCTCAACTAGTCAAAAGTGCTGGTAATGCCGCTTATGTTCAAAGTATTGATGGCAACAAAGCCACTATCAAGTTACCATCAGGAGAAATTAGAATTTTTAATTCTGATTCGAAAGCCACTATTGGCCAAATTGGTAATGAAAAACATTCAACTCAAAAATTAACTAAAGCTGGCGAAAAACGTCTTAGAGGTATTCGTCCAACCGTCCGAGGTGTTGCTCAAAATCCTCACTCTCATCCACACGGTGGTGGTGAAGGTCGAAGTTCTATTGGTATGAACCCAAAAACTAAATGGGGTAAACCAGCCTTCCACAAAACCAGAAAACATAAAAAAGCTTCCAATAAGTTAATCGTTAAGCGTAGAAAGTAATATGTCCAGAAGCTCTAAAAAAGGTCCATATATCGACAAAAACCTGCTTGAAAAAATAGCTAAGGGTGGTAGTGACGCCATTAAAACTTGGGCCAGAAGAAGTCAGATTTCTCCTGAATTCGTCGGGAAAAATTTTGAAGTTCACAATGGTAAAAAATTTATTAACGTTTATGTTACTGAAGATATGGTTGGCCATCGCTTAGGCGAATTTTCTGCTACTAGAACCTTCAAAGGTCATGGACGTGTCGTTAAGCGTGTTCTTGAAAAAACGTAAAAATATGGCAAAAGAAATTAAAAAAACTACTACTAAAGTTAAAGCTCCAGCTATTAAAAAAGCTGTTACTAAAACTAAAGAAACCAAAATTAAAGCAGTTTCACCTATCATTGAAACTCCTAAAGTTGAATTATCTGCTACACAAATAGCTAAATATATCAATAAGAATATTATGATTTCACCTCGAAAACTACGATTACTGGCTAATAGTATTAGAAAAATGTCTCCAACTAAAGCTTTGGTTGGTCTTAAATTTACTAACACTAAAGCTGCTCGTATTTTAATCAAAGCTCTTCAAAATGTTATAGCCGATGCTAAAAATAATTTTAATCTCGACGAAAATTCTTTAAAATTTGATCTTATCAAAGTTGACGAAGGTTTAAAAATAAAACGAATGGATAAATCCCATGGTTCTAGATTTGCCCGAGGTCTTATTCAAAAAAGACACAGTCGACTAATCATATATGTTAAAGGTAAACAAAAGTAACTATGGGTCAAAAAATTAATCCAATTAATTTCAGATTAGAGACTGGTAAAAACAGCCCTCAATGGCAGTCATCTTGGTATGCTAATTCTCAAAAATATAGCACTTATCTTTTAGAAGATAAAAATATTCGAGATTTTATTCAAAAGAAATTCAATTCAGCTGGAATTGTTTCCATCAGAATTGAACGATCTGTCAAAAAAATTAAACTAATTTTAGTTGTTTCTCGACCAGGTTTAGTGATTGGTCGTGGTGGTAAAGAATTAGAAACAATTAAAAAAGAAGTTCAAAGACTTCTTATTAAAGAAAGTGGCAAACAAGCTATTGATATTCAAGTTGAAGAGTTTAAACATGTCGATCTTTCGGCAAAATTAATTGCTGAAAAAATTGCTTTTCAATTAACCAAGAGAATGCCATATCGTCGAATTGTTTTATCATCCATGGAAAAATCTATTGCTTCTGGTGCCAAGGGTATTAAAGTTATTCTTTCCGGGCGTATTAATGGTGCTGAAATTCATCGTCGAGAAAAATTTTCTCAAGGTACAGTTCCATTAAGCACTATAAAATCTCACATTGATTATCATGAATGTCCATCTTTAACCAGATCTGGTTACATTGGAGTTAAAGTTTATTTATGTTTAGATTAAACAATTATGTTACAACCTAGTCGAACCAAATACAGAAAACAATTTAGGGGCAAAATGAGAGGTATGTCCAAAGGTAACTTAGTTGCTTTTGGTGAATACGGTCTTAAATCACTCGAATGTGGGTGGATTACTGCTAACCAATTAGAAGCTGCTCGACGAGCTATTGCTCATGAAACTAAAAGAAATGGTCGTTTATGGATTAGAATTTTTCCTGATAAACCCATCACTGCTAAAGGTACTGGAACTATGGGTGCTGGTAAAGGTGATGTTAAGGGTTATGTTGCTGTTATTAAACCAGGTCGAATTATGTTCGAAGTTTCTGGTATAACTGAATCTGAAGCTCAAGAAAGTTTAAAATTAGCTGCTGCTAAGTTACCAGTTAAATGTAAAATTGTTAATCGAAAATAAGGGTGGACATTATGAAAAAAACTGATAAAATTTCCTACAGACAAAAAAGCTCCGAAGAATTATCTAAAAATCTTTTGGATCTTCGCAAAAAGTTTATTGAAGCCAAGGCCAAGTCGGCCACTGGTAATCAAAAAGACACTTCAGTTTTTGCCAAAATTAAATATGAGATTTCTTTAATCTCAACTCTAATTCAAGAAAAGAAAAATGAAAAAACAAATTAATACTACTGGTAAAACTTTCGAAGGTAGCGTCGTCTCTGATAAGATGACCAACACTATTGTCGTTTCTCTTGAATATACCAAACGTCATCCTCTTTATAAAAAAATTGTTAGAAAGCATAAGAACATTTATGCTGAAAATAATTTATCTGCAAAAATTGGTGACATTGTTAAAGTTCGAGAAACTCGACCTTTAAGTAAGCTTAAAAGATTCACCACCTTAGAAATTATAAAAAAATCTAAATAACTATGTCTGTCCAACTAAGAAGTATTATTAAACCAGCTGATAATTGCGGAGCAAAATCTGTTCAAGTTATTCATGTCTATAAAGGCCATTTCCACAAGAAAGGTACTATTGGTGATATTGTTATGGCTGTTGTTATGAGTGCTATACCAAACGGTATGGTTAAGAAAAAAGAAAAAGTCAAAATGGTTATCGTTCGTACTAAAAAAGAATTTGGTCGAGCCGATGGTTCTTATATCCGTTTTAATGATAATGCTGGTGTTATTATCGATTCTCAAAAGAATCCTCGTGGTACCAGAATTTTTGGCCCAATTGCTCGTGAAGTTAAAGATTTAGGATTTAATAAAATTGCTTCCATGGCTCAGGAGGTCTATTAATACTATGAAAATATTAAAAGGTGATACTGTCAAAATTTTAATCGGAAAAGATAAAGGTCGCGAAGGTCTCGTGATTAAAGCCATGCCTAAAAAAGATAAAGTTGTTGTTAAAGGTATGGGTATGTTCAAAAAACATATTAAACCTAGTCAAGGTAAACCAGGTTCTATTATTGAAAAAGAAAGATCCATGACTGTTTCTAAAGTTGGTTTAATTTGTCCAAATTGTAAAAAAACTATTCGAGTTGCTTACCAAATTGATAAATCCGGTGAAAAAACTAGAATTTGTCGTAAATGTAAATCTATATTAAACCCTACAGTTATTAAAAAATAATTATGTTAAAAGAAACTATTGAAACCACTATTAAAGAAAATTTGATCAAAGCCACTGATAAAAAGCGCAATATTTTTTCTTTACCAAAATTAAAAAAAGTTGTTATTAATTATCGTGTTTCTGATGCTCGTGAAAGTCAAGAATCTCTTATCGCTGCCACTGAAGAAATACTTGCCATTACTGGTCAAAAACCTAAACTTTGTAAAGCTAAAAAAGCTGTCTCAGCTTTCAAACTTCGTGAAAATGACCCTTTAGCCCTCAAGGTAACTCTCCGAGGAGCCAGAATGTATGATTTTATTGAAAAATTATTTAATTTAGTTTTACCAAGACTTCGTGATTTTAAAGGTTTACCAGATACTGCTTTTGATTCTGAAGGCAATTATAATATGACTATCAAAGATCAAACTTTCTTTCCAGAAATTAATCTTGATAAAATTAATAAAATAAGACCTTTGCAAATTACTATGAATATTAATGCCTCTTCAAAAGACGAAGCAAAAATGTTATTATCAGCCTTAGGTTTTCCTTTCGAGAAAAAATAAAATAAATTATGGCTACTACAGCAAAAATTGTCAGAGAAGACAAAAAATTAAAATACAGTTGTCGACATCATAATCGATGCGCAATTTGTGGTCGACCTCACGGTTATATTCGTTTATTTGGCATCTGCCGACTTTGCTTTCGCAAGTTAGCTCATCAAGGAGTTCTTCCTGGTGTTAAAAAGGCCAGTTGGTAAATAAAAATATGCATCAATCAACATCAATCGATTTTTTAATTAGAATTAAAAACGGCTACCGAGCAGGTAGAAAAACTATTATTGCTCCGGCTTCTAATTTCTGTATTTCCATTGCCGAACTTTTGAAAAAATATAAATATATTACTGATTTCACCATCACAGGTGATGTCAAAAAAGATATGACTATCAAACTAGCTTACAATGGTACTGAACCTCGCGTTAGTGATGTTCAATTATTTTCTAAGCCAGGTCGTCGTATTTATGAAACAAACTCTTCTCTTCCTTGGGGTAAAAGCCCTTCATCATTAATCATTGTCTCCACTTCTTCGGGTGTTATGTCTCAAAAAGAGGCTAAAAAAAGAGGTTTTGGTGGAGAAATTATCGCCGAAATTTGGTAAACCATTATGTCAAGAATAGGTAAACAATTAATTGATATTCCAAATGGAGTCACTGTTACTGTTAACGAAAACATCGTTACTGTTACTGGTCCAAAAGGAGAATTAAAACTTAATGTCGCTTCAAAAATTAATGTTGAAGTTAAAGATAATCAAGTTTTTGTCACTCGCGTTTCCGAGGATAAAAAAACTCGATCTAACCATGGCACTACCAGAGCTCATATTAACAACATGATTAAAGGAGTTGTTACTCTATGGGAAAAATCTCTTGAAATCAGAGGTACTGGTTATAAAGCTACTTTAATGGGTAATAAAGTCCGACTTAATGTTGGCTATATTCATCCAGTCGATATCGAAGCTCCAACTGGTGTTACCTTTCAAGTTCCAGAAGATTTAAAAGTTATTGTTTCTGGTTGCGATAAAACCGTTGTTGGTCAAGTTGCTAGCAATATTCGCAAAGTTAGAAAACCAGAACCTTACAAAGGTAAAGGTATTCGCTATACTGATGAATTTATTAAATTAAAAGCTGGTAAAAAAGCTAAAGCCTAAAAAAGAATATGATTATACATAATCCAAAACAACGTAGACAAAATCGAGTTAGAGCTAAATTAGCTCTAAATTCAGGTGTCCCTCGATTAACAGTTTTCAGAAGCAATCAACATCTTTGGGCTCAAATTATTGATGATAAACACGGTCGCACTTTAGTTTCTGCTTCCACTAAATCATTAAAATTAGATAAAGGTACTAAAACCGAAAAAGCCACTGCTGTTGGTGAACAAATTGCCATTTTGGCTCAAGAAAAAAATATTTCTAAAGTTAGATTTGATCGTGGTCTCTATCGTTATCATGGTCGCGTTAAAGCTCTTGCCGATGGGGCTCGTTCTAAAGGTTTAAACTTCTAAATATATGGATAATAATCAAAGATATCAAAAATACGAAAAACCAGTCAGTGAATTTACTGATAAGGTTGTTAAAATAAAAAGAGTATCCAAAAAAACTAAAGGTGGAAATCAAATTCATTTCACCGCTCTAGTTGTTTCTGGTGATAAAAAAAACCGTGTTGGTGTTGGTTTAGGTAAAGCCAAAAGTGTTGCTGATGCTATTCAAAAAGGTGTCAAAAAAGCTCAAAAAAGTTTAATTACCATTCCAATTGTTGATGGTACTATTTCTAGTGCTGTCACTTTAAAGTTCAAAGGTGGTATGGTTATGATTCGTCCTGGTAAAAAAGGAAGTGGTCTAATTGCTGGTGGTCCAGTTCGACCAGTAGTTGAATTAGCCGGTATTCAAGATATCGTCAGTAAAATTGTTGGTTCTAAAAATAAATCAATTAATGTTTGGGCTGCTTTAAAAGCTCTCGAAACCCTTAAAAAATAACTATGGAAATCTTAACTAAATTAACTAAAACTACTATAAAACAATCTCGCCGTATTGGTCGAGGTATTGGTTCGGGAAACGGTGGTCACACTGTTGGCCGTGGTTCTAAAGGTCACAATGCTCGAACTAAAACAGATTTAACTTTTGCCGGGACTAAACATAAAAAATCATGGATTAAACGACTTCCATTTTTAAGAGGTAAACATCGTCTTGAAAATCGAAAGAATATTATCAATATTAATTTAAATCAAATTGATAAATGGTTTAAAGCTAATGAAGTTGTTGATACCGCTTCAATTTCTAAAAAGTCTAAAATTACTTTAAAAAAATTACATGCTGGTTTTAAAATTTTAGCGACTGGTAATGTTACTAAAGTTTTAACTATCAAAGGTCTTGATCTTTCTGAAGTTGCTAAAAACAAAATTATAGCTGCTGGTGGTAATATAGAGTAATGAATTTGATAGCCAAGTCACTTCTTCTGTATGTTGATGGGCTTAAAACCCCTCTATTTAGGAAAAAATTTAGTATTACTATTTTAATTTTAATTTTTTTCCGTTTTATTGCCCACATTCCAGTTCCTGGTGTCAACTTGGTTCTTCTGAAACAATTCTTCTCTCAAAATCAACTCTTATCTTTATTAGATATTTTTTCTGGTGGAACTTTAGCTAATTTTTCTATTGCTGCTCTTGGTCTTTCTCCATATATCAATGCTTCAGTTATGATGCAACTTTTGGCTTTAGTTATCCCTCAAGTTGAAGAACTCCAAAAAGAAGGGGAATATGGTCGCGCTAAAATTAATCAATACACTCGCATTGCTACCATTCCTTTTGCCATCATTAATGGTCTTGGTATGCTCACTATTTTAAAATCACAAAATATTATCACCAATTTTAACCCTCTCTTGGTGATTGGTATTGTTTTTAGTATGTTGGCTGGTACTATGATTATGATTTTTCTAGGTGAAATGATTAATATTTATGGTGTCGGTAATGGAATTTCTATGATTATCTTTGCTGGTATCATTTCTCGTCTTCCAGTCCAATTTATACAAACCATGAAAGTCACTGATTTTTCTAATCCTCAAAATATTTTAAATACTTTAATGTTAGTAATTATGGCCTTGGCTTTGGTTTTTTGTATTGTTTTAATTGAAGAAGCCATTTTCCGGGTACCCATAAATTATGCTAAGCGTGGTCAAAGTACCTATTTGCCAATAAAAGTTAACACAGCGGGTGTTATGCCTATCATTTTTGCTGTCTCACTCGCAACTATTCCTTCACTTTTAGGTCAATTTTTAGGTAAAGTTCCTAACCAGTTTATTGCTTCCGCTGCTACCGCCATTGGTAAATTTTTTGCCACTACCGGCTATGTTTACATGGTCTTCTATTTTTTGCTTGTTTTAGGTTTTACTTTTTTCTATACTTCAGTTATTTTTAAACCCAAAGATATTGCTGATGAATTAAGAAAATCTGGTGGTTTTATTCCTGGCATTCGTCCTGGTATTTCCACTGAAAAACGTCTTAAATATTTAATTAATCGAGTTTCAGTTATTGGTTCTATTTTTCTTGGCCTAATTGCTGTTTCTCCATCCGTTGTTCAAAAAATTACTGGAATTACCACTATTTCTATTGGTGGGACCAGTGTCCTTATCGTTGTTTCTGTCGTTATTGAATTAACCAGAAAGTTAGAAAATGTCGTTCAAATGCAAAATTACGACAAATTAAGTTATTAATTAAAAAAATATGGCTCTAAATCTTTTTATAATTGGTCCATCAGGCTGTGGTAAATCCACTCAAGCCAAGTTAATTGCCGAAAAATATGGCCTCATTCATTTATCAATGGGTCAGCTTCTTCGCGACGAAATCGCTGCTGCTTCTGAACTTGGTCTAAAAGCTAAATCATTTATTGATAATGGTAATTTAGTTCCAGACGAAATTGCTTTTTCAATTTTAACCACTAATTTATCTAAAATTAATAATCAAAATTTCATTATTGACGGTTTCCCTCGAATTCTGACTCAAGGTCAATTTATTGAAAATTATCTCACTAGTCAAAATCAACCAGTCAATTTGATTGTTCATCTCGATGTTACTTTTGAAGAAATTCAAGCTCGACGTGCCAAATTAGGTATTGAATTCCAAGATAAAAACCGTACTGATAACACTCCTGAGGCCATGGCTGCTCGTCAAAAATTTTATGACGACAATAATGGCTTAATAATGGATTATTTTCAATCTAAAGATCTTCTTTTTAGAGTCGATGGAAATCGTCCTATTGAACCAATTTTTGAAGATATTTGCCAAAAAATTAATAATTTAGCCCAGATTTAATCTCTCAATGAAAGAACCAACTGTCAGAGGTCAAGTAACAGAAGTCTTGCCTAATTCATTGTTTCGAGTTAAACTCGAGAACGGTAATGACATTATTGCTCATTTAGCCGGAAAACTTCGAATGCATCACATTCGAGTTATGACTGGAGATAATGTTTCTTTAGTCCTTAGTCCTGAAGGAGAAAAAGGTAGAATTGTCTACCGAATATAAATTAAATTTACTCTTTGATATTATTACCTTTATAGGTTAAAATATCCAAGTTCCTAATATGAAAGTAAAATCTAGTATTAAATGTCGATGTAAAAACTGTAAAATAGTTCTCCGTAGAGGAGTTCGACGTGTTATTTGTTCTACAAAAAGACATAACCAAAAACAGGGTTAAATAAAAATATGAGAATTGTTGGCGTTGAAATTCCAGATAATGAAAGAGCCGAAATTGGTTTAACTCGTTTTTTTGGCATTGGTCGAACCAATGTTAAAGAATTAGCCAAAAAAGCTAACATCAATTTAGATACTAGAATCAAAGATCTTTCTCGTGATGATGTTTCTAATTTAATGAAAGCACTTGAAACTTTTAAAGTCGAAGGTGATCTTAAAAAAGAAATTCGCGAAAACATTGATCGTTTAAAAGCTATTAAATCTTATAGAGGTATTCGTCACATTGTCAGTCTTCCTGTCCGAGGTCAGCGAACTAAAACTAATTCTCGCACTCGTAAAGGTAAAAAGAAAACAGTTGGTTCATTAACTAAAGAAGCTTGGGCAAAAATTGAGTCCCAACAAAAAGCTGCAACTATCAGTTCTAATAAATAATTAATTTAAAAAATGGCAGAAAAAAATATTAAACCAAACACTAAAGCCAGCGCTACTGTTAGCAAAAAGAAAACTTTTAAAAATATTGCTGAAGGTCGACTTTATATTCAATCAACTTTTAACAACACTATTGTTACTGTCACTGACTCTAAAGGTAAAGCTCTCGCTTGGTCTAGTGCTGGAAATTGTGGTTTTAAAGGAGCTAGAAAATCTACTCCTTTTGCCGCTACTACTGCCATTGAAAAAACCCTAGACGAAGCCAAAAAATACGGTGTTAAAAAATTAGCAGTTTATTTGAAAGGTCCAGGATCAGGTCGAGATGCTGCTCTCAGATATCTTCGCACCAAAAGAGATTTTGATGTCGATATGATTTCTGATATCACTCCAATTCCACACAATGGTCCACGTCCTCCAAAACAAAGAAGAGTTTAATTAAAAAAAATATGTCAAGAATAACTTTAAATACTAAATGTCGACTCTGTCGAGCTGCTGGTGCTAAACTTTATTTAAAAGGAGTTCGTTGTAACTCTGCTAAGTGCCCTATCGAAAAGAAAGGTGCAGTTAAACCAGGTATGCATGGTGCTAAAGGTGGAAGTAAACCTACTGATTATGGTATTCAACTTCGAGCTAAACAAAAAGCTAAAAGAATTTATGGTGTTCAAGAAACTCAATTTCATAACTATTACCTCAATGCCAAAAAACTTAAAGGTCTAGTTGGTGATAATTTAATGATTCTTCTCGAAAAAAGATTAGATAATGTTATTTTTGAATCTGGTTTAGTTTTATCTAAATCACTCGCTAAACAATTAATTAGTCATAAACATGTTTTAATTAACGATAAAGTTTTAAACATTGCTTCTTACGAGACTAAGATTGGTGATGTTATTAGTTTTGATGAAAAAACCGTCAATGCTTATAAAGAAAGTGTTCCCGCTGCCGAATCCGATTTCAAAGCCCCACAATGGCTTGATCTAAACAAAAAAAACTTTACTGTCAAAGTCATTTCTACTCCTGTTGTAGAAGAAATGGTGAACGACATTGATGTCAATTTAATAATTGAATATTATTCAAGATAATAAAGGAGATATATGATCGAAACAAACAAATTTAATATCAAGACCGTAAAAGCAGAAGCTAATTATGGTAAATTCGAACTTACCCCATTAGTTGGTGGTTTTGGCCATACTCTTGGAAATGCTTTACGTCGAGTTTTATTGATAACCATCCCTGGTGCGGCCATAACTCGTGTTCGTGTTGAAGGTGCTAATCATCTTTTTACTACCCTTCCTGGTATTAAAGAAGATTTAGTCGAAGTTTCTTTAAATCTTAAAAAAATTAAATTTAATTACACTAAAAATGAACCAATTGTTTTAACTCTCGATAAAAAAGGTCCTGGTGTTATTACTGCTGGTGATATTGCTGATAATGATTTGTGTAAAGTTGCTAATCCAGACCAAGTCATTGCTACTCTTTCTGACAATAAATCCTCTCTTAAAATGTCTTTAACCATCGAAAGGGGAGTTGGTTACACTTTAGCTAAGGAACAAAAAACTGATGTCATTGGTGAAATTATTCTTGATGCTGCTTTTACCCCAGTTATTAAAACCAATTATATGGTTGAACCAACTCGTTTAGGCAAAAAATCTGATTATGATAAATTAACCATGGAAATTTGGACTGATGGTTCCATTGATCCTTTAATGGCTCTTAAATTAGCTGCCAAAGATTTAATTAGTTCTTTCAGCCAAATTGTTGATCCAAAAGAATTTGAAGAAGAAGTTATTACTCTTTTAGCTGCTCCAAATCCACACGGTAGTGATATTTCTGTTGAAGAAATTGAACTTCCATTAAGAGTCACTAACGCTCTTAAAAAAGCTGGTTATCCAACAATCGATGCTTTAATTAAAGCTGGTCGTTTAGATGTCAGTAAAGCTAAAAATGTTGGCGAAAAATCGTTAAAGGTTATCGATGCCTGGCTTAAAGAAAGAGGCTTCACTTGGAAATAAATTATGAAACATCGTATTGCTGGAAAAAAATTACATCGTACTTTCAATGAAAGAAAAGCTTTGCTCAGATCTCAAGCCAGATCAATGTTTACTTATGGTGCCATTCAAACCACTGAAGCTAAAGCAAAAGCTGTTATTCCAACTGTTGAAAAATTAGCCAATATTATTATTGCTAAAGAAGAATTAACTGCTAAAAGAGAATTATTTAAAGTTCTTCAAGATCAAAATTGGGTTAATCGTGTTGTTACTACGTTTAAATCAGTTTTTGGAGATCAAAAATCAAATTTTACTACTACTCAAAAGATCAAGAGACGTTATGGTGATGATGCTTTAATTGTCAAATTAAGTTTCGTTAAACCTATTAGTTTCCTTCCTGAAGTTAAAGAAGAAACTAAAAAAGAAGTTAAAAAAAATGTTACTAAAAAAATAGAAAAACCAACTAAGAAAGTTAAAGCAGTCAAAAAGGAGACAAAATAATGAAAACTACAGTTTTAAAAGGTAACGCTGTTGATAGAAAATGGCATTTAATTGATGCTAAAGGTCAAACCCTTGGTCGTGTTTGTACTGAAATCGCTCAACTTTTAATAGGTAAAGACAAAGTGACTTTTTCTTACCACCGAGATGATGGTGATTATGTTGTTGTTATCAACGCTAGTGAAGTTGAAACCACTGGTCGTAAAACTAAACAAAAAATTTATTATCATCATACTGCCTGGGCAGGTCATTTAAAAGAATTAACTTTAGGTGAATTAATGAGAAAAGATGCTCGTCAAGTTATCACTCACGGTGTTTATGGTATGATCCCTAAAAATAAATTAAGAGACGTTAGAATGACTCGTTTAAAAGTTTTTGTTGGCGCTGAACACACTTACGCTGATAAATTTACTAAATAAAAATTATGGTAACTAAAAAACTTATTTCAAAAAACACTTACACTTACGCAATTGGTAGAAGAAAAGCTGCTGTTGCTACTGTTAAATTATTTTTTGGTAAAGGTGAAACCACTGCCAATAAAATTGCTATTGAAAAATATTTTCCCAGCAAAACATCCAAAATTATCTATGATAGACCTTTTATAGTCACCGATACTCTTGGTAAATACTATTTCCAAACTAAATTAACTGGTGGCGGTAAAGGTGGACAGGTCGAGGCTCTCAGTTTGGCTCTTTGTCGTGCTTTAGTTAAAATCAATGAAGATTATAAACCAATTATAAAACCAACTGGTTTATTAACTGTTGATTCTCGTGTTAGAGAACGAAGAATGGTTGGAACTGGTGGTAAAGCCAGACGCCAAAAGCAATCTCCAAAGCGTTAATCCCTTATTTGTATTTATAAATCCCTCACCTCGGTGGGGGATTTTTGTTTTCAGACCAAAAAAAAAGCTGGTACCATTTATTCTTTCGAATATTTAGCACCAGCCAGACTGATTGTCTTGTTGAGATATAATCAGCCCTTCAGCTTTTTTTTATTTTTTTTTGCTTTCAATAAAAAACAAGCTCCAAATAATTATTAAAAGCAAGAAAAGGAGTACTGCTAGATCGATCGATTCGTTTATTTTTGTCGTTAGACAGCAGTCGATATCAAATGTTTCATAAAACAATTGTAGTTTACTTAGTAGCTTTATTCTTAAATAAAACATTCCTGTCGCTACTATCAAAACTATGCTTAAGTATAGTAACATGCTACTGTTTTTAGTAAAATTAATTTTTAAACACCCCACATTTTAATTCGATTAAGAAATTCGTTAAGAGCGTTAATGAAAAATAATGTACTTATTCTTTTCTCCTTTCCAGATATTTCCATGAATACTATAATTTGTGGGTTGTATTCTTCACAAACCCAATCATGAAACTCTCTTTCTTTTTCAGAAAGCAGATAACTATCATAATCTCCTTTAAAAAAAAGCTCGTTAATTTTTTCCTTTGTTCCAAATGTTTCTATTGCTTTAAAAACATTTTTGATATTTTTTTTGATTCTTTCAACTTCCTTTTTCAATTTAATACTTTCTTCGCTAATTACCACTGTTTTATTCATTTCGACAAATCTCCCTTTCTTGTTTTTAATTATCACCAATTTTTAAAGAACCAACCCATAATAACACAAAATAGCTTTGTTAATTAATTTAAATATATTTTATTAAAATGATTATTACTCTATAATCAATCCATATGATTTTTGTACATTCAATCGTTCTTAGTATGATCCAAGGTATTTCTGAATTTTTACCAATTTCTTCTTCTGGACACTTAAATTTAGCTCAATATTTTTTGAAATTAACCCCATCTCTAACTTTAGATATTTTTCTCAACACTGCCACTTTTGTTTCCGTTTTATTCTTTTTTAGACATAAACTTTCTTACTTTTTTAAAAATTTACCATATATCATTGTTGGCTCAATTCCCGCTGGTTTGGTTGGCATTTTATTAAAACATCAATTTGAAGCCATCACTGGGAATATAAAATTATTACCTTTTTTCTTTTTAATTACCTCTGCTTTTGTTTTCTCAACTAAATTTATTAAAAACAAATCTTCAAAACCAGTTAATCTAACTTATAAAAAATCATTAATAATTGGTTTATTTCAAGCCTTTGCTATTCTTCCCGCTGTTTCTCGATCGGGATCAACTATCTTTGCTGGACTTTTAACTGGTCTCAGTACTGAAGAAGCTTTTAATTTTTCTTTTTGTCTTTTTATTCCAGCTTCTCTTGGTGCCGTCATTCTTAGCGCTAAGGATTTGTCAGGGTCAAATTTTTTAAGTTCAGAATATTTATTAGCTTTTGTTCTAACTTTTTTAGTTGGAATTTTAGCTCTCAACCTTCTTAAGAAAATTTTAATTGGCAAAAAATTCTGGATTTTTGGAGTTTATACTTTTATTCTCGCCCTAATTTTGTTTTTTATTATCTAACATTCGCCAGTCTTTCCGTCTAATCTATCAATTATCATTTTAGTCAAATTTTCTTCAGCAGTTTTGATTACTTTTTTTTGCTTAATTTTTATTTTTTTATTTTGATCTTTAGTTTCAATTTTAAAAATCAATTCTTGTTTGTATTTATTTTCTATATCCATAGTTAGATTTGTCCACTCATATATTCTTTCCAAATTAAATATAATTCAGTAGTGGCAGTCGCATCTCTCGCCACATAATCAGCAATTTTATTAAATTCGCCAGCTTCATATAGAGAAGAAACATCACCTCCGTGAACTCCTTCTCCTTTTGGATTTTTAATTCCAAAAGCTTTACATAACATTTCCAATTGAAAACTACGGCCATTTTGTCTAATTTTTGTTGCTAAATCAATTGATTTATCTGATCCCCATTTTTTAATTTCAAATGGCATTTTCACTCGATTAACTCCCGATCGAATCATTAGATAAGGAAAATCGAAACCATCTCCGTTATAAGTTACAAAATCTTCATAATTAGGAGTGATTTTCCAAAATTCTTCCAATAATTCTTTTTCAGTTGCAAAAGTTTTATAAGTAAAATTTTCTTTTTCTGGAGTTATTTCTTTAGTCGACAAACTTAACACAAATCCTTTTTTTGTTCCAACATCATAAGCTCCAATTGCACACACTGTTCCAAAAATAGCATAGACTGCGGTTTTATTTTTTGCTTCTTCTTTATCATCAGTATTTTTTTCCAGATTATTCAATAAATAAGATTGTTCTGTTTCGTCTAATTCTTCAAATTTTTTTCCTAAAGTTTCAATATCAAATACTAAGGTTGGAACAGAAGGGGAATATTCTTTTGTGTCCTCATTATTAACAATTTGACAACTATCTATTATTAACCCTATTTTTCCATTATATTCCTGAGATTTTCCATTAACTTCAATAATTTTTCCTAATTCAAAATTACATTGGGGAATATTATTATTCCAAATTTTAGCTTCAATTTTGCCATCTTTATTACTTAATTCCAACACATAAAAAGTATCTCCAACTTTAGTTTGTTTAGTTTCTTGGTTGCTAACCAAAAAATGTTCATCTCTTATTAATTCATTTGGTCCAAATTTAATTGCCATGATTCAATTATACCCTTGTGATATAATTTTACCTACTATGTATTCACATATAAATGTTGGAAATGAATCTCCTAAAATAGTTAATGCCATCGTAGAAATTCCCAAACAAACTTCAAATAAATACGAATACGACGAAGAAATGGATATCATCAAACTTGATCGTGTTTTACATTCACCTATGTTTTATCCAGTTGATTATGGTTTTATTCCTGACACTCGTTCTAAAGATGGTGATCATTTAGATGTCATGATTATGACCAACTCACCAGTTTTTACTGGATGTCTTATGGAAGTTCGTCCAATTGGTGTTTTAATTATGACTGATGAAAGTGGTGATGATGAAAAAATTTTAGCTGTTCCCCTAAAAAGTCCTATTTATGATGAAACTCAAAAGTTATCAGATGTTCCAGAACATTTTTTAAAAGAATTAGTTCATTTTTTCACTGAATATAAACGATTAGAAAATGGTAAAGATGTTACAGTTAAGGGGTGGCTTGGTCGAAAAGAAGCTTACGATATTATTCGTGAATCAGCCAAAATTTATCAAATCGAACAAAAACAAAAAGAGAAAGAATTAACTCAGCTTTCTTCTATTGAAGGTTAACGGTCGGGAATACAAGATTCGAACTTGCAACCTCATGCACCCCATGCATGCGCGCTAGCCAATTGCGCCAATCCCCGTTTTATCAACAAGGTATTTTATCAAATATTTAGTAACTTAAATCTACTTCGGCTTTTCTTCGGTTTTACTCCTTGACTTGATATATTTCTTTTTGATATCACTATAACTGTAAAGTTAATTTTATATATAAAACAAAATGTACAAAAAGAAAGCAAAAAAAGAAGTTCAAAAAAGTTCTCCTGTTGGTGGTAGCCAAAGTCAAAAAAACGAAGCCATTCGCGTTGCCATGGAGCAAATTACCAAAGCTTATGGTGATGGTGCCATTATGAAAATGGGTGAAAAACAAGGTGACATGTTAATTGATGTCATTCCTACTGGCTGTCTTCCTCTCGATATTGCCCTTGGTGTTGGTGGTCTTCCTCGTGGCCGTGTCACTGAAATTTTTGGCCCAGAAGCCTCTGGTAAAACCACTCTTTGTCTACATGTTATTGCTGAAGCCCAAAAAATGGGTGGTACTGCTGCTTTTATCGATGTAGAACATGCTCTCGATCCTCACCGTGCTGCTACTGTTGGAGTTAATTTAGATAATCTCTTAATCTCTCAGCCAGACAGTGGTGAACAAGCTCTCGAAATTGTTGAAACTTTAGTTCGCTCCAATGCTGTTGATGTCGTCGTTCTCGACTCAGTTGCCGCTCTTGTTCCTAAAGCCGAAATCGAAGGTGAAATGGGTGATTCCATGATGGGTGTTCAAGCCCGTTTAATGTCACAAGCCCTTCGAAAATTAACTGGAGCCATTTCCAAATCCAAAACTATTGTTATCTTTACTAATCAAATTCGCCAAAAGATCGGTGTTATGTTTGGTAATCCTGAAACTACTCCTGGTGGTTTAGCTCTCAAATTTTATGCTTCAGTTCGTATTGATTTACGTAAAATAGCTAACATTAAAACTGCTTCGGGTGAATCCATTGGTTCTCAACATCGTGCCAGAATTATCAAAAATAAAGTTGCTCCACCATTCAGAGAAGCCGAATTTGACATTATGAACACTGAAGGTATTTCTGTTTATGGCAGTTTGGTTGATTTAGCTGTCCAACATGGAATTATTGTCAAAGCTGGTGCTTTCTTTAAAGTTGATGGTCAGAATGTTCAAGGTCGTGAAGGTACCAAAAAATATTTAAAAGAAAATTCAAAAATAGCCGAAGATATAAAAGAAAAAGTTTGGAAAAAAGTTAAAGAAACCAATGAACCAGCTAAATTTGAACCACCAACCGACTCTCCAGTCGAAGAATAATGCAAATAACCAGTATTAAAACCAGTAGAATTCCAAATCGAGTTTGGATTACTTTTCAAAATGGTTCATATATTCCGTTCTTTATTGATGATGTCGTTAAATTGTCTTTAATAAAGAATCAAGAAATCGATGAATCAAAATTTGAATTAATTATCCAAACTGCTTTGCAGTTTGTTGGTCGTGAATATGCTCTTCGTCAAATTGCTATTTCTCCTAAAACTGAAAAAATTATTAACCAAAAACTTAAATTATTTTTTAGAAAAACAATTTTAAAATATAAAATTAATATTAATAATTTAAATTTAAACGAAATTAGTCAACCCATACTTCAATATTTAAAAGACAGAAAACTTTTGAATGATCAAGATTTTATAAATTATTTTGTTAAAAAAAATAAAAAAAAATCTCGTCAGCAAATTATTTATTTGCTTCAACAACTTGGCATCAATTCTGAATTTCTATCACTAATTCAATTTGATCAGGAAAGTGATGTAGATAAAATTAAAAAATTGCTTAATAAAAAAAATATAGATAAATCAAAATTAACCGATTTTAACGAAAAAAATAAAATAAAAGCATCTCTTTATCGTCGTGGTTTCAATTTGTCAGATATAAATATTGCATTTGACGATTGGCTCGATATTAGATAAAATATACCAATTAGTTTTTAAATTATTAAAATTTTAACTTTTTATTTCAAGCACCCAATTATGTTATTCAAATTAGTCAGAGTTTCGACTCATTGTTAACTTAAGCCATTTTTCGCGTGGCGTGTTTTGCTGTAAAAAGTATCTGGAGGTCATATGTTAGATGTATTTTTATCGAGAGTTAAGGGTTTATTTTCTACCCCAAAATCAACCACTTCTAAAAAAGAAACCAAAAAAGAAGTTGTAAAGAAAGAAATTATTAAAAAAGAAGGAGAAGAAAAAGACAATAATCGAGTCGTCTTTTCTCCAACTAAAACTGAAGTTGTTGTTCCAGTTGTTAACACTGCTCAAGTTGATGCCGCACTTCAAAATGCTAAAAAACTAGAAGCCGAAGCTAAAGCTAAAGAGGCAGAAGTTTTTCAACGTCTTTCGTCTCTTGATGAAAAAGAGAAATATTTACTCCAAAAAGAAAGATCTCTCGATGCTCAAAATGCTGAAGTTAAAACCAAATTAGCCAGTATTGATGATGTTTATCGAAAACAATTAGAAAAATTAGAAAATATTTCCGGACTTGATGTTGAAAAAGCTAAACAATTAGTCATTAATAGTACTGAAAAAAGAATGTCTACTTGGGTCGCCAAAAAAATTGACGAAGCTCGTGATGAAATTAAACAAAAAGAAGAAGAAATCACCAAAGAAGTAATTATTGATAATATCCGTCATGGTTTAACTGATTATGTTGCCGAGTATACTGTCTCAACTATTTCTTTAGCCGATGAAACAGTAAAAGGAAAAATCATTGGTCGTGAAGGTCGCAACATTCGCGCCTTTGAAAAAGCTACTGGTGTTGAAATTGAACTTGATGAAACCAATGATCTTCGTATTTCTTCTTTTGATTCTACTCGTAGAGAAATTGCCCGTCTTTCCCTTGAAAAATTAATCAAAGATGGTCGTATTCAACCTCTTAAAATTGAACAAGTTGTGGCTCAAACTAGAACTGAGATGGATAGAATTTTAATAAATGAAGGTAAAAAAATTATCCAAGAAGTTGGTGTCTTTAATTTACCAATTGAGTTAATTAAAGAAATTGGAAAGTATAAGTTCCGTTTTTCTTATGGTCAAAATTTAGCTAAACACACTATTGAAGCCACTAAAATTGCTACTGCTATTGCTTATGAATTAAAAGCTAATGTTAATACTGTTCGTCTTGGCGCTTTACTCCATGACATTGGTAAAGTCATTACTGATCAAGAGGGTACTCATGTTGATCTTGGTGTTGATTTATTAAGAAAGTTTAGACTTCCAGAAGAAGTAATTAGCTGTGTTGCTGAACATCACGAGGATAAGGAATTTTCCTCTGTTGAATCAGTTATCGTTTATATTGGTGATGCTGCTTCCGGTGCTCGTCCAGGTGCTCGTTATGAAGTCCATGAAGAATATCTAAAACGTATGAAAAACATCGAAGAAGTCGCTATGGGCTTTACTGGTGTTGTCAGTGTGGCTGCATATCAAGCTGGACGTGAAGTTGTGGTTATTGTCGAACCTTCCCAAGTTTCTGATTCAGAAGCTGAAGTTTTAAGTCAAAATATTGCCGAAAAACTCGATGAAGAAGCTAAATGGGCCGGTCAAATAAAAGTAACTGTTATTAGAGAAACTAGAGCTAGTAGTATTATTGTTGGTAACAAAGTCAACAAAAATGCGGTAAAAAACGAATAACTTCTATTGCAAAAAAATAATATTACTCTAAAATTAAGGGGAATTATTAATTATTACAAAAAATAAAAATGACCAAAAAAGACCTAATCGAATCAGTCTCCCAAAAAGCTAAGCTTAGTAAAAAAGCTGCTAAACAAGCAGTTGAAACTTTTCTTTCTGAAATAATGAAAGGACTAGCTAGTGGTGAAACCGTTAAACTTTCTGGATTTGGAACTTTCAAAACCAAAATGTTTAAAGCTAAAACTATTAAAGCTATCGGAACTAAAGAATCCAAAAAAATCGTTGCTCGAAGAATGCCTCGATACATTCCAGGAACCAAGATTAAGAAAATGGTCAAATAATTTCTTTTTTTTTGAAATCAATAAAGCTCCCATGGAAACATGGGAGCTTTTTGTTTGGTACAATCATTTATGAGAAATCTGGATTTTGAATCTGTCGAAAATAAAATAATTTTAAAAATTAGGAGTTTTGTTGGTACAAAAAATGTTTTTATTGGAATTTCTGGAGGAATTGATTCAGCTGTTACCGCTTTTTTATGTGTTAAAGCTTTAGGCAAAAAACGAGTTTTTGGTGTTTTAATGCCCTATGGTCGACAAAGTGATATTGCTGATTCTATTTCTGTCGTCAATCAATTAAATCTTAAATATTTTCAAAAAGATATTAAACCAATCGTCGATCAATTTAAAATTGCTGATAATAAATTTACCGTTGCTAATATTATGTCTCGAATCAGAATGACCATTCTTTATGCTTATGCTAATCAAAAAAATGGCCTAGTTATGGGAACAACCAATAAATCAGAAATGACGGTCGGTTATTTTACTAAATTTGGTGATGGTGGTGTTGATTTTGAACCAATTGCTGGTCTTTACAAAACCGAAATTTTAAAGATGGCTAAACTCTTAAATGTCCCTCCAAATATTATTATTAAAAAACCAACCGCTGGTCTTTGGAACAATCAAACGGATGAAGATGAATTTGGTTTTACTTATTCTGATTTAGATAATTTTTTGCAAGGTAAACATTTAAACCCTGAAATTGAAGTTAAAATCCAAGATTTAATTAAAAATTCGGAGCACAAACGCCATTTTTCACCGTCAATTTCTATTGAATAATTTACTTTATAAAAATAAACACTTATGGCTGATAATAAAAATTACAATCAAAAAAAAGTCTTATATAATCCCACCATTATTTCTATAATTTTACTTATCGCTATCACAATATTTATTTACTTAATTTTCAAAAGTGATAATTTAAGAAATTTTTTAATTCAATTTGCCGAAAAATCCACTGACTTTATGTCAAAACATTTATAAAAATTAAGCCTAATTTTTGGTAAAATACACTCATGAAATTATCAATCGCTATTGTTGGGTTACCAAACGTCGGCAAATCTACTCTTTTTAATGCTTTACTCGGTAAACAAGTTGCCGATGCTAGCAATTATCCTTTTTGTACTATTGATCCAAATGTTGGTGTGGTTGAAGTCCCTGACGAAAAATTACCAGTTCTTGCTGAAATTGTTAAAACCGACAAAATTGTTCCCGCTATTGTTGAGTTTGTCGACATTGCTGGTCTAGTCAAAGGTGCTTCCCAAGGTGAAGGTCTCGGCAATAAGTTTCTTACCAATATCCGTGATTGTGATGCCATCTGCCACGTCGTTCGTGCCTTTTCTGATGACAATATCATTAAAGAGGGATCTGTTGATCCACAAGGCGATTTTGAGGTGATTTGTGCTGAATTAATTATCAAAGATTTAGAGACTATTGATAAATATCTTGATACTAACAAAAACAACGGCAAGGAAAATAAATCTAAAAAATTTATTCTTGCTACTAAATTAAAGTCAGAATTAGAAAAAAGTAATTTAGCCGTCAATCTAGATTTAAATGACGAGGAAAAAGAAATCTTAAGAGAATTCTTCTTACTCACTGCCAAACCATATTTTATTGTTGGTAATGTTGATGAAGATACCTACAAAGATATTGAAAATTTCAAATTAAAAGTTGAAAAGTGGGAATCTGTTGTTCCGGTCTGCGCCAAAGTTGAATTTGATTTAACCGAATTAAGCCCTGAAGAAAAAAAGGATTATTTAAAAGAACTAGGTGTTGAAAATTCCGGATTAGAAAGAGTTATTCAAAAAGCTTATGAAACACTTGGTCTTCAATCTTACTACACTGCCGGTGTTAAAGAAGCTCGGGCTTGGACAATTAAAAAAGGGGAGATTGCTCCAAAAGCTGCTGCTGCCATTCATACTGATTTTGAAAAAGGTTTTATTATGGCTGAAGTGGTTTCTTATGAAGATTTTGTTCAATATAAGGGATTATTAGGAGCTAAAGAAGCTGGCAAACTTCGACATGAAGGCCGTGATTACATTATGAACCCCGACGATGTTGTTGAATTTAAAATTAATGCTTAAAAAAATTTTAATCATTTCTGGTCCGACTGCCACTGGTAAAACCGATTTAGCCGTTGAACTGGCAAAAAAATATAATGGAGAGTTAGTTTCTACCGACTCTTGTCAAATTTATAAAGGTCTAAATATTGGTACAGGTAAAGACCAACCAGGAGAAACTCCAATTCATTTAATCGATTTAATTAATCCTGACCAAAAATATTCTGTTGCTCAATTTCAACAAGCCGGTCTGGAAATTATTAATAAACTTCACTCTCAAAATAAATTACCAATTTTAGTCGGTTGTAGTGGTTTTTATTTGGATTCTTTAATTAATCCTAACTATGATACTTTTTCAGTTAAACCCAATAAAATCTGGCGATTTATTTCCACTAAATTATCCGTCAAAACTTTGCAAATAATTTATAAATTTTTAGATAAAGAAAATTTTTCTAAATTAAATAATTCTGATATTAATAATCATTATCGTCTAACCCGCAAAATCGAAATCAAATTATCGGTAAGAGTAGACCCATGTGTCTGCCCTAAAAAAACAGAGGGTTTCAACATCTTACACATTTCTCTCATTGCTCCACTCAATTTTTTATATGACCGCATCGACACCCGTGTTCAAAAAAGAATTGATATTGGTTTTTTTGATGAAATAAAAAAATTATTAAAAAAATATTCTTGGAATGATCCAGGTCTTCAAATCGGTGCCTATCAATGCATGCGACCTTTATTTGAAAATAAAAAATCTCCCTTTTGTCAAAGAGAGAAACCGCCAACGGCGGAGAGGGATTTAATTCAAAAATGGCGCTTTGCCGAACATTCTGATGCTCGTCGTCAAAGTACTTATTTTAAGTCTCGTTATAAAAATACTGCTTACTTTTTTGACATAACTTCCCCAATTTTTAAAAATAAAATTTTTAAAGTAATTTCCAAATGGTACAATAAACTATGAAAATTAGAAAAATTGAAATCTCTCCTAAAACCATCATTTTTACTGTTGGTTTTTTACTAGCCATAGCTTTCTTTTGGCAAATTAGAGACATTCTAGTCATGATTTTTATCAGTTTTGTTTTAATGCATGCTATCAATCCATTAGTAACTCGTCTTCAAAAAATAAAAATTCCTCGAGTCCTTGCTATTATCATCGCTTATATCTTAGTTGTTAGTGTTCTTTCATTTTTTATTGCTAGCATAATTCCAATTTTAATTGAACAAACAGTTGGACTAATCAACAGTCTTCCTGAAATTACTAAAAATATTAAAATTTTTGGCCAGAACAGTTTTTTTACCGAAAACAACATTGATTTAACTTCTCAATTTAAAGTTTTGGAATCAATTCCTACCAACATAGTTAGCATCGCTTTTTCCATTGGATCTAATATTTTTTCTGCCCTAATGATTTTTGTCATTACTTTTTACCTTCTTTTAGAAAAGAAAAATTTCCCCAAATATGGTGATAATTTTTTTGGAGAAAAAGGAAGAATAAAATTTTTAAAAATAATGAACAATTTGGAAACTAGTCTTGGTAGTTGGGTTAGTGCTGAACTTTTATTAATGACCATTATTGGACTTCTTTCATATTTTGGCTATTTAGCTCTTGGTTTAAAATATGCCGTTCCTTTAGCAATTATTGCTGGTCTTTTAGAAGCTGTTCCTAATATTGGTCCAATTATTGCGACTATTTTGGCTGGTTTAATTGGATTAACAGTTTCTCCGTTAATTGCCCTTTTTACTGTTATTTTTGGAATTTTAGTTCAACAATTGGAAAACAATTTTATTGTTCCTAAAATTATGAAAAAGACTGTTGGTTTGAATCCAATTATAACTATCATTCTAATTACTGCCGGTGGTAAATTAGCTGGAATTGGTGGTGCTTTATTAGCTATACCTCTTTTCTTAACGGTCCAAGCCATTATTAAAGGTCTTGTAAAAGATCAACAATAATCCTAAAGACATTGATAAGCCGGATTCTGTTTAGAGGCCATCAATCTATTCTCTCTACCTGAGACTCTCAAAAGCTAGATATTAACGTCTCATCTTGAGATTTCCACCAGAAGGATGCTCGTTTCATATTTCTCGTCTCTGTGGCATTGCCTCTCGATTACTCGAGTCTCTATCTTTTTGAGTTCTGTGCTTTTTGTGGTCCGGACTTTCCTCTCTTGCGAGTAAGCCTCTCAATCTCTTTAGGATAATTAATTATATCTTTTAGTACCCATAAAAACAAATATCCCCCCGAAATTTCGGGGGGATAAATTAATTAAACCTGTATCTTATTTATTTTAAAATAGCTGCATCAGCGGCTGATAAGATTTTGAACATTTTAGTTCCAGTCTCTGGATCAACAGTTTGAGCTGCTGGTCGACCATTTTTTAACATTACTTTTTCAACTTTACTTACATCAATTTCTACAGATTTACGTGATTTAACGTTATAAAATTTAATTGTTGGCATTAATATTCACCTCCCTTAAAAAATAATAATTTTTAATAACCATATTTAAGATAATAGATGACTACTATTACTCCAATTAAAACCAAACTTAGTATTAAACTTCTTAATAAATCTTTTTTAATATATTTATTTTCGTTCATTTTATATTTCTATCGCCAGTATAGCATATTGTTTTGCTACAATTAGTAATCGATGTCATTCTTAATATATTTAATTTTAACAATCAATTTACTCTGGCTAACCTACCTAACATACTTAGTTTATATTAAAAATAATTCTAAAAATAAAGCTGTAGATTTAAATATTATTGATAATAACCTAAAAATAGGCATAAGTAGATTTAATCCCTTTGATGATGTTGGCGGTGATCAAAGCTTCATTTTAACAATTTTAGACAAGAACAATTCGGGAGCCATTATCACTTCGCTTCATAATCGTGACATTACTCGGATCTATGCTAAACCAATCAAAGATGGTGTTGGTGAAAATATCACTTTGTCAAAAGAGGAAAAATCAGCTATAGTTAAAACTATTAAAAACCATTAAAAATTAATTTTTCAATGAATAAAAAAATTTCACAGAAGATAGGATATTTAGGAATATTCTTATTTTTTACCGGTATTTCCTACTATCTATTTGATTATTTTCTTCCCACTGGATCAAAAAAAACTACCTCTTCAAATGAGATAACTACATCTGAAAACACTGTTAAAACTGGTAGTTTTACTGGTGCAAAAACTGCAGTTTGTCCAATCAATGGCCAAAAATATACAGCAGACGAAAAAGCAATTTGGGAAACTCGCCGTCCTCTTTTAGTCATGATTGAAAATCACGAAGATGCTCGCCCACAATCTGGGCTTCAATCAGCCGATATTGTTTATGAAGCTGTTGCTGAAGGTGGAATTACCCGATTTATGGGTGTTTTTTATTGTGGTGCTGTCGCTATGGAAGCTGAATCTGAAAATGAATATAATATTGGTCCTGTTCGTTCAGCTAGAACTTATTTTTTAGATGTTGCCTCTGAGTATGCTGATTATCCACTTTATAACCATGTCGGTGGCGCTAATTGTAGCGCGGCTGATTCTAATAGTGCTTGTACTACTGCAACTAAAGCTCAGGCAATCGAACAAATTGCCCAATATGGTTGGAATAATGCTGGTACTTGGGGTGATTTAAGCCAATTTTCTTTGTCATACAAAGCTTGTCGTCGTGAACCAGATCGTACTGGTGATGAAAGAGCTACAGAACATACAATGTATTGTTCAACTTCGGAACTTTGGAATATTGCTTCGGATCGTGGTTTAACTAACAAAACCACTGCCACTGGTAAATTATGGGATGCTAGTTATCGAGCTTGGACTACTACTCAAGACGATAAATCAGCTGGTTCTACTGCTAATATATCTTTCGACTTTTGGTCTGGATATAAAGCTTATTCAGTTTCATGGAAATACAATTCTACTAACAACAACTACGTTAGAAGTAATGGTGGAGAAGAATCGATTGACTTCAACACTCAATCAGCTATTACTGCTAAAAATATTGTTGTTCAATATGCCAAAGAAACTAGATCAGTCGATGAACACGGACATCTTCTTTACGGCATGATTGGTACCGGTACTGGTATGTTGTACCAAAATGGAGCCGAAACTAAACTAACGTGGTCGAAAGCAAATCGACTTTCTCGAACCATTTTTAAAGACTCTGCTGGTAAAGAAGTTAATTTTGTTCCAGGCAATATCTGGGTTGAAATTTTGCCAATTGGCAATGAAGTTTCTTATGAAAATTCAAACTAGTCTTAAACAATTGTTTGTTTCTCAAACAAGACTAAAAATAATAACTATTCTTTTTGCCAATCCACAAGAGATTTATTATGTTCGGCAGTTAGTTCGTTTAACTGAAGAAGAAATTAATTCTGTTCGACGTGAATTAGACAATTTAAAAAAATCTAACATTGTTGAATCAGAATGGCGAGGTAATCGTCTCTATTATTGGGCCAACAAACAATCACCTGTTTTTTATGATTTGTTAATTTTGTCTAATAAAAATTCTGGACTCGGTTTAAAACTTCAACATAAAAATGAAACTCTTAGCCCAATTAAATTAGTCTTATACAATTATAAATTTGCTGTTGGTGAAAAAAGAAATACCGATATTATCGATTTAATTATTGTTGGCGATTTATTTTCTCTCAAAGAAATTGATCTTTTAATCAAAGAAGAAGAAAAAATTCGTGGCTATGAAATTAATTATATGGTTATGGATAAAAATGAATTTCAAATGAGGAAACAAAAAAGAGATCAATTTATTGTCGACTTTTTTTTAAGCTGTCCAGTGGTTATAATTGGTAGCTCTTCAGAAATTGCTAGTATTTAAAAAAAAATGACACAAGCTAGAAAAGTTATCAAAACTGGAAATAGTTTAGCTCTAACTATTCCCTCAAAATCAATAAAAGAATTTAATATCAAAGAAGGGGACATGGTCTTAATTAAAATCAATAAAAGTAAAGCTTCTATAAATTATTCTTTTTCTGGACACCCTCGACAACTTTCCCTAATCGGATCTAAATAATATGGCTAATAAAAGTAAAGTTATGAGAACATTTTGGACCATCATCGCCATGACTTTAGTTTGTCTTATAATCAATTTTCCTCAACAGATTCCTGTCAATATTCATTTTGGCATCATAAATTATGAACACACTTTTTATCGCCCTGATTTTAAATTCAACATTGGTGGTAAAGAATATGGCCGAAATTTAGATCTTAAATATGGTTTAGATTTAGCTGGTGGTGCTTCACTTGTTTTCAATATCGACACTTCAACCACCAAAAAAGAAGATGTTACCGACGCTTTAAGTGCCTTGAAAAGCAACATTGAAAAACGTATTAATCTTTTTGGTGTCAGTGAGACCAACGTTCAAGTTCTTAAACAAAATAATGATTATCGTCTTAATGTTGAATTACCTGGAGTCGAAGACATATCTAGTGCTGTTGGTCTTATTGGCCAAACTGCTCAATTAAAATTTACTGGTGTTACGGACGAAACTTTGTTTACTGAAGCCACTACATCGGCTGAATTTTATAGTTCCATCAAAGACACTGGTCTTGATGGTTCTCACTTGGTTAAAGCTAGCGTTGAATTAAATTCAAGTACTTCCGAACCAGAAGTTTCTTTAGAATTTAATGAAGAAGGAGCTAAAATTTTTGAACAGGCTACCACGGAATTTCTTAATAAAAGATTAGCTATTATGCTTGATAATCAAATAATTACCGCCCCAAACGTAAATGTAGTTATTACCGATGGTAGAGCTGTTATTAGTGGTAGTTTTGATACTGATTCAGCCAAAGCTCTTGCAATTCAATTAAATGCTGGTTCTTTAAAACTCCCAATTAATTTAATTCAACAATCACAAATTACTGCCACTCTTGGAAAAGATTCCATTAATAAAGGAATTTTTGCTGGACTTGTTGGTTTGGTTTTAGTTTTTATTTTTATGATTGGTAATTATGGTTGGCTTGGATTCATTGCCGACATTGGTTTAATAATTTATAGTTTAATAACCATTACTCTTTATCGTTTAATTCCCGTCACTTTAACTTTTCCAGGAATTGTCGGGTTTATTCTTTCTATTGGCATGGCTGTTGACAGTAATATCTTAATTTTTGAAAGAATGCGTGAAGAAACTCGTAAAGGCAAAAATTGGAATAATGCTATGGAATTAGGTTTTGGTCGGGCATGGGATTCAATTAAAGATGCCAATGCCTGTACTATTATCACTGGTTTAATTTTATTAAATCCCTTTAATTGGCCATTTTTAAACACTTCTGGCATGGTTAGAGGTTTTGCTATTACTTTAATTCTCGGTATTATTATTGGCATTTTTACCGGTGTTTTCGTTACCAGAAATTTATTAAGAGTTTTAGCTAAGGAGAAAATCCAAAAATAAAAATATGAATATAATGAAATTCCGACCATTATTTTTAATTATTTCTTCTATCTTATTAATTTCTTCTTTGCTTTCTATTGTTTTTTGGGGTTTTAAACCGTCAATAGATTTTATTGGTGGTGCCACTTGGGAATTTAATTTATCATCAAATCCGGACAATTCTAAAATTGAAGAAATTTTCTCTAAAAATAATATTAGTAATTTGGTTATTATTAATGATGGCATTAAATATAACCTGTCTTTCCAAGATATTGATAATGATCAAAAAGACACTTTAAATCAGGCAATTAAAACTTTAGACCCAAATTATACTGAATTAAAATTTGAATCTCTTGGCCCAACTTTAGGTAAAGAATTACTTCAAAAAACTGTTGTGGCAATTGTTTTGTCATCAATTTTTCTACTACTTTTTATTGGTAGTCGTTTTAAAGATCTTACTTTCGGAACTTCAGCTGTTTTAGCTATGTTTCACGATACATTTATTCTAGTCGGTAGTTTTTCCATTTTGGGTCATTTTTTTGGTTCAGAACTGGACTCTCTTTTTGTTACGGCCCTTTTAACCACTCTTTCTTCTTCAGTTCACGATACTGTTGTTACTTTCAATCGTATGCGTGAATTAAAACACCAAAATTTTAATATTAGCTGGGTTGATTTAGCCAATCAAGCGGTTACTGAAACTTTATCTCGATCAATTAATAATTCTATGACCATTATTTTAATGTTACTTTCTTTAGTGGTGATTGGTGGTTCTACCACTAAATGGTTTGCCACAGCTCTTTTAATCGGTGTAATTTGTGGAACTTATTCGTCTACTGGTGTTGCGATTCCCCTCGTTCTTTTTTTCAAAAAACATTTCAAAAAGAAATAAAGCCGTTTTATTTAAAACTTTTAATTTTTTCTAACAAAATTTCTCTGTTATTTAATTCCGGCTTTTCTTCCACTTCTTTAAAAATCGCATTCAAAACCTCACCAACTTTTCGGCTTGGTTTAATTTCCAAAATTTCCATCACATCTTGACCGTTAATTTTTAAGTCCTTAATTGAAAATGGTTGTTTTTGCACTTCCACAATTCGTTCTTTAAATAATTCCCATCGCCAACTAGTTTCTTTAGAACCACTACCCAATCGATCAGCTCGTCTCATTGCAATCATGTCATCAATATAATCAGTTGTCACATTTCTAATAAATCTCCTAACTGCTTTGTCAGTTTGAGTTGTAATCACCGAAAACATGTGCCATCGCACTAATTTAAACAATTTTTCTAATTCTTTATTTGACAATCTTAATCTTTTGCCTATATTTACAGCCATTCTCGATCCAATTATTTCGTGATTATGAAAAGTTCTTTCTTCTCCTTCACCAATCATTGATTTTGGTTTTCCTACATCATGCAACAACGCTGCTAATTTTGTTACAGGATCATTACTAGAACAATTATCTAAAGTTTTTAAATTATGAGTCCACACATCATCAATATGATGACCTTTTTGAACCATTCCATATCCATCCAATAATTCCGGAATTATTTCTTTTAATAAACCAGAATTTTTTAGCAAAATAATCCCGTCGCTAGGGACAGGGGATAATAATATTTTAAATAATTCATCCCTAACTCTTTCGCCAGCAATTTTTTGAATTAACTTAGCATTTTTTTGAATCGATTCAAAGGTTTTTTCCTCAATTAAAAATCCAATTTGACTGGCAATTCTAATCGCTCTCATCATTCGTAAAGCATCTTCACTAAATCTTTCATCTGGATTTCCTACAGTTTTAATTATTTTTTTTTCTAAATCATTTTGTCCATTATATAAATCAATTAATTTTTCTCCATTTTCAAGAGCCATCGCATTAACAGTAAAATCTCTTCTTTGTAAATCTTCTTCTAATGTTTTTCCCCATTTAACTTCATCAGGGTGTCTGGAATCAGAGTAACCTTGTTCAGTTCTAAAAGTTGTTACTTCAAAAATATCATCACCATAAACCACACTAATAGTTCCAAATTTATTATTATAAAAACTATTTTTTGGAAAAATCTTTTGTATTTCTTCTGGTACCAAATTTGTTGTAAAATCCCAGTCTTTTACTTTTCTTTTCAACATTAAATCACGCACCGCTCCGCCGACTATATAAATTTCCGCCTTATTTTCTTTAAATTTATTAATTAGTTTTTCAACTTTTTCTGGGATATCAAATTCCATGCCTAATTTTAACACTAAGCAGCTGGAGTTTCAGTCTTAGAGATTGCCTCTTTTACGGCAATTTTTCTTCCACCTTGTTCACTATCGTTTAATTCAGCAATTGCTTTCATTGCATCTTCATCTTTTTCAAATTCCACAAATCCAAATCCTTTAGATCTACCAGAAAATCTATCGGATACAATATTTAATGACACCACATTCCCATATGGTGCGAATATTGCTGTTAATTTATCCTGATTCATTGAAAAAGGTAAATTACCTATAAATAATTTTTTAGCCATTTTTACTCCTTCATTTTAATAATAAAAATAACAAATTAATTATATTCCTAATTTTTAAAAAAATAAAAAAGTGTACAATTTAATATCTTTATGTTTTCCGAAATTGTTTTAAAAAATAAAAAAATCATCGACAAATCTTTTTCCGAATCAGATTTTTTAGATCTTTTATTAAAAAACCGCCAAATTAAAAAGACAGATTATAACGATTTTTTTACTCCTCATTTCCCTGACAATTCTGATTTTAACATTAACAAAAAAGAGTTAAAAAAAGCCGTAGATAGGGTAAATTTAGCCATCAAAAATAATGAAAATATTTTAATTTATGGTGATTATGATGTTGATGGAATCACTGCAACCGCCATTCTTTGGCAAGTTTTATACCAAAAAGGTGCTAAGATTTTACCTTTTATTCCCGATCGAGAAACTGATGGTTATGGTGTTAGATCAAAATCTTTTTTTGATTTTGAAGCTCAAAAAAGTATTCATTTCGATCTTTTAATTACCGTCGACAACGGTATTGTTGCTAATACTGAACTAGAAAAAATTATCAAAAAAAATACTGACATTATTATTGTCGACCATCATTTGCCAACTGAAAATTTACCAAAAGTCTCAGCCATCATTCATTCAACTAATTTCTCCGGGTCAGCTTTATCTTGGTTTTTTGCTTCTCAATTTAATAAAAATGCTGACATTGGTTTAGCTGCTGCCGGCACTGTTGCCGATTGTCTTCCATTAGTTGGTATTAATCGTAATATTGTAATTCACGGTCTAAAATCTTTACAAAAAAACCCTAACCCTGGCATTAAAAAACTAATTGAAATTAGTGGAATAAAAGCAGATTCGATTTCTGCTTATGACTTAGGTTTTGTTATTGGTCCTCGAATTAATGCTGTGGGTCGACTTTCTAACCCCACCGAAGCTCTTCGACTTTTATGTAGCCAGAATTCACTTCAAGCCAGTAAATATGCCAAAAATCTGGATAAATTTAATAAAGATCGTCAAGATATTCAAAAAGATAATTTAATAACGGCCGAAAAATTAATCTGTAGAGACGACCAATCTGGGCGTCTCAACGATAAATTAATTTTTATTTCTCATAAAGATTTTTTACCGGGAATAATTGGTCTAATTGCTGGTCGCTTAACTGAAAAATATTATTTACCCTCAATTATTATCAGTATTGGCGACGAATATTCAAAGGGTTCTTGTCGATCAATTAAAGAATTAAATATTATTGACACCCTTAGAAATTTTAATAATGATTTAGTTGATCTAGGTGGTCACACTGGTGCTGCTGGTTTCACTATTAAAACCAAAAATATTGCCAAATTTAAGTCTAAAATTACTAAATTTATAAATTCAAAATTAAAAGATTTAGATTTAAAACCATCAATTATAGTTGAATCAGAAATGGATTTATCTGCTGTTATAATTAAAAATTGTCGAATTCTAGAAAAATTTGAACCGTTTGGAATTAACAACCCTAAACCATTATTTTTATTTAAAAATATTTTTATTGATCAAAAAAGAGTTATTGGTTCTACTGGCGACCATCTCAAACTCAAGTTTGGAAATATTGATGCAGTTGCTTTTAAAAAAGGGGATTTAGACAAAAATCTAAAAGTCGGCGATAAAATTAATATAGTTGCTTCTCTTGATTTAAATATTTGGAACGGTACTACTTCTCCTCAACTCATTATTAAAGAAATATTTCCTGTTTAAAAAGACCTGTTTCTAAAGTAAAATACACTTATGGAAAGAATACTCGCAAAAGAATGTCTTCAAAAAATTGGAGCCAAAGTTTTACTTCAAGGTTGGGTCAGTAATATTCGTGATCACGGTCAATTAATTTTTATTGATTTTCGCGATTGGAGTGGCACGGTTCAAATTGTTGTTGATATTAAAAATAATTCAGAAATTCATAAATTAGCTTCCACTTTAGGCATGGAATGGGTAATCGAAATTGAAGGTACGGTTGTCAACCGTGGAGAAAAAGCCATTAATGACAAAATACCCACAGGTTCCATTGAAATTACTTGTGAAAAATTAATTGTTTTAAATAAAAGTGAAGTTTCTCCTTTTCCTCTCGACACTGATGGCACCGAACTTGACGAATCTTTACGTTTAAAATATCGTTATCTCGATTTACGTCGTCCTCGTTTAGTAAATATTTTAAAAAGCAAAAGTACTTACATTTTAGCCGTTCGCAACTGGATGGATAAAAACGGTTTTACTGAAGTTATGACTCCACTTTTAACCTCAACTTCTCCCGAAGGTGCTCGAGATTTTTTAGTTCCTTCTCGCGTTCACAAAGGTAAGTTTTTTGTTCTTCCACAAGCCCCACAACAGTTCAAACAATTATTAATGGTCGCTGGTGTCGATAAATATTTTCAAATTGCTCCTTGCATGCGTGACGAAGATCCTCGTGCCGATCGACATGCCGGTGCTTTTTATCAAATTGATATTGAAATGAGTTTTCCTAATACCGACAAACTTTTTTCGGCTGCCGAAAATATGATTAAAGAAACTTATCAAACTATCGCTCCTCAAAAAACCATTGTTAAATTTCCTTTCCCTAGAATTACTTTCAAAGAAGCCATGGATAAATATGGTAGCGATAAACCAGATACTCGTTTTGGTTTAGAACTTCAAAATATAACCGACATTGTTAAAGGTAAAAGTGATTTTAATGTTTTTAACAACGCTGAAATAATTAAATGTCTCGTTGCTCCAAAATGTGCCGAATTTAGCAAAACTCAAATTGATAAATTAGAAACTATTGCTAAAGAAAAAGGTGCTAAAGGCTTAGCTTACACCAAAGTTATTGACGGCAAGTTAGATACTGGTGTTGCCAGATTCTTTAATGAAGAATTACAACAAGAAATTATTAAAAATACGAAAGCAAATTCTGATGATATGATCTTTTTTATTGCTGATAATTCAAATATTGTCAATAAAGTTTTAGGAAATCTTCGCCTTAATTTAGGTGATATTTTAAATCTTCGCGATCCAAACATTTTATATTTCAATTGGATCACCGGTTTCCCCTTTTATGAAATTAATGATGAAGGCAAATTAGACTTTGGACATAATCCTTTTTCTATGCCTCAAGGCGGGCTTGAAGCCTTAAAAAATCAAGATCCACTTAATATTGAATCTTATCAATATGACCTAACTTTAAACGGTTTTGAACTAGCTTCTGGATCTATTCGTAACCACGAGCCAGAAACTTTAGTTAAGGCTTTTGAACTTATCGGTTATGGTCGAGATGAAGTTATTAAGAAGTTTGGGGGTATGTATAATGCTTTTCATTATGGCGCTCCACCACATGGTGGTTGGGCTATTGGTCTTGATCGTCTTTTGATGTTGCTTTTAGATGAACCAAATATTCGTGACGTTTATGCTTTTCCTTTAAACTCAAATGGCGTTGATCTTTTAATGAATGCTCCAAGTGAAGTTGATCAAAAACAACTCGATGATGTTGGTCTAATGTTACAACCAGAAATCAAAGCAGCTTTAAAAGATGAAAAAATCAATTCTAAAACGTAAACCAGTTGAAATTACTATTATCTCTTTAATTGCTTTTTTAAACTTATTTTGGCTTCCAACTTTTAGTTTTTGGGATATTTATCCTAAAAATTTAGCTTTTTCTATCAACAGCGATTTGATTCAATACCAACACCCCGATAAAATTTATTCCAAACTTGCCGTCGAACCTCAATTAAATTCCACTCATTATATTCTTATTGATGCCGTCACCAACACTGTAATTTTATCCAAAAATTCTGATCAAAAAATTTATCCAGCTTCTACGACTAAATTGATCACCGCCCTAACGGCTTTAAATATTTATCCATTAGATGAAGAATTAACCATTAATCAAGAATATACAGAAGGTCAAGTTATGGGGCTAAAATTAGGTGAAAAAATAACGGTTAGGTCTTTAGTCTCTGCTCTTTTAGTTTATTCAGCCAATGATTCCGCTTTTACTCTAGCTAATCATCATCAAAATGGTGAAGTTGGTTTTGTTGATGAAATGAATTTATTAGTTCAAAAATATGGTTTAAAAAATACTCATTTTACTAATTACGACGGTCTTCAAAACGAAAATCATTATTCGACTGCTTATGATCTATCTCAAATTGCCCGTCTGGCTATCAAAAATTCCATCATTACTCAAACCGTCAAACAAAAAAAAATTATTGTCGAATCTGTTGATAAAACTATTAAACATGAACTTATTTCCACTGATGAACTTATTGACGTCGTTCCAGAAATTGAAGGTCTTAAAACTGGATATACAGAAGAAGCCGGTGGTTGTTTTATTGGTCTAATTAATTTAAACGGACATTATTTAATTAGTGCTGTAACTCAAAGTGAAGATCGTTTTGGTGATACTAAAATCCTAATCGATTGGGCTAAGACAAATATTTTTTGGCAAGGTTATCAACCTTAATCTGTAATATATTTATTCGTTATTGCTGGAACGTAAGCCACAAAATTATTATCACCTTTAAAAACATAAAGTGGTTGCAAATATTGGGTCAAAGTTACAGGTTCATAATAAACTAAATTAATACTTCTAATAGTTACATTTTCAGAACTAATATCAGATGCTGGCCAATAGTTTCCTACTTTTAAATCAGACATTGCTACTGTTGCAGTTTTAATCGGATAAGTTGAATACGATTCCCTATCAATATTGGCATATTTAAAATTTGCTTCAATAACTTTTTTATCACTATCGGTTGATCCAGAAATTAAAATTGATACTGATGCTTCTCCATTTTGAGGAGAGACAATTTCCCATTCATCATCAAGAGGTTGTCTATAAAAATCAACTTTCGCTGCATTAGCCTCTGATTGGGCTGAAACTGCTGTTAAAGTTCCATCAGAAATTTTCCAATAACTAGTCTTTTTTTCTCCATTTTTTAAATCATCAGTATATTTATTTCCTGATTCTAAGAAAGTTTCTGCTGTTTCTATTGCTTTATCTTTCGTTAGAATACTTTCCACTTCTAAAATAGAGGGATCGTTTTTGTAGTCATATTTCAAACTAAAATCTCCTTCTAATACATTCATTGTTAATATTTTATTTTTGTCATTTTTAAATTCATAAACTCCCTCGCTAACTTCAGATGGTTCATCTTTAAAACCAAATTCATTAGCCACTTCTTTTGCTTCCTCTAACGCTAAAATTTCTGTTGTTGATCTGTAAATAATATAAACTTTTGCTTGGTCATCAAAACTTGGTGTTACATCATTAGTAAACTCAAAAGTAAAATTCTTTTTTGTAAAATCTTTGGTCGGAAAAATATTTTTTGGCAAGATTCCATATCTAACAGTTGGTGCCACGTAAGCTGGGTGAGCCACTTTATAAGCCTTAATTGCCGTTGAAGCAATTGACCACAATAACACAAAAGCAACTAATCCAGCTCCACCATATTTAATTAAATTTCGACTAGTATCGGCCGTTTGCGTTAAAGACATAAATTATTTTACACTAAAAATGATAAAATTAGCCATGATCGACAATAAAATTATTAGAACTCGCATTGCTCCAAGTCCAACGGGGGAACTTCATATTGGCACTCTTCGCACACTTCTCTATGATTATGCTTTAGCCAAAAAGAATAATGGTCAATTTATTTTTCGTCTTGAAGACACCGATCAAAAACGTTATGTTGCTGGTTCTGAAAAAAGACTAATGGAAGTAGTTAAAGATTATGGTTTATGTTGGGATGAAGGTCCCGACATTGGTGGTCCTTATGGTCCTTATGTTCAAACCGAACGTCTTGAAATTTATAACCAACACATCAAAGAATTAATTAATAAAGGTCTGGCTTATTACTGTTTTTGTACCCAAGAAAGATTAGACCAACTTCGTACTACTCAAAAAGCATCCAAACAGGTTCCAAAATATGATCAACATTGTCTTCATTTGTCTAAAGAAGAAATTCAAAAAAATCTCGACGCCAAAATTCCTTACACTATTCGTATGGCTATTCCCAAAAATGAAACCATAATTTTTGAAGATTTAATTCGCGGCAAAATAAAATTCAATACTAATGAAATTGATGATCAAGTTTTAATTAAATCAAACGGAATCCCAACTTATCATTTTGCTGCTGTTGTTGACGATCATTTAATGAATATTACCCATGTTTTTCGTGGAGAAGAATGGCTGACTTCCACCCCTAAACATCTTTTACTTTATCGTTATTTTAATTGGGAATCACCACAATTTGCCCATCTTACGGTATTATTAAATCCAGATGGCAAAGGTAAGATGAGTAAACGCTCTGGTTCCACTCATGCTCGTGCTTTTTTAGACGAAGGTTATCTTCCCGAAGCCATGTTGAACTTTCTTATGCTTCTTGGTTGGAACCCTGGAACAGATCAAGAATTTTTTACTTTAGATGAATTTGTCCAAGAATTTGACATTAGCCATCTTCACAAAAAATCTCCTATTTTTGATCGCAAAAAATTAGATTATTTTAACGGTTATTACCTTCGTCAAAAGACAGATGAACAACTATTTGATTTATTTAAAAAATTTTTACCGGAAGCTTCTAACGACCAAATTAAAATTTTAGTTCCAGTTTTAAAAGAAAGAATTGTCAAACTTTCCGATCTTCCAATTCAAACAAAATTTCTTTTTGAAAATGTCGAATATGATAAAGAATTATTGCTTAAAAAGGGGACTGATTCAAAATTAGCCGTCGATATGTTAACCAAATTAAAGGAATTAGTCCAAAAAGATTTTTCTAATTTATCAGAAAGTATTTTAAATTTGATTAAAGAAAATAATTGGAATGTTGGTGAATTTTTTATGGTTTTCCGTGTTGCCATTTGTGGAGTCACTTTCACTCCTCCAGTTGTCGAATGTTTACCAGCTCTTGGTCAAGAAAAAACTTTAGAAAAAATAAATATTGCCATTTCAAAATTAATTAAATAATTGCTACACTAAAATGTGTTTGCATTATTACTATTATTTTGTATTATTTTTAATAAACCAATTTTTGCTAATGATTCGACTGTTAGTATAAATAATTTTTCTTCAAATTCAGATCCTGAATGGGTTGAATTAATCAATAATACCGAAGAAGACATTAATCTTGAAAATTGGGTTATTAGAGATGAAAATGATAATTCCAAAAGTAACGATAGTTTATCTTTAACTGGTTGTCTTTCTCCTCATTCCTATCAAACTTTTTACCACAATAAAGGTTGGCTTAATAATGATACTGATACTATTTATCTCTACGATTCCAATAAAATTTTAACTGATTCATTAAATTATTCTATTGGGAAAACCGATTCTAATCCAAAATCTGATAATATTTGCGTCTTACCAACTCCTACTCCAACATTAATTCCAACACCAACTCCAACCCTCACTCCAACTATAGAGCCGACTTTAACTCCTACTAAAACTCCAACTCCTACTAAAACACCAACACCAACCGAAACCATCACTCCAACCATCCAAATAACAGAAAATTATCCCCTTGAGGAAGGAGAAATGTCTGAAGGACAAAGGAGTTTTGATCCCACTCCAGAAATTCTCGGGGATTCTGTTTTGTACGGGCAGACCGATGTATCTGCCCCTACAAACACCAATCAATCCTCCAAGAAAATCATACCTCTAATTTTAATCTGTCTCGGCGGTCTATTTCTCCTAACTCCTTTGATAATTGCTAAAATTAAACATGAGAATTAAAAAAATAGTAAAATTCATTCCATCTATTCTTTGGATGACAGTAATTTTTTATTTTTCATGCAGACAAACTACTGGTATTGGTGGTACTAACGAAACAAATCGTTTTCTAATTTTAAAATCTTTTCATTTAATTGAATATGCTTTTCTCACCTTTTTACTTTCTTTTGCTATTCTAAAAAAGAAATGGATCATTTTAATTGCCTATTTATATGCTGTTTCTGATGAATTTCATCAATTTTTCACCCCTGGTCGCACTTCTCGTTTTCGAGACACTTTAATTGATTTAGTCGGAATTTTAATTGGTATTTTTATTTTTAATAAAATTTTTTCTAAAAAGAAATCTATTTAAGTTCTTGACTCGGGTTGTAAAAATCGTTTTAATGTATATCTGTTACACATTAATTTTTATATTTTTATGAAAAAAATTTTTTTAAGTTTGGCTATAATTATCACTGTTAGTAGTTTTTCTTTTTTATTAACTAAAGCCTATTTTTCGGATAAAAAGACTTCTAATGGAAACAAATTTACAGTTGGTACTTTAAATCTGCAAGTTGGTGGTTCAGACAACAATAAAATTGAACCTTTTGTTATTTCTGGTCTAGGAGAAGGAGAGATAAAAGGTGAAAAAATTTGGAAATTAAAAAATATTGGAAGTTTGGCAGGTCAATTATCAGTAAGTATGGATAACCTTGTAAATTCTGAAAACGGTTGTAATACTCCAGAAAAAGAAGTAGATACAACTTGTGATAATCCTGGAATTAAAGAAGGCGAATTAGGTGACATTGTCAATTTGACTTTTTATATTGATGGCAGTCCAAAAATTACAATTCCATTAAATTTAAATGGTGTCATAACACTCACAAATTATTGGCAAAACAGTTCAAATCTTTTAGTCTTACAACCAAATCAAGAGATTGAAATAAAAGTTAATTGGTTCACTCCAAATTCATATGGTAATGAAATTCAAAGCGATAGTTTAAATTTTGATCTTGGTTTCAATCTTCAACAAGTCATTGAGTAATTATGTCGCGAATATTATCTATTCTGATATTAATAGTATGTTCATTTTTATTAATATCAAATTTAAATTTTTCAAAAGGTTACAAAATTTTTATTGTTCAATCTGGGTCAATGTTTCCAACTATCAATACAGGTGATGTTGTAATTTCATTAAATAATTCAAATTATAAAAAGGATGACATTGTAACTTTTGTGTCGAGAAATAACAATATTACTCACAGAATTGTAGAAATTAAAGATGATCAAATTTATACCAAGGGCGATGCCAACAATAATGTCGATTCAGAAAAAATTAATAAAAAACAAATTATTGGAAAAGTTATATATATAATTCCAAAGTTCGGTTATTTTATTTTATTTTTAAAAAGTATTCCTGGGTTAATCGTTTTAATAATAATACCTTCAGTAATTATTATTTATCAAGAATTTCTTAAAATCCAAAAAAATTTTAAAAAAGTTTTAAAAAAATGATTCGTATTTTGTTTTTATTTTTTATTTTTTGTCTAACGTTGGTCAGGTCTACTAATGCCGATTTTAACGATAAAAAAATTATCAAAAGCAATCAATTAACCGCCTCTACATTAGATTTTTCAAAAGAAAAAACTACTGATAATACCGATATTAATAATCTTTTCAATATTAATGGAATAATTGCTGGAGGGTATCAAGTTTCAACTTTAAGAATTAAAAATCAAGGAGAAATTGAACCGTTCTACTTAATAAATTTTTCAAAAACCAATGGAGATGATAATTTTTGTCGTCAGTTAGAAATTGAATTTTATAAAAACAATCAATCTATTTATAATAGTGATTTAATTGATTTAAATTTAACTTTAGAATCTCAAAAAAATGCAGAATTTATTGATTTATTAGTAATAGTTAAATTAAAAAATAATTTCGTTAGTAACAAGACAAATTTTTGTGATTTTAACATGGATATAAAAGCATCGAATTCAAGTAATTCTAGTTTATCAGGATTTGAATATCAAACAAAAATTTCCAATCACATTTCATCATTTTAATAATCTATAATTATTATATTGTGTTAAAAAAAATTTGGACTCATTATTTTATTCCGCAAGAAAGAAACAATCATCGGGCAACTATTTTAAAACCCACTTTTTTACTTTTCTTTTTAATTCTCTATCTTTTAAATCAATCAATAATAAAAAGTTTAGTCACTCTAAAACCTGGTATTTTAGGTTATTCTTCTGAAATTACTGCTCAAAAGGTTTTTGATCAAACCAATAATGAAAGAGTTAAACTTGGATTAGAACCTCTCACTTACAATCCTGTTCTTTCAGAATCAGCCAAATCCAAAGCTGAAGATATGTTTTCTAATAACTATTGGGCTCATAATTCTCCTCAAGGCAAAACACCTTGGACTTTTTTTGACACTGCTGGCTATAAATATTCTGTCGCTGGTGAAAATTTAGCTAAAGATTTTTACGATACCGATTCTTTACTTAAGGCTTGGATGAATTCACCCACACACAAGGAAAATATAGTTAATAATAAATATCAAGAAATTGGTATTGCTGTCGTTAACGGTACTCTTGGTGGAATTAAAACGACTTTAGTTGTTCAGCATTTTGGCACTCCATTGGTAGCCACAACTCAAAAAAATACTACTCAAAAATCTAACGATGTTGTCGAACCAGAAGTTGTTCAATCATCAGAAACAGTTCAGTCACCTAATGTTTTATCTGAGACAAGTCAAAATTTAGTCAGTCCTTTAATCCTCAGTAAGATTTTAAGTTCTATTATTTTTATAGTTCTAGTAGTTGTTCTCTTTATTGATGGTTTTATTACGGTTAAAGAAAATATTCATCGTCTGACCGGTTCCACAATTGGACACATTGGATTTTTAGTTTTTATATTTTTATTAATGTTGTTTAATCAACAAGGGAGCATTTTCTAATGATTATTCCAAAAGAAGTCAAACAAAAACCACTTGAATATTTTTCTCTATTATTAGCCCTTATTATTGGCTTTATTTCGTATCTCTTGATTGACAATACTCCAATTAGACTTTGGATAGTTTCTTGTGTGGCTGTTTTTTATTTTGGTTGGAGTCTTTATCATCATCAAAAAAGGGGAGATTTACAATTATCAATCATTGTCGAATATTTCTTAATTATTCTAATTGGAATAGTCTTAATTTTCAAAACTCTATTTTAGTTTTTTCTTTATTTGGTCTTCCTGCCATTTTTTAATTTTTTTTGGATCACCACCAATTAAAACTTCTGGCACTTTGTGACCCATAAATTCTTGAGGTCTAGTATATTGTGGATATTCCGTCGTTCTTATTTTTTTACCATCAATTTCAATTTCAGACCAACTTTCAATTTTATTGGATTCATCTTTTCCGAGGACTCCTGGCACTAGTCTAGCCACAGCATCGGTTATTATCATTGCCGGTAACTCTCCTCCAGTTAAAACATAGTCGCCAATCGATATTTCTTCATCAATCATAAAGTCAGAAATTCTCTGATCAAATCCTTCATAATGTCCAGCGATTAAAATTAAATTATCTAATTTAGCCAATTCTTCAGCTTTTTTTTGAGTAAATTTTTTCCCTCTCGCCGACATCAAAACAATTTTTGTTTTTAAAGCCTCCCTGTCAAGGGAGGTGCCTGCAAGGCGGAGGGTTTTAATCGCATTAAATATTGGTTCTGGTCGAATCAACATTCCTACATCACCCCCAAATGGTCTATCATCCACCGATCCATATTTATCAATAGCCCAGTCTCTTAAATTATAAATTTTTAGATCAATTATTTTATTTTTAATTGCTCGCTGGATTATACTTTCTGCAAAAGGTGATTCAAACATTTTCGGAAACAAAGTCAAAATATCAATTTTCATACCAATATTTTACCATTTGAGTTATACTAATTTTAATATGAAACAACAAAACACAGCCGTCATTGTTATTCCAACATATAACGAAGCCGATAATATCGGAAAAATGATTGAATATCTTAATTCAAAAACTTTTCCTAATATCGTTGCTAAAAAAGGTAATTTAACTGAAGCTTGGGACATGAAAATTTTAGTCGTCGATGGAAATTCTCCAGATGGTACTGGAAAAATTGTTGAAAAAGAAGCTAAAAAATACAACAATACTTTTCTTTTAACTGAAACTAGCAAAGATGGTATCGGTGCTGCCTATTTAAAAGGTTTTAAACATGCCATTGATAAATTAAAGGCCGATTTTGTTTTTGAATTTGATGGTGATTTTCAACATCCTCCAGAAACCATTCCTTTAATGCTTAAGGCCATGGAAGAAGGTTATGACTACGTTATTGGTTCTCGTAAAATTAAAGGTGGATCAAATCCAAAAGGTTGGGGATTTAAACGAGTTTTCTTTAGTGAAGTTGGGGGTTTTACTGCCAGATTTATGATGTTTTTCCCGTTCAAAAATTTCTTTAAAGTTACTGATCCAACTACTGGTCTAAAAGTTACTAGAGTAAAAGGTTTTATAGATAAAATGGATTTAGATTGGACAGGCAATCGTTTATTAACTAGAAGTTTTGGTTACAAACTTCAACTTCTTTTTGAAACTCTTAAAATGGGTGCTAAATTTAAAGAAGTTCCACTTCAATTTCATGTTCGAAATGCAGGTGAATCAAAAATTGAAGCCAAAACCGCTAAAGATATTTTTCGAGTTGCTTTCCTTCTTCGATGGTACGATGATTTCACTCAAAAATTCTTAAAATTTGGTACAGTCGGTTTTGTTGGTTATTTAGTAAACGCTATATTTTTAAATGTTTTTTCTAAAACTTGGTCAATTGAATGGTTATCTTGGTTATTATCCACAGAATTAGCCATAGTTAGTAATTTTACCCTCAATAATATTTGGACATTCAAGAAACAAAGTATTTCCGGTCCAACTGCCTTAATTGGTAAATTTTTCCAATTCAATTTATCATCCGTAGGTGCCTTATTAATTCAAACTATAGTTGGTTCACTTGGCGTTAAATATTTAGGAGTATCTCGTCAACTTTTACTACCATTTATAATCGTCTTTTTAGTTCTCCCTTATAATTGGTTTATGTACAACACTTTCATTTGGAAAAACAAAAAGAAATAAATATAGTAAAATATGTCAGTCTATTATTAATTGTTAATTATTAATTCTTAATTATTATGAAAGGTATCATTTTAGCTGGTGGAAGAGCTACTCGTTTGCGCCCTTTAACTTCTATTACTTCAAAACAACTTCTTCCGATTTATGATAAACCGATGATTTTTTACCCAATCGAAACTCTAATTAAAACCGGTATTACCGACATTTTAATTATTATTTCTCCTGAATATTCTGGTCATTTTTTAAATCTTTTAGGTGATGGTCACGAATTTGGCGCCCATTTTAGTTACGCTGTCCAAAAAGAACCGAAAGGTTTAGCTGATGCTTTCATTATTGGAGCTGATTTTATTGATAATGACGATGTCACTATGATTTTAGGTGATAATATTTTTGATAAAGATTTTTCTGAAGACATTAAGAGTTTTAAAGGTGGTGCTATGGTTTATGCCAAAAAAGTGGCCGATCCAGAACGTTTTGGTGTGGTTGAATTTGATGAAAAAATGAAAGCTCTTTCTATTGAAGAAAAACCAGAAAAACCAAAAAGTAATTATGCAGTTGTTGGTCTTTACACTTATGACAACCGTGTTGTTGAGTATGCTAAAAATCTAGATCCATCTCCTCGTGGTGAAATTGAAATTACTGATCTTAATAATATTTATCTTAAAAATAATGAGATGAAGGTTAATATTTTTGATACTCTTTGGGAAGATGCTGGTACTTTTGATTCTCTTTTAAGAGTCGGTAATATTATGGCCGAAAAAGCCAAAGCCCAAAAAAAGTAATTTAATGTTACCATCTAATATATGACTCAAAATAATGATAAATGTCCAAAATGTGGTGCTGATCTAAGCGAAATAATCGAAACTCCAACTGGTCGTCGTCTTCAACGATGTACTCAAGGGACTTGGAATCCTCAAACTCACAAAACTGAAGGTTGTGATTATGTTAAATGGCTAGAAGTTGAACCAAAGGAATTAGATGAAAAATGTCCAAAATGTGGAGCTCCTCTAGTTCTTCAAGTTACCCGATTTGGTAAGAAAATGAAAAAATGTTCTGCAGGCACTTGGAATAAAGAAACCAAAAAAGTCGACGGTTGTGATTTTGTTGAATGGATTAATGGTACCACTGAACCATTGGATGAAAAATGTCCTAAATGTGGCGAGCCCTTGGTTCTTTTTACTACTGCCGCTGGTAAGAAAATGAAAAAATGTTCCACTTCGGGTTGGGACAGAGAAGCCAAAAAAGCTACCGGTTGTGATTATGTTCTTTGGTTAAAAGCCAACCAAACTTCCAGTGACAATGGCGAAGAGTATTTGCCACCAGAAGAAGAATTTTAATGTTGCTTTCCCAAAATTTTATTAAAGATCCATTTGTTGTTAAAGAGCTTTTATATGCCAGCTCTATTAATAATAGTGATTTGGTTGTCGAGATTGGTCCAGGGCGAGGAATTATCACCAAAGAATTAATTTCAAGAGCTTGTGAAGTTGTTGCTATTGAGAAAGATTTAGATTTATATCAAGATTTAATTTCCAAATTCAAAGATGCTAATAATTTAAAAATTTTAAATAAAGATTTTTTGAACTGGAATTTACCAGACAAACCTTATAAAGTATTTTCTAACATCCCTTTTAGTATTACTGCTGAAATTGTCGATAAATTTTTAAAATCAGAAAAACGTCCTAGTGAAATGTATTTCATTCTTCAAGCTGAAGCTGCTGAAAAATATTTTGGTGGAGAAACTGAAACTCAAAGTTCAATTCTTGCTAAAATTTTTTATAATATCGAAATTTTAGGTGACATCGATCGAACTGCTTTTACTCCTAAACCTCAAATAAAAATTAGTTTTATAAAATTCACTCTTAAAAACCAAGATCAAATAGATACTGATATCTATCAACAATTTCGTGATTTTGTAATCTATGGTTTCAACCAATGGAAAGGTAATATTTTTGATGCTTACAAAAAAGTTTTTTCTTACCAACAATTTAAATCCATTAACAAAAAATTAAAAATAAATAATTTAAAACCAAGTCAATTAACTTTAAATCAGTGGTTGGATTTTTTTGACATTTATCAAAAATTTGTTCCAGTTTCTAAAAAAGATTTAGTCGATGGTTTTGAATTGAAATATTTAAAACGAATTCGAGTTAAAATATAAACCAGTGACTAAAAAGAAAATTATATTAATTATCATTACTTCTCTTCTCGCTTGTTTTATTGTTTTTGTCATTATTTTTACTATTTCAAAATATCGGCAAGTTGTTGTTAAAGTTAATCAAGATAAAATCCCTACTGATATTTCTCCTACTGTTACTCCCACTCCTGATCCAGAACGTCCTTTTTCTATTTTATTAATGGGTTATGGTGGTGGTGGTCATGAAGGTGGCACTCTCACCGATTCTATTATTATTGTTCAATTTATTCCTAAGGAAGAAAAAATTAAATTAATCTCTGTTCCTCGTGATCTTTGGGTTCCGATCCCTGTGGGAAACGGTGAAACTAAAATGTCAAAAGTTAATGCCGCCTATTTGGTTGGTCTTGATGACAAAAAATATCCAAACAAAGAAACTCAATTTACTGGTGATGCTGGTGGAGGTCAAATGTCAAAATATATTTTATCTCAAATAGTTGGATTTCAAATCGATAATTTTGCCACCATCAATTTTGATGGATTTTTAAAAACTATTGATACTTTGGGTGGTATTGAAGTTGATGTTCAAAAAACTTTTGACGATTATTTTTATCCCATTGAAGAAAAAACCACTGACACTTGTGAAAAATCAGAAGAAGAAATCATCGCTATTACTGCCACTTTGTCTGGAGAAAAATTAGAACAACAATTTTCTTGTCGTTACGAGCATCTTCATTTTGATAAAGGTTTACAAACCATGGATAGTGCCACTGCTCTAAAATTTGTTCGTTCTCGTCATTCTCAAACAGATGGTGGTGATTTCAATCGTTCTGCTCGCCAAAAATTAGTTATTGAGGCTGTTAAGAAAAAAATTATTTCTCTTAATTTTATTCCTAAATTAATTCCTTTTGTCAATTCCCTGGCTGACAACTTAACCACTGATATTGATTTAACTAAAATGCAAGAACTATTATCTAAAGCTGATGAATATAAAAATTATAAAATTGAATCTTTTGCTATTACTAATGATAATTTACTAATGAATAGCACTAGCAGTGATTATCAATCAATCTTAATTCCCAAACTAGGCGAAAATAATTGGACTAATATTCAAAAATTTGTTTCTCAATCCACCGCCGAAGCCACTTCTTCTGTTGAACTCAATTAATTTCTCTTAGATTTATCTTCTTGCCACGAATTGTCTTTAGTTGGTATTATATTTTTATGATTATGGAAAATAAAATATCTTCTTCTACCATTATCACTATTTTATTTTTATTAAATTTATTTTTTTTAATTCCAAATAAAGCATTTGCGGCTGTTACTATAAATACTTGTAGTGAACTCCAAAATATTTCTACTGGCGACACAGGGGATTATTTGTTGGGAAACGATATTGATTGTTCCTCAATTGCAAATTTTACTCCAATTCAAGATTTTGGAGGTTCGTTTAATGGTCAAAATCATACTATCGATAATTTAACTATAAATTATCCTGATACTAGTTATGTTGGTTTATTTGCTTCTTCTGGTCAAAATTTTTCAATCTCTAATTTAAATATCATTAATGTTGGTATTTCTGGTGCTGATGGCACCGGTTGTTTAGTTGGATCCTCACCTTATGGCGAAGGGTCGGTTTCTATCAATAATGTTCACTGTAGCGGGTCTGTCGTTGGCAACACCTTTAATGTTGGCGGCTTAAGTGGTCAGCTAAATCTCGCCACTATTACAAATTCATCTTTTACTGGCACTGTTACTGCTGGAGATGGTAGTAGTGTTGGTGGTCTTGTTGGCTTAATAACAGCTGGAACGACTATTACTGATTCCTACTTTAGCGGTGATACTATCGGAGGAATGGATGTTGGAGGATTAATAGGTAATTTCTCTTGTTGGACAGAGTCTTGTAGTAATTTAATTGATGGTTCTCATTCCTTGGGGACAATCAGTGCTTCAAGTAGCAACAGTGGTGGTCTTGTTGGTAGTAATAATCCGGCTATTACAATTGATGATAGTTATTCTAACAGTGTAATTAACGGAGACTCAAATGTTGGTGGTCTTGTTGGTTTTTTTGGAATAGGAAGCTCTCTTTATCAAAGTTATTCAAGTTCATCTTCTGTTTCTGGAGGTTTCAGTGTTGGTGGTTTAATTGGTTTTGCTAACGAAAATACTACCATCAATCAATGTTTTGCGAACGTCTCTTCTGTTTCTGGAAGTTCCCAAGTTGGCGGTCTTGTTGGTTTTCTGAATAATAACTCTGTTTTAATTGATAGTTATTCAACCTCAAATGTAAATGTGACTACCTCTTACGGAGATCTTGGGGGATTAATTGGTCTTGCTAACATCGGTACTGGTAATATTTCTCGAACTTATTCTTCAGGAACTCTTTCTTTTGGTGTTGATGATATAAACACTGTTGGTGGTTTAACTAGTAAACTTATGGATGGTACTTTAGAAGATTCTTTTACTGTCAGTAAAAACTCATCAAGTGATTATCTTTCTTTAATTGGCGCTACTTATCCTGACCAGCTTCCAACAATCATTAATAGTTATGATGGTCTAAATACTAACACTGACAATTTTTCAGATTATAATTTTGCTGTTTATGATAATTGGGATTTTACCGATATTTGGGATAATAGTACTACCTATCCAATTTTAAAATGGCAAAATACTTCCGAATCTGATCCAGAAATTACTCCAATTCTAGATAATATTCAAGATTCAAATTCTGGTTCTGAATCATCTCAATCCTTTAATTCACCAGGAACTCCAATTTGTACCGATTCCAAACCAATAAAAATTCCTGATCTTTTTCAGGTTAATGCTTTTAAAAATACTGCTAAATTATTTTTTACTCCAACCGATATTAATCAATTCTATATTTCTTTTTCAACCAAACCAAATGCAGAAGAAAATGGAGAATTAGTTACTCTTGCTCATGAAGGAGTTCAATCTCATACTATTTATTTTCTTAAACCAAATACCACTTATTATATAAAAGTTAGAAATCAAAATGGTTGTATGCCTGGTGATTGGAGTAATATTATGAAATTTACTACAAACAATTCTGTCTATTATGAATATTTTAAAAAAGTCCTTAATTTAGGAAATATTCAACCAGAAAACACTTCTTCTTTAACTAAAAATATTATTAAAGATAATGAAGAAGTAATTACAACTCCAACTCCAACCCAAGCTGAAAAACCCAAAACGGAAACATCTCCAACTATTGATCAAAACACTACTTCTAAACATTGTCTCTTGTGGTGGTGTTGGTAAATTTGGTTTACTATATAGGTTCCAAAGATCAACAACTAGTATAATTAACTCTATTTTTTAAAATTAATATCCTTTTGTTGGTCGTTGTAATTTTCCAAAAGTTTTTATCTGTAAACCACAGACAAAATTGTAGATTTTTTGTATTTCATTTCTAACAAATTCTACATCTGTTCCTTCCGATTTTAATTCTCCCAAAACCGCTTTTATTGTTTTGTCATAATCATTTTTAAATTGTTTATTTAAATCATCCCAGCAAATATCTTTTAAAATTTCTAATAGTTTTTGTTCATAAGGAATTTTCCCAACCAACATTAAATAGGCAATCATTGGATAACTCAAAGAAAAAGTATAGTAAGCCACATTATCGTTTGACATAATACCACCGTTAATCGGGTCATATTCAACATTATAAAATTTTTCACTGGATGATGAATAGAATGTCGCTCTATTACCATTCATTTCAATTCTGTCATCGGCAATTGCCGTTAAAGCTTCATAAATTCTCAAAATATGTGGTTTCTTCCAGATCATGGCTTATTATACGTTATCTGTTGCTCCACATGGATTCGAACCACAATTAACCGGTTCAGAGCCGATTGTCCTACCATTAGACGATGGAGCATTAATTATTCAATGCTTGGCTCCAAGTCCCTTTAGGGGCGATGGAGCATTAATTATTCAATGCTTGGCTCCAAGTCCCTTTAGGGGCGATGGAGCATTGAAGTCAACCTATTATACGACAAATGTTATAATCTAATTAATGCAAACCATTGAAGAATTATCACAATCATTAAAATTAACTTCAGAACAATCTCAAGCCATTGAAACATACATTAATGGTCTTTTGATTGAACTGTTGGAAAGTATTAAACAAGATCACATCAAAAATTTTGAAGATACTATTGAGAATCTTAAAAATAACGCCTAGATTCTCTTTCAATTGTTGTTTCATCTCCATGTCCAGGTAACACTAAAGTATTTTGGTTTAATTTCATTAACTTTTTTAAACTTACAAAAATATCTTTGGTTGACCCATATTTAAAATCAGTTCTTCCTCTAAGCCCAGCAAATAGTGTATCACCAGAGAATAGAATCCCTCCTTTTTCAAGGGAGGGTGGGGTAGGTTTCCAATAAAAACACACACTACCTGGAGTGTGTCCCGGTGTTTTAATCACTTCAAATTTTTCTTCTCCTAGTTCAAATTTCTTAATTTTATCTAGATCAATATCAATTTTTATAAAATTTGGCACTTGAATTTCTCTTTTTAAAAAATGTTTAGCCGTTTCGTCTTGCCTATCCAAAAGAAAAGCATCTTTACTGCTACAACCAAAATCAACATTGTAAATTAATTTTAAATCCAAAGCTCCAAGACAATGATCAAAATGTCCATGAGTTAAATGTATATATTTAACTTTTAGTTGTTTACTATTTATTTCTTCACTAATACTCACTCCGTCATCAGCTGGATCAATGATTAAACACTCTTTTGTATCTTCATCCCAGACCAAATAACAGTTAGTATTTAACTCTCCTATCACTATTTTTTCATATCTAATCATAATTTAATTTTACCAGGTATAATATGTGTATCTATGTCATCAAATAAACCTGTCTCAAAACGCCTATTTGTAGGCAGTTTACCTTATCGTTTTACTGAAGGGGAATTACTTTCTCTTTTTGTTGCCGAAGGAAAAATTATCTCTGTTCGTATCATGCACAATCAATGGGGTAAAAGTCGTGGTCTCGGTTTTATCGAATTTGAAAATATTGATGATGCTATTCGTGCTAAAGAAAAATTTCATAACTATCTTATTGGTGATCGGACTATAATCGTTGATTATGCTGAAGCTGATCCTTTTTTAACTGAAGAAGGTCAGGTTCGTCATGAAGAATCTTTAGAAAGGCATCCAAACCGACGTCAAGCTCAACCATTTTTGCCCCACCCTGACAGCGACGTAAATGATTATCGTCAACAAAAAAAATCTTTTGATAATCGAACTTTCACTCCTCGCGAAGATCAAAAACCACGAGAATATAAAGGTGGCAAACCTGTTTTTAACTCTGTTGGAAAGTCTTTAAATCGCAACACTACTGGTGAATATGTTCCAAAATATATTTCAGAATCAACTCTTAATAAAAAGAAGAAATTTATCCCAAAACCTGGACAAAAACCAGAATATAAATCCAGTTCGGAACTTCATGTTCGAAGCTCTGTTTTTAAACAACGTAATTTTCATTCTAAAGTTGGAGCAAAATTCGCCTTCAAATCTAAAAAACAAAAATAAGATTTCTCTCCTTATTAATGAGAGATGCGGCGAAGCCGAGAGAGGATTTAAATTATGAGCTTTTTAACCAAAAATAATATTATCGCCCTTTCTCCCATGGACGGCATTACCGATGAAGCTTTTCGTCTTCTTCAAACAGAAATTGCCAAACCAGATTTAATCTTTACTGAATTTGTCAGTGCCGAAGGTATCAGTCATGGTGGCGTCAAATTATATGACACACTTTTATTTTCAGATAAAGAACACCCAATTATCGGCCAATTATTTGGTAAAGATCCCGACAGTTTTTATAAATCCGCCATTATTCTTTGTGAATTAGGTTTTGATGGTATTGATATCAATATGGGTTGTCCAGCCAAGACTGTCACTCAAAATGGCAGCGGTGCTGCTTTAATTGCTAAACCAGATCTGGCTGTTGAAATTATTCAAAAAACCAAACAGGGAATTAATGATTGGTTTAAAAATAAAATCAAAATTACTGATTTGGGTCTCAATCAAAAAACTTTAGAAATTATTAAACGTAATCAAAAATATTCAAAAATTAAATGTTCCCCTTTTGTCAAAGGGGAATGTCCCGAAAGGAAAAGGGGATTTCGTCCCACCCTTTCTGTCAAAACTCGTCTCGGCACCACCCAATCAACTATTGAATTTTGGGCCAGTCTATTATTAGCTCAGAATTTAGATTTTTTAACTATTCATGGGCGAACCTTAAAACAGGGTTATGCTGGCACCGCCGATTGGTCCGAAATTAAAAAAGTAGTTGAACTAGCCAAAAATACTAAAACCAAAATTTTTGGTAATGGCGACATTCATTCCAAATCTCAAGGAATAGAATTTTGCCAAAAATATGGAGTTAATGGTGTTTTAATTGGTCGAGCTGCTTGTGGTAATCCTTGGTGTTTCAAAGATTATGAAGCCACTCCACCGGAAAGATTTTCTGCCATGCTTCTTCATTCTCAATTTTTTACTGAAGTTTTTCCACATCGCCGTTTTGATAGTCTCCGTAAAAACTTTTTATTTTATGCCTCTGGTTTGACTAATGCTAAAGAATTGAGGTCAAAATTAGTTCGACTAAATTCAATAAATGACCTTTTGGAACTTGAAGCCGACTTCCTCTCCTGATAAAGTTAAAAGGTATGCTAAACGAAAATCAAAACCCAAACCAAGTTGCCAATTTGTTAAATATTGAAAATCTCATCAACTCTTCAACTGCCAGATTTGATGTTCTCGATAAAGAGTATCAAGAACAAAAATCAATGCTCGATTCGATTTTAGACAGTGACGTTGAATATCAAGAAGCCGCAGTGGAGGCCAAGAAACAAGCCAAGATTAAAACTATAGCCAAACAAAAAGTTATGGCTCGTCCTGAGGCTGCTAAATTAGTTGATAAAATTAGAGATTCTCAAATGCAAATTAAAGAATTAAAAACTGCCATGTCTGATTACTTGGCTCAATTTGTCATTCTCTCTGGAACCAATCAAATTGAAGGTCCAGACGGTGTCCTTCGTCAAATTATTTACACCGCTAAACTAGTTAAATCAAAATAAGATATAATCAATTATGATCAATGCAACTAAAGAAAATTTTAAATCAGAAGTTTTAGATTTTGACGGCAAAGTTTTAGTTGACTTTTGGGCTACCTGGTGTGGTCCTTGTCAAATGCTTGGCCCAATCATTGAAGAAATCAGTAACGAAATTTCCTCAATAAAAGTTATTAAAATTAATGTTGACGAAGAACAAGAATTAGCTGCTCAATATAACGTTTCCGCCATTCCTACTGTTATTCTCTTTAACAAAGGCCAAATTGTTGATACTTTTATTGGCTTCAAACAAAAAGAAGATTATATTAATGCCATAAATAAGGCATAATAAATGGATTTAATTAAATTAAAAGAAACATTAGAATCGCTCGATCTTCCTGCTTTTCGTTATCGTCAGATAGTTAAGAATTATTATTCAGGGCGTTTTTTAAATTTTGATCAGATGACCGACCTATCTCTTACTCTTCGGCAAAAGTTGTCTGAATCATTAAAATTTTTATCTGTTTCAGAAGAAAAAATAGTTGGCGACGATTCCACCCAAAAAGCTTTATTAGAACTTGCTGATGGTCAAAAAATTGAATCAGTTTTCATGAATTATGAAGAGTGGTTAACAGCTTGTGTTTCCAGTCAAGTTGGTTGTTCTCTTGGTTGTAGTTTTTGTGCCACTGGTCAAATGGGTTTTAAAAGAAATTTAACATCAGAAGAAATTGTTGATCAAATTTTATATTGGAATCAAAAAATTTACCCTAAATATATTGGTCGGGTTGTTTTTATGGGCATGGGTGAACCATTTTTAAATTGGGATAATGTATTGACCGCCATTAATATTATTAATAGTAAAGAAGGATTAAACATTGGTGCTCGAAAAATTAGTATTTCCACTGCTGGTGTTGTTGATAAAATTAAAGAATTTGCTGACTTGGATACTCAAATTAATTTAGCTGTTTCTCTCCATTCAGCCGATCAAAAAATTCGCGAATCAATTATGCCAATTGCTAAAAAATATTCTTTAGCTGAACTAAAAAATGCTTGTAATTATTATGTTGGCAAAACCAATCGTCAATTATTTTTCGAATATGCCATGATGGATATTAACACTAGTCAAAAAGATGCCGAATTATTGGCAAATTTTATTCATTCAAATCGTCTTTTCTTTTTAAATTTAATTCCTCTTAATCCAGTCGAAGGTGGTATGACTCCAGCCTCTCCTGATCAACAGAAAAAATTTATAGATTATTTAAATCATTTTAAAATTGAATTTTCCCTTCGTCGCTCTTTCGGTCAAAGTTTTGCCGCTGCTTGCGGCCAACTCGCAGTTAAATAACTTTTTATTGTTATAATACAACCATGTTAATCGACGAAGTTAGAATTACAATTAAAGCTGGAGATGGCGGCGATGGTGCTTCTCATTTTTATAATGATGCTTTTCGGCCAAAAGGTGGCCCAGATGGTGGTATTGGCGGCGATGGTGGCTCTGTTTTTTTTGTAGCTGTTTCCGATATCACTAAATTAAATCAATTTCGTCATGCCAAAGTTTATGCAGCCCAACGTGGCGAACAAGGTGGTCACAATAATTGCACTGGTAAAAATGGTGAAGATTTAATCATTGAAGTTCCTGTTGGCACTCTTGCCACCTACGACAATGGTACTTCTGTTGAATTAACAGAGATTGGTCAAAAAGTTTTAATGGCTCGAGGTGGTAGTGGTGGCCGTGGTAATTTTTGTTTTAAATCATCCACCAATCAAACTCCTCATGAAAAAGAATTAGGTTTTAAAACTCAAACCAAAAAATTATTTTTACAATTAAAATTAATTGCTCAAATTGGATTAATTGGTTTACCAAATGCTGGCAAAACCAGTCTTTTAAATGAACTTACTTCAGCCAATGCTAAAGTTGCTAACTATTCTTTTACTACCCTTGAACCGAATTTAGGTGTCATGAAAAATGGTTTAATTATTGCCGATATTCCGGGACTTATTGAAGGTGCTGCCACCGGGAAAGGTCTTGGTGATAAATTTTTAAAACATGTCGAGAGAACTAGTCTTTTAATTCATTGTCTTGCCGCTGACTCTTTAGATCCTCAAAAAGATTATCAAGTAATTCGCCAAGAATTAGTAAACTATAGTTCTATATTAGCCAAAAAACCAGAGATAATTGTTTTGACAAAAACAGATACTAAAGAACCAAAAGAAATTACTAAAATTCAAAAATTAATCAAAGCTCAAATTTGTACTTCAATCATCGACTCTGAAAGTATCAAAAATTTAAATGATTTAATTGCAAAGAATATATAATAATTTTATTTTTCAATTTCTCTTTCAGCCCAGTGTTTATCGATTTCTACTGTCAATTCCAAAAAAATCTTTCTTTGAGACATTAATTCTAATTCTTTTCTGGCATTATAACCAATCTCTTTTATTTTCTTTCCACCCACTCCAATAATCATTTTTTTATATCTGTCAGCGGTTGTTAAAATTCTGGCTTTAATCAAAATTAATTTTTTCTTATCAATTATTTCGTCAACTTCCACATTCACTGAATAGGGGACTTCTTTCCTTAAAAATAAATAAGCTTTTTCTCGAATAATTTCCGCCACATATTCTTTTGAATTTAAACTAATCACTGGTTTACCCTTAGATTCCATTATTTCTATATTTTCTTCGGCTGATTTAGTATCTTCTTCTGGCAATAATTCAAAAATTAAATTAATTAATCCTTTAATATTTTTTTCTTTAATAGCACTAACACTAATTACTTTATCGAATTCTTCTTCTAAATAATTATATTCAGCCAAGTGGTCTTTTGATCCAATTGCCACATCAATTTTGTTATAAACCAAAATCTTTTTAGCCTTTGATTTTCTGATTAAACCAATTACTTTATTTTCTTCCTCATTTTTTGGTCTAGAAATATCTAAAAGGCATAAAACTACATCAGCTCGACCAACTTCTTTTGGTGCTTCAGTATTAACTCTTTTCCCTACTAAATCAGACACTTTATTAATAATTCCAGGAGTATCTGAAAAAATAATTTTTCCTCTTGCATCGCTAAAAATAACTCTGGCATTTTTTCGGGTAGTTTGAGCCATTGGTGAAGTAATTGCTACCTTTTGGCTCATTAGGGCATTAAGCAATGTTGATTTTCCTGTGTTAGGTCGCCCCAAAATTACCACTCGTCCAAATTTTGTTTTTTCTTCTTCAATTATTTTTCGCATTCATCATATTCTACCAGATTTTAGCTCAAAATTGATTTTCTATTTTATTAGTTTAGTCTTTACTGTTGGTAAATAATTTTGCTTACTTATTACTTTACTGTTAGTTATTTTTTCAAATTTTTCTTTAGCTTTTTTAGTATAAGTACCACCTTTTTTAGCAGATATCGCATTTTTATTAAAACCAACGGCTTTTTCATTTTCTGCTATTTTATTTGTTGTCAATTCTGCCAATGAAGTGAATAATAGTTCAGCATCAGTCATATTATCTCGTAAATTATGGCCCTTAAGATTCTTTAAGTTTTTATGTTCTCTAACTGTTAAACCAGTCCATTCTTGATGGATTATGTTTGTCAAAATAGCAAATTTTTCTTGCTCTTTAATTTCATGATTAGCCCAATAATCAGTCAACTTATTTCTTATTTCCTGACCTCGCATTCTTTGTTCAATCCATTCTTTTGAATGCCCCATTGACTTCCAATTTTCTCTGGCTCTATTTAAAGAAATTTCTGGATCACTAATTTCTTTTAATCTTTCATAACCTACTTTTGCCAACCATAATTTAAACGGTTCGGCCTTTGGCGAAGGAATTGATTGAATAATTCTAAATATATTTTCAGTATCTGCACAGTCAGTAAAATATTTTTTACCATCAGATGCGATCATTTTCAGCTGTACGATTTTATCGTACAACTGGCTACCTTCTTCTACCAACTTTCTTTTTAAATCAGACCAATAACGTTTTGGAATGGCACTATCAGTTAGTGCTGAAATTATATCAATTACCGAAAAAAACCATTTTTCTTGATTTTCATCCCAAAGACGACGAATTTGTTTTTGATTAAAAATTATTATTTGTTTCATAATAAAATTATGGACCCAAACATTACACGAAGTCAATAATAAGTTTTCCCTCATTGTCATTTAATCTTCTCCATGTAAAATAAAAAGACTATTTAAAACAATTTGACACTTAGCAATACAAGTGTTAGACTGCTAATTATGACAGATATTATTGATCAAAAACCAATTCCAGCTCCACAGCCTTTAAGAAAGGTTTTACCGTTAATTCCTCTTCGTAACATTGTTTTATTTCCATCAGTTGAAACTTCACTTTTCTTTGGTCGTAAAGAATCTATGAATTCTTTACTTCATGCCTACGACAACACTAATAAATTAGTTATTATCACTGCTCAAAAAAATTCTCGTACTGAAAAACCAGAATATTCTGATCTTTATAATGTTGGTGTTTTGGCTAAAATTGAACATATTCTGCAAAGTGACGGTAGTCTTCATGCCATTGTCAAAGGTGTTTCTCGCGTCAACATTTTAAATTTAATTCAAACTGATCCTTTTTTCATGGTCGAATATGTTGATCTTCCTGTGGTTCCTGAACCCGTTACTGAAATCCAACAATCAGCTGAAGCTCTTTTAGGTCAATTAAAAAAAGCTTTTGCTATGGGGCGTCAATTCGATCTTCCAGCCATGATGCAACTTTCTACTGGTGTTTCCAGTAGTGATTTAGCCGATCAAGTTTGTTTTTCTGTCGAAGCTAAAATACCCGAAAAACAGACATTACTTGAAACATTAATTGTTAGTCAGCGATTAAAAGCTGCTGCTGAATATTTAATTCAAGAAATGAAAGTGGCCGAGTTGGAAAGATCTATTGAAGAAAAAACTCAAGAAAAATTCAACACTGGTGTTAAAAGAAATGTTTTAGAAGAAAGAAAACGTCAAATCGAAAAAGAATTAAAAAATCTTGGAGAAACTAATAACAGTGAATTCTCTGATTTAGAAAAGAAAATTAAAAATAAAGATATTCCCTCGGAAGTTAGAAAAAAATTAAACAAAGAATTGGAACGTTTAACAGAAATGGGGTCAATGGCTCCAGAGTCTAGCTACATCCGAACTTATCTAGAAACAGTTGTTGAATTACCTTGGGGAAAATACAATAAATCTAATATTAGCTTATCTAAAGCTTCAAAAATTCTTGATCAAGACCATTATGGTATTAAAGATGTCAAAGAAAGAATTTTGGAATATTTAGCTGTTTTAAATTTAAAAAATAAAAATAAAGAAGATGATACTTCATCTATTGCTAATATTCTTTGTTTTATTGGTCCTCCTGGTGTTGGTAAAACTTCTATTGGAAAATCAATTGCCAAGGCTATGGGTAAGAGTTTTATTCGTGCCTCTCTTGGTGGTATTCGTGATGAAGCCGAAATTCGTGGTCACAGACGAACTTACGTTGGTGCTATGCCTGGTCGAATCGTTAAAGGATTAAAAGATGCCAAATCAATGAATCCAGTTTTCATGCTCGATGAAATAGATAAAATTGGGGCTGATTATCGTGGTGATCCATCGGCTGCTCTTTTAGAAACCCTTGATCCTGAACAGAATCGTGAATTTGCCGATCATTACCTCGATTTTCCTCTCGATTTATCCAAAGTTTTCTTTATTTTAACTGGCAATGATATTTCCACTATTCCCGGTCCTCTTCGTGATCGTTTGGAAATTATTAATTTTTCTGGTTACACTCAAGACGAAAAATTTCACATTACTAAAAATTATTTAATTAAAAAAGAATTAGTAGCCAATGGTTTAAAAGAAAGTAATATTGCCGAAATTAAGGATGAAACAATTAAGTATATTATTGATAAATACACTCGTGAGGCTGGAGTTCGTGGATTAGAAAGAACTTTTGCCAGTCTTTTCCGAAAAGTTGCCAAGAAAATTATTGTTAGCCATGTTAATCAAGTCGATTTGAACGATCCAACTATTATTAAAAAATTTTTAGGCCCAGCCAAATATACTTCCACTTTAAAAGGTAAAAAAGACGAAATTGGTCTTTCTACTGGTTTAGCTTGGACTTCAGTTGGTGGTGAAATTTTATTTATCGAAGTTAATGTTATGCCAGGTAAAGGTCAATTAATCTTAACTGGTAAGCTTGGCTCGGTGATGAAAGAATCTTGTCAAGCGGCTCTTTCTTTCATCCGTAGTCAAGCCAAAGAGTTTGGAATTAAACAAGATTTTCATAAAATTGATATTCATATTCATGTTCCAGAAGGCGCCACTCCCAAAGATGGTCCCAGTGCTGGCGGTGCCATCACTACTGCTTTAATTTCGGCTCTCAAAAAAGTTGCCGTTCCTCGCGATATTGGTATGACTGGAGAGATTACTCTTCGTGGCAATATTTTAGAAATTGGTGGCCTTAAAGAGAAATCTATTGCGGCGCATCGAGCTGGATTAAAAACCATTTTTATTCCCAAAGATAACGAAAAAACTTTAATTGAGATCCCTAAGGAAGTTAAAAAAGATATCAAATTTATCCCAGTTTCTCACTATTCCGAAATCTATAAAAAGATTTTTAGCCAAAAATAAATTTAATTCCCTTTAAATTAAATCTTTTTAGTTTTTCTTCTTTTTCTTCTCTTTCTTCTTTACCGTTTATTTTTTTAAAAACAAAATCTTTCAATTCTTCTTTATTCATTTTTGGTAATGGGATTGTCTTTTGAAAATCTTTTATCAAAATTTCTTCATCGACCACTAACGCTTCAAAAACAATTTGACCATGTTTTTTCACTTCATCAATCTGATTACAGGGAATCTGCTTAATCCCTGGAGAAAGAAAATCTTCAACTACTGATATTTTTGAATAATGGTGACTACTATCCCAGTGTTGATATAAAATCCGGCCAGCGAATCGGCTATCTGTTACTACCTCTTCAATAATCGTTGGCAATCCTGTCTTTTCAAAAATCTCTTTATTTTTAACACTTAATAAATCATCTGGTAAAAATTCAACATTCATTTTTACTCTCTCACTCATATAACCCACAATAACACTTCATCTCATAACTTGTAAATACGATATTATAATTACATTTTTTCTACCGTCTCGATTCCAAGTAAATTCAATCCGGTTTTTAAAATGTTTGTCATTGTTTTTGTTAAAAATATTCGGAAAGTTTCTTCTTTTTGGTCAATAATTCTGTTTTTTGCATAAAACTCATTATATTTTCTGGCCACACTAAGTAAATATTCCGCAATCACCGCCGGGGAAAATCTCTCTGCTGCTTCTATAATTTTTTCTTCAAATCTATAAAATTCCTTAATTAAAGCCATTTCATCATTATTAATATTTTTGGGAATTTCATTAATATTTTTTTGCTCTTTAATTTCAGTTTTATTCAAGACACTCAATCCTCTGGCATAAGTGTATTGTAAATAGGGGCCAGAATCTCCATCCAAACTCATAATTTTGTCCCAATCAAAAATTACATCTTTTCTCGGGTCACTGGCTAAATCGCTAAATTTAATGGCGCCAATGGCTACCGATTTAATCATTTCTGTTTGTTCGTAATCAGTTAAATTTTTGGCGACAGTACTTTTTTCGGCTACTAATTTAGCTTTTGCCATTGCCTTGTCAATTACTTCAGCTAAATGAATAGTGTCACCTTTTCTAGTGGAAAATTTCCCTGTCGGCCAACGAATTAATCCATGAGCCACATGCACCATTCCTTCATCTGGCATCCAGTTCATTAATTCTGCTGCTTTAAATAATTGTCTAAAATGTAATTCCTGGTCAACCCCGACCTCATAAATAATCAAATTTGGTTGCCAATTATCTAATCGATACTTAATTGCCGCCATGTCTCGGGTAAAATAAGTAGTTGTTCCATTAGATTTTCGTAACATTGCTGGTGGCAGATTTTCAAATTCAATAATTTCGGCTCCTTCGCTTTTTTTACTTAAACCTTTATCTATAATTTCTTTAATGATTTTTTCTAAATCATTTTCGTAAAAAGATTCTCCATGAATAAAATCAATTTTTACGTCAAGAAGTTTGTAAACTTTTTCAAATTCAATCATTGAAATATCAATACATTTTTGCCAAATTTCTCTAGCTTCTTTGTCGCCATTTTCCAATTTCGTAAACCAATCTCGGCCTTCATCAACTAATTTTTCATCGGTTTCGGCTTCCTGATGAAATTTTACATATAGTTTTTCTAAATCCTCAATTGTCAAATTACCAAGATCTTTTTCGTTCCATTTTTTAATCGCTACAATTAATTTTCCAAACTGAGTTCCCCAGTCTCCAATATGATTATCGCCAATACAAGTCCAACCCAAAATTTTATATATATTATAAACAGCTTGACCAATATCAGTAGATCTCAAATGTCCAATTCCAAATGGTTTAGCAATATTTGGGGCCGAATAGTCAATCACCATGGTTTTACCTTTTCCTGTTTCGCCTAGTTCACTTTTAAAAATACTTTCGTAATTAATTTTTTCCGCTTCTTTAATTAAAAATTCTGGTTTTAAATAAAAATTAATGAATCCCGGTCCGGCTAATTCAACTTTTTTGACAATATCATTGGTATCAATCTTGTCGATAATTTGTTGAGCTAAATCTCTCGGATTTTTTTTACCAAATTTTGCCAAAATCATGGCAATATTTGTTGAATAATCTCCAAAATTTACATCAGCTGGATGTTCAATTTTAATTTCTTCTTCAATTATGGGTAATTTTAAATCTCGACAACTTTCAAGAATTATTTTTTTAATTTCATCAACAATTTTCATATTAAAAAACTTTCGATCCAACTGGTAAATCTTTATCTAAAAATAATAGACTCATATTTTCGCCGCTTTCATCTTCAGCTCCAAAAATCATTCCTTCCGATAATTCACCCATAATTTTTCTTGGAACAATATTAGTCACAAAAATAGTTTTTTTGCCAATTAAATCAGTCAGGGAATACCATTTTTTAATCCCTGAAAAAATATTTCTTACTTTTTCTTCACCAAAATCAACTTGAAGTCTCAATAGTTTTTCCGAGCCTTCAACTTCAATCGCTTCTTTAATTTCGCCAATTCTAAATTCGACTTTGGCAAAATCATCATATTTGATTTGATCCATAGCTAATTTTACCAAAAAAAATCATTTTTTATCCATCGTGTCGAATTTATTCTTACTGGTCTGATATTAATAGAAAAAATTACCTTACAAAATAAAATCTAAATAATTATTTTTATCTATAATTGTAAACTCTGATTCCTTATAGGTATCAAGAAAAATTTTAGCTGAAGTACTTTTAACTTTTCCCAATTTAAATTCAAAACCAAAGAGTTTTCCATCTCTTTCTTCTATTAAATCTATTTCATGTTGTTCCCAAGTCCGCCAAAAATAATTATTACCATAGATATTTTTATAAGATTTTTTCTTTAATCTTTCAATAAACAAGAAATTTTCCCAAAGTTTACCGACATCATCACGTAAATCAACCGAATTAAAACTAGAGATTAAAGCATTTCTAATCCCATTATCCCAAAAATAGTACTTATTTTTTTGAGTGATCTCTTTACGCAAATTTCGACTATAACCACTTAATCGACAAATAATAAATGATTTTTCCAGTAAGTCTAAATATCTAGCCACAGTCTTATAATCTATACCTAATTTTTGATTTATCTCAGTCAATGATACTTCTTGTCCAATTTGAAAAGCTAATAATTTAAGAAGGTCAAAAATAATTTTAGAATTTTTGACCATATCAAAAGTTAAAATATCCTTTAGTAAATACGATTCAACCAATTCCATTAAAATAGTAATTTTTTGATGTTTATCATTAGTTGTTAAAACATCAGGGTAAGAACCAAAAATTAACCATTCATCAAGTTGGGTTTTTAATTCAAATCGGTTATAAAGCTGAGAATATTCTATTTGTGAAATAGGGAACATCGTTAAAGTATTTTTTCGCCCTGTCAACGGCTCGTCTACTTGACCAGCTAAATCAAAAGAAGATGATCCAGTTGCGATGATCTTAATTTTGGGAAATTGGTCAATAATAATCTTTAAATTTAATCCGATATTAGGTATTTTCTGAGCCTCATCAATAGCAATTAGTTGATTATCGGCTACATAATCACGAATTAATTCAAAATCGGATGAACTTAAAATACGTTGTATTTTTATGTTATCTCCAGAATCAAGTCGATATTTCAACTTAGTTTTTTTTAAAAAATCATTTAATAAAGTAGTTTTGCCTACACGACGAGGTCCGTAGATTAACAAAACCTTATTTGATTTCAGACAGTGCTCTAATTTGTCATATACTCGAGGTATTTTTATCACATATAAGATAACACTCCTCAAAATTAATCAATTACAAGGAGTTACATTCCTTAAAATTAATTAATTTCACTAATTTCTTTTTAAAATATTTTGCTTACTAATTGATAAATAGTTCTTTTTCGTTGATACTTTTTTGCCGCTTTTTTGCTCTAATTCTTTACGGGCATTACCGGCCACTGTTCCTCCCTCTTTAGCTGCTTGTTTGTTCTCTACAAATCCCTTGGTATCTTTATTTTTAGCAATTTCAGTGGTTGAAGCTTCACCTAGCATTGAAAAAATTAATTCTAGATCATTCATATGATCTCGAAGATTTTCTCGTTTAATCCCTTTAAATTTTTTATATTCAGATGGTGTCATTCCGAAAGTAGCTTTTGAAATTTCGGCTGTTAAAATCGCATATTCCAGATCTCCGCCAACATCTCTTTTTTTCCATTCATCTGTCAATGTTTCTCTAACTTCAATTCCACGCATTCTTTTTTCAATCCAAGCATCAGGATAGCCTTTTGCCTTATACAACGCTCGTGTTCTTTTGGTAGCTAATTCTGGATCTTCAATTTCTTGGACTCGTTCATAACCGACTTTAGCCAACCATAACTTAAAAGGTTCAGCTTTTGGTGATGGAATCGATTGAATAATTCTAAATATTCCCTCTGTATTGGCACAATCTGTAGTATATTTTTTACCATCGATAGATTCTAATTTCAGTTGTCGACAAATTGTCGATAACTGAAATTCATCATCATTTTTTACCCGTATTTTCATTTTAAACCAGTAATCATTTGGGTTTACACTTTCAGTTAGTGCTTCAATTATGTCTACTACTGAAAACCACCATTCATTTAAATATATTATTCTTCTAATTTTTTTGCCTTTAAAAATTGCCAAATGGTTATTGTTCATACAAAAATAATACTCAACTAATTACCTCTGTCAATAATCAAAACCCGAACAAAAACCGAATCTAAAAATTTAACTATTTTGACCCAAGAGATTTTTGATCAGGCATCAAAAAATTTTGATCTGTAACAATACTTTTATTTATTTTTTCTTCTAAGGCAACTCGGGCATCTTTGGCTATTTTTCCACCTTTGTGCGCTGGAATTTTATTTTCTTTTAAGCCTTTTGATTTTTCCGTCTCAGCAATTTTTCTGGTTGAAAGTTCAGCCAGAGCTGTAAAAATTAATTCTTCTTCACTCATATGATCTCTTAAATTTTGAGTTTTTAACCCTTTTAAATTTTTATGTTGTTTTACTGATAAACCACTCCATTCCTGATGAATAATATTAGTTAAAATTGCAAATTCCTCACCTTTTTTGACTTCATTATTACTCCAATAATCAGTGAGTTTGTTCCTGGTTTCTTGCCCCATCATTCTTTGTTGAATCCATTTTTGACTTCGGCCTTGTTTTTGCCAGTATTCACGAGAGCGATTTAGTGCGATTTCTGGGTCAGTCATTTCTTGCATTCTTTCATAACCAACTTTAGCGAGCCATAATTTAATTGGTTCAGCTTTTGGCGATGGCACTGATTGAATCAATCGAAGAATTGTTTCAACATTGGCAACATCAGTTAATCGCATTTTTCCGTCTTGAGCCAACATTTTCAAGTGGTCACAATTTGTGACCACTTCACTACCTTCTTTTTTAAGTCTATTTTTAAGAGTAGTCCAATAACTTTTAGCTTTTTTAAAATCTTTTTGGTCTGTTAATGCCGCAATGATATCTATCACAGAAAAAAACCAGATTTCGGTTTTTTTGTCAAAATGACGACGAATTTTATAATTTTCAAAAATTGCTAAGGAACTTTTATTACTACCGTTTATTTTTGTCATATTACTTAAATAAGTAATACCAATAATGGATATATTGAGTCAAGGTATCAAAACCCGAACAAAAACCGAATCGTTATGCTGCGAGTTCAAAATGGAAACCGAACACTTGAAATAAAATTAGATTATATAAATAAAAGTCAAAAAAGTAATGAGTATTTAAATTTTGATTTATCTTTAAAAAACATCTCTATAATTAACCCATGATTAATCAGTTGGTACTTTTTCAAAAAATGTATGATTTTATTTTATATATTTATCCTATAATCGACCGGATTCCGAAGAGTCATCGTCTAGTTTTAGGTAGAGAAATTGAAAAATTAAGTATTAAAATTCTTCTTTTAATTATCAAAGCCAACCAAAAATCTGTTGATGATCGTCATTTTATTCAAGAAAAAATATCTACTAAGGTTAATGCTTTAAGAATTCTTTTTCGCTTAACTAAAGATCTTAAATTTATCAGTATTAATCAATACGAACTTCTCTCAAAGAAATTAAATGAAATTGGGAAATTTCTTTATTGTTGGTCAAAGATATGATTGCTATTATTAATTGGGATCAACTCAAAGCGCGGGTTTATGCGCGGTGGCAATTGGAACAATGGTACCAATGCGGGTGTTTTTGCCTTGAACTTGAACAATTCGCCTGCGAACCAGAACAACAACATCGGCTTTCGCTGCGCCAGTGATTTTGCGCAAAACTAGAAATATACGTTTAAGGATATATATTCAGAGTTTAATTTATCACCAGCTGCTTCCAGTCTCACTTTAACGAGACAAACATAATACCTTTATCTCTGTCCTGTTTTTCAGGACAGAGAAGATAGGTTTTAAAAAATGTATTCTTCTATTTATAATTTTAAAAATTTATTAATAGCTTATCGACAAGCTTGTAAAAACAATCGTTATAAAATTTCTACTTTGAAATATTCCCTTTATCTAGAAAATTATCTTTTCGATTTAGAAAAGAAATTATTAACCGAAACTTATAAGCCTCAACCTTATCGTCAGTTTGTCGTTACTGAACCAAAACGACGAAAAATATCTGCCCCTGAATTTGAAGATCGAATTGTTCAACATTCTTTAGTTAATGAAATAGAACCAATTTTTGAAAAAAAATTTATCTATGATAATTATGCTTGTCGTAAAAATAAGGGAACCCACTTTGCTTTGCACAGAGTTAAAAAATTTTTACAATCCAGCCGAAGTTGTTATCCAAATCAAGATATTTATTTTTTAAAATGTGATATTAAAAAATTTTTCCAATCAATTTCCTGGGATGTCTTATTAGAAATTATTTCTTCAGAAATTTTCGACCCCCAGATTTTTAATTTACTCAAAAAATTTATTGTCGATTTCTCTGTTTATGGGGTCGCTAAAACTGATTTAGTTCAAGGTAATCTTTTTGAACCACTAGATGATTCCCCAGTTTCTGTCAGTCAAAGAAGGGGATTACCTATTGGTAATTTAACTAGTCAATTATTAGCTAATGTTTATTTGGATCAACTTGATCAGTTTGTTAAACACCAACTTCATCAAAAATGGTATGGACGATACATGGATGATTTTTTTATTATTTCTCCCGATAAGGAAAAATTAAAAGAAATTAAAATCATTATTAATGATTTTTTAAAGCAAAGATTAAAATTATCGCTTCATCCAAATAAATCTTTAATTAAAAACACCAAAGATGGTTTGTGTTTTGTTGGTTATCGAATTTTTTCTGATCATATTTTAATTCGTGGGTCAACCTTAATTAGATTTCAAAAAAGATACGCTAAAAAATTAAAAAAATATCGCCATCAACACCTCACTCATGAAGAATTAATTAAATGTCAACAATCTTTTAATGGTCATTTGAAACACGCCAATGCTTATCGACTTTCCCAATCTATGTTTAGATAATTCTATCGTTGCTTTTTAATACTTTTCAACTATTATTAATTTAATAATCAATTATCAATATTTTTATCTAAAGATGTTTAAAAGTTATAAATCTATGTAATGAATTTTAAGTCTTATCTATTATCGCCGCGGTTTACTTTTAATCGACTTCAATTTAATCTATTAACATTGTCTTTGATTTGGATTGGCTTAGTTTGTGGCTCCTATTTTACTATCGATAAACTTGTTAAGCTTTTAGCCACTAACGACACTACTCAAGACTGGTTGTTTAACTCAACCACTGCCACTGACTATACCACTCAAAATGTTTTAGTTGATAATTTTGGCGCTAGACCAGCCGAGTCGGCTAATTTATTCACCAATTCTTCATTTGATGAAAACAACAATGGTTGGCTTAGCACTGCTATTGCTCCTAACGGTTGGGCCGTTGTCCCCGGTAGTGCTACTTTTGGGACTTCCGATTATTTAATCATGAAATATGAAGCTAAAGCCTATGACAATCAAACTAATTCGGTGGTTTATGATGGTGGTGCCAATAGTTCTGCTGGCTGGGCTGGTGTTAAAAGTCAAACCCGTTATCAGGCTATTTCTGTCCCCGAAGGTCGCCCTTGGGTAAATATTGCTCAAACTCATGCTACTAATTTTGATGCCAATAATGCCTGTAATTCGACAACTATTGGTTCTGACACTGCCCATTTAATCAACAATAATGAATGGATGACTGTTGCTCGCAATGCCGAAGGTGTCAATTTAAACTGGACTAATGGCACAGTTGGCTCTGGTGCTTTAGTTCGTGGTAGTTCTAATAGCAGTTTATCTTTAAATGGTTTTAAGACTTTAACGGGCATTAATCGCCGCACTCATTATTTAACTAACGGTGAAACTGTTTGGGATTTGGCCGGCAATGTTTGGGATTGGAATAGCGATGTTCAAGCTACTACCATCAATACTACTGCTGGTTGGGTCGAATGGAATAGTGCCAATATTGCCGCTGGGGCCCGAGAACTTTATGGTCCTTTATCGGCCAGTTATCTTTCTGCCAATGGTGTTGGTCAAGTTTATGGCGGAGCCTTAAACAACGGGTTTGTGCGCGGTGGCAATTGGAACTATGGTTCCCTTGCGGGTGTTTTTGCCTTGTACTTGAACAGTTCGCCTGCGTCCCAGTACTACTTCGGCTTTCGCTGCGCCAGTGATTCTTTATCAATCTTACAATCTTATCAATCTGTTACTTCTGGCCGCGCTAGCGGCCCCGCCACCAGTTTAACTAATAATTCTTTTGTTGATTCTAAATTGGTTCAAACTGTTAATGTTGGCGACAGTGCCAGTTACGATTTGTCGGTTTTTGTTTATAATAAAACCGCTGGCAGTGATGGAGACACTATCGACTCATCTGTTGCCAGTGTTTTTGCTAATGGTGTCACTTATCCTTCCACTCAATACACTACTGTTGGTGATGGTTGGTATAAAATTTCAGCGACAGTTATTGGCTCTTCAGCTCCTACTCAATATGGTCTTGCTGTAAAATCGGGGAAATCAGTTATTGCTGATGATTTTTATTTAACTAAATCTGTTAATCGTTTTAATAATCCTTCTTTTTCTAAAAATACTAATGGTTGGCAAGTTGGGGCTGTCTCTGGTTCATCGACTCCTGCTGGTTATATTGTTGTTCCTGGCAATTTTACTTTTAATACTTCTGATTTTTTAATGATGAAATATGAAGCTAAAGCCTATGATACTCAAACTAGCTCTGTCGTTACAGATGGTGGTTTTGCTGCCGGTTCCAATTGGTCTGGGACTAATAGTCAAACTCGTTATCAAGCTGTATCTACTACCACTGGTCGGCCTTGGGTTTATATTCCCCAAAATGATGGCACTAATTTTGATGCTCTTGAAGCCTGTTCGGCTGTCACCATTGGTTCCACCACTGCCCATTTGATTTCTGAAAATGAATGGTTGACTGTGGCTAACAATGTCGCCGACAATTCTACAAATTGGACTAATGGTCTTGGTTCGACTTTACCTCGGGGTAATTCTGATTCTTCGGCTTCACTTGATGGAGCTAATGCTTTAACTGGCATCAACCGCCGAACTCTCACTACCAGCAATGGTGAAGTGGTCTGGGATTTATCTGGTAATGTTTACGATTGGACCAGTGGGACTATTTTGCGCAAAGACATGCCTTATTCTTGGAACGGTTCGATTGGCTCCACTTCTTGGGGTTGGAACGACTTTGAACCCGGTTCGTCAACGACTTATATTCAAAATTACAAAATTGGTTCTAGTCTTCAACAAAAAATGGTTGAACCCCTCAATTTCTCCTACTCTCACAATGCCGCTTTTGGTCTTGGTCGAATTAATCATTATTCCGATTCTGCTGACACTTCGACTGCTAATTACGGGTTTATGCGCGGTGGCAATTGGTACTATGGTACCATTGCGGGTGTTTTTGCCTTGGGCTTGTACTATTCGCCTGCGACCCAGTACGGCAGCATCGGCTTTCGCTGCGCCAGTGATTCTTTATCAATCTTACAATCTTATCAATCTGTTACCGGCCGCCTTGGCGGCGGCGGCCAAAAAATCACTTCAGATGTCTTAACCGATTCCAAAGTTTATCAATCACTTGGTTTAGGCGACACTGATACTTATCTTCTTTCTGCCTATATTTATGATGAAACTTCTGGCAACACTGCTGGCGAAATTACTTCCGACATTGTCACTCTATATGCTGATCATCAACCTTTAACCACTGAATATACCGATATCGGTGATGGTTGGTGGAAATTAACCGCTACCATTACTGGCTCTGCTTCGATTAAAGAATATGGTGTTTTAGTTAAGGCTGGCAAAACTGTCATTTTAGACGATTTTTCTTTAAACAAAACCAATATTTCTTCTCTTTATACTAATATTGCTTACTCCAATGCGCAGGCTAATAGTTGGGATTCTCTTTCAGTTGGTATCACTGCTGGTAATAATTCAGTGGTCAAATATCAACTTTGTGCCACCGATGGCACCACTTGTGAAACCAATCTTGGTACTTCTACTCCAACTTGGCAATATTGGAATGGTTCTTCTTGGGCCAATTCCGATTCCACCATTTCCACTGCCAACACTCTTGATCAGTTAACCGAAACTGTCCTTCATCAATTTTCTGCTTCTTCACACAAAATTTCTGTCAAAATTTTAATGGCTTATGAAAGCGACGATATTCCTTCAATTAGTTCACTTACTCTTGGCTTAACCACCGATATCACTGCTCCTACTAATGCTTCGTCCTTGGTTATGCATCAAGAAATTTCTTCAGATAATTGTACTAGTGATGATAATTGTTGGACTAAACTGGCTGGCCCCACCTTTTCTTGGAATCCTGGCAGTGATAATGAAACTGGTTCTGGGTTAAAGGGTTATTGTCTCTATTTAGGCACTGATCCCAATGGAAATCCTGCCCAAACTAAGGGTAAATTAGGACTTTCGCCTGTTTCCACCGCTAATACTCCTTGTCAATTTATTGTTGCTTCTTCTAGTCTTGATTTGTCTACCGCTAATTATTTAGCCAGTGCTTTGTCAAATTCTGATGATTTTTCCACCGCCAACACTTATTATTTAAATCTTAAAGCGGTTGATGTTGCCGGGAATACTGCTTCTTCCAATCTGTCTCTTCGTTTCCGTTATGATGGTACTACTCCGGTTAATGTTACCTATATTTCTCCGGCTTCCGGTAATTTTTCCAATGTCGCCGACATGAGCTTTTCTTGGCCGACCTCTGGCAGCAGTGCTTCACTTGATAATCAAAGTGGAATTCTCGGTTGGCAATATCAACTTAATTCCACTACTGGTACCTGGTTAGGCTCAACCACGTCTCCGAATTTAGGCCTTGAATATCTTCCTGTCGGTATTTCTAGCTATAATCTCACTTCTCGGGATACTGTTTCTAGTGGTAATAATGTGATTTATTTTCGTACCGTCGATGCTGCTGGTAATTTTTCTGATCCTGGTTCTATCCGTACTGGTAATTTATCTTTTGGTGGTAATGCTCCTACTTTTTCTCAAACCGACAAGATTGTTGTTTCTCCCGAAAGTTCAGATAATAATTCATTTGCTCTTTCTTGGCCGGCTGCCACTGCCAGTAACGACAATCAGGTTTCTAAATATTATTACCTGATTAATACTCAACCACCCTCAACCTTAGCTACTCTTCAAAATAATGCCGCTACTTATTTTGATAATGGTAACTCCACCCAAGTTTCTTTAGCTTCACTTCCAAATGTTAATAAAGGCACGAACACTGTTTATGTGGTGGCTATTGATGACGAAACTACTCCAAACTATTCTCCGAGTAATTATATTTCTGGTACTTTTACCCTTAATTCAAACACTCCCGATAATGTCGGTGACTTAATTGCCTCTGATTCCTCTATCAAATCAAAATCTCAATGGAATGTTACTTTAACTTGGACGGCTCCAGCTTATCAAGGAGCTGGCAATTTGATTTATCAAATCTATCGCTCAGTTGATGGTACTAATTTTTCCCTTGTCGGTACTAGCACTGGTCTTTCTTATGTTGATAGCACTCCCTTATCTAAAAATTATTATTATAAAATTTATACCAAAGATGGCGCCGCCGCTGTTTCTTCCGGTACTAATGCCGTTTCTATCACTCCTACCGGTAAATGGACTTCGGCTGCTGGTTTAAGTTCTGGTCCTGATGTTGGTAGTATCTCGACTCGTAAAGCGACTATTACTTGGAGTACTGACCGTAATTCCGATTCAAAAATTCAAATTGGCACCAATTCTGGCGATTACGATGACGCTGAAACTAGTAATTCTGATCAAGTTACTTCTCATTCAATTCAATTAACTGGACTTAATGCCGGGACTGCTTATTATTACCGCGTTAAATGGACTGATGAAGACGGCAATACTGGTACTAGTGATGAAAAAAGTTTTTCTACCCAAAACACTCCTAATGTTAAAGATGTTTCTTCCACTGGAATTAATCTTGACTCAGCCACCATTCAATTTACTTCCAACGGGGCTTCTAAAGTTAAAATTTATTATGGGGCTTCCACTAGTTTTGGCGGTTTAAAAACCCTCGATACCTCCACCAGTGAAACCATTTATACAGTAAATTTAGCCGATCTTTCCGATGGTACTAAATATTATTATAAAATAAATACCGTCGATAGTGATGGTTATGAATACGAAGGGACCGTTCTCGATTTCACCACTTTACCTCGTCCACGTATCTCTAATGTTCAGCTTCAAGAAGTCACTGGCACGGCCCAAACCACTATTAAAGTTATCTGGACTTCTAACACTGAAATTTCTTCCATTGTTACTTATTATCCGGAGGGGGATTCTGCTAGTAGTCGCGATCAAGTTAAAGTTGCTCTCATTGTCGGTAAACATGAAATGACCATCACTGGTCTTTTACCTCAAACAAATTATTCAGTTCTAATTAAAGGTACTGATAAAATTGGTAACCAAGCTGTTTCAGATCTCTATAAATTTACTACTGCTATTGATAGTCGACCTCCATCAATTTCTGGGGTCAAAGTTGAAGGTTCAAATATTCCCGCTGTTACCACCACTGGTCAAGAATCCATGGCTCAATTAATTATTACTTGGGCGACTGATGAACCAGCCACTTCTCAAGTCGAATTTGGTGAAGGTACTGGCTCTACTTATTCTCAAAAAACTCAAGAGGATACTAATTTAACAACCAATCATTTGGTCATTATTAGTAATTTAACTCCATCCAAGGTTTATCACCTTCGAGCCATTTCCAAAGATAAAGTCGCTAATTTATCTAATTCTATTGATACTGTTACTATTACTCCAAAAGCTACCGACAATGCTCTTGATTTGGTTATCACTAATCTCAGTCAAGTCTTCAGTTTCTTAGGAGGACTTATTAAATAAGATGAATTTAATTAATCTTAAAAACCCAATTATTAAAGTTTGTCATTTATTTAAGTCTTTTACTGTCGGCGATCAACAAGTTAAAGTTCTTAAAGATCTTAATTTTGAAGTTAAAACCAATGATTTTTTAATTATTTTTGGCCCATCTGGTTGTGGCAAATCAACTTTGCTTCATACTATTCTTGGTTTAGAGGAACCCTCTTCTGGCACTATTTATTTTAAAAATGAAAATATTTACGAACAAAAGACTGGTTATTTGACCACCGATGACGACCGCGCCGATTTTCGTAAACAAAATATTGGCATGGTTTATCAACAAGCCAATTGGATTAAATCCTTAAAAGTTTGGGAGAATGTTGCTTTTCCTTTAACTCTGATGGGAGTTGATTTTTCTACTCGTCAAGCTCAAGCCAAAGCGGTTTTAAATGATGTCGGCATGCTCAGTTGGGCCGACTATTTACCCTCTCAATTATCTTCTGGTCAACAGCAAAAAGTGGCTCTCGCTCGAGCCTTAATTTCCAATTCCGAATTAATTATTGCTGATGAACCAACTGGCAATCTTGATTTTGATTCAGGTAAAGACTTAATGAACACTCTTTCTTCTTTAAACACTAATAACCATAAAACCATAATTATGGTCACTCACGATCTAGAATATCTTAAATATGCTAAAACTATTATTAAAATGCTTGATGGTCAAATCTCGGAAATTTATCAAGGAAGTTCTGCTGATATTTCTTCACAGCTTAAAGTTAACGGTAAGCGCCATGGAGGTCTAAATGTCTAAAATATTTAAAAAGATTTCTTTTATTTTTCTTATTTTTTCTTATTTCTTTTCTAAAATAATTTCTGTTATTACCTTTAAAAAAATTAATCCTAAAATTTTTTGGTATAAGTCAACTCCAGGTTCCATTTCTCAACTTGATTTAGTTGACATGTCATTTCGTAATTTGGCCACCAAAAAAAACCGCACTTTAATTACTATTGGCGGCATTACTATTGGTTTTGCCATTATTGTTTTTTTAGTTTCACTTGGTTATGGACTACAAGAACTAGTTGTTAACCGTGTGGCCAGACTTGAAGAAATGAGTCAAACTGATGTCACCCTTTCTTCTGGTAGTAATTTAAAAATCACTGACGAAACTCTTAATTCTTTCAAAAGTATTACCCATATTAATTCTGTTCTTCCTCTTATTTCAGTTGTTGGCCACGTTGGTTATAACAACTCGGTTTCAGATATGGCAGTTTATGGTGTTACCTCTGATTTACTCAATCAATCTGCGATTAAACCAGTCTATGGCAAAATTTTTGAGAGTAATGAATTAGTTTCCTCAATTAAAAAAGCCGCCAACGATCAAACCATTTCTAAACTAATGGAGACGACTGAAAGTAGTCTTAGTGCGACTTCGATTCAAGAAATAAAATATTCAATTAATTCCGATGTTTGGATTAAAGTTCGAGAAAGTCCTGATTCTAATTCTAAACTTTTAGGTTATACCCGAAAGGCTTCTGCTTCTGTTTCCGGACTTCAACTTGAAGGTAAACAATTTAGTGATTATGATGGATCCACTTCTAATCAATGGCTTAAAAGTGAAACTCTTTTATGGCAGTCAAAATCTTGTGATGTCTCTGATTCTGATTGTGAAGAGGGAAAATATCTTGTTTTAAGAAATGAAGATAACACTCAAGTTAGTAAAGTTGGTTATTTGGCTTTAATTTCTGATATTAATGTTGCTTCAACTGAAAATAATTCTGTTTCAACCTCAAAAGAAGTAGCTATCTCCTCAGAGGCCATTAAACAAGCGGTGGTCAATAAATCTTTTTTAAGTGTTTTAAATATTAAAGAAGATGAAGCTGTTGGTAAAAAATTTACCACCAATTTTGTTATTGTTGGTAATTTACTTTCTGATTTAGAAGCAGATAATAACACTCAGTCATCTTCAGTTGAATATGAAATTGTTGGGGTTACCCCAGATGAAAAAACTCCAGTTTTCTATGTCCCTTTTATTGACCTTCGGAGTTTAGGTATTGAAAATTATTCTCAAGTAAAAATTGAAGTTGATAATGACAGTAATCTAAATTTTGTTCGTCGTCAGATTGAAGCCATGGGTTATTCCACTAGCTCGGTGACTGATACCGTTAGTCAAATTAATAGTCTTTTTTCTACTCTCAGAACCATTTTGGCTCTTCTTGGTTTTATGGCTCTGTTAGTGGCCGCTTTAGGCATGTTTAATACTTTGACGGTTTCTTTAATGGAAAGGACTCATGAAGTTGGCTTAATGAAAGCTATGGGAATGAAATCTTATGAAGTTAAAGATTTATTTATGGCCGAGTCTTTAATTATGGGTATTTCTGGGGGTATTTGCGGCATTGCTCTTGGTTTTATTTTAGGAAAACTTCTTAGTTTAGTTATTTCTTCCGTTTCGATTTTTAAAGGTTTAGGTTTTATTGATGTTTCTTATATTCCTTTCATTTTTGTCCTCATTATCTTATTACTCTCACTCATAATTGGTATCTTTACTGGTATTTATCCGGCCAAACGATCTACTAAAATCTCAGCTCTTAACGCTCTCCGCTATGAATAATTGTGTTATCCTTAGCTTACCTCAGTTAATTATTAATTATTAATTTTTATGATTAATCTTGATACCTCCATTTTTAAATCTTATGATATTCGGGCAGTTTATCCCACTCAAGCCAATGAGGAATTAGCCGAAAAAATTGGTCGTGGTTTTGCTAAATATTTAAATTTTCCTCAAACAGTTATTGTTGGTCGTGATGGTCGAGTCTCTGGAGAATCAATGAAACAGGCCTTAATTCAAGGTTTAACTAAAGTTGGGGTTAATGTTATTGATATCGATTTAGCCTCTACCGATTCTTTTTATTACGCCTGTCAAACTCGAGATCTCCCTGGAATTACGGTCACTGCCAGTCATAATCCCAAAGAATACACTGGTTTTAAAATGGTTAAAAAAATTCCTGAACTTTTATCAGGTGAAGCTGGCATTAAAGAAATTAAAGAATATATTTTAAATGATAATTTACCCACTGATTCGGCAATTTTAGGAACCGTTGAATTACAAAATATTCGCCAGGAATTTGTTGATTATGTCTTGTCTTTAATCGATATCTCTAACGTCAAACACTTTAAAATTTTTGCTGACACCGCTAATGGTATGGTCGGTCCATTTTTGGAATTAGCCTCCCAAAAACTTCCTACAGTTGAATTTGTCAAAATGTTTTGGGACATTGATGGTAATTTTCCTAATCATGGAGGAGATCCACTTCAAGCCGAAAATCGGATTGAAATTCAAAACCGAGTTCCAACTGAGGGTGGAGATTTAGGCATTATGTTTGATCCTGATGGTGATCGTTTTTTTGTTATCGACAAAAAGGGACGATTTATTCCTGGTGATTTCATGACGGCCATTTTAGCTAAATATTTTATTCAAAAATATCCTGGTTGCAGCGTTGTTTATGATATTCGGGCTTCAAAAGTTGTCCCTGAAACCATTCTGACTGCTGGCGGAATTCCTTTAGCTAATCGGGTTGGTCACACCCATATTAAAGCTCGAATGAAAGCCGAAAATGCTTATTTTGGTGGTGAAGTTTCTGGTCATTATTATTTTAAAGACTTCTTTTTGTGTGACACTGGTTTGGTTACTTTTACCTACCTTCTCGACTTCTTATCTCATACTGACAAACCACTTGAGGTCATCGTTGATGAGATGTTGTCCAAATATCATATTTCTGGTGAAATCAATTCTAAAGTGGCCGATGTTCCCAGTATTTTAACTAAAATTGAAAATACTTATGGTCCAACTGCCATTGATCCTATCGAAAGAATGGATGGCATGACTTTTGAAATGGGTGAATGGAGATTTAATATTCGTTCTTCCAACACCGAACCTCTTCTTCGTCTCAATCTCGAAGCTAACACCGAAGAATTAATGGCTCAGAAACGAGATGAAATTTTAGCCATTATCAGAGCCTAATTATGTATCAACCGTCTTCAAAAATTCTAGATAATTATGCCGATGTTTTGGTAAATTTTGCCCTAAATAGTGGCCAGGGTGTTAAGCCAGGTGAAGTGGTTTTTCTTCAAGTTCCCGAAAGTGCTAAACCTCTTTTAATCTCTCTTCAAAAATCTGTTTTAAAAGCTGGTGCTCATGCCATTATTCAATATTTACCCGATGAAATGTCTCGTGAATTTTACGAATTAGCCAGTGAAGATCAGCTAAAATTTTTTCCGGCCACTTTTTTAAAAGGTAGAGTTAAACAAGCCGATCATTTTTTAATGGTTCTGGCCGAAACTAATTTTCATGAATTAGAGGGGATTGATCCCCAAAAAATCATGGAACGAAATCTGGTTTTTAAACCCTATAAAGAGTGGCGTGATGCTAAGGAAAATAAAGGCAAATTAACTTGGACTCTTGGTTTATATGCCACCCCAGCGATGGCCAAAGAAGCTAATTTAACTCTCTCTCAAGCCTGGGCTCAAATTATTAAAGCCTGTTATTTAAATGACCCAAATCCGGTGGCTAAATGGCGCCAAATTCAAACTGATTCCAAGCGTCTTCTCCAAAAATTAAATAAATTAGAGATTGATAAACTTAATATTAAAGCCAAAGATACCGATTTAAATATTAGTCTCGGCAACAATCGTCAATGGGTTGGTTGTGATGGTCGTAACATTCCTAGCTTTGAAATTTTTACTTCTCCTGATTGGCGGGGAACTAATGGCTATATTTATTTTGATCAACCACTTTATCGCCAAGGTAATTTAATTAAAAATATTAAATTAACTTTTAAAGATGGTCTAGTTGTTGATGCCAAAGCTGATTATGGCGAAGACTTTTTGAAAAAATTAATCAAAGTTGAAAATTCTGATAAAATCGGGGAGTTTTCTTTAACTGATAAACGCTTTTCGAAAATAACTAAATTCATGGCTGAAACTCTTTACGATGAAAATTTTGGTGGTCAATTTGGTAATACGCATATTGCTCTTGGTTCATCTTATAAAGACACTTATTCTAAAAAAATAAATAAATTAACCCCAAAAGATTGGGAAAACCTTGGTTTTAATGACTCATCCGTCCATACTGATATTATTATGACTGGTGATCGTACCGTCACCGCCACTCTCAAAAATGGTAAAAAAATTATCCTTTATAAATCAGGTAAATTTCAAATTTAAATTATTAATTTTAAAAATATGATTACTGAATTAAAAATCGAAGATATTAAAGTTGGGACTGGTTACGCCGTTAAATCCGGAGATATTGTTTCTATTAACTATCTTGGTACTCTTGAGGACGGGACTAAATTTGACAGTTCTTACGATCGAAAGGAAGCTTTTGAAACCGCCATCGGTGTTGGTTATGTCATTGAGGGTTGGGATAAGGGGGTTGTCGGGATGCAAGTTGGCGGTAAAAGAAAATTAACGATTCCGTATCAAATGGCCTATGGAGAATCAGGCATTCCCGGTGTCATTCCTCCTAAATCCACTCTTGTTTTTGAAGTTGAATTAGTCGCAATAAAATAACCTATATAAATCATTATTTTTATATTTAAGTCGGATTTAATGCTATAATCTCTTGGTTTTTAAAAAGTACTTTAAAAAAAAGGAGGTTAGTGTTTTGTTGAAAAGAGTGATTGCTATGATTTTAGTCATTGGTTGTTGTTTTTTATCTTCACCAATGTCATTATCATCAACTTCCATTGCCGAAGTTGAGACATCAGTTCCGTTATTAAATGTTTCTCCCTTAAGAAAGGTCGCCATTTTTCCTCGGTTTGTTGTTAAGCGAGAAATCGTCGGAAATACCGTTACTTTTAATCTTATCTCCGCCACTCTTGATCAAGCTATTATTTTCTTTAACTCCGAAAAAATCGGCAGTTTTAAAAAAGACAAGGGAAATAATTACTACTTTCAAGTGTCGTCGCTCCCTTTTGGACTGAGCACTTTCACCATTATTGTTTATTTTGAAGATTTTATCGCTATTAAACAGGTCGATGTTAATATTTTAGCCAAAGTTAACAGTTGGTGTTATGGGGTCTCTGGAGAAGGAAGAAATCTAATGGTTACTTCATTAGAACCGGCCGAAATCACGTCAAAAGTTTTACTAACTTTTGAAATCCATGGATATGAAGACGGCTATTTAAAAGATGGGCAATTATTAGTAGATTTGGGAAATGAAGTAATTGATTACTTTAGTCATCATCCAGAACAACTCAGAAATACTGCCCTTTATATCATCCCTTCGGCTAATCCTGATGGCTTAATTGATGGTTGGACAAACAATGGTCCTGGTCGTTGCCAACTATCAGCTAATATTGACATCAATCGAGATTTTTCCTACAGGTGGAGATATTGTCTCGATAGTCGACACAAAACTGGTAAAAAACCTTTTTCGAGTTTTGAAAGTCGAGCTCTTCGAGACCTTGTTTTGTCAATTCAGCCAAATAATGTCTTAGATATTCATGGTTGGTTATCAACTACCTATGGTGATCGCTGCCTCTGTAATTTTTTTGAAAATAGAATCGAAGGAATTGGATTTACTGATACTTTAGTTGATCGATCAGGTTATTTTGCCTCTTGGGCTGGTAATCAACCAGGGACGCAATCAGCGCTTATTGAACTACCTCTGTCAATAGATTCTCAAGATTTTATTGATGCCTTAGTCGATTTATGTGCCGTTGCCAATTAAAAAATGGGGAGAAAATAATCCTTTTTGGATTAAAATCTCCCCATCGCTTTTTTAATTTAAAAAATTATTTATAAATAATTTTTGCAGCTGCTTTTAAATTACTATACCAAGTGTTAATAGCAGTATTCTCTGCTTGTGATTTAAGAGCTTTTTTAGCTGTTTCTTGTAATTCTTCTTTAGTTGCAGTAGTTGAGAGATAGTCTTTGTTGGTTTTTAAATAATCGTCAATTTCTGCTTGTGTTGGATCAGCACTAGGTGATGCTAATTTTTCTGCAATTAGTTGAGCCCTAATTTGTTTTTCTAATTGGTCTCTAGTCATTCCTTCTGATTTTAAGGCATCTTCTAAAGTCATTCCTTGAGCTTTGACTTGGTCTTCAATAGTCTTTACTGAATCATCAACTGAAGTTTGTTCAATTGTAATTCCTTTATTTTTAGCTTCTCCTAGTATTAAAGAATCCTGAACCATTGAATTTAAAACAGTAGTATCAGATTTTTGTAATTCCATTAAATACGCCAACCGATAAATTGGTTTACCATTGACAGTTGCCACTACCCCAAATTTATAAAAACATCCGCCAATTAAAGCCAATAAAATCACTACCCCGAGTAAATGGAGTTTAGCAACTTTAGATATTTTTTTAACAATAACAACTTCTTTAGTAACTTTTTTGGTTGGTTTTTTTATTTTTGCTTTCATACATTTAATAATAGCACTTTTTTGAAATAATTCCCTTAATCCTTATACTTTCAAAAATTCAGTTTGTGACCCCAGACCTTCAGGAGGGTAACCAAATAATATCTGAACTTATCTTCTATTTCAAAACTTTTGCTTATGATATATCCAAGTTAATAAATCCTATTCAATTACTCCCCCGTATAGAGAATATAACCAATAATTACACAAATAATAAATTTGTATTATAATTAACATGTTAGGGTTTAAGATAAAAAATAGCACATTAACGACTAAGAAATTTCACATCCACCAAAAATCTCTAAATAAAATTGACAGAAAAGCTCTGTCGGAAAGGAGAAAACCATGCCTGGACCATATGATTCTGGAAATGGTAACCGTGGTGGTTCTGGTCATCTCAATAGGGATGGCAGTATTCATTACACGGATTACGATGATCGTGGCCGCAATTCATGGGATGAAGATCGTGGAGATGTATCAAGGATACATGACACTTATAACGATCATCCCAGCTCACACAGAGACTACCCCTCAGACAATCGTGGAAATCCCTATGATCACTAAATCTTAAACCTCTTAGCCGTAGAAGCGTATATTATCTCAATTTAAAATATACGATTCTACTAACCCTTTTAAAAAAATGAATAAATTAGTTGATAATTACTTAAAAAGTAATAATTTCAGCCTAGATAATATAACTGAATTAGAAGCCAAAAAAATAATTTTGTTTACCATCAATCAATTCTTCAATAAAAAAATATCAATTTCTTTAATTTCATCATTAGCAGATCAAATTTTATATGTAAGTTTTTGGAATAAAAATAAATCAATAGAAAATGTAGATTTAGTAAATGTTTTAGAGATTCTTTCAGAACTTGATTATAATCAAAAAAATAAACCAGATGAGTATAAAGAAGATTTAAAAGAATTGGAAGCATACGCAAAAAATAATAAGTGAGCCAACAGTCCCGAATCTGGAACTCGTTACAGACTCCTTAATTAAAACTTATTATAAACTTATTGAATTGGGTTTTGTCGAAATTGACGGTAATATTACTATATTAGATAATCAGGAGGACGAACTGTGATCACATTTAAAACATCTCTTCACGATGAAAAAACATTTTACAACGCTTTTCTAAAGGATTTGGAACAGTGCAAAAAGGAAGTAATTATTGAAAGTCCATTTATTACCAGTAAAAGAATGAAATCTCTCTGGCCATCATTAAAAAGGCTTTATGGTCGAGGAGTAAAAATCTATATTATTACTCGTGATCCAAAAGAACATGATGATGGTTATAGTAACCAATCAGAAAGTGAAATTGAGGCTTTAGAAACCCTTGGAATTCAAGTTTTTTTATGTACTGGCAATCATCATCGTAAACTAGCAATAATCGATAGAAATATCCTATGGGAGGGAAGTTTAAATATACTGTCACAAATCAAAAGTCGAGAGATTATGCGCCGCCTTGAGGACGGCGGCTTCGCCAATGATATTTATAAATTCTTAAATTTTCAGAAATATATTTGAAAAATGATATACTTTCGCCATATGACCAAAGTAAACACCGGTTATGAAATTACTCAAAAAGACATCGACAGCGCCATCAAATACTTAACCTATGTAGAAAAAATTAAGAATCCAACCCGCAAAAATGCCATTGCCTTTCTTCAAAAGAAACACGCTTTAGTTCATATAACTGCCCACAAAATAGTTGAAGATGAACAAAGCGGGAAGATAGATCCAGTTAAATTAAAAGGATAAAATATCGGTTGATTTTACTTTCAAAGCTTTAAATATTTTTTCCACAGTTTCCAAAGTCGGATTTTCTTCATCTCGTTCAATTCTGGCATAATAATTCACACTAATTTCAGCCTTATTAGCCACATCTGATTGTTTTAATTTAAGTTTTTTACGAGCAATCCTTAATTTATTACCAATTTTTTGTGGAGCCATACTCATATTTTACGACAATTAGAAAATAAAATCTCTTATTTAAGTTTATATATAAGTAAATTATTTATTCTTAATGTATATAAAGTACTATACTATGTATACAAAAAATTATTAATAGATACAAACTTGTATTTTTATAAAACAAATATTTTTTAAATATTCCGGCGCGATTATTGCGCGATTATTGCGCGATTATAAAAATAATGCTATTATATTAATATGAAAACATTTGAACCAAAATACACTCTTACCAATTCTATTGTTCAAAATTTAACCTTAATTTCGGAGTGTAAAGCCATTATTGATCATGCCAAAATTCTTCCAGCGGCTGAAATCAAACTTCGCCGACAGGCTTTTATTCGTATGACTCAAAGTTCAACCGCCATCGAAGGTAATGCCCTTAACCTAAATCAAGTTGAAGCTCTTGTCGCCGGTAAAAAAATTGATGCTCCAGATAGAGATATTTATGAGGTAAAAAACTACATATCAGCCCTGAATTACATCGAAAAAATAGTTAAAGATAATAAAAAACTTAATAAAAGAATTTTTTTACAAATTCATAAATTAGTTACTAAAAATACTCTACCAAAAGAAAAGTCTGGTTGTCTTCGTTTAGTACCAGTTTATGTTGTTCGTCATTTTTTAGGACTTAGTCAAAAAGTCGTTTATACAGCTCCACCAGCTTCAGAAGTTTCCACTCTGGTTGAAAATCTAATTTCCTGGTTGAATGAAGAAGAAAACACTAATATCAATCCTGTAATAATAGCCGGAATTGTCCATCAAGAAATCGCCGCCATCCATCCTTTTGTTGATGGCAATGGCCGTCTTGCTCGGGCCATCTCCACTTTAGTTCTATATCAAAGAGGTTATGATTTCCGTAAACTTTTTGCTCTTGAGGATTATTATAATCTTAATCGAGCAGAATATTATAAAGCCATAAATACCGGCGAAGTCTACAAAAAAGATAAAGATTTAACCAACTGGCTTTCCTATTTTGTTAAGGGTTTTAAAGAAGAAATTAACAGCGTTAAATTTAAAGTCCAACAAATATCTCTAAAAAATATAAAAGGGGATTCATCTCAAATGTTCTTAGATGAAGATCAGCAAAAAATTATAAGTTTTATTGATCAAGTTGGAAAAATAACTACTAAAGATGTTATCGATATTTTAAATATTCCCAAAAGAACAGCCCAACTTAAACTTTTAAAATTAAAAAAACTAAAAATTATTAAACAAACAGGCAAAGGTCCATCTTCTGCTTATTTAATTAGTTAGTGTTTTGCCCCAAAAACGTTCTCGGATTCACTGGTATCCCAAAAACATTAATTTGAAAGTGTAAATGTGGTCCGGTTGACCAACCAGTACTTCCCATTTTTCCAATCACATCGCCAATTTTAACTGTCTGTCCTTTGTAAACCAATATTTTATCTAAATGACCATAAAGTGAAGTCACATTATTACCATGATCAATAATAATGTGTTTTCCATAACCTATGGCTGTTTGTCCGGCATAAGTTACTGTTCCATCCATAAATGGAGTAATGTCATCACCAATTTTCCCCTGAGCATTAGCAATATCAATTCCGGTGTGAGAAAGTTGGTAAGGCAAATCTGGCTTAGCAAATTCCAAAGTAACAACTCCTTTTACTGGCCAAATCATTGGCGAATTTATGGTCGTTATTACTTTTCCACTGGCTGGATCATGAATTTCCACTGTGTTAGTGGTTTCATTTAGTGAAACTAATTTACCAGAGACTATATTAATTCCCGTCTGAGTTAGAATAATAACGGCAATTACTGGTAGTAATAATATTAAAAGAAAAGCACTTATTACTATTTTCAATTCTTTTCGGTAAGACCATAAAGTGAATATGGTTCCTATAGGTACTGCCATAATTAGCTATAAATTTCTCTAGGGTCAGTAGTTAATAATGGATGTTCTTTTTCTGAAGCCACTACCTTTAGAGCTACATGGTTTTGGTCGGCAATAATCAAAGCCTCACCCCGATCACAGGTTAATAAGAACTGTTGCTCATAGCCACTCAAATGAAACTCCTCAGCTACTTTTTTAATAGTGGTGGTGTCTTGTTTCATTAAAACCCGCAATGATGATTGAGAGGCGATGGCTCGGCCATATTCAGAACTTAAAAAATCATTGGCCTGTTGGGAAATTATGGTTACTCCTAAATAATATTTTCTGGCTCGTCTAACTAATCCGGAAATAAAACGGGCACTCTCTTCCTGTTGTAATAGAATCCAACCCTCATCAATTACTAAGATTCTTTTTTGCGGTTGGGATTTTACTTGAGAATTAACAAAATTAGCAATAGTTAACATCATAATCGGTCGTAAAGTTTCACTTAAGTCTTTAATATCAAAAACCACTAGTCGATTATCCAATTTAATATTAGTTTGTGAATCAAAAACAGATGACAATGAACCCTTAACAAATCTTTCCAGTCGATTGCATAAATCTTTTTGTTTGAGCTTTTTAAGAGTCTTGTAAAAATCCTTAAGTAAAGGGAATTCTTGTTTCTTTTTCGCCTTATTATTCCCATGTAAAGTATAACCAAATTCTTTGTAAATCTGAATAATAGCTCTATCCATTACAGCTTTTTCCTCAGATGACAAACCGCCCGCCATCAGCGAAATTATTTCCGTTAAATCCTGAATGTGTTCCGATAAACTATTTTCACCCGTGACCGAATTTATGGAAAAATCGAAAGGATTAATTTTTTCTTTTGATTTAGCTGATAGGTGAATATAGGTACCATCAACTGATGCCGCCAATTGTTTATATTCTCTTTCCGGATCCACCACAATTACTTTGGTTCCCTGCATTAATTGTCTTAAAATTTCCACTTTGGCGGTATAACTTTTGCCAGATCCTGATTGGGCAAAAATAATGGAGTTAGCGTTAGTTAAAGAAAATCGATCAATAATTACCAGTGAATTATTAGATTTATTAATTCCATAAAGAATCCCTGATTCTTGAACTAATTCTGAAGATATAAAAGGAAAAGTCAAAGCCGCTGATGAACTATCTAAATTTCTCTTTTGAACTAATAGATTTTCACCACGAGGCAGTATTGATTGCAATCCTTCCACTTGTTGGAAAGTCGCTGTTTTAATATAAAATAATCGGGTTGACATCACCGTTTCTAACAGAGTTGTTAATTTCTGTAATTCCGATAAGGAATCAGCACTAATGGTCATATAAATTGAAATTTGAAACAGCTTTTCTTGGCCTCTTAAGATTTTATCTTTAAGCTCCATGGCCGACTCCAATGGATCAGTAATTTCCGAACTGACTACCTTACCATCCTTCAGCATATTTCTCTTAGTCGATTCCAACTCGGTAATTTTTCTATTCAATTTCGGTAATGCTAAAAGCGGATCAACTTGTTCAATCTGGTAGCTAATATCAATATTGTGATTAAAGTTAATCAACATTGATAACCACCCAGTTGAGGCTACATACGGGTAACCGGAAATAAACAGAGTACGGATATATTTATCCTCGATTTGTAAATAAGTTGCCTCTTCTTTTAAACCGGAATAGGAAATTAAATCCACTTGGTCTTGTTCTCCAAAATAGAAATTGACCGGTTTTTTTATTGACTTAATTTTTCGTTTAAAAACTTTCTTTATCTTTTTAATTCTTTTTTTTAAATTAATCATATTTGCCCTCCAATAATTTCCCCAAACTCTCTGAAGTTAAGGCTTGAGTTTTAATTTGTTCAGAATTATAAAAACTATAAAATAAATCCAGTATTTCTAAACTATTTAAAGTCTTAGCTTTCATGCCCATTTTTTCCAAACCCCGAATCACAATCTCAGTTAATAAATGAAGTTGTTCTTTGATTAATTTAAAGTCTTTATTTTTATCCCTATGGCAATAGGGGATGACAATATAAAACTTTCGAGACAATATTTTATTACCTGAGATTAAATTAGTTATAAAGTCACAGTAATTATCAATCTGATTTTTATAAGCTTTTTCTTTTTCCGTTTTTTTAGACTGGGAAATTCCTTCTAAATAATGATCAATATCTACTTCTCTAACTCTAATTAGTATTTGTAACTGGCAGGGTAGTGAATTTAAAAAATTTTGAAAACTATCAATTAACACATCTTGCTCTTCCTCACTTTTTAATTCAAAGTTAATTGAAGAGGATTCTAATATTACTCGATATTCTTCATTTGGCAGTATTAGAATATTTTCTTTGACTTCTTTTATTTGTATTTGAACTCGACTACTTTTTTTATTTTTTACTTTGTTCAAAAGCCACATTTAAACCTCCTTTATCATTTAATTTAAAACTTAAACTATTATTTTTATCTTTTATAAATTGTAAAAATCTAGCTGTTTCTGCTTCCACTAATTCTTGTTCTTTTTTGGAGACTGCTTTAATTTTATTAATATTTTTAGCTTTTATTTTCTTTTTTATAACTTCTATTTCCATCTCTCTTAAATAATTGTCATTTTTATTAAAAACAAAAATCTTTGGTCTTAATTTAAACTGACTCAAGATTAATAACCAATTAAACAGGACCCTACCTTTAATTCTTAAAGCCAAAATTAAACAGATAACCGCCAAAAACAATATTAAAATTAGTTTGTAACCCACCAATTTCATGGTCGGTGGTATTAAAGCAAACAGAATCGCTGTTAGAAACACTGGCACCATTAAAATCAAAATTTGAGTTAAATTTAAATTTCCGGCAATTTTATCCTCCACCGTCGTTATTTGAGCTGGGATTATAGTCGTTCTCATAAGTTCACTACCCTCCTTGGATTTTTAACTACTTTGGCTGCTGCTGTGGCTCTGGAAGTTGAGGAAGAATTACTGGCAGTAATCACATTAACAATTTGTCCACCCAGTTTTTTAAGCTTGCCGTTGCCGGTAACATAAAACATCATATTAGTCATAAAACTTGGCACTTTTAGTAAAGTTAAAAATAAACCAATGGCGATTGATATTGAAATTAAGGAATTGTTAGTTGCCTCCGGTAGGGCTAAGAATGAAGCCGCTAATTGGACAATTACCACCTGAATAAAAACCATAAACACTGCCGTCAAGTATGATTTTGTCGCTACTTCAGCCAAGTCGGAAAATTTAGGCATGGTCCACAAAAGAAATATAAAAGGGGACAGAACTGCACCCAGAGAGATAAAGATTAATCGGGTAATAAACATAAACAATAGAACAATGGCCACGATTAAAAAGATGATTAAAAATATTAAGGTAATTAAAGGGGTATTGTTGTTAATAAACACACTTGGGTTAATAATATTGATTATCCAAGCATGATTTAAACCACCAGTTGAATTAAGCACGGCACTAACCAAAGCATTACAGGTGATAATTACATAATTAGTTAAAAACAAAGATACATTAGCTCCCAAAAAGAACAGTCCCAATCGGGGCAATATTTGTTTTAATTCAATTTCTTCAAAACCAAAAGTTTCCGCACTCATTAAATGCAATCCTAAAAAAGCCGTCACTAATATAAACAAAGAATCAACAATTCCTAAAGATACTAACCAAAAATTAACAATGGTTTGATTTGACAGTAATTCTGGAGTGGTGGTTAGATAACCTAAAATTCCATCCGTAATTGGTTTAGTGGCACTCTCTACAATGTTTTGCATAAACGCCGACACGGCGTCAATCAATACTTGAGTTAAACCGTCACTTGGCGCTACCGCGTTAATTGGGGTGATGTTAATTGTCTGAGTCGTTCCATTAGTAGTTACCCCGACCAAAGCATTACTAAATAGGGAAATTATGACTCCGGCTCCTAAAACTATTACCAAACCAATTATTGAATTCTTAATGGTTTTTTTAGCCGAGATTAATGAATCCGGTTTTCCATTTGACGTCATATACTGATAACCGGCTTTAATCAAAAAAAATACCGCGGCCACAGAGGCGATGATAGTAATTATCTTTAAAGTATCGTTGGTGTAATTAGTTATGCCGCTATCAGTGGTTACCGCTAAAACTTTTTTAGAGACTAAAACACTTATGCTCCAAAAGCTAATCATAAAAAATATGATTTTCTTTAAAAACATTTTTATCATTTTATTGAGTCGATGTTCCAAAAGCTCCAGTTGCTAATTGAGTCACTATAGTTGAAATTACAAAAGCTCCTAAAACAATCACTAATCCAATTGCCGAATAGACGATAGTTTTTTTAGCTCTGTCTAATTTTTCTGGATCACCTGAACTAGTAATATAACCAATACCTCCCCACACAAAAAATCCAGCTGACACTAAACCAGCCAATGTTACCAATACCTGGATCACACTTTGCATAAAAGTCTGAACTTTAGATACGTCAGCTGATGCCGCTAATACCGGCATGGCCAAAAGGAGGAAAGAAAGAAGAGTAGAAGAAAACACTATTGTTTTTTTCATACGAGTCACCTTATTAAATTTATAAAAGTGGCAGGTATAAAAAATGTTTTAGCTTTAAAAGATGCAGTTTTTTACACTATTTTATAGTTTGATTACTTTATAACAAAAACTTTAATTCAAGTCAAACACTTATTCTATTTTGAAATCAACTCATTCTTAACTCCAATTTTTCTTTTATCTTTTCCCAATTTGGGAGTTTAGATTTTAAATAAGCATAAAATTGTTTTGAATGATTTTTATATTTCATATGGCAAAATTCATGAGTAATTACATAATCAATACAATCTGCCGATGCTTTTATTAACTCTGGATTTAAAACAATTTGTTTTTTAGTTAAAAAACTTCCCCAACGTTTAGGCATTTTTCTTATTACAAGTTTTGGAACAAAATCATAATTAAACATTTTTTGAACTACTAAATATCTTTTGTTAAATATCTTTGAAATCTGATTGTTGTACCAATTTTCTAATATTTTTTTATTATGGAATCCATTGCTGACTAAATTAGTTGTTTCAATAATTAAAATACTCTTTTCCTTTTTAATATCGTCTTTTTGGCCTTTAATAACTTTTAATCTATATTGATGGCCTAAAAATAAATGACTTTCACCAGATATATATTCTTTTTCAAAAAATTTCTTTTGATATTTTTTAAAATAGTTCAGTTGTTTTTCTAGCCACAACCATTTTTTTTGTAAAAACTTATCTATCTTTTTTTGATCACAAACTATAGGAACTTTAACCACTAAAGTCATATTTGGTCGCACTATTAACCCTAATGTTTTTCTATCTTCTCTGATCAAAAAATATTTATACTTAAATTTACTATATACAAATTCTTTTACTTTCATTAATTTAGAATTTCAAAATTATTTCGAGCTAATTCAACAATTTCTTTTTCAATAATTATTCGATCTTCATTAGATAAGTTGATTCCTTTTTCTTTATAAACAACATCATAAAGATAATCGTCTATAGCGTTAGTCATAATTCTAATCTGTTCAATGTTTAGGTACCAATCAATCACTTTGTGATCATTAATAGTTTTTCGAATATCCAAAATTATTTTAATAAATTCATCTTGAGACACTCCGTAAAAATTAAATTTATCTAAAAGATTGTGATAAAAAATATCTGAACCTTTAGATAAAGTAATTTCATTGGGTAAACTATCATCTTGTTTATTTAAAATTTGATCTTTAATTAATCTTACTTGTTTTAATGCTTCAATGTCACTAATTTTTTTCAATCGCATCTCCTCTAGTAATTTTTTGATTTTCATTGAAAAACGATTATAAAATTCAGGATCTTTTTGCATTTTTTCATTTGTGGTTCTATTCATTTGTGCTGCAATTGCCTCTGCTTTTGATTTATCTGAACCAAGGTTAGCTAAAGCTTCTTCAAAAACTCCCTTATCGTTAATTGAAATTTGTTGGGTTAATAATTCTGCCTCTTGAGCCTTAATATTACTATCCATTATTTTAATTAAAGCTTGTTTGTACTTTCCAAAATCAGTGTTATCAGCAAACCGTAAACTAGCAGTTTTGCGCAAGTTCATGAATTTCTTTAATTCTTTCTGATAAGTATCAATAGAGTCAAACTTATGAGAAAACTCCTGCAGCACCATACATTCACTAAAAACTTTCACAAAATTAGCTAGTTGTTCATAAAACTTTTTTCTTAAAGGTTCATCGGTTAAAAATTGCAAGTAGGCTTCATCGTCTTGATCAACTCCATTAAATAAATCATGAAGAGAACTGTAAGAAGTTTCTAACTCTTCAATCTTTTCATCAACATCAATTAAAGCACCTTTAACATCTTCCTCGTCATAATTTCCAAAAAGCTGCATAGCCGTTTTTAAATTAAGCGCATTTTCGGAATAGTCGATAATATATCCTGCTGTTTTTGGTAAAATATTATTATCAAAAAGTCGGTTTACTCTAGCTATGGCTTGTAAAAGATTATGATCTCTTAACTCTTTAGCTAAATATAAAACAGTATTTCGTGGTGCATCAAAACCAGTTAATAATTTATCCACCACAATCAAAATTTCCACCCCATCATCGTTATATTTAAAATTTTCAATTATCTCTTTTTCATAAGACAAAAGACTTTGATAATTGGCCTTAATTTCTTTTAAATATTCATCAACTTCTTTTTTATGAATATCCTCATCTTCAATAATTCCATTTTCATCAGAAATAACTAAGGCGGTATTAATTTTTCCATTTTCTTTGAAATACTTTTGAAATTGAGTCGCTGAAAACTTTGATGGGGCAACTATTTGAGCTTTTAAACCAGTATCTTTAAATTGATCAAAATAATGTTTTTCAATATCATAGGCAATTTCTTTAATTCTTTGAGGATTGTCTTGAAGAATTTGACTTTTAACAATAAATTGAAGTTTCTTCTTATCCTCCGTATTTAACTCAGCTGTTAATCTATCTGTTTGACGATCAATCTCTTTATTATCCTGTTTTAAATCGACATATCGACCTTCATAAATTAATGGCAAAATAATTTTATCTTCTAAAGCATCATCAATCGTATATTTATCAATAAAAGAACCAAATTTATTCTGAGATTTCTCTTTTTTCAATAATGGAGTACCGGTAAAAGCAATATAACAAGCATTGGGAATAATTCGATTCATTTCTAAATTTGCATCACCGCTTTGAGATCGATGTGCCTCATCAATTAAAACGAAAATATTTTGATCATGATCAACAAAATCAGCCTTTTTATTACTTGCTGATTGAAATTTTTGAACTAATGTCGTGATCACTCTTAAATCTTTTTGTTTAATAAGTTTTAGTAAATGCTCACCACTACTTGCCTGAATTACGTCCTTTTTAAGACCAGCATTCAAAAAAGTTCCTTTAATTTGGCGATCTAAATCTCTTCTGTCGGTAACAATCAAAACTCTAGGATTAACAATCTCTGGATTTTCTATTAATGCTTTTACAAACATCACCATAGTTAAAGATTTACCAGATCCTTGTGTATGCCAAAGAATTCCACCTCTTCTTTTTTCACCATATTCTTTTTTTTCAATTTGTCCTGTTCTTAAAAGTAATTTTTTGATAGCAAAGTATTGCTGATAGCGCATAACCTTTTTAATACCAGCATCATAGAGAATAAAATTTTTGGAAATATCAAGCAATCTTTCTTTTTGAAATATTCCACAAACTGATAAATCTTGTTCTGTAGGTAAACGATCTAAAATTTGAGTATGATTGAAAGTTTCACCGTTTAAATCAAAAAGAATTTGATCATAAATTTCTTTTTTAATTGGAGTGGAGGTAATTTCTTTAACTTTATTTTTGAATTCTTTTTTAAAGACATCACGATTTTTCCATTCCTCTTCGACAAATTCTCTTTCTTTCCAATCGGCATAAAATTTGTTAGGTGTGCCAACCGTGCCATACAGTAGTTCTTCTTTATTAGCTCCAACCAATAATTGAGGATAAATAAACAGTTTTGGACAATAGGATGGGGACTGATTACGATTTAATTGACTTAAGGCTTCGCCAATCTCAACTGATGATTTTTTATTTTCAATTATAGTAAAAGGAATTCCATTTATAAAAACGACAATATCAACCCGAATATCACATTTTCCAGTAGCCGTGAATTCAACTGTCACTGCAAAATCATTATTTTCTACATTTTGAAAATCAATATATTTAAAACTTTTAGAAACTGAACTTCCATCTTGAAAAACTTTTATAGTTTTTCCACCAGTGGTTGGCATAATCATGCCATAAACTTTTTTAGAGGTATCAATTAATCCCTCAACTGGCATGTTTTCTAATTCATCAATAACTTGAGCGATATCAGCATCGGAAAATTTATAAATCTGACCTTTATGTTCGTAACTATTTATTTCCGAAAATTTTTTAAGAGCTGTATCGTGCAAAATAAACTTTGAAGTATCACTTCGACGCTCTCGCATTACCTCTTCAACTGGAATATAGCGATAACCCATATTAATCAGCATCTCTACAAAAGGCAGTTGCGATTGTTTTGTTTCATCAAAATTTATTTTTTCCATCATAAAATTTAGTTTTTAGTTACAAACTCAGGCAGTCTAATCTGCCCAGTTATTAAATTATTAAGTAAATATTTTTTTTGATTTTTAATAATTTCTCTCTGTTTTTCCAATGTCTCAATTTCCTTATCCGCCGTCATCAAAATATTCGCAATAGCATTTTGTTCGTCAACATCGAATGGTATTTTGATTTTAAGATTTTCGATATTACCAGAAGTTAGGTTATTTATACTAGAACCAGAAAGAATACTTAATATGTGTTTACGATATGTTTCTGTTTGAAACTGATAAAAAACAAAATTCACACTAGTTTTTTTAATATTTATACGGAAACACCCCATAAATGCTCCAAATGTATATTTAAAATCATCGATCAAAGAAAAACGGGCAGATTTACCAACAAGATCTTTACTCCCGTTCGCCATGCAAATCAAAATATCACTTGTTCTTAAAATTTGGCAATTTGATACTTTAGAAATATTTACATATTGCATATCCCTAAATAGGATATTTGTTCTTTGTATATTATTTGAACGCAAAAGACGACAAGACACATCAGTGTCACTTTCAAAAAGGTCCATGTTAGGTTTATAACTTACGCCCCTATAACATTTACCAATAGCTCCAAGCGTAATATCTATCCATTTTCCATTGAATCCTAATATTCTCTTTTTACCAGTCAATAAATTTTGCATCAATCCTTTTTTAATGTTCTTTTTTATTTTAATTTTTTGATCAAGATTTTCGAGATATTTGTCCCATTTTTCTAGAACTTCAACAATTCGATTTTGTTCGGAAATAGAAATAGGATATTTAACATTTATTTTTTTAATTTCGCTTGATTTTATACCTTTTGCTGTTGATCCAGTAGACCTAAAATCAATTACATATTGACCATAGTCAGATAATAAATAATAAAATAGATAATTCGATCTAATAATTGTTTGCTTACTTCTAATAGCCAATGTTCTTTGCCCAATAGCATATTTTCCACATTCTGGATAATGACAGACGTTTCCTAAAGGAGCTTCTGAAGTAAATAATAAATCACCTTTCATTGGCAATCCTCTTGTCATCCACTCATCATAACTATTTTTACCAATATATTCTTTTTCAGAAAAATCAAGATATCCCTTTCTGATATTTCTAGCAGTGATGAGGGGGATACCACTCTCTGCCTTTGGAACAGATTGTCCACGATAATCAATTATTTTTTCGACAATATTTCCTAGTGTATTTTCTTTCCATCCTCCTGGTATTTTTTGTTGGTTATCTATCATAGTAATTCATTAATTAGTTTCAATTTTGATAAAACTTCATCAAAAGTAATTATTTGATTCTTTCCTAAAGATTTTCGGAAAAGATTAAATGATTTTCTTTGTTCTTCGTCTAGCAATAACTGATTTCCTGCAATTAATAGACCTGTTGGATTTAAAAAATTTAATTTATCATAATCTGGACCTAAAACTGTTTCAAAATATTTAATTGCTGTAAACATTTGGTTTTCAAGTTGGACTATTCCACCACTTAAATTACCATGAATTCTTGATAGTTCATTTCTATATCCTGATTTTGTAGTACCTCTATAAGTGCAACCGACTAATTTACATAATGGAGTTTTAATATCTACAACACCAAAGCTCCCATTAGAATTGTTTTGAATCAAAAAATCAGTTGCTGTTCCTCCAGCTCCCTGTCTTCCTTTAGTATTTTTACCTCCTAAATATGTTTCACCATTTAAGTAAATTAAAGGAAAGGGAAATAAATATTGAAATATTTCTGGGTTTTTTTCAAAAAATTTTTGCCAAAAAGATTCATCACTATTGGTCATATTGATTTCAAATTCATTTATTATTTTATCTAAACTAGTCTTCTTAAGAATAGAACTCAGCCCATCAAACTTATCTTGCTCTAATTTTTCAAGCGAATCAATAACCATCTGTTTTTTAGACGGATCTGTTATTTGTATAAAAATTCCATCAACATTATTTTCAACAACTCTTACAGAATGTTCACCGTAAACCATACCTTGTTTACTATACAATGATTTTAAGTTTTCAAATTCAGAAATTAACTTTAAAACTTCTTCTCCATCAAGGTTTAATTGATAACCTTCATCTTTTTTAAGTGTTGTTAAAGATTCATATGAAATATTTTCCCAGACACCAATTGGTGATTTCCTTTGAAAAACAAAACCTCCCCTTAATGGATTTTGAGATTCTTGGGCCCACATTGGGAAAAATAAAAGTCTAGTAGTTTTTGTTTCTCTTAATGGTATTACAGGCAAACTCATGGTACTCAAAGAGGTAGATTTAGTGGTATAAACTTTTATTTGATCCATTTTTTATTTAATTCTTAACTTTTCTGATTTATTACTAATGGATTTGATTCTTTTCTTTGCTTGGGTGATAGCATCAGGTGTAGTAAGACTTTCTGGCATAGTTCCACCTAATTCTTTAATTGTTTCCCTAATTTTTTGACCAACTTTAAAATGAGTTTGATTAGCCATAACTTCACCTTTTATTTGTTCTCGTCTTAATTTCGCATCTGTTTGAGTGGCACGAAAAAGATTAGCAGCTAATTCTTCACTTCCCATAAAATCTAGAATTTTTTGGCTTTTCTTTAAATTTTTTTTATGATGAATCTCTTGCATTGTTCTTCCTCCATAAAGCCCCATATAACCATAGTTTGCAAAAACACCATAATTTTTTACTCCAGCCATACTAGCTGCCTCGGCAAGGTGTTTGTTATGAGCAGTGATCTCCCCACGAAGATCTAATCGTTTATTATCTTCAATCATTTGATCTTGAATTTCTTGGCGACGAGTTTGGATAGCAAAATAAGTTTGACCAAGTGCAACCACTTCTTTTGATGGATCAGCATTTTGCATTATTAAATAACAAGCATATCTTGACAATTTAATATCATTTATAGGTCTCTCAGCGTCATGACCTAGTTTGATCATTTGGAGGTAATCCTCAAAATGTTCTTTTATCGGTTGTTTGGAATTAATACATGCTTCTTTAGCTTTTTCAATTACAGGTAAAAAGTGTCTATATTGTGAATATCCAAGGATATTACCAAGTTCTCTGGCTGACCAGAATTCAAAACTATTACCATTATCTTTTTTTATTTTTTCAAAAATTACTATTGGTTCATTAGTCATATTTTTATTTAATTTTTAATTCCTAACTCTTTTAAATAACCTTCCATTTCCTTTTCTAATTTTTCAATTTCTGGTTTTAGAGATTCTAATTCTCGAAGATTAGCAGCAATATCAATCGGAGCTTCTTCCTCAAAAGTATCAATATATCTAGTGATATTTAAATTAAAATCATTTTCCTTAATTTCGGCAAAATTTACTTTTCGAGAAAATTTTTCTATCTCTTCACGATTAGCATAAGTATTATAAATTTTGTCAATATTCTCATCAGTCAAAGTATTTTGCGCTTTACCTGGTTTAAATTCTTTTGACGCTTCGATAAATAAAATATCTTTTTTAGATTCATTGGCGCCGCCAATTTCTCGAGATCTATCGATAATTAAAATGACGACCGGAATACCAGTGGTTTGAAATAATCCGGCTGGGATTCCGATAACAGCATCAATAATATTTTCTTTTAAGAAAGCTTCGCGGATTTTACCCTCAGCTCCGCCACGGAATAAAACTCCATGGGGAACAATAACAGCACCTCGACCAGTTTTTGGTTTTAAAACCTCAACCATATGGGTTATAAAAGCATAATCACCCTTATCTTTTGGTGGAACACCGCGAAAGAATCGATTATATTTATCAGCTTCTGCATTTTCAGCACCCCATTTTTTAAGAGAAAACGGTGGATTTTGGACACAAACATCAAATTTCATTAATCTATCATTTTCAGTTAATAGAGGATTATTAAGAGTGTCACCCCATTCAATTCGAGCGGAATCTTTTCCATGTAAAAACATATTCATTCTGGCAAGTTGATAAGTACTACCTTTCGATTCTTGACCATACAAAATATAGTTATTAGAATCTTGTTTTTCAACTTCTAAGCCAGCTAATAGTAAAAGACCACCTGAACCACAGGCATTATCTACAATTCGGTCGCCTGGTTTTGGTTGAGCTAATTTGGCAACTAATTTAGAAACCATACTTGGAGTAAAAAATTCACCAGCTTTCTTACCAGCATCAGCACCAAACTGTTCAATCATGTACATATAGGCATTACCCATAACATCATCACCGACATCACTAAGATCAATTTTATGAAAATCACTAATTAAGTTTCGAATCATTTTATTGCGATTTTCTAATTTTCCAAGAATTGATTCAGAATTAAAATCAACACTAAAAACTCCCCCTAGCTTAGATTTATTAGCTTCCTCAATTTTGTCCAAGACCTTATTTAATTCTTCACCAATATTGTCGTGTTCGATTATGGAATAAATGTAATCAAAAGAAGTATTTTGGGGTAAATAAAAACGATCTAGACGCATTTTCTCTTCAATTCTTTGTTGGTCGCCACCAAACCTTTCTACATATTCAGATCTTTTTTTGTTTGATAAATCACTTAAATATTTAAAGAAAAGCATAGCCAAAGCATAGTCTTTATAAACTCCTGCATCGACTGAAGATCGAGAAGAGTCGGCAGCAGCCCAAAGTACTTTATTTAGTTCTTGTTGATCGTATTTTTTTGGTGTCATATTTTTATTAGTTTAAAATTTTAATTAATGAATTTTCAGAAAGATCAGAAAATAGGGTTATTTTACGTTTTAACAAAAATTGTTGTCGTCTAATATTTTTATTTAAATTTACTATTTTGGTTTGTACTGATAAAGTTGGGATTTGGATTATCAAGTTTTCAAGATTAAATTTAGGAATAGATTTAATATAGTTACCACTGGTTAATTTTTCTAATTGAGTTTGAGCCAAAAAAGAATTGAGAAAAATAGCCAAATAAAAAGGATCGATTTCTTGATTTTTTAGTCTAATAATAAAAACAGAAGAAGAAGCAATGATTGGTTCAGATGAATTTATGACGGTCGATTGGTAACGACCACGAGAGGTAAGTAGAATGTCGTTTTTTCTAATCAAAGCATTAGTATTAAATTTTTCTAATTTAATTTTTGTTAAATTTAAACAATTTATTTCCAAGTCATTAGAGATATCCTTTGCCTGAATTACCTTATAATTTCCATCGTCAAAGTTAGATATCGCCGACCTAAAAGTATAACCAGTTATGATTTCCGAAATTTCTTTTAATTTGTAATTTTTCACAATTAAGTCTCTCAAAAGAAAAACTATTTGTCAACAACTAAATTACACACGTGGAAATACTGTAAGTATAAAAATAGAAAATATCCCTAAAACCACATATTTTTCTCCGCTATACTTTATATATGAATCTTAAAACTATTTTAAGTACAATTGCTATTTTATTTATGGTTTTTGTTATGAAGATTGTTTCCGATATGCTCAAACCGCGAAAAGGTAATAGTGGCCAAAAGAAATTTGGTTATAAAATTACTGCCAATGATTTTCAAATTCGTCCATCACTTCTTAACGGTAATGAACGAGTCTTTTTTGAACAACTCAAATTAGCTATCGGTGGAGTGTACGATATTTACCCTCAAGTTCAACTAGGTGCTATTTTTCAGCCAATAAAACAGTGGCATAATCGGGCAGAACTTAGCCGATTGAACAAGAGAATTGATTTTGTTTTGTTTAATAAAAATACTCAAACACCAAAGATCGCCATTGAACTTGATGGTTATTCTCACTCCAATCCAAAAAGTTTTAATCGTGATGAATTTATTAGCTCTATTTTTCAAAAATATAATATCCCTTTAGTTCGTTTTAATAATGGCAATTATTCTGTCGAAGAAATAAAAAGAAAGTTGTCTATTTAAGGGGCCTTACCCCTCATTTAACAAAGGTTTTCGTTTCACTCAAAAATCAACTAATTTGGTTTTTGTTCTATTATTTTTTTTGATATCGTGTCGTTGCTCCCTGACCGATACGTTCTACCATCTTTAATTCCAATAGTTTGTTTAGCACCTGGTTAATAGTTGGCCTAGGTACGCCTGTTTCCTGCGAAATTTCTTTTGGTGTTGTCTGTTCTACACTTTTCATATAATTCCAGACTATAAGTTGTTGTGGTGAAAGGATGGTTTCAATATTTGTTTGAGTAAATAACTGGATAGCCATTTGAGACTGGGTCAGTAATATATCTAAAAAGAAATTAATCCAAGGCGAGATATCGACATGTTTAGTTCTTAATGTCTTTTGGCTTTGACGAAGGGCTAAATAATATTCAGGTTTATTGTCCTCAATCAACTTCTCATGTGAAACATAGGGCATATAAGCATAACCGAATTTAAGTAGTAGAAGGTTGGTCAAAATTCTTGATAATCTGCCATTACCATCCTCAAACGGGTGAATATTAAGAAATTCCACTAAAAAATTAGCAACCACTAAAAGTGGATGGTATTTATTTTGGTCTAAGGCATTTTTAGTCCAATCTATAAGTTCGGACATTTCTTTGGGGGTTAAATAAGCCTGGGTGGTTTCAAAAAGAATTTCTATTGGTTTACCCTCTTCGTTTACAATTGCCACCGTATTTTCTTTTTTCTTATACTCACCTCGATGTAATGTATCTTTTTGGACATACTTCAGTAATTCTTTGTGAAAATGTTTGATGATATTTTCATTAAATATCAATGACTCCCAAGAGTTAAAGACATTTTGAAGTAGTTCATAATACCCTTGAACTTCTTGTTCATCTCGATTACTAAATTTATCGATAGATATCCCCCGAATCATTTTTTCAATATCTTTATCAGATAGTTTTGATCCTTCAATACGAGTGGAAGCCCCAGTTGAAGTAACTAATACTGATTGTTTTAATCGGCCAAGGATTTGAGGGCTAAGGTTGGTACTTCCTTCCCATTTACCTTTAAGAGATTCAATTTGAGTAATCTTTAACCAAATGTCAGAAGAGATATTTTCTAGTCTAAAATCGAACTTATTATTCATATATATAAGATTATATAAGATTATATAAGATCTGTCAAGAACTTAATACATTAAGTATATATCATCATTTTCTTTAAAGGGGTCTTACCCCTCATTTAACAAGGGTTTCCGTTCAATTAAATACTATAATCATATCATTTTTCCTATATAATCATGTCAAAATGATGTGATTATTTATTTAATATGATATGATTTTAATATGAATAATCTTAATGATCGCCAACTAAAAATCTTAGAGATTTTAAAACCAAAACAAAACATAGGCCCTAAGGAAATATTAGAAAAACTAAATCAGAAAGTTTCTGTTGTCACTATTTCCAGAGATCTTTCTGAATTGGTTGAACTTAAATACCTTAATAGAAATGGTAATGGTCCAGCCACTCAATATTCTCTATTATCAAAAGCTTTATTTTTTCGACCAATTAATTATCAAAAATATTTTGAAATAGAAACCGATAAAAGAGACATCCTTACCAACTTTAATATGGAAATTTTTGGTCAACTTTTAAACTTTCCAATTTTCACTCCAAAAGAACAATCTCAATTAGAAACACTTAATTCAAAATTTAAAGAAAATTATTCTCAATTATCACCAACCATAATTAAAAAAGAAATTGAAAGAGTGACTATTGAACTTAGTTGGAAATCTAGTGTGATTGAAGGCAATACTTATTCTCTTTTGGAAACTGAACGCTTAATCAAGGAAGGAAGCGAGACCAAAGGTAAAAAGAAAGAAGAAGCAATTATGCTTTTGAATCATAAAAAGGCTTTGGATTTTGTTTTTGAAAATAAAAACTTATTTAAGATAATTAGCCGTTCTAAAATTGAACAATTACATAAAATAATTACTCAAGATTTAGATATCACTAATAATCTTAGAAAAACTCTAGTTGGAGTGACCGGTACAAAATTTAAACCGCTTGATAATCAATTTCAAATTGAAGAGGCAATTGAAAAGTTTTGTGATTTGATTAATAGTACTAACAATGTTTTTGTCAAATCATTACTTTCAATTATTCTTCTAAGTTATATCCAACCATTTGAAGATGGTAATAAACGAACTAGTCGAATTTTAGGCAACGCAGTTTTAATCGCCAATGGTAGTTTTCCTTTGCCGTTAAGAAGTGTTGATGAAAATCTTTATAAGGAAGCCACTTTGCTTTTTTACGAACAAAATAATTTAAATTTATTTAAACAAATGTTTCTAGATCAATGCCGATTCTCAGTTGAAAATTATTTTCAGACCTGATTTTAATCACCTCAAAAAACTTATGATTAATGAAAACTGACTTTTAATATTTTCTGGTTCTTATAAGTGTCATAGATTAAATAATTATTATCTACGGAATAATCGTATATCGTAGATAAAAAACTAGTACCCATGTTACTCGGTTTCTTTTTAAGGGGTCTTACCCCTCATTTAACAAGGGTTTTCGTTTCACTCCAATAAACTGCGCTTCGCTGGCCCTTGTTAAATTTCACCCTGCTTTTTAGATCACTTTTAATTTGGGCAGGCAGGTTTCACTACCTACCCAAATTTAAAAATTATAAAAAGGAGAAAAAAGCAAATGAAACTTTTAACCAAAGAGTTGTTAGTCAGATTTAGTCAAATTGGTAGTCAAGAAGAAAAGAAAGACCCATTAGTTATTGCTAAGTTCTTCAATCCCACTGGGGCGGGGACTTGGTATGCCACTGAATATGATCCAGAAACTAAAATGTTTTTTGGTTATGTCTCTATTTTTAGAGATGATAATGACGAATGGGGTTATTTCTCTCTTACTGAATTAGAAAGTCTTAAAGGGCCTTATGGTTTAGGTATTGAACGTGATCTTTATTTTACTTCTAAACCATTTAGCCAGATTAAATATTAAATAATTATTAAAAAATAATTAAAAACAAATGATTAAAAAATTACCAATATTCCAAGGTTACACAGTTGATTTACAACTCCAAGAGTTTAGAAAAATAGAAGCTGGTAAATTACCAGAGTTTATCCCTCTACTGAGTGATAAAGGCGCCCGTCTATTTTATGAATTTAAACAGACGAAAGAGGGTCAAAAAGAATTAGATCACTATTGGGGTTGTAGATAAGAAAAAGGATTAATATTTGCCGTTGTCAAAAGCAGCGGCAAATATTATGTTTCCACTTTTTCCCAGACATCACCTCTTAATCCAGACTCATGGACTAAATCTTTAGTACTTAGATAAAACGAAGCATTTAATGGTTCATTATTAAGAACTTTTAAAATATGTTTTTCAGTGGTTTTATTAGGGCAGATTATTAAAAATGAAGGTAGGGGATTTGGACTATTATCAGCCCAATTATTGTTATAACTATAATCTGCATAATTTGCCATTATTTGGTCTAATACCCGCCAAGGTATTTTGTGATTAATAATAAACAAAAAGAATCTAGTTGTTTTTTTAGGTTTTTTAATGGCGATGTAAGCGTTTGGTTTAGGTGTCGGCAAATAATCAAAATCTTTTAAATTAGCTGACGTTAAAAAATGTAGTTTTTCTTTATCTTTCATTCGGGATTCCAGATCGATATAAATATCGGCAATAAATATGCAGTTTTTAATAAACTCTTTTGAAAGACCTTTAATTTGATAGACCCGCTTTAATACACTCAAGTCACACTTTTCATCATTTTTTAATTTAAGTCTAGCT
>Ga0172378_10000022_pt1 | contig 113423 bp, 71 predicted proteins | sample GrowelOW332metaG_FD_119755 | JGI IMG/M metagenome (GOLD analysis project Ga0172378, IMG submission 119755) | Groundwater microbial communities from an aquifer near a municipal landfill in Southern Ontario, Canada - Pumphouse #3_1 metaG | ecosystem: Environmental > Aquatic > Deep subsurface >... | reverse complement strand
TTCGCGTTGCTTCGAATTAAACCACATGCTCCGCTGCTTGTGCGGGTCCCCGTCAATTCCTTTGAGTTTCAACCTTGCGGCCGTACTCCCCAGGCGGAATACTTATTGCGTTAGCTACGATACGGAGGGAGTCGATACCCCCCACATCTAGTATTCATCGTTTACGGCATGGACTACCAGGGTATCTAATCCTGTTTGCTCCCCATGCTTTCGTGCCTCAGCGTCAGTTGTAGTCCAGATGATCGCTTTCGCCTCTGGTGTTCCTCCTAATATCTATGCATTCCACCGCTACACTAGGAATTCCATCATCCTCTCCTACACTCAAGTCTATCAGTTTTAGAAGCAGCACCTGAGTTAAGCCCTAGGTATTACACTTCTAACTTGATAAACCGCCTACACACCCTTTACGCCCAGTCATTCCGAACAACGCTTGCCCCCTATGTATTACCGCGGCTGCTGGCACATAGTTAGCCGGGGCTTATTCTTTGGGTACCGTCATTTTTTTCGTCCCCAATTAAAGAGCTTTACAACCCATAAGGCCTTCATCACTCACGCGGCATTGCTGGGTAAGAGTTTCCTCCATTGCCCAATATTCCCTACTGCTGCCTCCCGTAGGAGTCTGGACCGTGTCTCAGTTCCAGTGTGGCCGATCACTCTCTCAAGTCGGCTACCAATCGTTGCCTTGGTGGGCCATTACCCCACCAACTAGCTAATTGGACGCGAGCCCATCTTATACCGCTGAATCGCTTTGACCCCTCCAAGATTCCTTGGTGTGGTCTTATACGGTATTAGCAGTCGTTTCCAACTGTTATCCCGTTGTATAAGGTAGATTACTCACGTGTTACTCACCCGTTCGCCACTAAGATATTGCTATCTCCGTTCGACTTGCATGTATTAGGCATGCCGCCAGCGTTCGTTCTGAGCCAGGATCAAACTCTTAAGTTTAATCTTGACTAAAACTTTCTGACTTTTATTTTTAGATGTTTAAAAGTTTGTTAAGTTTTATATTTTTTTTTACTCAAAAAAATTAACTTGATTTAATTTTATAAACCTTTCTATTATTACTATTAAGGTACACTGCGTTTTGATAACGCTTTTATATGATAATACAAAGTCGTATTAATGTCAACAGTTTTTCCATACTTTTTATTATTAAAAAACTATTTTTTACATAAAAAATTTTTATTCTGTGTTTTTTTATTTATTTTCCAAATAATAGTATTACCTTTTTCTATTTTTTTAATAATTAATATATAAAATAACAAAAAAAAAGAGTTGGATATGAAAACCAACTCTTTTTTTTGTTCTTAATTTTTTTAAGATTATCTCTTACTGAATTGAGGAGCTTTACGTGCTTTCTTAAGTCCGTATTTCTTTCTCTCTTTCATTCTTGGATCTCTTGTTAGGAATCCAGCTTTCTTAAGAGATGGTCTATTTGCAAGATCAGCTTCGCATAAAGCTCTGGCAATACCGTGTCTAATTGCTCCGGCTTGACCAGATAAACCACCACCATTTACATTTACAAATATATCGTATTTGTCAGCAATGTTCAATAATTCTACTGCTTGGTTTGCAACATATTTTTGTGCATCAGAACAAAAATATTCGTTCATAGGTTTCTTATTAACTATAAATTCTTTTTTGTCGCTTGGAACAAGTCTTACTCTAGCTACTGATTTTTTTCTTCTTCCTACGCCCCAATATTGAATTTTTTTGATTACTTTTTTTGCCATATTTTCACCTCTACTTCTTTAACTCTAAAATTTTAGGTTGTTGGGCTTGTTGGTTATGTTCTGCACCTTTATAAACAAACATTTTACTAACCATTTGTTTACCTATTGAGTTTTTAGGCAACATACCCTTAACAGCTTTGGTTACTGCAAAATCACTTTTTTCTGCCATTAATTTGTCATATCTAGTTTCTTTCAAACCACCGATAAAACCTGTATGATAACGATAGAATTTGTTTTGCAACTTGTTTCCTGTAAGTACTACTTTATCAGTATTGATTATTATTACATAATCACCTGTATCCACATTTGGGGTAAAAGTAGGCTTATTCTTTCCTCTTAATATGCTGGCTACTTGAGAAGCAAGTCTTCCTAAAGGCATACCCGTTCCATCAACGACATACCATTCTCTCTTTACTTCGCCAGCTTTTGCCATATATGATTTCATGGTAAAAAACCTCCGTTATTTTGTTATAATCTTAGCTAGTTTCACATTGTAGGGGGCTAATCTTACAAAATAATTCTATACTAATAGCTTATTAATGATATAACAACACTTTTCATTTGTCAAACAAAATTTAACTATTTGTCGTGTTTTTTTAATTTATATATAAATAATATCAATATTTAGTTATTTTTTTTGGTTTTAATTATTGATATTAGCATTGTAATATGATATAATATTTATACTATGGAAAAATGTACTGAAATATGGGAAAAAATAACTAAAGAATTAAGCAACAAAATGTCTGCAGCTGCTTTTTTTGTGTGGATTAATGGATTACAGCCTATTACTATAAAAAATAACGAACTTATTTTACTTGTAAGCAATAAGCACACAAGAGAATCCATCGAAAAAAATTATATGGAAGACATAAAATATTGTGTTAATGTTTTGGGTTATAATTTTTCCGATATTGTTCTTATTACTGAAGATGAAAAACATTTTTTTGTAGAAGAAGAAACTTCTTTAGATGAAGTTACTAAAATTATTAATAAACAACCAAAACAAAATATGATAGGGCAATTTAGAGCAAAATATACATTTGAAAATTTTGTAGTTGGGGAAAGTAACAAATTAGCTTACCATAGTGCAAAGCTTATCGCTGAAAATCCAAATTATGATGATAATCTATTATCACTTAATCCACTTTACATTTATGGTGGGGTTGGACTTGGCAAAACTCATCTACTACAATCAATTGGCAATTATATTTCTGAAAATAGTCCTGATGTAAAAATTATGTATGTAGCATCATCTACTCTTACTAATGATTATTTTAATTCATTAAATAAATATTCTTCTGATAAAAATGCTTATCGTGATTTTCGTGAAAAATATACAAACGTAGATGTCCTTATGATTGATGATATACAATATCTTCAAAAAAAAGGTGGCTTGCAAGAAATAATGTTTATTATTTTTAATTCTCTATATATGCAAGGCAAACATATTATTTTATCTAGTGATAGACCACCTAAAGAAATCAATGATATAGAAGACCGTTTGCGTACCCGTTTTGAAGGTGGTTTAATGACAGATATTTATACACCTGATATTGATACAAGAATAGCTATCATTATGAAAAAAATGGAAAAAGAAAATATAAATCTTAGCGAAGATATTATTTATTATCTTGCTGAAAAAATAAATACAAATATAAGAGAGTTAGAAGGTGCATTAATAAAAATTATTATGTATTCAAAACTTATTAATAAGGTACCTACTTTAGAAATTGCTAAAGAGGCTCTAAAACTTAATGAAAATGATTCTGGTAATAATATAGATAGTAATAAAATAATAGAATCTGTATGTTCTTATTATAGAATTAGTAAGAATGATATAATTGGCAAAAAAAGAACAAAAGAAATTGCTGAAGCTAGAATGATTTCTATGTATTTAATTCGTGAATTACTTACAATGCCACTAATAAATATTGGACAAATTTTTGGAGGTAGAGACCATTCTACCGTAATTTATAATTGTGACAAGGTAAGAAATAGCATAGAAGGAAGTAAAATAAATGTAGTTATTAAGGATATTAGAAATATGCTTAATATCTAAACTTTGTGGAAAGATTTTGTAAATTGTTTGTAAATTGTTTACAACTTACTACAAATTACTAACATAAAACAAGTCACTTAATTGGGGTTTTTATTATTAATATCCCAATTAATTATCAAAAATTGAAGTTATCAACATATAAACACAGCCTATTATTATAATAGGTATAAATAATATTAAATATATTTATAAGACGAGGAGGTTTTTTACTATGAAATTTTATTGCAACGGTATGGACTTAGCAAATGCTACTAATGTAGTTAGTAAAGCATTGGCAGTGAATAAAAATATACCTATTTTAGAGGGTATTAAAATAAAAGCAAAAGAAGATAAAGTTATTTTAAGTGCTTATAACCAAGAGTTATTTATTGAGAAAACAATAAAAGCAGAAGTATTTTTAGAAGGCGAAGTAGTTGTAAACGGAAAATTATTTAATGAATATACCAATAAGCTTGGCGGACTTAGTACTATAGAGATAGAAAAAGGTGATAATAACAAAATAATAATAAAATTTGATAATAGCAAAACAGAAATTGCCTATTTGGAAGTAGATAATTTTCCTGCTTTAGGAGATTATAATAATGAAACAAGTATAATTATTAAAGAAAGAGAATATAAAGACCTTATAGAAAAAGTAATTTTTTGTGCAAGTATGAATGATTCTAGATTATTACTAAAGTCTTGTAATATGGAAGTAATTGATAATCAAATTGAAGCAGTATGCTTAGATGGATATAGAGTAGCTATTGCACAAAAAGATATTATTGAAAAGAAAGGCGAGCTAAAATTCATTGTTTTAGGAAAAATAATTAGTGAAATTAGTAAAATTTTAACTGATAGCGATGATGAAATAATTATTAGTAAAGCCAATAATATGGTAGTTATTGATTTAGGACATACAAAAATAAGAACTACTACTGTAGAAGGTGAATTTTATAATTATAGAAATAATTTACCAAATGTAATTAATAATGAAGTAATTATTAAAAAAGATAATTTAATTAATTGTTTATCTAGAGTAAATATAATTAGTAAAGATTTAGCTTTTAATAAAATAACTATTACAATTGAAGATAATAAATTCTATATAGCAAGCGAATCAGAAAAAGGTAGAATTGATGAAAGTATGGATTGTAAAGCAACAGGAGAAAAAATTAAATTTGGTATAAATAGTAGATTTTTAACCGATGCAGTAAACCGTATTAAAGAAGATTATTTAAGAATTGAAATAGAAAAATCAGTTAAACCTATATTAATTAAGAGAACAGATAGTGAAGACTATAAATGTGTAATTTTACCGTTAAGACTTATTGGCTAATAAGTCTTAACAAAAAAAATAAATAAAAAGGAAGTATTTATGATGGAAAAGAAGGAAATTTTATTTTTACAAGAAAAAGCTAATGAAATTAGAAAAATAACTGTAGAAATGATAGGCCGAATTGGTGTAGGCCATTTTGGTGGGGCATTAAGTATTTGTGATTTATTAAGTGTATTATATTATAAATATATGAATATTGACCCAAAAGACCCTAAAAAAGCCGACAGAGATAGACTTGTTATTAGTAAAGGTCACGCAGGTCCGGCTTTATATTCTACATTGGCAATGAAAGGTTATTTTGATATGGAGTTAATTAAAACCCTTAATAAACCTGGTACTTGTTTACCAAGCCATTGTGATATGAATAAAACTGTTGGTATTGATATGACAGCAGGCAGTTTAGGACAAGGGCTTAGTTGTGCAGTAGGAATGGCTTTAGCTAGCAAATTAGACAAAATTGATAACAAGATTTTTTGTATAATTGGTGATGGAGAAAGTCAAGAAGGACAAATTTATGAAGCTATGATGCTTGCAGGGAACAAAAAACTTGACAATCTAATTATTATACAAGATAATAATAAAATGCAAATAGACGATTATACTGATAATCTAAATAGTATAGAGCCATTCGATAAAAAAGGCGAAGATTTTCATTTATACGCACAAAGAGTAAAAGGTAATGATATCGAATCACTTTGCAAAGCAATTGATAATTGTTATAATCAAAAAGAAAAATGCAATTTAATAGTTATGGATACCATAAAAGGCTGTGGTTGGAAAGTAGCAGAAGATAAAAAATTAGGAAATCATAACTTTGCCGTAACTGAAGAAGAATGGAAATGCTTTTGCGGAAAGGAGGCTAAATAATGTTAGATAATAAAGAATTAAGAGAAGTTTATGTAGATGAACTTATTAGATTAGGAAAAGAAAACGAAAATATATTAGTATTTGAAGCAGATTTAGCAGCTGCCCACAAAACAAAAAAATTCCAAAGTGTTTATCCGGAAAGATTTTTTGATGTAGGTATTGCGGAATCAAATATGATAGGCGTTGCTGCAGGAATGGCAAGCTACGGCAAAATACCATTTTGTGCAAGTTTTGGTACATTTACTTCAAGAAGATGCTATGACCAAGTATTTATAAGCGTTGCTTATGCAAGACAAAATGTAAAAATAGTTGGAAGTGACCCAGGAATTGCTGCTGAACTAAACGGTGGTACTCATATGCCTTTTGAGGATATGGGATTGATGCGTAATGTTCCTACTATGCTTTGTGTAGAGCCTACAGACCAAGTTCAATTTGAAGCACTTATGCCACAAATAGTAGCACATAAAGGTCCAGTTTATATAAGATTATTCCGTAAAAATTGCGAAAAGGTATATAATGAAGGAGAAGTTTTTGATATTTATAAAGCAAAAACTATAAGCGAAGGTACAGATTGTAACATACTAGCATCAGGAATAGAAGTAAGTAAAGCACTACAAGCAAGCGAGATACTAAAAGCTAAAGGACTTAATGTAGGCGTAACAAATACGGCTACCTGGAAGCCTTTAGATAATGAAAAGGTATTAGAACTAGCTAAGTTAAGTGGTTGCTTAGTAACTTGCGAAAACCATAGTGTAATTAATGGATTAGGAAGTGCAGTAAGTGGATATTTAATAGAAAATTATCCAATTCCTGTACAAATGGTCGGAGTAAGAGACAAATTTGGTGAAGTAGGTAAAATGGATTACCTAGAAAAAGCATTTCATCTAGCTGTAGAAGATATAGTAGATGCAGTAGAAAAGGCAATAAAGAGAAAATAATGTATGTAGAAAAAACAACAGAAATTAAAAAAAACGAAGAAAAAAATGATATTTATTTCCAACAAAATGAAAACGAAATATCGTTTTATCATAATGAATTTCTGTTGTTTAAGCATACTAAAAAAAGTCCACTTATTAGCATAATACTAAAAAAAGGGAATGCAGAAAAAGAGATACCACTTCAAAAATTTGAAGTAAAAAAAATAGGATATAATGACTATTATATAAATTTTTACAATCAAATTTATCATTTAAATTTACGAATAAAACAGACAGGCGAACTTCTTAAAATAGAGATAAAAAATACTAATAAGTATCCAATTCTTAAGACCGAACTTAATAATAGTTCGGGAAGGATAAGAGGCTTAGGTCTGAATAAATATGAGAACTGTAATAATAGAGAATTTTTCTCAAATGAATATTTAGAAAATCAAAAAAAACATTCAATTAATGACAAAATATTGACTTTTATTAAGAAAAAGAAGTACTTTTTTAGCGTGATAGGAAGCTTTGAATGGCGGGCAAAATTCACAAAAAGAATGGATTTTTATATCAAAAACGCTTATTATTTCAATATAAATATTGTATTTGGTAATGACTTGCAAAACATACACGATAAGCTAAAAGCTAATTTTGAAAACATTACTAAAATTAATGAGGGAAAAGTAATTGAATGCAGAATAGAAAATGTAAATGAAAGGATAAAAAAAGCGAATTTAAGTAAAGAAAAAATTTCGGCAATTATTCTAAATAATGATTATATTCCATTTTGGGAACTTTTCAAATTTGAGGAAAAATATAGAAAAAGCGGTATAAAAATAATAGTAAAAATAATGCCAAAAATATCAATAAAAGATGATTATATATCAGAATTTGTTGATGAAGATTTTATCACGAATAATCAAAAAGAGCGAATTTATGAAACAAAAGATAATGACAAATTCGTATATTTTAATTTAAGTAATCAAAACACTTGTAGAAAAGTTAAAAATTATATAAGAAGAATTTTCGGTACGAACGTAGATGGAGTTTTTTCAGTAGAAAAAGAAAATGATATATATAATACGAAAAATTATCTAAACAGGGCAGTTGGTATGAGTCAGATGTGGCAAACTTTAGTATATGAAGCCAGTAAAGAATATTATATAGATAAAATACTAATATTTGATAAACTTACTTCCAATACCCCATATTATGGATATTACCTAATTCCTTATAAAAAAGCGATCAGTATTCATAGAAAGAAAATCATCAAAAATTTGCGAAATTCTGGAGTTTTTAACCTAATGGTTCGAGTAAAGTTTGCTAAAAACATGAGTTCTAGGCACATACAAAAGAATTTGAAAGAAAAAGTATTATTAATTAACAAATAATAAAAGATGTATAATTTTAGATATAAAGTGAAAAAACTATAAAAAAACGATATAAAAAAGTATAGTAAAAATTTACAAAAAAGTCTTCCCAAAGATTTATACAACGTTCCACGTGAAACATATTTGCGAAAAGCGTAATAAATTGAAAAAAGACAAAATTGCAAAAAACTGTACAAAAATAAATTTATTTTTTCTTATGGTTTATAGGAAAAACCAAGTAAAAAAGTAAAAATTATATAATAATTAGACAAGTGTACAAACAATTAATGTGGAAAACTTATTAAGAGAGTATAAATCGGTTGACAATATATAGTTTGTATAATATAATTATAAAGCTTATTTTATTATAAATAATCAACTTAATTGTCAATAATAATGGCATAAGCAAATAATACGAAACAATTTTGAAAAAGAGAGGAATATATTAAATGAAAAGAACTTATCAACCAAAGAAAAGACAAACTAGCATGGTGCACGGATTTAGAATAAGACAATCAAGCCATAATGGTAGAAATGTTATTAAGAGAAGAAGAGCAAAAGGAAGAGCTAGACTTTCAGCCTAGTTTTAATAAATGCAAAGAATTTACAGATTGACATTAAATGGAAGTTTTCGATATATCTATCGCAAGAGAGATGTCAAAACTTCCGATTTGCTTATTTTATACAAAGTACCTGCAAAAAACCTTAAAGTGGGGATTTCGGTTGGTAAAAAAGTAGGAAATAGCGTTTGTCGAAGTAAAGTAAAGAGAAGAATTAGTGAGAGTTTTCGCTTACTTATACCAAGTATCAAACAAGAATTTAATTTTGTAGTTGTGGCACGAAGTCAATGTAAAGATGCTAGTTATACTCAAATAAATGAAAGTTTGGTCAATCTACTGGAAAAAAGTGGAGTATTAAAGGAAAGTAAAAATTGAAAAAAATTTGTCAAAATTTATTATTTTTTTACAAAACAAATATTTCCCCAATCTTAGGTAGAAGTTGTATTTATACCCCTACTTGCTCAATGTATACTAATGATTCCATACAAAAATATGGCGTTTTTAGAGGTATCATAATGGGCATTTTGAGAATACTTAGATGCAACCCACTCGCAAAAGGCGGGTTTGATCCAGTAAAAGAAAATTTGAGAGGAAATGCAAAATGGACGTTATAACATTACTAGGTAGTGCAATTGGTGATGCTATTGGCAAACTTATGTATAATAATTTATACGAATGGGTGGCTACTTGGTCGTCAAATTGGACTTTAGTAGGTGCTTTTAGTGTAACTGTTATCATATTTACTCTATTTTTGAAGGTTATCGTTAGTCCTTTAGATGTTTGGCAAAAAGTTGTTACTAGAAAAAATGCCAAAAAAATGGAAGAAATGAAACCTGAATTAGACAAAGTAACTAAACAATGTGGTGCAAATAAAGAATTGCTTATGCAAAAACAAAGAGCAGTTCATAAAAAATATGGATATAGCACTCTTAGTTCTTGTTTGCCTATGATAATTACTATGGCAGTATTCTTTATAGTTTTTGCTGGATTTAATAGTGCAGTAGGAATGCAACAACAAACAGAGTACCAAAGACTTGAAAAAGTTTATGATACAGCTGTTAGTTTGGAATATGAAAGTTTAGTAGAAGATGGAACTTGTGAGGAAATAGAAACAAACGGAATAATCACATACAAACCACTTTTAGAAGGAACAACAGAACAAAGTATAATTGATTCAGCAAGAAAAAGTGGAGAACAAGCAGTTTTGGATAATGAAAAGTTGGAGAAATTTTTCTTTACCAAAAATATATTTGTTGCGGATACTTGGAAAAGTGTAATCCCTAGTGCTGCTGATTTTTCAAATTCTAGAAGTAAAATTGATGTTGACCCTGGTAAATATGATAGGGTTATGAGTCCACTAATGGATAAATATAGCGGGCAATGGAACGGATTTTTAATGTTGCCTATTGTAGCATTCCTTATTAATATTGCTAGTATGAAACTAAATAAAATGCCAGAACAACCAGCAATGATGGGACAAACTGAAGAACAACAAAAAGCTCAAAAATCACAACAAAAGCTTATGCAATATATGATGCCGGTTATGATGCTCGTATTTGCGGTCATGTATTCAGCGGCGTTTACTTTGTATATGGTTGTTAATGCAGCACTAACTACATTGTTTAATTTAGGATTTAATATTGTTGCAAAAAGAAAAGATGCTATTGAAAAAGAAAAAATGTTAAGTACAACTGTGAAATAAATCACAATTATAGTGCTTTCTAAAAATAAATAGAAAGGAGTTAAAATAGAAAATATGGACCAAGAAAAAAGTGCAAATTTGCAAATTTTGGAAGGTATAATATCTAATATGAACCTAAATTTAAGTATTGAAGAAAAGATTAAAGAGGGAGAAATTTGTTATTATATTAATGGCGAAAAAGCAAGTCAAATTATTGGACATAGGGGCGAAACATTAGATGCTTTGCAATACCTTATGAACCAAATTGTTAATAAAGAAAATTCTTATGAAGAGTATACAAGAGTAAGTGTAGATGCGGATTTTTATAGAGAAAGAAGAATAAGAACGCTTATTTCGTTGGCTAATAAATTATCTCATCAAGCTTTTAACACTAAAAAAGAAGTAGAATTAGAACCTATGAATTCTTACGAAAGAAGAATTATCCACTCAGCTTTGCAAGATAGCGAAGAAGCTACAACAAGAAGTGAGGGCGAAGGAAAATTTAGACATATTATAGTTGTGCCGAATGTAGAACAAATCAATTATGGTAGTTCGACAGAATTCAAGAAAAAAGGACCAACAAGAACTAAGAGCTTTGGTTACGACAAGAGAAAATTTTAATAAAAAATGAGTGATACAATTGTTGCAATCTCTACATCACTTGCCACAAGTGCAGGTGTAAATATAGTTAGAATAAGCGGTGAAGATAGTTTTGCTATTGCAAAACAAATATTTACTAGCAAAAATTTAACGGAAAGCGTTATATCTAACTATATGTATTTAGGGACAATAAAAGGTGAATTATTTAAAGAAAAGGCGTTTTGTGTGTTTTACAAAGCGCCTAAATCTTATACTGGAGAAGATGTTGTAGAGATACAATGTCACGGTGGAAAAGGTATAGCAAATGCAATTGTTAGATTAGTAAGGGAAAATGGAGCAAGACCTGCACAAGCAGGGGAATTTACGAAGAGAGCTTTTCTAAATGACAAACTTACCTTGCAAGAAGCCGAAGGTGTATTGGAAATGATAAACGCTACTACCGAAAGCGAAATAAATAACGCTTATAGGTTACTTAGTGGCGAGGTCAGTAAAAGCATTAATATGCTGGAAGATTTGCTTATAAAAACAGTAGCAATGCTAGAAGTTAAGATGGATTATCCGGAAGAATTAGAAGAACAAACAAAACCTATAGCATACAAAAATATAGAAAATGCAATCAATATTTTATCGGAAAAATTGGCTGCTAGCAAACTAGCTAAAAATATGAAAGATGGCGTTAATATAGCTATTGTTGGTGTGCCAAACGCAGGCAAAAGCAGTTTACTAAATACGCTAATAAAACAAGATAGGGCGATAGTAACAGAATTTGCAGGTACAACTCGTGATGTTGTAAGCGAAAGTATAGAAATGGAAGGAATTAGGCTTAACTTTTTAGATACAGCAGGGATAAGAGATGACGATGTAAATAAAATCGAAAGTATCGGAATAGAAAGGTCAAAGCAAGTTATACTTGGAGCGGATATTGTTATTAATGTAAAAGATAGTAGTATACAAAATGAAATTGAAGAAAGAAAAATAGATAAATTGCTAGTAGGCAAAAAAGTAATTGTAATTAGCAATAAAAATGATATTAAAAAGGTAGATAAAGAAGGCATAAAAATAAGCGTAATAACGGGTGAAAACATAAATTTACTCGATAAAAAAATTATGGAATTAGCGGGCAAACAAAATTTGTATAGCCAACCTATAATCACTAATGAAAGACAAATTTTTGCTTTACAAAGTTGTTATCAAAATCTTATAGAAGCAAAAAACAATTATGAAATTATGCCATCAGAATGTGTTGTGCTTGATATAAAAAGTGCGTTAAATAATTTATGTGAAATCACAGGAAAGGAAGCAACAGAAAGTGTTATTGAGCAAGTTTTTAGTGCTTTTTGTGTAGGAAAATAAAAAGATGAAATGCGTAGTACAAAGGATAAAAAGTGGCAAAGTTTTTGTCGATAATAAAGTAGTAGGAGAAAGCAAAAAAGGACTGCTTATTTTATGTGGTTTTATTGAAGAAGACACGCAAAAAACTATGGATTGGGTAGCAAACAGAATAGTAAAAATGCGAATATTTCCCGATGACAATGGCAAACTAAATTTATCCTTACTAGATATAGGTGGCGAAGCCTTAGTTGTTAGTAATTTTACTTTGTATGCGGATTGTGCTCACGGTTATAGACCGAATTTTGCAAAAGCGGCAAATAGAGAAATTAGTGAGCCTATGTACGATTATTTTGTAAGCAAAATAAAAGAAAGCGTAAAGGTAGGCACGGGAAAATTTGGGGAGCATATGGAAATGGAACTATTTAGTGATGGTCCAATAACAGTAGTGGTGGAAAAATAATATGACAAAATTTTACGAGGCAGTAGTTGTAGGTGCGGGACACGCAGGAATAGAGGCAGGACTAGCTTTAGCTAGAAAAGGTCACTCTATTTTGCTAGCAACTATAAGCCTAAATTCTATTGGTTTTATGGCGTGTAATCCCAACATAGGCGGAACAGCAAAAGGGCATTTGGTAAAAGAAATAGATGCAATGGGCGGTCTTATGGGGATTGTTGCGGATAAAGCTACTATCCAAACCAGAATGTTAAACCTAGCAAACGGACCAGCGGTTCATTCTCTTAGAAATCAAGTAGATAAAGAAAAATATCATAGACTAATGAAATTAGAATTGGAGCGTCAGCCCAATCTTACTTTGCTTGAAGATGAAGTTATTGATATCGAAGTAACCGATGGAAAAGTAACAGGCGTTGTTATGGAAATAGGCAAGCAACTTATAAAAACAAACGCAGTTGTACTAACTACAGGAGTTTATTTATCTAGTCGTATTATCATTGGTGATTATATAAGAAAAAGTGGACCTAGTGGATTTCAAAGGGCAGAAAAACTTACAGCAAGTTTGCAAAAATTAGGTTTGCCAATAGTAAGATTTAAGACAGGTACGCCACCGAGAGTACTAAAAAGTAGTCTAAATTTTGATGAAATGACAGAACAAATTGGAGATGAACAGCTATATCCATTTAGCGAAGATACGGATTTTACAGTTCGCAATGATTATAAATGTTATCTAACTTATACCAATGCAATAACGCATAAGTATATTCTTGATAGTATCGACAGAAGCCCATTGTATAACGGAAGTATAGCAGGTACAGGTCCTAGATATTGCCCTTCTATAGAAACCAAATTAATGCGATTCCGTGATAAAGAAAGACATCAGGTTTTTGTAGAACCCGAAGGTGAAGATACAGAAGAAATGTATTTGCAAGGTATCTCTACTTCAATGCCTTATGATATACAAGAAAAAATGGTGCATAGTATAAAGGGATTAGAAAATGCAGTAATTATGCGTTATGGCTATGCAATCGAATATGATTGCCTTGACCCACTTTGTATGTTGCCCTCACTTGCAGTAAAAGGGATTGACGGATTATACGGAGCAGGACAGGTAAATGGTAGTAGCGGATATGAAGAAGCGGGAGCACAGGGATTAATAGCCGGTGCAAATGCAGGGCTTTATTTAGAGAATAAACCACCAATAATATTGGGAAGAGATCAAGCATATACGGGTGTTTTGATTGATGATTTATGTACAAAAGGGACAAATGAGCCTTATCGTATGATGACATCAAGAGCCGAATACAGATTGCATTTAAGACAGGATAATGCGGATATCAGACTTACTGAAATTGCCTATAATAACGGCTTAGTAAGTGAAGAGAGATATCACAAATTTCTAAATAAATTAGCGAAAAAAGAAAATATTTATACAATGCTTGAAAAACACTATTCACCAAAAGATGTTAGTGAGGTTTTTGAAAGTAAAAACGAACCACTTCCAAAGGGTGGAATAAGTGGTGAAGAAATATTAAAAAGAAATTACATAAATTATGAGGATTTGGCAAAAATTGATAGTGAATTTGCAAAAGAAGACAAATTTATTATGCAACAAGTAGAAATCGAAATAAAGTATAAAGGTTACCTAATTAAGCAAAATCAATCCGTTAAAGAAATGAAAAAAATGGAACAAAAAGAATTAGGGACAAAGATAAATTATGACAAAATAGAAGGTCTTAGAATAGAGGCAAAAGAGAAATTAAAAAAAGTTTTACCACTTAATCTTGCACAAGCTAGCAGAATAAGCGGAGTAAACCCAGCAGATATTGTAGTAATTATGATACATTTGCAAAAAAATAAAGAGCAAAAAAAGAATTAAAAAGAGGTAAAAGTGGATTTAAGAACATTGTTTTCAATGTATGATATGGAGCTTAGCAATAAGCAAATTGAAATGTTTGAAAAATACAAAGAACTATTGTTAGAATACAATAAAATGTTTAATCTAACAACAATTACAGATGACGAACAAATTAATATAAAGCATTTTCTAGACAGTTGTTTGGGGTTAGAATATATAGCAAAAAACAGCAGAGTTGTTGATATAGGAAGTGGAGCAGGTTTTCCTGCAATCCCTCTAAAAATTCTTGACCCAACACTAAGTATTTGTATGCTAGATTCTCTAAATAAGAGAGTAAATTTTCTAAAGGTAGTAATAGAAAGTTTGGAGCTAAAAGATATTACTTGTTTTCATAGCAGAGCGGAAGAACACGTCGGTCAAAATAGAGGACATTATGATGTTGTGGTAGCGAGGGCAGTAAGTAGTTTGCCGGCACTATTAGAATATTCTTTGCCACTACTAAGAGCAGGTGGAAGATTAATTGCCTATAAAGGCGATAAGGCAGCAGCGGAAATAGAACTTTCAACAAATGCACTATTAGTTTTGGGAGCAGAAGTAGAAAAATTAGAAGAATTTGTGTTGCCTAGTGGAGAAAAGCGTAGTTTTATTATTGTTAAGAAAGTAGGGAAAACACCAGGAAAATACCCAAGAAAACAAAATAAAGCTAAAGTAAGTCCACTCTAATATTTACAAATAATTTGTGATATGCTATAATATCATTAAAATAATTACAAACAAAAGATGACAAATATATGTGCTTTAATAGGGCAAAAGTAGTGATTTTAATATAAATCACTATGTTGCAAGGACAAAGGAGAGTAAAATGGGAAGAAAAATAGGAAGAGGAATAAGCGAATTATTAGATAATGTCGAAGACGTTAGAATTCCTAATGAAGACGATAACATACTAAATGTAAATATTTCTAAAATATTTCCAAATCCTAACCAACCAAGAAAAACTTTTAAGGAAGATGCTCTTAAGGAATTGTCAGATAGTATTAAAGAACACGGAATTATTCAGCCTCTTATTGTAAGAAAAGATGATAATAAATACATAATTATTGCAGGAGAAAGAAGATATCGTGCAGCGGTAATGGCAAGTTTGAAACAAGTGCCGGTTATTGTGCGTGATGTTGATGAAAAACAAACAAAAGAAATAAGTTTGATAGAAAATTTACAAAGAGAAGACCTAAACGCAATTGAAGAAGGCGAGGCGATGAGAGAGCTTATGATATCATATCATCTTACCCAAGAAGAAATTGCAACAAGACTAGGAAAAGCCAGACCCTCAATTGCAAATACATTGCGTTTGCTTAATCTTACCAAAGATGTCCAACAGCTTGTAAGAAATGGATTAATTAGTGCCGGACACGCAAGGTCGTTAGTTGCCATATCGAATCCCGTTCAACAAATAGAAATGGGTGTTAGAGCGGTGAACGAGGGTTGGAGCGTAAGAGAACTAGAAAAGAGAGTAAAGTATTATTTAAAGCCAGAATTGGCGCCCAAAAAGCTAAGTAAAGAGAAGAAAGATAAGTTAACTTTGGAAATGAGAGAATTTGTCGATGATTTGACAAAAGTTTTTGAAACCAAAATAAGACTTATAGGAAATGAAAGTAAAGGCAGAATTTCGATAGATTATTATTCCAAAGACGATTTGCAAAGAATTTATGAAGTAATTCAATCGGTAAAACAAAAATAAATACATAGAATTAACAGAAAAACAAATATAATTGCTCACAAAATAATTGTGGGCAATTTTTTTGCTAAAAAAAGACAAAAAAACGGAGGGTTATATTAAATAAAAAAAGAGTGTTCTTGACTTATACGCGCGCGTGTGTTATTATAGTACTAATATATTTATATATATATAATATAAAATATAAGGAGAATAATATGGCTGAAAAAGTAATAAAAACATACACGCAGGATGCGATACAGGTGTTGGAAGGATTAGAACCTGTAAGAATGCGTCCCGGTATGTATATAGGAAGCACAGACCCTAAGGGTTTGCACCATTTGGTTACTGAAGTAGTGGATAATTCTATTGATGAGGCATTAGCTGGTTATTGTACACATATTGAAGTATTTATTCAAGCTGATGGTTCAGTGCGAGTACAAGATAATGGTCGTGGTATTCCTACAGGAATAATAGCGAAAGAAGGAAAATCTGCAGTAGAAGTTGTGTTAACAAAATTACACGCCGGCGGAAAATTCGGCGGTGGCGGATATAAAATAAGTGGTGGTTTGCACGGAGTAGGTGTATCGGTTGTTAATGCACTTAGTGATTATTTAGAAATTACTGTAAAACAAAATGGTAGTATTTTTTGGATGAGATTTGAAAAAGGTAAAGCAGTAGAACCACTAAAAATCGTTGGTGAAACTAGTGAAAACGGAACTCAAGTTGTTTTTTATCCAGATACTACAATATTTGATTCTATAGAATTTAACTTCGATGTTATGAAAACCAGACTTAGAGAATTGGCATATCTAAACAAAGGATTAAAAATATCTCTAACCGACCAAAGAGTAGGAAAAGAGAAAGCTGAAACTTTTGTTTATGAAGGCGGTATAAAACATTTTGTAGAACAACTTAATCGTGGAAAAGAAACTATTCTTCCCGATGTTATCTATATAGAACAAGAGATACAAGATTGCGAAATAGAAGTTGCTATCCAGTATAATACAGGATTTAGCGAGATGATTTATTCTTATGCTAACAATATAAATACCGAAGAAGGCGGCGCCCATCTAGATGGTTTGAAGAGCAGTCTTACTCGTGTAATAAATGAATATGGACAAAAACTTAATATTCTTAAAGAAAAAGAAAAATTAGCCGGTGATGATGTTCGTGAAGGAATAGTAGCCGTAATAAGCGTAAAACTTCCTGACCCACAATTTGAAGGGCAAACAAAGACCAAATTAGGCAATAGCTATATGCGTACCCTAACAAATAAAATTATAGGCGAGAAATTGGGCGAGTTTTTTGAAGAAAACCCAAAGACCGCAAAAGAGTTAATCTCTAAGAGTATTAACGCTCAAAGGGCAAGAGAGGCGGCTAGAAAAGCAAGAGAAAGTTTCCGTAAAGGTGTGTTCGAAGGAACATCGCTTCCAGGAAAGCTAACGGACTGTACCGACCCAAACCCCGAAAATTGCGAAATTTACTTGGTCGAAGGTGATAGTGCTGGCGGTACTGCGAAAATGGGCAGAGATAGGCACATTCAGGCGATTTTGCCGTTAAAAGGTAAGATTCTTAATGTCGAAAAAGCAAGAATGCACAAAATATTAGATAATGACGAAATAAAATCTATGATAAAAGCGTTTGGTTGTGGCTTCAAAGAAGATTTTGATGTAACTAAATTGCGTTATGACCGTATAATATGTATGACCGATGCCGATGTAGATGGAAGTCATATCAGAATATTATTACTAACATTCTTTTATCGTTTTATGCGTCCATTGGTAGAGCAAGGACATATCTATATAGCCTTACCACCTTTATACAAATTAAGTAAAGGGAAAACTGAAGTTTATTGTTATAGTGATGATGAATTGGAAAAAGCGCAACAAGATATGGGAAAGTGCGATTTACAAAGATACAAAGGTCTTGGAGAAATGAACGCACACCAATTATACGAAACGACAATGGACCCAAATACTCGTACATTGCTTAGAGTAACTGTAGAAGATGCAGTAGAAGCGGATGAAATATTCACCATTTTAATGGGCGATACTCCAGAGCTAAGACGTAATTTTATTAATGATAATGCAACTCTTGTAAAAGAGTTGGATATATAGGAGGGGACAATGGCTGATAAAAAAGGCGGATTAGATATAAACAATATAAAAGAAATATTGGCAAAAACTAAAATAATCCCTATAAGAGTAAAAGATGAAATGAGCAAATCATTCATTAGTTATGCAATGGCAGTAAATGTAAGCCGTGCAATACCTGATGTAAGAGATGGTCTAAAACCAGTACACAGAAGAATTTTATATGCTATGTACGATATGAATAATACTTATGATAAGCCTACCAAAAAGTGTGCCAGAATAGTTGGTGAAGTATTGGGTAAATATCATCCACACGGAGATTCTTCGGTTTATGATGCATTGGTTAGACTTGCACAAGATTTTAGTATTAATATTCCACTTGTTCAAGGGCAAGGTAACTTTGGTACAGTTGATGGTGATCCACCAGCAGCACAAAGGTATACAGAAGCAAGATTATCAAAATTAAGTAGCGAAATGCTAAGAGATATAGACAAAGAAACAGTAGATATGTATCCAAACTTTGATGATACATTGACACAACCGGTTGTTTTACCTTCAAGATTTCCTAATCTACTAGTAAATGGTAGTGAAGGTATAGCGGTAGGTATGGCAACAAGTATTCCACCTCACAATATGAAAGAGGTAATTAGTGCAACTATTGCATTAATTGAAAACCCTGATATGACTATTGATGAAATAATGGAATATATTCCAGCACCAGATTATCCAACCGGCGGAATTATACTTGGTAGAGCAGCAATTAATCAAGCATATCGCACAGGTCACGGTGGTGTGGTAATGAGAGCTCGTACTGAGATTGAAGAACATAACAATAGATTCCAAATTGTAATTACCGAACTTCCTTATCAAGTAAATAAGAAAAAACTTATTGAAAGCATAGCAGACCAAGTTAGGAACAAGAAATTAGATGGCGTAAGCAATATTAAAGACGAAAGCGACCGTTTTGGTATGCGTCTTGTAGTAGAAGTAAAGCGTGACGCAAATGCAAATGTTGTGTTAAATTCTTTATTCAAACAAACCAATTTGCAAGTTAGTACAGGCATTAATTTCTTAGCTTTAGTAGAAAACAGACCAAAAGTTCTTAATATAAAAGAAATACTTGTTGAATATGTAAAACATCAAGTTGAAGTTATTACTAGAAGAACCCAATTTAGTTTGACTAAGGCAAAAGCAAGAGAGCATATTGTTGAAGGATTAGTTATTGCACAATCAAATATTGATGAAGTTGTTGCTATAATTAAAAAGAGCAAAGATACCACAATTGCAAAAGACAATTTATGTGAAAGATTTAATTTAAGTGAAAAGCAAGCGAATGCAATTTTAGAAATGAAACTTGCTAGACTTACAGGTTTGGAAATCGAAAAGCTACAAACTGAGTTAGAAACACTATTAATAACGATTAAAGACCTTGAAGATATATTGGCAAAACCAGAAAGAGTAAACGCTATAATAGCTGAAGAAATGCAGAAAATAAGCGATACTTATGGACAAGACAGAAAATCAGAAATAAGTTATGATGATAGCGAAATAAATCTAGCTGACCTTATAGTTAGGGAAGATGTAGTAATTTCAATGACTTATGAAGGTTATATCAAGAGAATTGCGGTTAGCGAATATAAGAGCCAAAACAGAGGCGGAATGGGCGTTAAGGGACACAAACTTAAAGACAATGATTTTGTTAATAAAATGTTTGTTTGTAATTCTCACGATGATTTACTTTTCTTTAGCAATAAGGGCAAGGCTTATGGAATGAAAGCATTTATGATTCCGGAAGCTAGCAAGAATTCTAAAGGCAGAGCTATGGTTAATGTATTGCCACTAGAAAGTGAAGAGAAAATAACCGCATTCTTATCAATTGATGAATATAATGATGGCTATATAGTAATGAGCACCAAAAACGGATTGATTAGAAAGAGTGAAGTTAAAGAATTTGAAGTAGTTAGGGCAAATGGTAAAATCGCAATTACTCTTAAAGAAGGCGATGAACTAATAGGCGTTGAGAAGACTACAGGCAAAGATGAAATCATTATGGCATCTAAAAAAGGTAAAACCATTAGGTTTAGCGAAAATGATGTTCGTCGTACGGGTAGAGGAAGTCAAGGTGTAAGAAGTATGAACCTTGCCAAAGATGACTACATAGTAGATATGGGAATTATTGATAACAATAAAACCGTAATAACTATTAGTGAAAACGGATTTGGAAAGAGAAGTGATTTATCAGAGTACAGATTGCAAAACCGTGCAGGAAAAGGTATAAAAGCAGGTAACTTTACTGAAAAAACAGGTTTACTTGTAAATATGAAATTGGTAAGCAATGATGATGATATTATTCTTATTAGCGATAATGGAGTAATGATTAGAATTAAAAGCGAACAAGTATCCCAAATCGGTAGAAATACTCAAGGTGTTACTATAATGAAATTGAAAAATAGTGGATTAGTTGTTTCTATGGCAGTTACTCCTCACGATGATGAAGCAGATTTTGATGAAGTAGAGATAGATGAAAATGCTCTTGCTGAAGCAAAAGAAGAAAATTCAAAGGCTAGTTTAGATAGCAGTGAAGATGATGACACAGATAATGAAGTAGTAGAAAGTGATGAAGACGAAAGTTCTCAAAACGAGATTGATGACTAATAATATCTAAGAAATGAACAAAAATAAAGGCAAGCTAAATATTAGCTTGCCTTTTTTATTTATAAAAAAATTTATTAAACTGGTTTTTTAACGCATTTGCGAACAGGTTTCAAAGTGAAAGCAAGACCTGCTTTACTAGTTTCTCTATACTTACTAGGCATATCTTTACCAGTACGATACATAGTTTGTACTATTTCATCAAAGCTTACTTTCCTAGTATCAGCAAGGAAATTGCAAAGGGATAGGGCATTAATTGCACGCATTGCGGCAACGGCGTTCCTTTCAATACAAGGAATTTGAACCAATCCTTTTACGGGGTCACAAGTAAGTCCTAATTGATGTTCCATAGAAATCTCGGCAGCATACTCGATTTGGTTAATATTCATATCAAAAAGTTCGGCAAGTGCAGCACTAGCCATTGAAGTAGCAGTACCCACTTCAGCTTGACAACCACATTCAGCCCCACTAATAGAGGCGTTAGTTTTTACAAGATTGCCAATTATTCCAGCGGTAGCAAGAGCATTAATTACTTCTGTATCGCTAAAGTGATGTTTCTTTTGCATATAATATAGGACAGCAGGCAAAACACCGGAGGCACCGCAAGTAGGCGCGGTAACTATTGTTTCGGCAGAAGCATTTTGTTCGGTTACTGCAAAAGCATAAGCGCAAACCAATCGGTTTTCTTCTGTTTCGGGAGTTTCATCTATATGATGTTGTCCATACAAAAATTTAGCTTTTCTTTGCAAATTTAATCCACCGGGTAAAACGCCAGTAGACTTCAAGCCAAGTTTTATAGATTCTTGCATTTTTTGCCAAACAAGTAAAAGGTAATCAAATATTTCATCACCCTCGACTTCACGGACATAGTCATAAATGCGAATTTCTTTATTTTCGCAATATTCTTTAATTTCCTTAAAAGTGTTAAATTTGTAAATTTCCACACTTGCTTCTAAGGGTTGTCCTTCTATGCGATAAGCACCACCGCCAATGCTATAAATACGAATTGTGCCAAGGAATTGTTCATTCTCATAGGCAAATAAATCCATAGTATTAGGGTGACACAAGGTTTTAGTTTTTTTGTCAAATTTTATTGTACAAGGATAGGGTAAAAATGTTTTTCGAATAACATTATCAGTTCCGTGTCCTACACCTGTAAGTGCCAAAGAGCCATAAAGAATAGCCTCAAACCTATTTGCAGTCGGATAAAGCTTTAGAAAATGTAAACAAGCCCTTTCAGGTGCAATAGTATGTGATGAGGACGGACCTCTACCAATACGGTAAAGTTTTTTAAGTGTTTGCATATTAATTTTTCCTTTTCATCAAAAAAAGCCATTTCGTTAAAAAAAAAGCTTTTTTGTGGTATTTTATATAAATTATTTATTTCAAATTCTCAGTAGAGCTAAGTAAAGCAAATTTATAAACACTATCAATACTGTTTTCACAACCTTGTTTTGTGCTATAAAATTGACCAATATATTCGGCTTGAGAACCTGTTTTGTTACTGCGTAAAACAAATTTGAAGCGACCAGCTTTGTCGGCATCAACAATGAAAACACCGTCTTTTACTGTTTCAATAAATGTAAATAAGCCACTTTTACAACTAGCTTTTGTTTTATATTCTTTAGATTCATATAATAATTGCCCATTGTTAGCATAAAGCAAAAATACAAAAGGACTTGATTTTTCGTCATCATCTACTTTATCTATAGTCCAAATTCCTTTAGCTCCATCATTATTAATAACCTCGTCAACTATCTCCTTAGGAATACTATAAGCAGAGCTGATAGAAACCTTATCTTCATCACTTGTACGATCTACAATAGGAGAGTCAATAAACTTTTTAGTAGATTCTATATTGCTTAAGCAGGAATAGTTTTGTTTGAAACTTTCGCCAATAAATAAAGTGTTGACATTATCTTGAGGTTTTAGAGTAAAATTAAAACAGTCAAATTTATCCCGTTTAACATTAAAAGTGCCAGTATTAACTGCATTTTGGAATTTTGGTATTGCATCAATACAAGTTTTTTTAGCTTTATAATCTCTACTTTCATAAAGTAGTTGTCCATTGTTTGCAAGCAATAAATAACGGAATCCGCCTAAACTACTATTGACAACTGTAAATTTTCCTACGACATCAGAAGATTTTTCTTCTTCAATAATCAAAGCTTTTTCTTCAGAAACTGCTAAGTCAATAGGCTTATTTTCTACAACTTGTGGCTTTACAAGTGGAACAATTTTATCAATTGGTTCTTTTTTACTAACTGAAACAGTTGGTTCAGTTTTTGATTTTTCGTCGGGAATATCAATTACATCAAAAAATTGTTTGCTAGCTTCTTCAGGCGTCATAATTTCTTTTTTTGTGTCTTCTTCAATAGAATTATTTAATTTAGCATCATCGATTTTTTTCTTTTCAATTGCTTTGTTATTATTTGATGAGCTGATAATTGCTATTACAAGCAATACTACCGCTATAGCAACTGCGAAAAATATCCAAGTTTCTAGTGACAAATTACTAGTTATTGCTATCCTTTTCATCAAAAAAGCTTTTACTGCATCCATTTCCAATTCCCTCCGTTGATTTCTAATTAGCTTTAAGATTAAATCATCTATATGATAAGTCAAAAAACATAAAAAGTCAATAAAACAATTAATAAATTAAACTATTTAAGCAATACTATCTATTACTATGAATAAGTATTTAGGGAAAAAATTATGTATAATTTTAGCTATTTTATTTTGTGTTTCTTTTTTCGTCGGATTTTGTCCAAAAGGACGCAATTTGAAATTGACAATTTGCGATGGAAATAAAACAATTTTAAGTGAAGAATATACAATAGATTTTGATACTTATTGTAAGGTTTTATTCAAATACAAAGGAGATTATGGTTTGTTTTATGATAGTTTATCAAAAGAAGAAACGCCATATTTTCTAACAAAACTAAATAAAACGCTAGAAAGTGATATCGATAAAATTATAGAAAAGTGTTCAGAAGATAGCCAAAATGCCAAAATATTGAATTTCAAAAACGGTAATTTTTCGTATTCAAATGAAAAAAACGGTTATAAAGTGTCAAAAAAGTCTTTAATAAAAAGCATAGCAAAATCACAAAATGATGAAAAAATAATAATACAAAAACAAGAATTTTCGCCCGAAATAACAAAAAATGAATTGAAAAAACATACAAAAAAAATGGTAGAATTTACCACAAATTATCGAACAAGTAGTATTGCTAGGAAAACAAATATTGCCGTTGCTTGTGATAGAATTGATAACCAAATAGTAATGCCAAATGCAACATTTTCATTTAATGAAATAGTTGGAAAACGCAGTGTTGGAAATGGATTTTTAATGTCAAAAGTAATTTTTAACGGAGAATTAGTTGAGGGTATAGGCGGCGGCGTTTGTCAAGTAAGTAGTACATTGTTTGTAGCGTGGGCAAAAGCAGGACTTGCAATAAAAAGTAGCAGGTCGCATTCGCAAAAAGTAAGTTATATAAAACAGGGATTGGACACCACAGTTACCGAATGGTGTGACTTGGTTCTAAGTAACGATACAGCCTTTCCTATATATATAGATGTATCTCATAATAGTGAAGAAATGGGTGTTACTTTATATGGAAATCAGCTTGGTTGTGATGTTAGGTTGCGAGTAGAAAAATATAAAGAAATGCCTTATACGGAATACGAAGTAATTGATGAAGAAGTGAAAAAAGAAGAAAGCGAGCAAGGCGAAAATAAAGATAGAATTGACTGGAAAGAAGATGAAAAGAGCAGAATTATTGCGGAACCTATTAACGGACTTTTATTTTATACCTATCGTGATTTTTATTTAGGAAATCGACTTATCTATGCCGAAAAAATTCGAAGCAATTATTATGCACCCAAAAAAGGAAAAATAATAAATAGGGCGAAAGAAAATTTAGAAAACCAAGAGAAAGAAAAAATGTAAGAAGAAAAAATAGAATAAATATAGCAAACAAGAAAAGACATACTATGGATAATAAAAAAAATTGTGTTATATGAAGAAAAGACATATTTAATATGAAGAAAAAAGATATTATAGATGAAGAAAGACAACAAAAAAGATATGAATAATCATATCTTTTTTGTTGTATTATCATATTCATTTGATTTAACTATATTTTTGTTACTTGTACGCCCTCACGAGTATCCTTAATAGAATATCCTAATTCTTGTATTTTATTTCTAATTTCATCAGCTAAAACAAAATCCTTGTTTTTCTTTGCTTGCTTTCTTTCAACAAGTAAAGTATCTATTTCTTTAGGATATGCTGCTTCTTCGTCAATAGCAACGTTAGGAGCAACAACTTCACTAGAAAGAGATAAACCAAGTACTTTATCAAATACTATTGCCAAATTGTAAATATCAATAGATTTAGGCATTTTTGAAAGTGTAAATAAAATTCCAAGTGCTAATGGTAGATTTATATCATCGTTAATGGCATCTTCAAACTTAGCGATATATTCATCAATGATTGCTTTATCTAACTTATTATCTGTTGCCGATTTGTGTTGATAAAGAGTATTATTGAGTCTTTCACGACTAATTTTTGCAGCTTCCATACCGTCCCAAGTAAAGTTTAGTTTTTTGCGATAGTGTGCGTTAAGACAGAAAAATCTAAAATCAAGAGGTGTATATCCTCTTTTTTGTAAATCGCTAATTGTATAAACATTGCCTAGAGATTTACTCATTTTGCCGCCATCAACTTGCATAAATTCACCGTGTATCCAGTAATTAACACATTTTTGTTTGGAAACGGCCTCGTTTTGTGCAATTTCATTTTCGTGATGAACCGGAATATGGTCAACACCACCAGTATGTATATCAAAGTGAGGTCCAAGGTATTTTTGGCTCATAACACTACATTCTATATGCCAACCAGGATAACCCATACCCCAAGGACTTTCCCATTGCATAATATGGTTAGGGTCTGCTTTTTTCCAAATAGCAAAATCAGCAGGGTGTCTTTTTTCATCGTTTACTTCAACTCTAGCACCAGCTATTTTGTCTTCTAAATTAGCGCGGCTAAGTTGTCCATATTTAGGGAATTTTGAAATATCAAAATAGATACCATCGCTAGTTTCATAACCATAGCCTAATTCTACCAATTTTACTACATAATCTTCCATTTCAAAAATATGGTCGGTAGCGTTAGCAATTATTTCAGGTTTTTCGATATTTAAAGCTTCAAGGTCTGTAAAGAACGCTTTTGTGTACATATCCGCTATTTCCATAGGTGTTTTTTTAAGTTTTCTAGCGGCAACTTCCATTTTATCATCGCCATTATCGCTATCAAAAGTAAGATGCCCTACATCGGTGATATTCATAACGCCCTTTAAGGAATAACCATCATATTTAAGTACTCTTCGTACCATATCCATAAATACATAAGAACGCATATTGCCAATATGTGCATAACTATATACGGTTGGTCCGCAACTGTACATTCTTACACATTTATTATCAATTGGTACAAACTCTTCTTTTTTTCTTGTTAATGTATTATAAATTTTTAACATTTTTATTAGGTTTTACTCCTTAGATTTATTATCAAGTTTTATTTCATCAAGATTTTCATTAATTTCATATTCTGAACAATTAACATCAATTATTTTTTCTAGTGCAGATATACGACTATTAAGTCTATCAAATTCTTCCAATACAGGATCGGGTAGTTTTTGATTAAGTTCGTCATCATTATATTTTTCGCCGTTTTGCCTTACTATTCTACCAGGTACACCAACAACAGTACAATGTGGTGGAACATCTTTAAGGACTACACTTCCCGAACCAATTTTGGAATATTCACCAATAGTTACGGGACCAAGCACTTTTGCTCCACAACTTATCATTACATTATTTTTTATGGTCGGGTGTCTTTTCCCTGTGTCTTTGCCAGTACCGCCTAAAGTTACACCTTGATACAAAGTAACATTATCGCCTATTTCTGCGGTTTCGCCAATTACTAGCCCTACGGCGTGGTCAATAAATACCCTTTTGCCAAAGGTTGCTGCAGGGTGAATATCCATACCATATTTTTTGCGGGCTTTTGCAGAAAGTAGTTTAGCAATAAAAAACATTTTATGTTGCCAAAACCAGTGTGCAAAACGATGATTTACGAGTCCACGAAAACCACCATAAGTAAATATAATTTCAAGTTTATTCCGTGCTGCGGGGTCTTTTTCTTTTGCCGCAGCCAAGTCTTCTTTAATAATTTTCCAAAGCATAAATTTCACATAAATTGGATTTGCTATACCAATCTCTCCAATGTCTTTTCATTAACAATATATGGGTCCATAAGTGCGTTACGAGCACGATTTCCTTTAGGTACAAAGCTAACTCTCTTCTTAAGTCTATTGCGCATAATTTTAGGCAATAGCATAGATATTAATGCAATAGCAACAGGAACAATAAACAATAGCCCTAAACCTGCTGTAGCAGTTGTACTAGCTATATAACCAGTTGCATCAGTTAGTCCTAAGAAGTAATTTTTGAATGTAGAACCAAGTTCGGTACCTTCTATTGTAGCAAGCGCAGGCGATATCATCGCGAGTAAGCTAAATACAAAACATAATATATTTATGATATGAACCTTCCTAGTTGTGTAACTAAATAATCTTACTATACAAAATAATAAGCTAAGTATACCAAAAAGAAAAGCAATAATCATAAACATAATAGTGCCATAAACGCCTATATGTCTTATTATTACGGAATTATCATAATTGCCATCTGCATTCTTAACAATTTTTAGGTCATCAGATTTTCCGTTTTCTAAAAACAACAAAGAATAGTAACTATTGCCTTTCATAAATGAAAGGTTTTCAATAAAATCCAATCTTTTATTTTTTAACATAGGAGTACGGAACCAAGCTTTAATAATATCAAAAGCAGAAATGTCAATACTTGTCATTCCTAAATTATGAAAAAGCATTACTGTTTCAGGAACAGTTCCGCCCGCATCTTCCCATTTTACGCCTTGAATAGGTTTAGTCGTTTTGAATGTGCCACTAGGCCATTCGCCATTATTAGTAATTTCAATGTCTAAATCGTTACTAAGTTTATATGAAAACATAGCATTTATATTTATTCCATTATATTCTGCAGTTTCTTTAATTTTTGTGGGCAAAAAAGCACCCATAATAAAAATGCAAAGAAAAACAAGAACCATAATTGTCATCAAAAACGGAAGGGCAAAACCATAATATCTTGTTTTACGAAAAGCCGTTTCATAATCAAAATCCATATTTTCATAAGAATTTATATACTTTTTTGCTTTTTGAGGGTCCGCATATTTTTGAGAACCATATGATTGTCTAGCCGAAAGATTCGCTGATGCCTGTAATTCTCCAAATATGATGTCACCATTATACTCACCATCGGTTATTTTTTTAAGCATCTGTCTATAATGAATCTTTGTCTCTTTAAGTCGAGACCTCTCATAAGGTGTATTAGATTCACGTAAAGCTATATCAGTATCACGAATTTTTCTTTTAAGAAGCAAGCACAAAGCGGCGTCGTCTTTCTCGTTCCACCTTTTTGATCTACGTAAAGTTTCGATATTATGGATTTTTACGGCCATTTTATTCCTCCAATTTGGTAAATAATACTTACCTTCTTAATAGTCTATTATATATTATTATAATATAAACATATATATTTTGCAAGAGGAAAATATTACTATTTAGTTTTTTTCTAAGTATTTAAACCTATTTTTCTAAACATTAAAGTGGAAAATAACAACATCGCCATCTTGAAAGACATAGTCTTTTCCTTCACTTCTTACTTTTCCTTTTTCTTTTGCAAGCGTTAGACTGCCCAATTCAATCAATGTATCGTAGTCAACAATTTCTGCTCGGATAAAGCCTCTTTCAAAATCTGAATGAATTTTCCCGGCAGCTTGAGGTGCTTTTGTACCCTTTTTTATTGTCCAAGCACGGGTTTCTTTTTCGCCAGCAGTAAGAAAACTCATAAGCCCAAGTAAACTATAGCATTTTGCAATTAATTTATCTAAACCGCTTTTGTCTATTCCAAGTTCTTCCATAAACATAGCTTTCTCTTCAGGGTCAAGTTCAATTAGTTCTTCTTCTATTTTTGCACAAATAGCGACAACCTCACTACCTTCTTTTTGGGCATATTCTCTTACTTTTTGAACATACAAATTGTTATAATCACCCTCGCTGACATTGGCACAATAAATTATTGGTTTGGTAGTTAATAAAAACAAATCATCAACAAACATTTGTTCTTCTTTATCAAATACCAACGAACGAATAGGCTTCCCATCTTCCAAACAAGAATATAGTTTATTAAGAATATCAAGGTCATATTGCCATTTTTTATCGCCACCTTTCATACTACATTTTGTTTTGTCAATTCTGCGACTTAGGGTATCCATATCGGCAAAGATAAGCTCCATACTGATAATTTCAATATCACGAATTGGGTCAACGCTACCTTCAACGTGAATGATATTCTCATTGTCAAAACAGCGTACTACGTGGACAATAGCATCTACTTCACGAATATGTGATAAAAACTTATTGCCAAGTCCTTCTCCGCGACTAGCACCTTTTACAAGACCTGCTATGTCGACAAATTCTATAGTTGTATAAACAGTTTTTTTGCTCTTATAAAGAGTGGATAAATTGTCTATTCTATAATCTGCTACAGGAACTACGCCAATATTAGGTTCTATTGTACAAAAAGGGTAATTAGCTGCCATAGCCTTTGCATTTGTTAATGCGTTAAATAATGTACTTTTGCCAACATTGGGCAAACCGATAACTCCAAGTTTCATAATTTATAATATCCTTTTTTTAAAGCGAATAAACCGCCATTTCTTTTCATAGATTATACTATATTTATTTTGAAATGTAAAGTAAAGGAATAAAAAGCAATTATGAATCATTATTTGCAAGCAATATTAAGAGGCATAGTTCAAGGGCTAACCGAATTTTTACCCATTTCCAGTAGTGGGCATCTTTTGCTGTTCTCCGCTTTAGGGTGTTGGGAAGAAAGCCTTTTTATAGATATAATGTTACATATTGCCACTTTATTAGTTGTTATTATAGTATTTAGGAAAGAATTGCTATGGATAATTAAAAATCCTTTAAGTGATGAAACAAAATTTTTAATTATTGCAACTATCCCAACTGCCATTTTAGCAGGAGTAATTCGTTACTTTTTGGAAGAAGAAATGGTGGTTTTATTGCCATTCTGTTTTTTAATAAATGGTTTTATTCTGTTGTCAACAAAATTTATAAATCAAGACAAAAGGGTTATGCATAGCACGCTAAAATCCGGAATAATAACGGGAATTATGCAAGGGTTTGCTTGTCTAAGTGGAATATCCAGAAGCGGTTCAACTTTTTTTGCCACCAAATTAATTGGGTTAGATGAAGAAAAAAGTCCAAGCACAATCTTTTTGCTTAGCATACCTATTATTTTAGGAAGTGCTTTAGTTGAGGGTTTAGGATATCACGGGGGAGCTCAAATTGATGCGTTAGAACTTGTTTTAGCAATGATATTCGCCTTTATTAGCGGTTTTTTGGCAATAAAAACCTTCGTAAAATTGCTTAAATCGGGAAAAATTTGGTATTTTTCTTTTTATTCATTTTTAATAGGAATAGCCACTTTTTTGATTGTAAATTTCTAGTGAATTTTGTCGAAAATGGCATCTGAAAATAATTTAAAAAAGGGAAAATAATTTAAAAAATAATAGAGAAGTTGGCAACGGAGAAGAAAACCTAAGAATATAAAAATGAGAAACTAGCCAGTTTAATTAGAAAAAGTGGAAAAGCGAAAAGTTATCAACATAAAAATTCGCTAATTGTGGGATTGGTACGAAATATGTGTCCGAAAATTGCCAACATTGTGCAAACATAACCAAAATTAGACACAATATCAATGTGGACAAAATTGTGGAAAACTATGCGGATAACTATAATAAACCAATATAAACCTAAAATAAGTGTTAAGTTGGGATACCCAAGAGCCATATTGGGGAAAAATAGCTTTCCCAATAAATGGAAAAATTTAGTATTAAAATAGAAAAAAATGAAATAAAAAATAAAGCAAAAAATAGTAAAACTTATGGTTTTTCAAAAAAAGTTAAAAATGATAAAAAAGGAGCAAAAAATGAAAATAATTGTATTAAAAAAAAGAGTGGTATTTGGGGTAATTGCGTTAGTTTTCGCAATCTTGATATTTACACTAATAATTTTGGGAGCAACTAGCACTCAAGCGATGGTTCCAGTGAACCAAAAAGTAGTAGTTATTGATGTTGGACACGGTGGCAGAGATGTTGGGGTTGTAGGTAGTTTGGGAACCAAAGAGAGCGAGTTAAATCTTATCATTGCACAAAAACTAAAAGAAAAATTCGAAAAAGCGGGATTATTTGTTGTTCTAACGAGAGAAAATAATGAGGGACTCTATGAGAGCGATGCGAAAAACAAAAAGGATTCTGAAATGAAAAAGCGTAAAGAAATAATTCAAAATAACGACCCAGATTTTGTGATAAGTATTCACGCAAATCAATTTCCTTCGGATTCGACAAGGAGAGGTGCGCAAGTTTTTTATGACGAATTTAACAAAGAAGGTAAGGTATTATCAGAAAAAATACAAGATAATTTAAATGTTCTAAATAAAGAGAAGACAGGAAGGGTATGTGAGAATCTAAGTGGTGATTTTTTTGTATTGAAATGTACAACTAAACCATCTGTTTTGATAGAATGTGGATTTTTGTCGAATGAAGATGATGAAAAATTATTAATTGATAGCAAGTATCAAGACCAACTAACATTCGCTATTTATAGTGGTTTAATTGCTTTTTTGGAGGAAAAATAAACAAAAATAATATTTTTTGCATAGATATCTAATAACTTGACAAAAATATCTATTTATAATACTATTTAAGTTATTAAAAAGGCTTTTAATCTACACCATAAAGCTTATAGGGTGGGTATATGGCTAAATGCAAACTTATTATCAATAAAATGAGTGGTAATACAAAAAACGCTTGCGAAAATAATGAATTTAGAAAATTACTTTTGAAAAATTATGAAATAGTTGATACCGCTTATATTGATAATTCTAATGCTAAAGATTTAGATATGAAAAATGAAGTAATAGGTTATGATGCTTTAGCGGTTTGCGGTGGCGACGGTACGCTTAATTCTGCGATAAATGCAATTGAAAATAAACAAATAGAATTAGTATATTTGCCAACTGGCACGCTAAATGAAACAGCAAAAAGCCTACAGCTTGTTAAAGAATTAAGTGCAGATAATCGCCATATTAGAAGAGTAGATATGGGTAAGGTCGGACAAACAATGTTTGCTTATGTGCTTGCTGGTGGAATATTTACACCAATCGGCTACCGTACTGATATAAAACGAAAAAAGAAATACAAAATAGGTGCGTATTTTGCAAGAATACTTGAAGAATACAAAATACACCATATAAAAGCGAAAATAGAAATTGGCGATGAGGTTTTTGAAGATACCTATTCTCTCATAATGGTAATAAATGCATCTAGATGTTTTGGCTTTGGGTTCAATAAAAGATTTGTACACAATGATGGAAAAGGACAGCTTTTATTAATTAAGGCTCCCAAAACTAAAGGTTTATTAGCAAAAATAAAAATATTTTTTCCACTTTTTAGGACTTTCTTTTTGCATCTTAAAAAGGAAATAAGAAGTAAAAACCTTGTTTTTATAGACTTTGAAAAAGCCACACTTACCATTGATGGAGAATATGATTTTACAGTTGACGGAGAGCATATAAAACTTACGGGAACAAACCAAATTGAGATACTTCGCCAAAAATTAAAACTAGTAGTTTTTTAAGAAAATCACTCATTTTCGGAGAAAATAATTTAAGCATTTTTTATAATAATTTTTAGATTTTGTTAAAACACTTTACAAATAGCATTTTATATTATACAATACTATTACTAATTCCTTGCTGTCTTTATAAAGAAGATAGCCTAAAATTTAGTCCATAAGGAGGTGCTTGAAGTATGAATAATTATCAATTGCTTTATATTATCAACAATGAAATAGCTGAAGAAGCTAAAAATGAAATTGTAGATAAATTTGTCGGTGTTATTGAGTCATTAAGTGGTACTGTTGAAACCGTTGACAAATGGGGTGCAAAGAAGTTTGCGTATCCTATACAACGTATGAAACAAGGCTATTATGTTCTCATTAAATTTTCAGCGGGTCCAGATGTCCCAGCAGAAATAGATAGACAAATGAAAAATAATGATAAGATTCTTCGTCAATTAATTACGAGAATCTAAGGAGTAACAAATGAATAAAGTTGTTTTAATTGGAAACCTAACAAAAGACCCAGAGTTTATGGTTACAAGCAATGATATTAGTAATTGTAAATTTTCAATAGCAGTAACTCGTAATTACAACAAAAGAGAAACAGATTTTTTCTCAATTGTATGTTGGAGAGGTCTTGCTGAAAATTGCAATAAATATTTGAGAAAAGGTAGTAAAGTAGGAATAAGCGGAAATATTCAAAATAAAAACTATGAAGGTAAAGATGGCATTAAGAGATATTCTACCGAAATAGTGGCTGAAGAAGTACAGTTCCTTACAACTAAAGATGAGAGCGAAGCGCTTGATTCTCAAGAAGAAAAGAATGTAAGTGATAGCGAAACAAAAACTATTGCTCCAAAAAAGAATATTACCAAACTTACTCCAGTAGCTGACGATGACGATTTGCCATTCTAAAGCTAATAACAAATAAAATTTCAGTGTAGGCACGATGATGCCTAAATATGGAGGATTGTAATGCAAAATGAAAGAAAAGGTGGTGGCAATTTTAAGCGCACACCTAGAAGAAAAGTTTGTCCATTTTGTGCTAATAAAGTAGATGAAATAGATTACATCAGTTTAGCTAAAGAAATAGAAAAAAATGGCGAAAGAACTTATGAAAGAAATGGCGAGAGAAAACCAAGATATATTGCTGAAAACGGCAAAATAATTCCTCGTAGAACAACCGGTGTTTGTGTAAAACATCAAAGACTATTAGCACAAGCTATAAAAAGAGCTAGAATTATGGCTTTACTTCCTTACAAAGGAGAGTAGTCTTTTTTATAAAATCTAAACAAAAATAACAAAAACCAACAATTTGTATTGTTGGTTTTTTTATGTGGTTTTTTGAAAAAACAAAGTTTTTTTATACATAAATTTAAAGAAAAAATTGTAAAATTTAAATGCGCCATGTTATATATAATAATATATATATATAAATATATATTTTTTGCGCACGCGTATTGACACAAATGTTAATGTGTACTATAATATACCTATGTCATTAGTGACAGCTATGCCCTTTTGCAAAAATTAAGTTTAGGAGGAGTAATGAATAAAGTAATTTTTAAAAAAATCATTTTTATTTTTATGTTAGTATTTGTTGTACTAACAGTTGCTGCTTGTGAACTTAAGGACCCAAATCAAGAGGATGAAGCTAAATTTTATATAAATGACAACGCCTATAACGAAACTTTGAAAAACAGTACCACATCAGAAGAGGCTATTGATAATGTGGATAATGGTATTACCAATTTGAGAGAATATTTAAATGGCAGTGATATTGCTACTACCGGTTATTATATGGGTGTTCAGTTTAATGTTAATACCAAAGACCCTGAAACTTTAAAAGGTGCTAATTTTTATTTGAATATACAAGCACATTTATATACTTATCCCTACCTTGATGATGATGGCGGTTTGATATATAAGTATTACGACAAAAGAAGTAATACTTACTATGACGAGCAAAATGATGCAAATACCAGAATAAAGACTTCAGCTGAGGATATACACAATGAAGTTATTAAAAAGAGCGATATCGTTATTCAATGGTATGATGGCGTAAGCAACAAAATGTTAATCGGTTTATACTTTGATGGTCTAAATAGTAATTCTGACGATCCAGGTAATATTTTGTATGTAGATATTCAAGGATACAAGAGATATTATGAAGATTTTGGGGATACAGTAATGTATCAACAAATGATTAGATTGCTTACTAGCTTATCCGTTGAAAGTTTGCTTACAGCAGGTAATGTACAAGATGATGCGGGTGTTGGACAAATTAGGGAAGTCTTAGGTTTTGTCGTTGATGAAAACTATAAAGTAGTACTAAATAATCCAGTAACAAGCACGTTATTTTATAATATATCGGCAGATATTATTGCAGATAGCATAACTAAATTTTATCAAAAATTATTTGCACCATTCGGAGATACTGAAATTACAGCACATAATATTGACCCATTGACAAAAAAATATTTAGGGTTCAAATTTAGTACAATGGCAAAAGCGGTACTTAATACCGTAAATAGCGATTTGCAATTTTTTACTGAACTTAACAATGAAGGCACAAGTGAAATTATGACAGGTGCTTATCTAACTTTTAATGGTACTTCAAGTAGTAATAATAGGTTATATGATTATGTGTCAGATCTTAGCTTTGAATATGGTGCTTATCCACCTGAAGATATGAAATTAGACAAAGATTATTATAAAAAGTTTGAAAATGGTAAATACGAATTGGTAGGGAATTTATATGTTCCTATGCTTAATAGCAATTATGACACATTAATTCGTACAGATATGCATAGAGAAGAAAGAGGCCCTAATTCTACGAATAATGTTTTTAGTGAATTTAGAGATATAGCCAATGGCGAACTTATGATGGGCGCTTATTATCGCAACGAGAAAAGCTATTTAGATATAAGTGGAATGGAATATTTGTATGGGGCAATTGCGTTAGAAGAACTGGGATTCCCAAAAGTTTATGATGAAAGTCTGAACCTGGCGGAAACATTGTCTAGCCTTGCGACTTGGACGGATAAGATGATCGTCAGTATTGTTGATGGGATATTAAGTCCCGACATAAACGATAAGGAAAACCAACTCTTAGAGTATATTATGGAAAAAGTCTTTTCTACCGAAAAAGACCCGAATGATATATTTAGTAAAAATACAGTTACACTCACAGTGGATATGGAACTTATAAAACACGCTATGGAAGAATCCGGTAATGGAACTTATAGCACAAGAGGGATTATTAATATTATTGATTCAATTTCTCCGTATTCAATGGACCAAATAGCAACAATGCTAGGTGTAGCCAGTGCTGAAGTAATGTTAGATAAAACATATTTCACATTTACACTTAATGTTGACACGAATGAAATGACTATCAAAATGTTTACCGATGTAGGCGTTGAGGATGACGAACCTAGTACAATGATTTTCCAATTGGATTTGATTTTTAATAAATTTGGTGAGGAAGTAAAAATTGCCGAAGTAAATTTTGAAGGATTCAATCCGCTTGGACAAATATATACATATTCAGCAACTATGGATGGCAACTTTATGTTTAGTACCGTTCAAACGGTTGATTTAAGCTATTTACTGGGCGCAACCATTGGGGATAATTCAGGAAAAAATACTTTTTATCAGCTTGCGCCTGAAAGCGGTGTAACTTTTACATTAAAGTATGACCAATATGTTCTAGATACAGTAAATGATGCAGGTGAAGTTATTCATAAACAGGGCAGGAGCAGTTTTGATCTGCGAATGTGGGTAACGGGTATGGACACTACTGTTTTGATAAAATTAGCATCAGACGATGTAGCTTTTAACAATGAGGTTTATGACCAACAGCCAGAAAGAGAAGATGAACTCGGTTATATTTGGGTAAATATACAATGTTGTTATGAAAAAGATGGCAAAACGCAAAGAGTGCCACCGGTTAAAATAAGAGAAGATGTGTTTATGGCTTCAATGCAAGCCTATATGAATAACACGTCTATTTCTGATGATACTTCAAAACTTGGAGATAGTGACCTTAATATGTCAATAACTACTATTCTATTTGCATTAATGGAAGACAGTTATGTTGTGGCACAGCCAGAAAAAATAGAAATTACTACTTCTAATGAAACAGTTCAAAATTTGTTTAGAGTAAAAAGTTTGATAGGTAATATAAAAACCGATGCAGGCTTTAGGGAAAGAGTAGAAGGGTTAGAAAATATTAAAGATACATATCTTATGTACAATGTTGGCAACTTTACCGACTTAGAATTTTATAGTCCTTATTCTGAAGAAGCTATTTTGCACGATGAACTTGGTATTAATTTCTATGAAGATTATATGCCTATTTATGATCCACTAACTCACGATTTCCGTTTGACCAGTGATAATAGATTACAAGTTTATTATGAAGGCAAATACTTTGATCCTGAAGATGGACTTTATTATTTTGAAGACCGTTATATTATTGAAACAAAAGAAGTTGACGGAGTACAGACTGATGTAAAAATTCCGCAAAGAGTTAAGGTAGAAAGTGGCATAGTAACGATAAACAGAGATTCTATTCAATATAGCTCAGACAGCACATTCTTCAAAAAGCAAGGAGCGGAAAATCAAGAAATCACAAAAGTTAGGTTTAGATATAATGATAATCTTCGTAAGATTATATCCGTTGAAGACGGCGTTTACTATTATTATAGCTATCAACTAGATGAAGAAGGGAAAAGAATAAGAGTAGATATTGACCCACAATATATAAAATTTGAGGGTGCATTAAATAATGAAGTTTATATTTATTGGACAGCACTTAGAGAGATATTATTCTATGAAACGGGAACCCAATATTACTTCTTTAATGACAATTTAGCAGTATTTAATGAAGAAGAAAAATATGTTTATATTGAAAGTAAAACGACAAGAAAGTTTTTATTTAATTATGATGAAGAATCTATCAAGATAACCGACGAAGCAAAAACACAATATGCACCTAGAATAGACGGTAGTTTAATGGGTGAAGTAAGAAGATATTATCTAACAATTACAAGTCCTTATCAGGTTGAACGAAGTTTGGTTATTTATATGAATAATACTAATTATTATAATGATGCGGATAAAGATAATATAATAGAGCATTTTGATGATAATGGAGTTAAGATTGGCGATGATACTATAATGCCTATTCCTTACTATGTTATGGAACCTGCGGAGGCTTTGCCGAAGAAAGAAGAAACAATTGTTGATGTTGGTAATAGTGAAGAAATATATTCTCATTATGTAAGCTGGGATATTTCGTGGGAAGATGAAGATTTAGCGGAAAGAATGCGTGGTGATATGGTGCTTACTAATGTTACTGTAGCTCCTAATACAATGGGTGCAATAGTTTTTCCAGTAAGAATAATTGTAAGTAATCGTGAAATCGTTAGTAATGAGGAAGGGTATAGTTATAGTTATGTCGATATCTATAATCAAGAGAACGAGATAAAGGCTGAAAATGTGCCAATAGTTGACAATGCAAATGTAGACCCTTATGACTTTATGATAGCAAAATATAAATATTTGCAAGAACCAATTAATTTTAACCCTACGCTATATAGCGATGATGAGTTTGATAAAGCATATTTAGAAGCAGAACGCAAATTTGTCAATTACTATTTTTCAACATATGTGTTCAATATCAATTTTAATGCTGAAAATAGCAAATTGCGTGAATTGGGAGTAGACGAAAAGTTTATAAAAGTAAAATTCACAAACGAAAAAGACTATAACATCGATGAAAATATAGAAAATGGTGATGAAGAAACAAGCAACATTAAAGAAATATTTAATTGGTCCTTTGATAAATTTGAAGATGGAGATAATTCTGAAAAAAAGATTAACCCAAGTGGTGGTCTTGTTTATTTGCATACATACTTTAGAGGGCAACTAATAGTATTACGACTAAATGTATTAAAACGAGAATTTGAAAAAATTAAGTTTTCAGATGATGATGATTATAAACCAGAAGAGGAAAACGGGATTGTTAAAAATGGTCACTATGTAGCCAATTATTATGATGAGGCAAGCTATACGGTGCCTATTCACCCTATCTTCGTATTTAAGGATGATTCAGGTAATAGATACGAGAAAATATTTAATTTTAAATATATAAGTGGAATTGATGCAAACGGGAATTATATTACTAGTGAATATGGTCTCAATTGGGCAGATACCATTATAACTAATATCGGGAATTCGGGTTCTTATTATTTTGATACAGAACTTGGAGAAATTGTAAATAGACCATTCTATATAGGTACGGTAAAACTAGATGAATTTGGAGAGGAATATACTGAAATAACACCTACAGCAAATGCTACGGATATTGATACAGCAGATGTAAATTTAAGATTTACAATGTGTATTTATAGAAAGAATGGACAAGGCGAAACTGAAGCTATACAAATGATAAAAGGAACAGACAATGACGGTTGGTTTAACAATATTGTATTACGAGTAAGGGTAGAATGTCCAAAGCAAGAAGTAGACGATGTTGGACAAGTAGAAGTTGACCAATATAATAAAGATACAGAAGGACACGAAGAAACATTTACGCCTACAGCTATGCAATATGGAAGTTTGCCAATTGGGTATTATCAAATCGACCCATTAAATGCAGTGACCAAAAAAATCCCTACTAGCTGGAAATTATATTTTAAAGATGACAATGGTAATAGAGTAGCATCACATATATTTAATAATATAGTTTGGGAAAATGTAAATGAGAGTAATAAAGTTGTAGAATATGATTTTGCTACAAATACTTACGAATTTATATTGCCTACAGAAGAACCGCTAACCACAAGGATAATAGCAAAAATTGGAAGTGACCCAAACGATAGATTTGAAGTAGTCTTATGTATAAAGGTATTGTCTAAGGACCCGAAAAATATAGATTTTTATATTGGTTCTACATCAAATATAAACAATAAAATGACAAGTATAGAAAAAATGGCAGTTGATTATGGCGATTTGGCATATACGGATATTGGCGATAGTGTAGAAATTATAGAAAATTGTAATTATGTAAGCTATACATATTATGTAGATACCTTTGCAGGGTTTACTTTGCCAGACCATTTACTTGCTACATTTGGTACAAGTGAAGTACAAAGAGAAGTTGAATACGTAACTAATTGGACTGATGTATCGGGTAATAATCCTATTTATGTACCTAATAGTTTGATTACCTTACAAACAATAATAGGAGATGCAGAAATACAAATTACTGTATACCTAACGATAGCAGTAAAAAATAATAGTATAAATAGAATTGATATTTTAAGTAGTATACAAAATTATTATGTTAAAGTTGGCACTAATTCTGATTTTGAATATATAATTTTAGGAGATTTATATCAAAGAGATTTACTTTCAGGCAAAGAACTTGGTTACTATTATATTGATGGTGAAGGCAACGAACATAATATCGTTATTAGCACAGGCAGTGATAATGATATAGTTAATAATGTAATGGTAGATGCAGGTAAAATTGGTTTGTATCGTGATGCCGGAGGTCAAAAAATAGTGGAAAGTCAAATGTATCCTTATGATTTTATTAAAGAACTATATTCTCTAATCGATATAGTGTTTAATGAAACACAAGAACTTGACAGATGGAATATAGACGGGTTTGATTATGAAAGTACATATGTATATTTGCACGATGATACAAGTAATTCGATAATAATGAAATTATCTGAGTTAAACGATATCGAATATACCTATGATAATTCTAATCAAATAAATAAACTAGTAATGAATTTTAAGATAGAAGATGTAGGTACAAATTATTATCTTAAGGTTGAAAATAAAAACTTAATAAAAATATATCCTTCAAGTGATATGAGAGAAGATGATTGTAAGTATATTACTATGCAAGCATTAACAAATCATATGATTATGATGGAATTTGCTAAAAACATAAAAGATATGGAAGTAGAATACATATCTTCGGATATAGATGGTGTTATCGTAAATAACAACTATAATGAAGGGACTAAACTAAGTGCTATATATACAAGACAATTGGATAATTATACTTTCTATAATAATGATGGAGAAATAGTTGATTTTGAGAATATTAAATTGAAAGATTTTAAAGAAATTAGCAAACAGGAATTGTTGTATAGATTGCGTTATCTAAATAAGTATTGTATAACTCAAATAACACCAACTAAGATAGTAGGCAAAACTATAACTATTAATAATTTTTATGGTATGTTCTCTGTTAATGACGTAGTTAAAAATGTTATCGGAGAACCTTTTGTATCGAGCAATAAATATAAAGTATCATTAGGAAAAAATGCAGGTTCTTATGATATCAAACTAAAATTAATATTTGCTGGTGGTTTGCGAAATGAAGAATCAAGAAGCGAGGTAGATGTTAATGGATACAACACAAATGGTTATGCACAATATGGAGAATATGGTTTTATATTAGGTCAAGAACTAGTGGCTAGTATAGATACAGTAACGCAAGATAACACGATGACTACAAATACCTATTTATATGGTGGAAGTAATGATAAGTTAAATAGCTGGTATGTCGAAAGTAGTGATTTTGTTTCAATAATTAAAGGAACAATTATTACTTCTATTCCACAAAAAATTGTTTATAGCAATCAAGACGGAGCTATTGTATTAAGTACCCGTACAATAGAAGGATTTAGGATATATAGAGTATTTAGTTTTCACGGTGTGTCTAGCACTAATGTTTCATATAACAGCGTAAATTCTGAATTAGAAATAGTAGATGGTGCAATACATATTGATGATATTTATAACTACTATCCACTTAAAAACTATTTTGCAAACGGTTACAATTTACCTAAAACTATAGAAATAATAACAAATACGCAACATATTAGAGTTAGTAATGTAAATTGGCAAGTTTTGGAGTCTTGGAATGATGGTGCTTATGGCAATATGTATAGTATGACTTATAAAGGTACTTATGATGAAGAAACAGATACAATAAGCCAGACTTATATAGCCGAGGCAGATGTATTAGGTTGGGAAAGTGTTGGTGCCGACGGAACTATAACAAAACAAGATGTTGTTAATTTAGTATTAAAGATTAGTATGGATAGTGCGAAAGTTATAGAATTGCCGTGGCAGGATAGCAATCCAAGACTAGAAACTATGAGAATAGAAGAAGATGGTGAAGATATATTTGTTGTAGATGTAGATGCCTATAAAGATGTAAATTCTTCTGCAATAGATGGTAATCATTTTGTTCTACCAAACAAAATAAATGTAAAATATATTAACAATCTTATTCATGCTTTCAGTGACATAGAATTTAGTTACCGCAACAAGAAGGTAGAGTATATTCCTTATAATATTAGAGGAATTGATGTAGAAAGCCTAGCTTCATTATTAGTTTTGTCAATAGATAGCTTTATGAAAGATGGCGAGATAAATTATCGTAGTATTGACCTTGATGTAGATTTGGGATTATTGCAAAAATTAAAAATTAGGTTCCGCTTCTATGATAAAACAATAGAAAATATAATGGCAGTAATTGATTTTGATGATATTAATATTCGTTCTCAAATAAAAGCAAGTCAAAGTACATTAAGCAATAATAAAATAGAAGAGTTGCTAGAACAATTTAATATTACAAGAATAGAAACGAATGTTGAAGGATTGGTTAATACAGCAAGATTGATGAGAGAGCGTATTGACATACCTAGCACGAGAGAAATTATATTTAATGTCTCAAAAACATACAGAATTTATCTATGGCAAGCCATTAATAATTATTATAGTGGGAATACCGAAGTAAACGGAAATCTTAACAGTATATATGTAGGTAATATCATAGGATTAAACTGGGCAACTTTCAAACTTAATAACTTAACCGATATTGAGATATTGAATTATATAGAAGAAATAGCAGCAGATTACAATTTTGTTGTTAATGCAACAGGAGAAGTAGGAGATACTTTAGAAGAAAGAGAAACTGCGGCAAGAGCTAAAGTTTTATATGCCTACTATATAAGTGGTAGAGAATTATTGGAAAAAACCACGGAGGAATTAACATTACTTGGAGTAGAGACAGATGTACTAAACGCACAAGTAGACGAAGCTAAAGTTTATTTATTGAAGAAAGCGGTATTTGATTGTATTGTTAGAAGTGATTTAGGCGAAAATGATTATAAATATGAAATAAACGGACAAGAAATCGATGTAACAACAAACTTTACTAGTGACCAATTTAATAACTTTGCTTATGATATATTGTCAGTTTACTTTAATAATGTATCAAATTATACTAGTTACATAAATGTTATTAAAAACAATACTGATGATAATTCTAGAGTTGAAGAAATAATAGCAAATTTCTATGGTAGTGCGTTTGATGATTGTTATGAACAAATATTGAATAAATATATGGGTAGAGAAGTAGTTAATTTTACATACGAAGATTTGTATAGGGAAACAACAAATAATTTAGATTTGTTAAATTATGCACTTTATTACAGAAATATATTAGAATCAAATGTTAATATATCAGACATAATTAAGCTAACTTGTAAAATTAAAGAATTAGCAGCAAGTGGAATAATTACTAGTGAAGAAAAAGAAGCACAAACAAAAGAAATGTTTATTAATCAAGTGGAATTAGCAATTTCAAAAACATTAGCACTAGTAAATATAAATAGCGAAATTACCGATATCATAAATGAAGCATTCCGTGTACAAATTGGAGCAATTGATGATGAAAATGATGATTATAATACGAAAGACGGAAATACAATTGATTATTTTGTAGACAATCATACAATTGAAGATAAAGTAGAAATGAGAACAAGTTTGCAAGGTATGATAGCAGAATGTTTAGACATTTTTAGTTTTGATAATGATATCACGCATACTCTTATTAAATTACAAAACGAACAAGCATTTGCGGATACTTCAAGTTTGGATAATAGTATAGTTGCAATAAAGTCTAATATTTTATTAGGAATTGGTGCAAATGCAGCAATAACGACATTAATTACTAGAGCAATTAGTTCTTACAACAATAATATATATATGGAATTAAATATATGTAAAGAAATAAGAGATGCACAAGAAAATATTGAGACAGATAGCAAATACACTATGAATCCATATGGAGATTATTGCTTTATTCCTAGTAAATACATAGCGGACTTTAATGAAGAAGAAGGTGGATATAGCTATGAATTTACCACTAGTTGGAGCAATGACACTTTATCTGATAATTTAAGTTATCAAGGTAATGAAAAGAGCGAACTTGATACCTTTATAAATATGTGGATGGACATTTACCAATCAAATAGTGGAAATAGTGAAGTAATAAATAAACTAGATGAAAAGTTGGAGACAAAATTAACCAATACTTTTGGTGAAGATTCTTGGGATATTTATAAGGCAAGTCACTTAGAAGATGGATTAATTCTTGGGAATATAGAAAATATGGCAAGCAAATATTATTTTGTTGTAGATACAACAGGAGAAACAGGAGCAACCGAAGCAGAAAAAGAAATAAAAGCAAGAGCAAAACAATTATATGGCTATTACTTAACAGCAAGTGAATTACAAAGTGATGCCAGTATTATGTTTAATGTTGATTTTAAGAATAATTACTATATGGAAAAGGAATATGTATTACGTGCTTATCAAGAGAATAAATATACAACTTTAGTTGGCGAATTATACCTTGTAAGCTTAGGAATTGGTCAAGAAATTAAATTGCTAGTTATCGTTGAAAATAAAGAGTTAGAAACAAGTGAAATAAATATTTATAAAGAAGAATTAAATGGAGAAGTATTAGAAAAAGAGTATTATGAACAATATGTAATTACAAATCCATTTGTTCAGACAATTAGTGATTTACCTAGTTATATAGATGTAAATGGTGAAAAAATAGATGTAGTATGGAAAAATGTAACCATTTCACCTTCAGGTAATTTGGCAATTGAGAATAAGAATATCTATGGTAATATTAAAAATGTGAATGGACAACAGGTAAAACTAAAGTTAACTGTAAATAGTTGGATATATACAGGAGTTAATAGAGAAGTTGCCCCCGATGAGTATATAAGAATGGATAGTGCAGGATATTTGAATTTCTATTTTAGCAAATATCAAGAATATGCTGGAGATGATAGATATGAAGTCGTATTCAATGTAGATGCTCTTGATGATGAAGGGGAAACAGTAAGAACAACTAAGAAAATGTTATTCTATCCTGAAGATAGCTATTTATTAGTTAATTCTCCAGATGATACGCTTATGAGTGATGTAAGTGCAAGAAAAAATTATATAATGTATTGGGATCAAAATATAAAGAATGAAGTAATAGACAATGAAGGTAGCAGTCAGGGTGTAGTTGCCAATATATATTTAGGCAATAAAGCAGGAAGTTATTCTATCAATAAATTAGCTGATAGTAGTTCTACGACAACAGTTACTAGAGCAAAATATTATTATGAAGATTTGTCAATAGACAAGTTGCAATTAATATATGTTGATGAAACAAATGAATATTATGATGATGTCAAGAATTACCTAATGGCAATGAGTGGAGAAACCACAGTAATTGCTGACCCTACTAGTTATTTGCCAGATAACGCTGGTTTGTTACTTTATGAAAGTAATGTTACTTACGGGCATAGTCAAATTTCTACAAGATTATTATGGAACAATGTGGGCTTTGATTCGGCAATTAGCAGATTGCAAAACTTTGTTAAAGAAGTATATCCAAGTACAGCCACTAACGAAGTAAGAGAAAAAGCTAAAAATATATTGATGAATACAAATATGGGAGACAGCGAGAAAGAAGCATTGATATTATTAGCTATGGATTATCTAAATCCAAATTATATAACCCTTAGCGATGATGAAAAATTGTTACTTAGAATTGATGCTTGTAAGTTATTGTGTATTAATCAGGTTTATGATTACAAAGATAAATATAGTTATCTAACAGGTGGAATTTATGGCAATCAAATGGTTACCGTACTAATTAGAATAGGCAATAATAGTGAAATTTATGTAGGTTCTATTAAAGCAAAAGTTGTATTTAGTGATTTTACACCTCACGAATTATGTTATTATAATATAGATGATGATACCTATAATGAATTAGCAAGTGTAAACGATACGCAACAGCCAAGTACATTATACATAAAAATAAGGAAAGATTATTGGGATATAAGTGATCAAAGTAGTTACGATAAAGAAGGAGCAATGTCACCATATAATACAAATTATAAATATGTGTACAAATTGCTTGATATTCACAACACACCAAAAGCAGATGATATACTTAGAGATGGATATCGTTTGATAAAATTAACAAATATTGTTTATACAAAATACGAAGATGTCATAATATCTAGCAGTTTTGTAATAAATGGAATAACTTATCAAAGTAATATTGTGCAAATACCAATAATTAAGTAAAGGAAGAGGAGCATGAATGAAGAAAAGATTTAAAATTATATTATTAGTAATTTTTGTAATGCTTGTAGCATTATCTTTATTTGCTTGTAATTCTTCTAATAATGACATTATCGATACTGATGATACGCCTATTAAAAAACCTGTTTATTCTGTAGATAGCGCAGTAGATGATGCATATTTAGGCATAAATAATGCCAAAGATGTATTAGATGAGGCTACAGTATATTCCGTTAATACAAGGTATATGTTATATACAGATATTATAAATTATGAAGTAACTTATCGTGCTAATTATAAAGAAAATGCACAAGATAGTGAAATTTATGTTAATATTTTTGACAATGCTACAAATGCAAATAGATTGACATTATATTATGATTCAAAAGATTTATATTTATCTAGTGGGGCTTCAAATAAATACATAAAAGAATTTTCATATACATCTATGTTTAACAATTTTTACGATCTAGTAAAATATTTTGACATAACTTCCGTTGTATTTGATGAGAAAGTAGCTAGTTTGTTTAATAAAAATGGTACGATTAGTTTGGTATCATTTATAAATAAAGATAATGTAAGCAAAATAAATGTTAGTGAAAAAAGAGATAGTATAGAATTTAACGAAGTAAATATGACTTTGCTTGTTGATACAATAAACAATACTTTGATACGTGCACACGAAGGTGTTGGCGATAAATTTGATATCCTAACTGATAAATATTTAGGGTTTAAACTAGGGAAAGTACTAGAAAGAGCTTTTGAAACGATAAATCTAGAAGAACTTAATTTACAAAGAGAAAGTAATGTCGTTGACAATGTTATACTAGAATTAAATGGTAGATTAAAAGGAAATGAAAAGTACATAATTAATGCTGATATCTCTTATAAGATAGACGAAGCCATTGATGTATTGCAAGGCGAAAACATAAAAGAAGTAGAATACACCACAATAAATTTAGGCAAAAACCTTTATAAAGGAACAATAGTAATTCCGAAATTAAGTGAGGAACCTTTTGATATAAATATTTCTACTTTATTCGATACGAATAATAATGAAAATAATGAAATAATGATTAATATGTCAGATGCTCTTGATAACAATTTATTAAGTGCATACTATCGTGACCAGATAGCTTATCTTGATATTAGCGGGATGGAGGATAATTATATTAAAAGTGGAGGAAGTGGGCAAGGAGCAATCGATATTAGTGCTTTTAACTTACCTAAAGTTTATTTTGAAGGAATTTCAATAACCAATCTTATTAACACTATCTATAATAGTGGTACAAGAATGATTATGGAAATCTTAAATAATGTTGGGGATTTGCCTAGTTCCGATAATGAAAATTTGTATGATATTGTTATGAACAATTTTGGGTATGAAGGTGATGTCGTTTATTATGATATTACAGAAGACCTTATTACGAAGTTGCGTCAAAATGATGAAGGTGTAGCTGATATTTTAGCGAGGACATTAAATATAAATGTTAAATTAATCGACTCTATGCTTGGCGAAGACTTTTTTGAGAATAGCACATTAAGAATTTGTTATAATACAGAAACTAACGAAATTGGTCTAAAATATTATCATAATGAAGAATTAGAGGCTGATATGGAAGTCTTAAGAATGCCTTTTAAAGATATAAAATTCCCTGATGAAATTAGACAAGACAGTTATATTTACAAAGAGTTCAAAATGCCATTAGATGCAAAGACAGAATTCATTGCTGATATAGCAGTAGGGAGTGGAAAAGTAACAACAGATTTTAGTGCTTTCTTTGGAACATTTATTGGGGACGAAAGCGGGAAAAACACGCCTTATTTATTAGGGAGGAACGACCGTATTCATATAGAAGGAGAAATTAGCGAAAGCTTCCTTTCTGTGTCCAATGGAGATATGAATAGCGAATATAAACTAAGAATGGAATTTTCTTCTATAATTAGCAATGTTCAATCGCCAATATTAAATATTTATACAAATCCTGTTAATAATGCAAAAATGATTGTTGAATATATGATGCCGTTAGGAAAAAACAAAACGACTATTGCAGGTGGATATAAATATCAAATAGATAGAAGTATAGTAAGTATTGCACTTAATAAAATAGTAGGGCAAAGCAATGATTTTAACAATGAGCAAGGTCTTGTTGATATGTTGAAAAAAATCATAAAAGAAGATTCTAATAATGTACAAGTAATTAATACCGATGGGTTTTACAATTTTGTTTTACAGTCCACACCAAAGAATGGCGTTTATACTGATCCACTTTATGATTTAATAGGGATAAGTGGCTTATCTGCTACTACAAAAGTAAGATTTTTATTCTCAGCAGTTTTATTAAATGATATAAGTGTAGGTAATTATAATATACCAGAATTAGATGACGAATTTAAAGATGCAGTTCAAATAGAAAGCCTTTATGAAAGCAACAGTAATTGGAAAGATTCAATTACCGTTAATATTGGTACAAATGAAATTGAACTTACACCAAATTATATAGCATCTAGCATTTTAGTTGCTGATGATAAAAAACAATACAATCCACAATGCTCAATTTTCGGGGTAAATTCAGATTATTTGCTTAGCATAACCTCAGAAATAGGTTCTTATGAGTTGAAAAACCTAATAAATGATACAATTATTGTTGACCCGGCATTTAGTAGAAAAGTACCGACAGAAATAGAAGTATTGTTTATGAATGGGAAAACAGGTTATTTACCTTGTGTTATTGAAGGGCTAACAGATGATACAATAAGTTATGCGGGATTGAATAGAGAAGTATTTGCGAATGAAAAAGTTATTACTTATACATTAAGAATTGGGAATAACAGCATTTTAGAAAAAGAATTTCAGGTATATTTTGCTGTACAAAACCGTACTTTGATAACTTATAAAGCTGATGATGATGGCGATGGAACAATTGACGAGATTTATGATACTGTAGGCACACCTTGCGTGGGTATGATAGTAATAGACCCATATACCTATGCTATGAAAAAAGCCAATATAAATAATTATAACCCAATAACCGAAGCAATTAGCGAGCAAGAAATGAAGATATATTTTGATAACTTGTACGCTTTAGATGAAAATAATACGCCTTTAACTTACAATGTAGAAGGATATAATTATTTTATTTTGAGTAAGCTTAACTTAAATTGGCAATTTGATGAGAGTAAAATTAGTTTTGGCGGAGCACAACAATATGCTTATGCTTATTATGGCGACATAAAATATGATATTAGCGGTAAATTTATTGGTGATGGTATAAAGATTGCGATTAAAGTTATTGTAAAAGCAAAAAACATTGACCATATTAATATAGGTACAGAAGAAAACGGTAGATATGTTATTGATAGTTTGATAAAAAGCAGTTATGTAATACCTACTCAATGTACTACAGATATAGTAGTTAAGGTTACTTTTACTGATGGCACTTCAAGAAAAATAAAACAAACAAAACCTATAGAAATTAGTGATAATACTTTCTATAATGAATATATAGCTACCACATTAAATTGGAATCTTATAGACAATTATATGAATAATGTCAATTTAGAAGAAGGTTCACGTGCATTGTTTGGTAAAAGTCAAGGCAATAATACTTGGGCAATAATCAATTTTGGTACTTTAGGTGGGAATAGAGTTAATTTAACTGTTGAAGTACCAGAAAGAAAGATACTTTTAAATAGTGAGGATAACAATTCTACCGCTGTAGCTGTCGGCAATGTAACTGATAATGGCGATGGTACAGTTACTTATTCAACTCCTCAAAGTTATGTTTTATCTCCAGTAAAGTTTAGTATTAATGGCGATAAATATGAGGCATTTGATGTAAATCCTTATGAAACGCAAAGTTATTTACCTAGTAGTATATTTTTGGAAGTAAAACATTATAACAGTAGTGCTACTAAGATATTTATTGAGTATCCTATAGTATGGCAAACTACAAACAATAATGATATTGAAACCAATATAATTAAGATAAATGAAAATGGCAAATATAACTTAGCCCATCCAAACACCGAAGAGACATATTTTTATGTATTTGGTAAAATTGGAGATGGCAATTTCTATGAAACCATAAGAGTAAGAATACACAATTTAGATAGCCAATTACAATCAATTACTTACGAAGGAATGAATGCGGGAAGTACAGAAATAACCATTGACCCGTATAAGGCTTATAGCTTGCCGGGAAGTTTTGTGGCGGTATTAGAAAGTGGTGAATTGGTTAGTAGAGAAAATATTAGCTGGGAAGTAAGCAAGGGTAATGAAGAATCATATTTGCCTATAAATGTAAGTACAAGTTTGCCATATGACACTACAATGTATGACAAAAACGGTAATTATATTTTTGACAGGAATGGTGGCACTTATGTAATTAGATATATATTACAGGCTACAAATTCTGTGCTAAAACAAGCATTAATAATTAATGTAAATGTACCTGCAAGAACAATAGTAGAAGACAAGATAAATGTGTTTGAAACAGGTAATTTAGTAAATGGTTATTTTGAAATAAATTGTTTGGATTCTGACAGTTTGACACTATATAATAGATTAAAAGTATTTTTAGATGACACAACTAAAGGCTATACTATAGGTGTTGGTTTTGATGAAGCCCGTACTAATATGATAATAGATAGATATAATCTATATGTAGAGTGGAACAAATCTATTGAAGGTACAGACGGATATGAACATAGTTTAGTAAGACTTATAAATTTATTAAAAAATCCCGAACCAGGTATTACATTAATATTAGAGGGTATTATTTGTAAGGGTACAATTAATGAGCAAAATTTAAGTATAGAGTTTAATTTTAGCTCTTTAGATTTATCATATATTACTATTCCACTTGCCTATACTTGTGAAAATTCAAATGCAATAGAATTGCCACAAAAGGGTAGCGATGGCAGAATAAGTATAGCTCAAATACTTAGCGATAATGCTTTCTATATTAATATAGATAGAGCTTTTGCTCTAACCACTCCGAAAGTAGACAGTGTTAGTGGAAATATAATGGAATCTTATGCAGACCCAATGAGCTATTTGCAATATATATTTAATAATGGTATTGCTATAACTTATACAAGTGGTGTACATAATGAATATATACCTCAAATTGATAATGGTATATATCTAACTTTTGAAAATATCAACAAGAACATATTTGGAATAAATGACAATTTAGGTGTAGAAAATACAAGTTTGACAATTCTTAATATGTTAAAATTATCAAATGTAGGTAGTGCAGTATTTAATATCCCAATAATAATCACTGCTGAAGTCGATGAAAGAATATCAATAAATAGGAACTTAACTGCGGAAATATTTGATGAAGATGGAGAAAGTTGTGGAATTAATGGCTATATACTACCTAAGTATGTAGAAATAAGCTATAAAAAATCAGGAAAGATAAGATATTACATAGATAGTGAAGGTTGGTTTATCGGCGATAATTATAAACCAATGTTTAACAATTTGGACAAAACAACCAATATTAATGTAGACCTTATAAATGTATTGTCTAATAATCCAGTTAATTATGCGTTTTATATGAAATTGCCTCTTCAACCATTAAAAGGTGGCATAGAAGATGATAAATATTATTATTTAAATGTAAACATACCAAGAAAAAATATACAAGAAATAAATTATAATGCAGAGGCTAATGAATTTGTTTATAATATAAACGAAGGATTTATTACTGTAGATAATGCGTATATGTTCTATTCTGCAACTGCACAATATACAGATGGGAATAATAATATTTATAAAACGGGCTTTGATTATACAAAATTGCCTACCAATATATTAGCCGAAATCAAAACAGGAAAGTTTGAAGCGACAGATATTAATAGCTTTGTAGTAAGCTGGGAACCTATTGAAAACGCAATAAGAAAAGAAGATTTTAATAGTGGAATTAGTAGAGATGCAAATCGTTTGCTTGCTACGGCTAAAATCAACAGCTATTATGATGAATATAAAATACACGTATATCAAGAAGTTAAAGTTTATGTAGAAATGGAAGCACTTTCATTTATTGGCATAGATTATTCGGTCGATGGAAACAAATTACCGACAATTAAAAATGGAAATGATATAGAAAATATTATCGTAATTGACCCATATAATGACGAAATGGGATATGAGGGTGACTTTGTATTGCCAAAAGTTAATATGGCTATTAATTTTGCAAATAATGAAAGATATGTAATAGCAAGCGAAAGTGATATCGAAAGCTATGCTTTATTGAATCAAGACAAAACTACGGTATTATTAGGCAATATTACCCATATTCCATATAGTTATGCAGGACATAGCTTAATCGAAACTTATACAGATTTATCAAGTGATGGCGTTAATATTAGGCTAACACTTTATTCTGGGCAAGTATTCGATTTGTTTGTAAGGATTCTTAACCGAGCTATTGATAAAGTACAATTGAATAATGTAGTACTAAATAGTGGTAATTTAGTTGATCATCTACTAACAAGTTTATATTATGTAGACCCTTATAATAGTCGTACGCAACTATTGCCTACCAATGTAGAGATTAATTTCCACAATGAAGATGATATTGTTAATTTGCCTGTAGTTAGATGGGATATTTATAATAGCAATAATGAGTTGATAGATATAAATGAACATAGTTATTTTTACACAAAAGATAGTACCTTAAATGAAGGGTGTAAATATGCATACTTTAAAAACACAAAAGAAAGCTGTGTTGGCGGAATATACAAACTTGTCGGTTATATTTCTATGGGAAAAAACGATTTAGGCGTGGATGTCGGTATCCAACCGTTTGATGTAAATTTAGTAGTACTAAATAGATCACTTCAAATTGATTATGTTACTAGCTACAAATATTCTGACCCTGTAGCGGGCTTATTGTCTGATATAGGCTGCAGCCTAGATAGTAATATGTTTGTTGATAGTTCCAAATATTATGCACAAGCACTTAAAAATTTAGGTTATTCAAGTAGTGATTTTTACTCTAATATAAATTCTGATGAAATAGTACAGACAATTTCGTGGGATAGATATAATAGTGATTCTATAATCAGCTATGAAGGTTTTTCCGATAAAGAAATAACTGGTTATATATATTATCAAAATACAAATATAGGGTATTTATATTCTATGTTCAAGAAAGAAGTTGATTTAAGTTATTCAGATTTAATAAAATCAATGACTTATGATAAATTCTTTATGAAATCAGGTGATAACTATATTCCAAAAAGCAATTATTCTACCAACACAAAAAATAGTTTGACAAGTATTCAAGCGAAGGTAAGCAAGCTTGTAAATGCACAGAGTTTTGATAGCTTACTTAGCAAATATTATGTGGTAAACAGAGTAAATGCAAATTATTTTGAAAACACCTTGTTGCGAACAGTAATAAACGAACATCCTGAATTTGATAATGAGCAAAATGTTAATAATACCGAGTTTAAGTCGTATTTATATAATCAAATGAAAACTGATTATGCAAATGACGAACTTTCACAAGGAGATAAAGAAATTTATGAAAATTGGCTAATAGAAAGAAACAAGTTTATTGGTAATTATGACGGATTTTCTGAAAATGTCGATATTGATAATATTTCTGCATATCAAATAATTAAGAAAGAAATGTATGATTATTGTAGCGATAATAATGTATTTACTTTGGAAGAAATAAATGTTAACAATTCCTATTATGTAGAAATACAAAATAATTTATCAAATTTCATTAATAGTGCAATTTGGTATAAAGTATTTGATAGAGTAAATGTAAATGAAGCTAGTAGAATGACTGAATTATTAGGTACTAAAGAAGGAGCAGTAGCTCGTTCTAGTGCACTTAAAATATTTATAAATGAAAATTTAGCTTGTTTGGGTAGTTATGGAGAAGAAACAAAAGCAACAATAAGTGCACCGAAAGTTACATTTGATATGCTAGTTAGCAGTGATGAATTTAGAGAAGAATTGGATACTTTCTACTTTAATATATATAATTCTGATTCATTAATTGATAATGTTGATGCAAAATTTATTGAAAACAAAGAGGAAATGTATGATTCATTAATAAATGAAGGTTTGGCAAAAATAAAGCAAGATTTTGAAATAAGCGAGATAAGCAATACTTTGCAAACATATTATAATTTTGTATTTTCTCAAATTATGAATAGTTTTGTACCTACTGATAGCAGTGGTGATAGAATACCATTTACTTACGAGGCAAGCCAATGGATTTATGATTATGATACAGATGGAAATATTAGTGAAGTAAACAAAAGAGATGCAGTAATAACAGCTTATAGAAATTATTTAAGAGAGCAGGCAATTATTCATTTTACTGCCGATGAAACATTTGAATATATGGTAGAATGGCCACAAATTAGAGGGGCTTATGTAATACAAGGTAAAACTGAGTTAGTTAATAAAATGGATTCTATTTTACTATCAAATAGTAATGATTATACTTTAGCTACTGAGGAGTTCAAAATTTATTTGCAAGATATAGCGTCCTCTTATTTTGATGAAAAAATAGCTATTGCTGACAAACAAATTGATGCATTGTTAATAAAGATATTTATGGAAGATACTGGTTTGTATCCTAAAGAACAAAGTCAAGTTTTCCAAGATGTTTATGGTGGATTAGTTGGTATAAATGGTGTAGCAGGTACTCTTTATGGACTTACATTGGAAACATTACAAAATGTTTATCCTGACCAAGTGGCTACTCTTGTGGATAAAAAGAACAGTTCTACAGCAGCAAATAAATACCTTGATGCTATTTATTACTTTATGTATGATTCAGGTGCTAGTGTAAAAATTAGAACAGTAGTAACTGATATATTTAATATGAAAGTAGGATTAGATAGTGCTTATTATGAAGTACTTGATAGAATAGATGAATTTAATGGCGTAGAAACCGTTCAAATGGTAAATGATTATTATAATAATATAGATATAGAAAAAGCTGATTATGCAAGTTCACTTACAGATGAAGAATTTGAAACATTGAAGAAAGCTAAAGTTTTTTATAATATGTATCTATGTCATAAGAGTGATATTTCTAATGCTAAAGAGTTACTAGTAGAAATTTATGACAATGCGTTATTAGAAATAAAATCTGACGGTTATGCAAATTATATCAGTAATATGGATACATCAGATGTCGAAAGAGTTAATGAAGTAAGAGATAATTATAACGAAAAAGCAATGGCATTTGATTTGATATTTGAAGAAAAAACATTTGAGGCTAATGCTGCACAAGTACAATTACAAAGTGAAATAAACAATTATCTAAATAATAATTTGTATAGATATTCGGAAGAAATTTATAATAGCGTATTAAATGATGGTTTTGTTTTTGATGATAACGGAAACATTACTAATTATTTATCATTATCCGAAGAAGAAAACGAACAAATAGGTATGCAAGCTGTAGAATTTTATTACAATAATGTGGCAAGCGACGCAGAAAAAGCAAAAATAGTAGGGGCAAGTGCCTCTTATGGTGAATGTATCGTAGCTGGTAATTTTGTAGGACTTAGAGGAGTTTATGACCATCTTATACAAAGATGTGATTTAGGAGAAGACTTTATAAATAACTTAAGTTCTATTTATTATGATAAGAAACTTAGTAAAGCACAAAATGATATTGCCATTGCTTTAGAAGAAGACTTAAAAAATCCTGATAATTCGGGAGACCATAGTAATTTACATTCAATTGATACATATATGACCATCTATAATAGATATTATGACAAGTTTAAACTAATGATAAAAAATTGGTCTACAGTTGTCCCTGATTACCTAGTAACAATGGCAGATAGTTATGCTTATGAAGAATATAAAGAAGATAGATACAATGAACTTACCAATAGTTATAGTCAAAAAGTATATAATTTAGAGCACGGCGATTTGTTGACTGATTCGCATATATACCAATATAACCAGTTAAAACAAACTGAAGACGATACTTTTGAAGAAATATTAGATGATAGTTATCAGAATTTGATGGAAACAAGTAAGAAAAGAAATTATAATGCTTACATATATATTAAAGACCAATTATTAAGTAAGGAAATGACAATAATTAATGATGCAGAAGACTTAATAAGAATAAGAGAAGGATATGTTACTGTTTTTGACAATCTTAATTTGAATTTAAGCTTTGAAAATCTAGATAAATATGGATTTATTGCTGAAGATAGTGTAGCATTGTCGAATTATTGGGCTAATGAAATAGCGAATAACCCTGATTATCAAATTTTAATTAATGATAGTTATATATCACAATTGAGCGTTGCATTTACTGATGTTTCTAAAATGATGGAAATAATGGAATATCTAATAAAAAATAAAAATAATTATCTACAAGCAAGTGAAAAAGTAGATGGTCTTATTGCTATTTATTATGGATATTCAATCAAATATAGTAATTTGTATAATAGTAGCAATGAAACTAAAAAAGGATTTTTAGATGCATTGTATTTAGAAGCACAATTAGGTATACCACAAAAAAATATGGCACAACTTGATTATTATGAAACAGAAATGTGTAAATTAAGAACATATGTACTTTATAATAATTTAATTTATGATGCGCAGAATATGGCAACAGAAAAACTAGATAAAAACTTATTAGAATTAGATGATATGTTATTAGGTAAGGTGGAAACATTTACCGATAAAACGAAACAAGCTTATGATAGTATGTTTATAGAATTATTAGAAGAAACAAATCTACATATAGCGAGTAAATATTTAGAATTAGAAATACAGAAAAATTATAGTGAAATAAGTTTTACTATTCAAAATACTGAATCTATGACAGAATTACAGTTAGCATATTATAATGTAAACAAGCAAAAATATGTTGACTTTTTACAAAAAATATATGATGAGTTATTACTAACTAGTAAAAAAGAATTTGTAAAAAGTTATGAAGGAAATATAGCTACTGCCGATATGCTCGCAACTATAAAAACTATCTATAATACACAAATAAATCAAGAATTTACTGATAATTATTTAAGTGGAATTGTAGATACTTCAGATTCAAGCTACCAATTAGTTTTTGATAGAATGTTGGCTAATAGTAATATATATTATACTTTCTATGCAAGTGATCACGTTAGTGAAAATGAAGCTAATAATTCTTTGAAGAAAAAGCATTATTTGATATTTGATGTACAGTCATTACAAGAAGAAGGTTCGGCTGTTACTCAAACAATAAATAAAGTTGAACTAACCAATTATAGCAAGAGAAATCAAGCAAATACAGTATTTGTTAAGGACGGATATCGTTATATTTATCCACAAATAGAATTGCGTTATTTAGATTTTTATGATATTACGACGATAGATGATGTTGCTAGTATAACAAGTGGTGGTACACCAACAGTAAATAGTAAATTTATTAATAAAATTACGATTGACCCACTTAATCCTGATTTGCCTTCACACGTTAAGGCTTATGGTGCTTATGAAGATAAGAATGGAATATCAAGATTAGTTGATGCGGGTTACGTTAATATTAGTTATGATGAAATATTTAACATTTTAACTGATGAATTTGGTGGAAATGCACTAAATGGAGATACTGGAAGTTATGCAGTAACCGCAATTAATGATAAAGGCGAATGCTTTAATATTGGTTTGACAGTATATTATTTAGACCGTACATTACAAAAATATTGGGTTGCTTGGGGCAATTATGCTGAAAATAATAATTTAGTCGGAAATCAAGATGAAAGTGGACTTTATATCAATTATTATGATTTGCACAATTCTTTATTAGGCACGAATAAGATTTGTATTAATCCAACTCAAGAAAGTATGGTAGATGTGTCAAGTAAAAAATATAATTTACCAGATTCTTTTGTCGGCAATTATGAGTCCTATGCAAGTGATGAATTTAGAAAAGGCTATAGCAGTTGTATGTACTACTATGATGTAGTTTGGGATTTAGGGGATATAGAATATTCACTAAAAGGTAATGATGCAACCGCAATAAGAATATTAAGTTATTGCGTAGCCAATGAAAATAATACTTATAATAGAGTATCATTTAATTATGAAAGTAATGTTACAACAATCGCTATATTTAGCAAAGTGGACAACTCAAAAATTTCCGAAAATACATTTGTAGGTACACCAACAAATGAAATTTGGAATATAGATTTTGAAGTTAAGGACAAAGCAGTAGAAAAGCTTTATGTAATAAGTGATAATGGCGAGAAAAAACTATTAGGCGAATTTTTAGGTGACAATATTAGTGGTGTTGACAATTCGCAAAGATGGTTGGTGGCTTTGGACCAATTTAGCGTTAATCCATATTATGTAGAATTATTTGATAATCTTTCTATTGAAGTAAATGGCGGAGAAGAAATTAATATACCTGAAGGTGTGGAATGGACTTATAATTCAATAAATGGTGAAGACCATTTAGCTGCTATTGTCGCAGGAACAGTTATTGAAGATAACAACAGATATATAGTTGTGGGCTTTAATTACATTTGCGAGACTATTTGGCTAAAAATAATGGTAGACGATGTAAAATTGGAAAGACCACAAGTAAGCGATGGAATGGGTGGTGTTACCAACGGATTTGTTGATGGTGGCACGATATATTTGATATCTAACGATGTTGCAAACATAACAAAAGAAGAACAACTTGAAAAATTCTATTCATTCATTTATTATAACTTTGCAGTAACAGCAGAAACTACGGATTGGCGTAAAGTTCCATTAACATTTAAGAATGAAACAATAAGAGATATTGTATTGACAAAAGGAAATATTTATAACAATGTTTATGCTTGCATAGGTAGTGATTTGGAATACAATATAGAATTTACTATAGAAGTTATTTCACCTAATTTGTATGCAAAATTAGATGATATGGAAAATAAATTTGTTAAATACGATAAAATTAGTATGCCAATAGATTCAAATGGTCGAGTTATTTCTAGTAGTGCGGATATGCCACAAATTTTTGATAACAAGTTTGTACATATTGCAAATAACGGAGATGAAGTTGATTTCCAAATAATCTCTAAAAAATACGATGTAGTAGCACAAACAGTAGTTTATACTTGTAGATACTTTATTGATGATAGTTCGTCTTATTTAGCAGGAGATGAAGAAGGGTCTAAGGCTATGCTATTTGAAGTAGAATTGCCATTGGTTTATTATAATTATAGTAGTATAGACAAAGTAAAAATCAATGAAAACCTAACTGCGGGTGTAAGCAAATATACTTGGAAATATGTAAATATGTTAGATGAAGAAGATGCTCTAATTTGGCAACTTGGAGAACCAATGTCATCTTGTTTGTTGCCTAGAGGCAAACTTGATGATGGAAGAACATTTGAATTTTTGTGGGACCTTAAAGATGTAAATATAAATAAAGCTACAGGTAGCTATTCTTACTATACCATTAAAGGATATTATTATTCATCAACTGCACAATGGTTGTATAAAGAAATAAGAGTTTACATAAATAAACTTGATATTTCAAATTTGGTAGTAGAAGAAGGCGAAAATAGAAATTTAGAAAAGGTTTATGATGGTAATAACTTTAATTTAGAGTTAGAATACGATAAAGTAGTTGTTTTGCGTGAAAATGGAGAACTTGAAGTATTGCCAGAAAGCAATTATGTAATAGAATACAAATTAGCTTCGGCAAGTGTTGATACTTATACAACAACATTCAGACCTCACAATAAAGGCGAATATACTATGAGAATAACTATTAGTGATTATAATTGTGAAGGACAATTTATAATGAATCTAAAAGTAAACGCATTCAAAATACTTGGTGAAGAAAAACAAGGTGGTATGGGTTCGGGTACGCTTATTAGCGATATAGTATTTGAAGGCGCGAATGTAAACAATATCATAACATACACTTATAACGGAGAATATAGAGCGATTAGTGTAGCGAGTGGACTTCCAATGGTTCACGTAGAATTTTGGCCACAAACGGCGCAAGAAAAAGAAATATTGTATACCCAATACCTATCTCCAATACATAATAATGACGATATTTTATTAGCAAAGAGTCGTGCATATAATGATTTATACGATAGAGTAAGTTCGGCAACTAGAGTATATATGGATAACAAAAAAGCTTATATAAAGAAAACTCTAAATATTATAAATGATACAGAACTTAATGCGGAAGTATTTGATGCTTTAGAATATAATTTATATATAAGTGAAGTAGTACCAAATATAACATATAAGAATCTAAATGATGAAATTTTGACAGAATTGCCATTAAATGCAGGCGATTATATTGTGGTATATAGCATTAAAGCGGCAGATAACAATGGAAATTATGAATTTGATATAAGAACTACTGATGTAAGTGCAAAAATAGTTATTAATCAACCGGTAGTTATTTATAATATTCAAGATGATGAATTAACTTATAATGGGGATTATCAAAGTCCATATGTAAGCGGACTTAACGATGAAAATGGCAATTTGCCACAAGGCGTTACGCTTACCTATACATATAAATATGTTAAGAATATGGTTAATTGCACTGCTACTAAAATCAAAAATGTAGGCAACTATGTTATGACTATAGAAATTGATGGTGGACAAAATTATCCAGATGGTTTATTGGAAAATATACCTATTAGGATAGTAGCTAAAAATTTATACATAAATATTGATGAAATAAAGGCACAAGGCGAATATCTAAGCGAAATCAAAGATTATGATAGTTTTCTAAATTTTGATGGTTTGCAGACAACGGACAATAAAAATTATTTCTATACGCCAAAAACAAGCAGTGAAGTAAAAGATTATTTTGTATTAGGCGCATATCCTATATATATTGATGGTTTTATTGCAAGCGGAAATAGTGATGTAAGTTATACAAAGAGATATAGTGATGACAAAATTGCGGGAGTTGATGGAAAGGAATATTATAGATTTATTTTAAAAAGTGCTATAGAAGATGGAAATTTGTATCAATATATTAATGAGGAAGGCAATTACGAGTTTGCTAGTACAATAGAATTGTTTACTAATTATAATGTTTTTGTAATAGATCACAATAATTATACGATTTATGCGGAAGAAGATGCTATAATAGTAAATAATGATTCGGAATTGCAAACGGCTATAAATAATGTAGAAGTTAACGAAAAAGTTACTATATACCTAAACGCGATTAAAAATGCAGATGGTACTTATGGTAAATATTCAAAATTATATATAAATAAAAATGCCAGCATAACTTTAATTGGTTGTTATAATGAGAATAAAGAAATAATAAGTATAATTAATGGCGTAGAAATAACTAAAGGCGAAGTAGTTATGAAAATCCTTAAAATGGAAGGATTAGAAAATTCGAATAATATAGTTATTGGGGCAAAAGCAGGATTGATAGGAATAGTTGATTGTTATTTTGATGGACTAAATATAGGTAATAAAGCGATACTCGCTAGCGGCACATATACTGGGGAATTAATGGTAACCCGTACTATATTCAAAAATTATATCAAAGCGATAGAATTAATGGGCGGTAGTGCCGAAATCACTTATTGTGCATATAATTCTAATAAATACGGTATAAGCGTATATACCTCAGAAAATACATATATAAGAGGGTGCGAATTTATAAGCAATAAAGAAGTAGCCGTAGAAATAGATGGTGAAAAAGATATTATTCTTATGGAAAATAACTTTGAAAAGAATATTGTCGGTATTAAAGGAAAAGCAAGCTATAAGGATAATGCATTTATCCAAAATACATTTAAGAATAATGCAACAGATTTTGAAGAAATAATATATATATAAAAATAAATACAACAAAATATATAATAAGTAGGAGATTATAATGGAAACGAAAAAAGATGTAAATGAAAAGAAAGTTATTGATGAAAAAGAAATAGAAAAAGTAACTGGAATTCAAACAGAAGAAACAGAAAAAAGCAAAGACGAAGTTGCTAATGTAGAAACCATAGTAGAAGAAAATGGCGATATAGAAACAGCTGAAATCGAAGAAAAAGTAGAAGCTAAAATTGCAAAAGAGAAAGGCAAAATTGCAAAAGAAGAAGCAACTATTGAAGCAGTAAAAGAAGAAGCTGAAATTGCGAAAGAAAAAGTAACGGTAGAAGCAGTAAAAGAAGAAAAGAAAGTGGATGATAGATTATTTGTTAGAATAAACGAATATGGAGACGAATGTAAAGATGGTAAATACATTACATTTGGACATTATCCAAATGCGTTGAAAGATAAAGATGTAGAAATAGTAAGTTTATCTGCTAATTCAAATGGCTATTATTTAGGCTCTGATGATTGCGAATATATGGCATTTATAGCAACACCAGCTAGTCGCAAAAATAAATTTGCTGATGGTAGAAAAATAAAGAAAAAAACCACATATTATTTCAAAGTTGAAGCAATTATTTGGCGTATTTTATCCGAAGAAAACAATAAAGCATTGCTTTTAGCTGAATCTATCATAGATAACCACGCTTATAACAACACTAAAAGAACTAAAAAAATTGGTGGCAACAAAATATTTGCAAACAATTGGGAATATAGTGAAATGAGAAAATGGTTAAATAATGATTTATATAATAAAGCATTTAAGGATATGGAAAAAATGATTATTATGCCAACCACTTTTGAAAATAAACAAACAGCAATAAGCGAAGATCAAAATGTTTATGCAATGGAACAAAATAATACATCAGACAAAATAGGCTTGTTAAGTTATAACAATGTGTTAAAACCAAGCTTTGGATTTTTGAATGATGAATATGAATTTGATTTAGCAAGAAGAAAGAAAGTTACCGAATACGCAATAAGTGCGGGTGCTTTTGTATACTTAAATAAAGATAAATTAATTTATGCTAATTTCATTAATAATGGTTGGTGGTATTTGCGTTCACCTCACACAAATTCGGCTAGTTCTGTGAGCAGAATTCATCAATTTGGTGTTAGTGATACATTCATTCCAGCCAACAAAAAACAAGGCGGTGTAGTACCAGTAATAACCTTAAAACTAAAATAAGAACATAAAAAATTTATTAAAATAAATAGACTAGGGCAAATGTCCTAGTCTTTTAATTTTACGGGCTTATATAGATATAGGTTCGCCGAAAATTAAAGACAAAATAAAGCAAAAAGCAAGCGCAATAATTTGAGCACCTAAATAGAAGAAAATTGAGTATCTACCAGGTAAGCTAAATGGTAAATGCCATTTAGTATCCAAACAAGGTAATAAGGACTTTTTCTTAGGATAAATAAATTGTGATAAACCAGCACCGAAGAAAAAGAAAAATATAAAAGGAAATAGTGGGAAGTAATCAGCAGTCCACCAATTATTCGTATAGAATAGCAACCCTAATAATTTAGAATCAGTTGCTACAGTGTCAAAATATACGGTCGCATCATATATTTTCACATTATATTTTTCATTAATAATTAAAAAAACCACACTAAGAATTAAGCAAACTATAGATAGTGCATATTTATAAACAGTGTTATTATAAGTTTTTTTAGCAATTTTATAGCTTAACTTAACTATTATTTTTATTAGAAATTCAACTAGTGCATAAATTAATATAATTAAAGCAAGACAATGCAAGATGCCAAAAAGGATAAATGAATCAACCCCAAAAATTATATTTACATAATAAGTTATAAAAGTAATAAGAATGGCAAGTATGGCAAGTTTTAATCCTCGCATAAAGTTATTCCGACTAAAAGCAGTACAAATACCCGAAGTAAATATAAAAATAAACAAAAAAGCAGGTCGCCAAAAACCTCGCAATTCGCCTAAAACATAATCATATCCGAAAGCGTGAAAATTATTTAATAAAGTGCTATTTGAGTATTGCCAAGATTGAAAAAAGAATGCAAAATCATAAAATAAATGGTCAAAAAACACCATAATTATTGCAAAACCACGCAACATATCCAATTCCCAAATTCTATTTTTATTGCGTTTTTTTATACCTTCTAGCTTATTTAATGAATTTTCCATTATTTGTATTCTACCCTATCTAGAACAGAATTATTATGAATAATTTTATAAATTTCAAATCTATTAGAATATTCGTGAATAAGCAATTCCGGATGTAATTTGCTAAAATAAACTCTAGGTCTTTCCACCGAATTCATAGTCTGCGGTATTTCAAAATATGCAGGGTTAGAATTAGGAAGTTGCGGGTTATGATATTCATAATTTGCATTTATATTATGAACTTCATGGTTCATATTTGCATTATGAACTTCGTGGTCCATATTAGAATTACAAAATTGATAATTAGCATTTGGATTATAATTCATAGGTGGAATTTGTCTTTGTTGATAATTTACGGGATTCATAGGACGTTGACGATTATTAATTGGTCTAGGTGGCAAAAAGTCAGTTTGCAACTTTTTACTTTTTTGAGTAGAAAAATCGTCAATTTCAGGAGGAGAAAGTTTCTTTCGTTCTTTTTTTGTTAGATAAAGTTTGGATTTCTCCTTATCTTTTTCTATGTTTTCATCACGATTTTTTTCCCATAAAGGATGCTTAAAGCCTTCAAAAATAGATTTTGAAGGGCGTAAAATGAGATTGCGTATGCCAATAAGCAAACTGCAAATAATACAAGCTAAACCACCTGAAAGATAAAGTGTAGAATATAAACTAAAGTCAAACGGGTCGAACCCAAAGAATATTTTTAGAGTCAGACCAAAGAGTGCATAAACAAAGGGTATCCATAGTCCTAAAAACACCAATATTTTGGCAAAGACATGGATAATTGCATTAAAGACTAATACAACAGTTTTTAGAATTGTACCTGCGAATAAACCAAATGCACACCCCTTTGTTTTTTTTAGCATTATTTAATTAAATTTGTGCCCATATATTTTACTAAAACATCTGGCACAGTTACCGTTCCGTCGGCATTTTGATAATTTTCCAAAATTGCTGCGGTGGTACGACCGGCTGCTAGTCCGCTACCGTTTAGGGTATGAACAAACTTAATTCTACCGTCCGTATCACGGAATTTAATGTTAGCACGACGAGCTTGGAAATCAATATAATTGCTACAAGAAGATATTTCTACATAGCGATTGTAAGAAGGCATCCAAACTTCAATGTCGTAAGTTTTGCAAGAACCAAAACCAACATCACCTGAGCATAGGCAAACGACCCTATAAGGCAATTTAAGTTCTTTCAAAATCTTTTCTGCGTCATTAGTTAGTTCTTCAAGTTGGTTAAAACTATCATCTGGGTGTGCGAATTTAACCAATTCTACTTTGTTAAATTGATGTTGTCTAATAAGTCCACGAGTATCCCTACCTGCACTACCGGCTTCGCCTCTAAAGCAAGCGGTATAAGCACAATACTTAATTGGTAAGTCACTAGCATTAAGTATATCATCACGGTGTAAATTTGTAACCGGTACTTCTGCTGTAGGAACAAGATAAAAATCACTATCTTTGATAGCATACATATCTTCTTCAAATTTTGGTAATTGTCCAGTGCCTATCATACTGTCACGGTTTACCATAAAAGGTGGTAAAATTTCTTCATAGCCACTTTTATAGTGAGTATCTAGCATAAAATTAACTATTGCTCTTTCCAATCTTGCACCAAAACCGTGATAAACAGTAAATCTAGCTCCAGTAATTTTGCTTGCTTGAGCAGTATTTAAAATTTTCAAATTATCACCGATGTCCCAATGTGGAATAGGTTCAAAATCGAATTTTGTTGGTGTACCGAATTTTCTTACTTCGACATTGTCACTGTCATCAGCACCAATAGGTACACTATCATCTATGATATTAGGGATAGTAAGCATAATTTCTTGTAATTCTGTTTCTATTGCATTAAGCTCAGTATCTAAAACTTTAATTTCATCCCCTTTGGATTTCATAGATAAAATAAGATCTTCACAATCTTCTTTGTTGCGTTTTTTAACTGCAATTAAAGAACTAGCTTTGTTTCTTTCAGATTTAAGTGTTTCTACTTTAGTTATAGCATCACGACGCTTGTTTGAAAGCTCAACAACTATAGAAAGATCCAAATTACTATGTCTTTGTTTTAATTTGGTAGCAACCAAATCAATGTTTGCACATACGAATTTTAAGTCTAACATATTAATACCCTCTTTAATTATTATTTAATAATATAATGATACTATATTTATTACCAAAATGCAATGTAAACATAAATTTTTTTGAAATTTTATTAAATAAATACTTAATAAAAAGGGGTTATGGATTATTTATTTTTGTCATAATTTTCCAAGAAAGAAAATGAGGATTTATCTTTTTTCCAGCCTATTAAGGTGTCCAAATTAACATTATGAATACTATTAAAAATATTATAATCAGCCTGATTATTTAGCGTCAACAAATATTCTACAAGTTTTTTCATCTCCTGTCTTTTACCATCAAAAGTTCCATCACCTGTTAGGGACATACTTGCAGTGAATTTGCAAGCACATTTTATAAAGTTAAGTTTGTTATAATTTGACCAATTAATAATTGATTTTTCTCTAACTTTATATAGGGGGCGGATAAGTTCCATATTCTCAAAATTGTCGCTGTGAAGTTTTGGCATCATACTCTGAACACGACCGTTATACATAATTCCAAGAAGTACAGTTTCCACAACATCGTTAAAATGGTGCCCAAGTGCTATCTTATTGCACCCCAAACTCTGTGCTTTGGAATAAAGGCAACCTCTACGCATTCTTGCACAAAGATAGCAAGGATTGTCTTTTATATCAGCAACAACATCAAAAATGTTGCTATCAAAAATTTCAATAGGTATGTCAAGTAGCTCTGCATTATTTACAATTTGGTCATAATTAATTTGGTTATAACCGGGGTTCATACAAATAAATTTTAGCTCAAAATTACGCTTGCCATATTTGTAAAGCTCTTGCATACATTTAGCAAGTATCATACTATCTTTGCCACCAGAAACGCATACAGCAATTTTATCCCCGTCGTTTATTAATTCATATTCCTTAACGGCTTGAACAAACGGACGCCAAATTTCTTTGCGGTAGGTGGTTATAATACTTCGTTCATATTTATTAAAATTTTCCATAGACTCATTATACATAAAATGAATATATATGTCCAACAATTGTCAAATATATAAATTTATGATAGTATATTTATATGTAAAAGTAAGGGGGCTATAATGAATATAAAGAAATTTACAAGAAAATTATTGATTTTTAGCATTGTGGCAATTTTATTGTTTTCAAGTTTTATAATTTTAACTAAAAATAATAGTTCAGCTTTTGCAAATAGTGCATTGCTATATCTTCCTGCAAATCAAGAATCAAGTGAAATGATACCACTTTCAGATGAAGATATAACAGTAGCGAGTGAAGTTCTTAACTTTGATTTTTCAATTTATAATGAAAGTAATTATAACAAAGGTAAAGTGTCAGCAATTTACGATTTTAGAAATAGTGGTGATGATAAAACTGTAAATATGGGTTTTCCTATGGTTACTAATTTGGATTCATATAAAGAAAATAGACCCACAATCAAAAGTAACGATATAAATTTAGATTATCAAACATTTGTAGAGGATTTTGATTTATCTGGGATTAACGGTATAACTTTTGAAGTATTACTAGATGGCTTAAATCAAATGCAAAGAGAAAATACTTTAGATGAAATGGCAGGCGAAATTTGTAGCTTAAATAGAGATATAAATGAAAATTTCAAAATTGAGTTTGATATAGATTTCCGAAAAACGGTGCTTTATTATGAAAATTGTTATCATTATTCCTATAAGGATACAAGTCAAAAAGAATCCGAAGAAAAAGGGCATATCATTTTGAGTGCAACTGATGATTTTATGATGTTTGTAGTAGGTGAAAGTATAAAAAATGTTAATATATATGATTTGGATGATAATAAAATAGATAATGTTTGGTTAACTGAAGAAGATGCAACTTTGCAAGATATAATGAATCTTGATTTTGACTTTGAAGAAAATATCAATAATTTTATTGCAGAGGAATACAGAAATGTTTATTTAGACCATAGAGAAGTGCAAGAAGTAGGCTGTATAGATTTAAGTGAATTAGTCCTCACTATAAATAATAAAAATTACATATTTGTGATGGTCTATGAAGTAAATTTATTAAATGAAGGCAGCAATATGCTAAGTGTTAGTTATGATTATGAAGGTGGATATGATGCACATTATATACCTACCGTATATCAATATAAATATATATCATCACCAGCAAAAAATTGGGCAGAATTTGGCACAATGACAATAAACATAATAACAAATGAGAACAATCCTTATGTAATTAATTCTAGTCTAGAATTCAAAAATAACGGGGATAATACTTTTACTAGCGTAGTAGATGGCGTGCCAGAAAACAATATATCTTTCGAACTTTGTGAAAGTGAAAATCCTATATATAACGAAAATATTAATAATAAATTTAACACAAATTTATTTATTTTCATTGTAGCAATTGTGATTGGTAGTATAATAGTAATAGGAATTATAGTTTGCATAATAATAATTGCGACAAGAAAGAAAAAAATAAAAAGGGATAATAGTGATAATGGAAACAGTGATAATACCAAAAGGGATTAAGATAGGTCATTTTCAAGATGAATACACGGGAATAAGTGTAATTATTAGTGAAGAAGGCTGTATAGGCGGTGTCGATGTCCGTGGTGGCGGACCAGGCACTCACGAGACTGACCTTTTGCACAATGAAAAAGCTATGCAAAAAATAAATGCAATTGCTCTTTGCGGAGGAAGTGCATATGGTTTAGGTGCTATAGCGGGAGTAATGGAATATCTTAAAGAAAACGGAATAGGGTTCAAAATCCAAAATAAAATTGTTCCTATTGTTTCGGGTGCTGTAATTTATGATTTGAACGATACTAACTATCATTACCCAGACAAACAAATGGGAATGGAAGCGTGCAAAAACGCAAATAATGAAAATACAGTGTCAGGAAATATAGGTGCGGGTACTGGTGCAACTTGTGGAAAGGTTCGGGGCATTAAAAATTCTAGTAAATCAGGTTTGGGTATAGCAACAATTAAAGTTCAGGGTATTACCCTAACTGCTGTTATGGTAGTAAATGCTTTAGGCGATATTATAGACCCCGATACAAATAAAATAATTGCGGGAGCAAAAGACAATAAAGGTAATTGGTTAAATACAAAAAAATGTATTTTAGATGGAGAATATTTAAGGTTAGTTATGGGCACAAATACGACTATAGGTTGTTTAATTACCGATGCTAAGCTAACAAAAGTAGAGGCAAATAAATTAGCAAGTATAGCGCATAATGGACTTGCAAGGACTATTAGCCCAGTCCATACTGATTATGACGGTGATACAATGTTCGTAATGGCGACAGGAAAAAAGAAAGTTTTAAATTTTATGTTGCTTGAAGTTGGGGCAAGCGAAGTGGTTGCAAATGCAATAATAAATTCTGTAAAAAACAAAGTTTAGAAAAATGCCAAAATATAGTTGACAAATTACTTTTTATGTATTATCCTAAACTAGCATTAAAAATTGACGCGGGGTGGAGCAGTCTGGTAGCTCGTCGGGCTCATAACCCGAAGGTCGTATGGTTCAAATCCTGCCCCCGCTACCACTTTTTTTAAGCTGTGTGACTATTATACAATGTGGCGGCGTGGCTTAGTTGGTTAGAGCGGCCGGTTCATACCCGGCAGGTCGTTAGTTCGAATCTAACCGCCGCTACCAAGTAAAAATACAAGGCCCCATGGTCAAGCGGTTAAGACATCGCCCTTTCACGGCGGTAACCCGAGTTCGAACCTCGGTGGGGTCACCAAAAAAGTTCGGGAGCATAGCTCAGTTGGGAGAGCGCTTGCCTTACAAGCAAGATGTCATAGGTTCGAGCCCTATTGTTCCCACCAAAAAAAAGCAAAGAATAATTTCTTTGCTTTTTTGTTTTATAATGTTATATTTTATTTATATAATTATTGTAATTTTCTTAAATTTTTGGATAATTCCGTACCTGCTTTTGCGCCTTCCCAAACAGCTTTTGAAACTTGTAAAAGTCCACCAGTACAATCGCCTACTGCATAAATATTAGGAATATTAGTAGCAAAATTTTCATCAATAACAATTTTATTATTTTCAGTAAGAATACCTAATTTTCTTGCTAAGGCTGTGCTATCTGCTGTACCGAGAGCAATAAATAAACCATCAATGTAAAGTTTTGTGTCATTAACAAACTCTACACCGCTTATTCTATCCGTTCCTAGCAATGATTTTATTTTTTCGGTGTTTAGTTTTATTTTTTCAGGTAATTCAAGGCTAAAATCATTACCATCTGTTAGTAAAGTTAGGGAATTTACCAAGGGAAGCAAAACATTAGCTTCGTGCAAGGCATATTCGCTATTGCCTAAGACAGCTACATTTTTATTGCGGTAAAAGAAAGCATCACAAATTGCACAATAACTTACGCCATTACCGTCTAATTCTTTTATATTTTTAATTTTTGGAGTATTTCTTGCACTACCAGTAGCAATTATTATTCCTTTAGCGGACAAAGTCGATTTATTGGTAATAACCTTAAATTCTTCGCCATATTCTATATTAAAAACTTCTTCATCAACAAATTTTACACCAAGTCTTTTTGCTTGATTTATGCCATTTTCGTGAAGTTGTTTGCCTGAAATAGGTTCGGTAAAGCCATAATAGTTTTCTATTTTTTCTGCTTTTTTAAGAGCGCCTATATCTTTTGCGATAACAATTGTGTCTATTCCTGCTCTTGCAAGATATAAAGAGGCAGAAATTCCAGCAGGGCCTGACCCTATGATAATTGCATTATTCATAAAAACTAACTCCTTTGTTTATTATTTTGGTAATAATTGTTTATTTGATATATTCTTCGTATATTTGGTTTGCTAATTCCATATTTTCATCTGTTGTAAGTTGCGAACTAATCAATAAAAGCATTACATCAACAAAAGATATGCCTTTAATTTTTAATGTCATCTCTATATCATCTTTACTTACAAAAGAATCTTTAGTGCAGTAAGTATATTGATATATTATATCAAGTATGACATCATAGCTAAGTTCTAAATTTATAGCCAATTTTAATAATCTATAAGCATACATATTATACTTAATAGTAATTAAATTAATAAATTTATTCATAAAATTTGCAAATATCCCCCTATTAATACCTATTATTAAAAGGATAAGCCCAAAACAAGTACAAGTCAATAAATTTATATAGATTATGAATAAAAAACACAAATTTGATTAAAACTATAATTATTAAGTTAAGGAGGAAATTAACTATGAATAATGTTGTGAAAACAGGAGAAAAACCAGGACAAGGCACTTATAGCTGTACTAATTGTAATCAAAAAGTAGAATTAAACGGTGATGACAAGATGCCTCCATGCCCAAATTGCCATAATAATGGATTTACACGTCAGTAGAAGAAAGAAACCTTAATTGGTGACAATGCTAATACAAAAGTTTAGCAATAATGTTAATATAATAATTTAGCAATAAAGCTAACTATAATTAGCAAAGATAAGGGGCAATATAATTGCCCCTTATTGTCACCTTTTTAGCTTAATAGTTACATAAATATAATTTAAATTTTTATAAACAAATTTTTCCAAATGAAAACAGCGTATTACAAAAATTAGTTTTAATTATATACAAAATGCTTATTTTGAACGCAATTATGTATAACTTATTACAACCTTGTATTTACTTTACAAGGTGCCTTATTATAGTGTATAATGCTATTTATATATATATTATTATATAACATAATAATATTATGTTTTTAATGAACTAAACAACAAAATTATTAGATACACAAAGGAGAGTAATTATTTTGGAGTGGTTAAATTATGTAATTTTAGGGTTATATTTAGCAATGATGATAGGTGTTGCGGTATTTACTAGAAATAAAGCTAAGTCTGTAAAAGATTTTTTATTTGCAGGAAAAAAAGGTATAAATGGTTGGATGAGTGCATTTTCTTATGGAACTGCTTATTTTTCAGCAGTAATATTTATAGGATATGCAGGTAAATTTGGTTGGGCTTTTGGCTTAGGCGGAATTTGGATAGGAATAGGTAATGCCCTTATTGGTGCATATCTTGCCTGGGGAATTCTTGCTAAACGCACAAGGAACATTACGCAGAGATTAGATGCCAAAACTATGCCAGATTTTTTTGGCAAAAGGTACGAAAGTAAAAAACTAAAAATAACAAGTGCAATAATAATATTTATTTTTTTAATACCTTATTCGGCTTCTGTTTATAACGGATTAGGCAATTTATTTGGAATTGTTTTTGGGATAGAAGGTTGGGTTATTATGCTAGTTTTGGCTGGTGTAACCGCTTTATATATATTCTTCGGTGGATACATAGCAACATCACTTACTGATTTTATTCAAGGTATAATTATGTTAATCGGTGTTGTATTGATGGTTCTATTCTTTTGCAAATCCCCACAAGTCAGTTGGGGAGAGGGCGTAAGAACGCTAATCAATAATGATTTAGGTTTCTTTAATTCGCCCAATGAAAATACATATTGGCTATTTGATAGACCAATGACAATAATATCACTTGTCTTACTTACATCTTTTGCGGTTTGGGCTTTGCCACAAACTATTCACAAATATTATGCAATTAGAGATAAGAAGGCAATCAAGCAAGGACAAATAGTAAGTACTGTTTTTGCATTAATTATTGGTGTAGGTGCTTATCTTGTAGGTGCTTTTGCAACATTATTTTATAGTAATTTAAGTGCAGTTGGCGGAACTACAGACAATTTAATACCGTATATGCTGAATGCAGTAATTCCAAACGGACTTATAGGTCTTATTGCGGTATTAGTACTAGCAGCGAGTATGAGTACGCTTGCATCGGTTTCACTATCTAGTGCATCGGTAGTAGCTATAGATATTTATCAAGGTTGTTCTAAAAAGAAAGCGGAAGATAAAAAAATAACATTACTACTAAGAATATTAAGTATGGCTTTTGTTTTGTTCTCAACCGTTATTGCATTTATAAATGCAAAATTCCATCTTACAGCAATAGCTTATCTAATGAGTTTAAGCTGGGGCGTACTTGCAGGTTGCTTTATTGGACCGTTTGTATTGGGCGTTAGTTGGAAAAAGACTACAAATAAAGGCGTTTGGGCAAGTATAATAGGAAGTTTAGTAATAACAGCAATATTAATAGTTGTGTTAGGTTATGGCAAGTGTGGCTGGCAAGGCGGATTTGGTAAAGCATTACAAGCAGGAATGACTTGTTCTCCATTTATTGGAGTTGTTTGTATGATTTATTCAATGATATCTACCTTTGTAGTTAGTTTATTCACAAAGCCATCTTGCAAAGAAACAATATATGAGGCTTTCGAAAAGCCACTAGAAAATGAAATAAAATAATAATAAAATATTATATAAAAGGAGGAGTGCTTTTATAAAAGAAAGCACTAAACAACAAAAATGATTTGGTCAAAGGAAGAAACATTATCTAGAAAAGAAATTGAAGAAATTCAGCTAAAAAGATTGCAAAAAACTGTTGCACTTGTCTATGATAAAGTACCAGCTTACAAAAAGAAATTTGATGAAGCAGGAATCAAACCTTCTGATATTAAATGTTTGGCAGATTTATCAAAATTGCCACTAACTACTAAAGAAGATTTGCGTGATAATTATCCATTCGGATTATTTGCTGTAGATAAAGATGATTTAGTTAGGATACACGCAAGTAGTGGAACTACGGGCAAACCTACAGTAGTAGGTTATACCAAAAATGACCTAGATATGTGGACGGAATGCGTTGCAAGAATTGCCACAATGGGCGGAGCTACAAAAAAAGATGTAGCACAAATATGTTTTGGTTACGGAATGTTTACCGGTGCTTTAGGTTTACATTATGGACTTGAAAAAATAGGAGCTACTATTGTTCCATCAAGTACGGGTAATTCGGAAAAACAAATTATGTATATGCGTGACTTTGGCACAACATTATTAGTAGCAACACCTTCTTATGCTTTAAGGCTTGCTGAAGTTGCTAAAAGTATGGGAATAGATGTAAAAACCGACCTAAATGTAAAAATAGGTTTAGTAGGTAGCGAATTGCTTACCGATGCAATGCGTGAGGAAATGCACAAAATGTGGGGTAAAGATATTTTAGTTACTAGTAATTATGGAATGAGCGAACTTATTGGACCAGGAGTATCTGGAGAATGTGAGTATTTAGACGGTATGCACATTAATGAAGATTATTTTATACCAGAAATTATTGACCCAATAACGCAAGAGGTTTTGCCAATTGGACAAAAGGGTGAGTTAGTAGTTACTTGTATAAGCAAAGAGGCATTACCACTTATTCGTTATCGCACTAAAGATATTACAAGACTTAATTATGATATATGTAAATGCGGTCGTACTTTTTGTAGAATGGATAATTTGATGGGAAGAACCGACGATATGTTAAAAATCAGAGGCGTAAATGTATTCCCAAGCCAAATAGAAGAAGTAATTTTGTCAGTAGATGAAATTGGACCTCATTATGAAATAATAGTAAGTAGAGATAATCATTGTGACAAATTAGAAATTAAGGTAGAGCTTACTAAGCCTACTGATACATTTAAGGAGTTGCAAGCAATCGAAAAAAATATAAAATCGAAATTGCGTGTAGTATTAGGACTTGATGCCATAATAAAACTTGAATCACCAAATACATTAAAAAGATTTGAGGGAAAGGCAAAGAGAGTTACGGACTTACGAACAAATAAAAATAATTAATTAAAACGGAGGATGCTATGGCCAAGAAATTAATGTTAGGCAACGAAGCTATCGCTAGAGGTGCTTACGAAGCAGGAGTAAAATTATCTTCAGCTTATCCGGGTACACCTAGTACTGAAATAAGTGAAAATATTGTAAAATATAAAGAAATCTATTCAGAATGGGCACCAAATGAAAAAGTAGCTATGGAAGTAGCTCTTGGAGCATCGATTAGTGGCGTTAGAGCAATGGCTTCAATGAAGCACGTAGGTGTAAATGTAGCAGCTGACCCACTATTTACGGCATCATATACGGGTGTTAACGGTGGACTTGTATTGGTGGCGGCTGATGACCCAGGTTTGTATAGTTCACAAAATGAACAAGATACAAGAATGGTTGGTAGAAGTGCTTTAGTACCAGTTATAGAACCAGCAGATAGTGCAGAGGCTAAAGAATTTGTTAAAATTGCTTATAAAATAAGTGAAGAATATGACACACCGGTTATTTTAAGGACAACAACAAGACTTAGCCATTCTCAATGTATGGTTGAGCTTATTGATAGAGAAGAAAGAGAAGACATACCTTATGTAAAAAATACCGAAAAATATGTTATGATGCCAGCAAAAGCTAAAAAGCGTCATCCAATAGTAGAAGCAAGAATGGACAAATTAGCTATTGATAGCTGTAATATGCCTGTACTTAATAGAGCCGAATATAATGACACGAAGATAGGGTTTATAACCGACGGTATTGCTTATCAATACATTAAAGAAGTATTACCTAATGCGTCTGTATTAAAAATAGGTATGGTTAATCCACTTCCTAAAAATCTTATAATGGAATTTGCTAGTAAAGTAGATAAATTATACATTTTTGAAGAATTAGAACCAGTTATTGAAGAACAAGTTAAGTCTTGGGGAATAAAAGCAATTGGTAAAGAAATATTTACCAAACAAGGCGAATATTCAGCTAATATGCTAAGAAAAGAATTTTTAGGACAAGAAATAATAAGAGAAGATTTAGGAAACATTCCTGGAAGACCTCCTGTTCTTTGTCCGGGTTGCCCTCATAGAAGCGTATACACTGCCCTAAAGCAACTAAAAATGCACGCTTGTGGCGATATCGGTTGTTACACACTTGGTGCTTTAGAACCGCTAGCAACACTTGATACCACTATTTGTATGGGTGCAAGTATATCTACATTACACGGTATGCAAAAGGCAAAAGGCACTGAATTTATTAGAGATTGGGTAGCCGTAATTGGCGATTCTACTTTCTTACATACTGGAGTTAATTCTCTAATTGGTATGGTTTATAATAAGGGTGTAGGAATTGTAATGATATTGGATAATTCAACTACGGGAATGACGGGACATCAAGACCACGCAGCTACCGGAAAAACACTTAATGGAGAAGTAACAAATGCAATTAATTTGCAAACTTTATGTCGTGCAATTGGTGTAAAATATGTTGAAGAGATAAATGCTTTTGATATTCCAGCATTAAAAACAGCTATAAAAGAAGCACAAAAGAGAGATACTATTACAGTAATTATCACAAAATCACCTTGCGTATTGTTGAAATCCAATCATTTTACAACAAAATGTATAGTTGACACAACTAAATGTGTTAAATGTGGTGCTTGCTTAAAACCAGGTTGTCCTGCACTAAGCAAAAATGATGATGGTACTATAAAAATAGACCCGAATATGTGTAATGGATGCGGATTATGTATGAGTTTATGTAAATTTGGAGCAATCACGGAGGTTAAAGCCTAATGGAAAAAAACATTATGATAGTAGGAGTTGGCGGACAAGGAACATTGCTAACTAGTAGGATACTAGGCGGAATTGGTGACAATGATGTAAAACTATCCGAAGTACACGGTATGGCACAAAGAGGCGGTAGCGTAGTAACTTTTGTAAGATATGGCGAAAATGTAAGAGAACCTATTGTGGAAGAAGGACAAGCGGATGTACTAATTGCTTTTGAGAGATTAGAAGCTATGAGATACATAAACTTTCTAAAAGCAGATGGAGTGCTTATACTTAATGATATTAGGATTGACCCAATTACTGTTCTTACAGGTGTGGACAAATATCCTGAAAATATAGTTGAGAAATTAAAGAAAAATCATAAAGTAGTGGCATTTGATGCTATGAAAATTGCTAATGATTTGGGTAATGCGAGAGTATTTAACCTAATAGTACTTGGAGTATGTGCACAATTTATGGAATGTAGTAAAGAAAAATGGCTAGAAGTTATTGAAAAAACCGTTCCAGCAAAAACTATAGAAATAAATAAAAAAGCATTTCTTACGGGACTAAACCTAAAATAATAACTAAATTAAATTGTGGCGGAGGTAAACAAGGAATATGTGGAATGAATTAGTAGAATGTATGTCAAGAGAAGACTTAAAAAAATTGCAAAGTGAAAGACTAATAGCGACCGTAGAACGAGTTTATAATAATGTAGAACATTATCGTAAAAAAATGGACGCAATTGGACTAAAACCAAGTGATATAAAAAGCGTAGATGACTTAGTAAAATTACCTTATACAACTAAGGCAGATTTAAGAGAAACTTATCCATTCGGTTTGTTTGCTGTGCCTCAAAAAAAAATTGTTAGAATACACGCTAGTAGCGGTACTACAGGAAAAGCTACAGTAGTAGGATATACGAAAAAAGATATAGATACCTGGAGCGAATGTGTAGCAAGATGTTTTGCTATGGCAGGAGTGACTGATGAGGATATTATTCAAATAGCCTATGGTTATGGATTGTTTACAGGCGGACTTGGTGCGCATAACGGTGCTGAAAAATTGGGAGCAACTGTTGTCCCTATGAGCACAGGAAATACTACTAAGCTAATAAATATGATGAAGGATTTTAACGCTACAGCATTGGCTTGTACACCTAGTTATTTGTTACACATAGCAGAAATTTTGGAAGGCAATGGCGATTTAGATAAAATTAAATTAAAAATAGCAATTTGCGGTGCAGAACCTTGGACAGAACAAATGCGAATGAAAATGGAAAAAACTCTAAATATAAAGGCTTATGATATATACGGTCTATCAGAAATAATGGGACCGGGGGTTGCTTGTGATTGCGAATACCATTTAGGTTTGCACGTAAATGAAGACCACTTCATACCGGAAATAATCGACCCAAAAACATTAAAACCGGCAAAAGAAGGCGAAATCGGCGAATTAGTGTTTACTACAATTACTAAAGAGGGCTTGCCACTTATTAGATATCGTACTAGAGACCTAACCAGTATTTGTTATGACAAATGCAAATGTGGAAGAACTCAAGCTAGATTAAGTAAGTTTGTAGGGCGTAGTGATGATATGCTTATTATTAGAGGCGTAAATGTATTCCCAGGACAAGTGGAAGATGCTTTAGCTAAATTGGAAGAAGTTAGTATGCATTATATGATGATAGTAGATAGAGTAGGAACTTTGGATACTTTAGAAATTCAAGTAGAAGTTGATGAAAGATTTTTCTCAGATGAAATAAAAAGTCTTGAGGCACTAACTAAAAAAATAGGACATACTATCCAACAAGCATTGGGACTATCCGCTAAAATAAAATTGGTAGAACCAAAAACTTTAGAAAGAAGTATGGGTAAAGCGGTACACGTTATTGATAAAAGAAAGTTATAATATATAAAAAATAAAATTGATGGAGGAGCAACTATTATGGAAGCAAAACAGTTATCAGTATTTATTGAAAATCGTGAAGGGCGTCTAGAAGATGTTTTGAAAGTATTAAAAGATAATAACATTAATATTTTGTCATTAAGTTTAGCAGATACAAGCGAATATGGACTTTTGCGTTTGATTGTTAATAATCCTGAAGTGGGCAAAAATGCTTTACAAGAAAAAGGGTTTTCTACAATGCTAACTGATGTGCTAGTTATTAGAATTGACCACAAAGTAGGTCAATTGCACGAATTGGTATACAAACTTAGCAAAAACAATATTAACTTAGAATATATGTACGGGCTAAATGTAGAGAATAAAGATGCGTCATTAGTATTAAAAACTTCAGATATAAACAAAGCAAGAGAAATATTAATAAAAAATGGAGTACAAATAGTAACCGCTAGTGACATAGAAAAAATGTAAATAATGTGTATCTAAATTAGGAAAAATAGAAATAATAAACATATGATAATAGATTTTCACACGCATATTTTTCCAGAAAAAATAGCGACAACAACAATAGTAAAATTAGAAAAAATGGGCGGTATTCCTAGCTTTACTGATGGTACGCAAAATTGCTTGCGTGCTTCAATGAAAAAAGCAGGGATATCAATGTCTATAAATTTGCCAGTTCAAACAAGTGTAAAACAGTTTGAGGGCATAAATAATTTTGCACAGAATCTAAATGAAATAGCTAATAATTTTGAGCAAAAAATAATTAGCTTTGGCGCAATTCACCCAGACACCCCTAATCCAAAAGCTCATCTTACTGAACTTAAAAACCGAGGTTTTTTAGGAATAAAAATACACCCGGATTATCAACAAACCTTTATTGATGATGAAAGATATTACAAAATATTATCAGCGTGTAAAGATTTGGATATGATAGCAGTAGTTCACGCAGGACTCGATGTCGGGTTCCCTGATATGGTACATTGCACACCCAAACGGGCTAAAGCGGTAATTGAAAGAGTCGGTGGTGGCAAGATAGTTTTGGCACATTTAGGCGGACTTTCACTATGGGAAGATGTAGAAAAATATCTTATAGATGCCGATTGTTATTTTGATATGGGAGTTATTTTTGGAATAATAAAAAAAGATATGGCAAGGGAAATTATTTATAATCACGGAAGCGATAAAATTTTATTTGGCACAGATAGTCCTTGGTGCGGACAGTCAAAAGCTTTAGAAATATTTGACACTTACGATTTTAGCAAAGATGATAAAGAAAAAATCCTTTATAAAAATGCTAAAGAGTTATTGCAAATTTAATAGTTTATAATAAAAATAGATTAAAAAATAAAGTTATGTTCTAAAAATGGGACATAACTTTTTTTGTACAAAGAAAAATTACTATTTATATTGTAAAATCTTGTTTGTTAGTGTATAATCATTGTTAATATAATAAATAATTAAAATCGGGTTATTGTTCATAAAATATGAGCAAAATATATAGTAATTACCCAAAGAATTCAAATTAAAGAGATAGGAGTATTAATGGAGAAAATTATAGTTTTTAAAAATGGTTTGCGTTTGGTATGGCAAAAGATGAGAAGCACAAAAGCGCTTTCTATAGGTATATATGTCGGAGTGGGCAGTATGTATGAAGATAAATCAAATAATGGTATTTCACATTTTATCGAACATATGACATTCAAGGGCACACCTACCCGTTCTGCTTATGATATAGCTAACGAATTAGAAAGTATTGGTGTAAATGTAAATGCATATACCTCAAAAAATCTTACCGCTTTTTACACAACAGGTTTGGGTGAATATGGCGATAAGTGTATGGAAATCTTAGCGGATATATACTACAACTCGACTTACACACAAGAAAATTTGGATAAAGAAAGAGAAGTAGTTTTAGAAGAAATAAAAATGAGTACTGATGATTACGAAGACCTATGTTTGGAAAATTTATGCAAGGTTCTTTTTGGAGAAAAAAAGTCGGTGGCTTACCCAATTTTAGGAAGCAAAGAGAATGTGGCTAAATTTAATAAAGACGATATAGTAAAGTTTATGTCCAAACATTATGTGCCACAAAACACAGTAATTAGCATTACAGGCAATATAAGTGAAGAAGAAGCAACAGCTTTAGTAGATAAATACTTTGACACAACGACTATAAAAAGTGATTATGTAAAACCTAAATTTGTAAAAGAAAAATATTTATCAAAATTGATTATCGAAACAAAGAATGAAAATGCACAAGCACATATTACGATTGGCTTTCCTGCAATTGGTTTAGCTAAATCCGATAATGTCGTTAATTCAGTTGTTAGCAATATAATAGGCGGAAGTATGAGTAGTCGTTTATTTCAAGCGATAAGAGAAGAAATGGGACTTGTATATACTATATATGCATCTACTATTTCTTACGAAAAATCGGGATATATGTTTATTTATTTAGCAACAGACCCAACTAAGGTTACACAAGCTATTACCGCAGTACGCAAGGTGTTAGATAATATATTAGTTAGCGGAGTAGAGGAAAGTGAATTAAATAAAACAATTATACAAATAAAAACAGCAATGACATTGGGCACGGAAGTATCTATGTCGGTTATGCGTGCTAATGCAAAAAGTGCAATTTTACTTGACAAAAAGTTTAATTTAAACAGCATTATAGCGAAATTGGATAAATTAGACAAACCTACAGTTGACAAATATTTGAAATTCTATTTTGACTATGATAATGCAAGTATTAGCTATGTAGGCAAAAAACAAGAAGAAAACATCTATAATTTATTTATGGGAGAAAAATAAAATGGCAAATGGTGGCAATAGAATCAAATTAGATAGAAAAAAAATTCTTTTAATAAAAGCTATTGTTTTGGTGGCACTAATAATTGTGTCGGTTATTACACCGACCAGAAATGCACTTATTGGTGTTTTTGGTTATTTGTTTTACGCATATTTTGGAATTTTAGTCGTTTTCTTTATAGCCGATTTGATTGTTAAAGGCAAATGGAAAAAAATAGAAACAAAAAGAATAGTTATTTTTTGGGTTTGGGCGTTATTCTCAATGATAACTATACATATTACAGTGTTAGGAAAGGAAATTGTAAATAGCGGATTTGCTACATACATAGCCGATGTTTACTACAAAACAAGTGTTGGCGGAGTGATTTTGTCATTAATAAGTGCACCGATAGTTTTGCCTTGCAAATATTTAGTAAGTTCGTTGATTTTCTTTTTTGGCGCTATGATAACGGGTTTTTTATGTATTTATCCATATATTTTTGTTAGTAAAAAATCAAAAAATGCTAAATTAATCAAAAAAGAAAATAATTCAAAAGATATTGATTTAGAAAAACTTCAAAGTTTGCCAAAAGTTATTCCAAGTAAAAATGATAAGTTAGCTAATGATATAGAATTGGAAAAACAAAAAAGCTTAGAAAGAGAAAAAGAAAATAATAAAGTGGTTGAAGAAATTGACCGCAAAAAAGAAGCACTAAAGAAACTATATGGGGATAACTATGTTTCTAAAAGCAGTAATTTGACGCAAAGAGACACAGTAATAGTCGATGATATGCCAAAAATCACGAAAGAAGATGATTATTCGTTAATTGGTGGATATCACGCATACAAAATCAAACCTGTTGATGATGTTTATAGTGATAATGCTCGTATTTATAATCAACAACAACGCAGAGAGGAAGCATCTAAGAAGTTAGGCTTGCACGATGTAGAATTGCAACAAAAAATAGCCAGAGAAGAAGCTTTTGGGAATAATGATGCATCTTTTACTAAAGAAGAAGCTATAAAACAAGACCTAAAAATCAATGATTATAAACCTACGCAAACCACTATTTATGATGATGAAACGGTGGTGGAAAAAGAGGAATATAAAAACAGTAATAAAGGGTTTTATGATATAGGCATAAATACAATAATTGAAGATGAAGAAAAAGAAGTTGAATATAAAAATGATACGGAAGATGTAGAAAAAAATTCAAATGATTTTTATGATATTGAAAAATTTGATGAAGATAAAATGTATGATGATACGAGTAGCAATAAGGTTATAAAAAAACCAAAACCAAAAAATATTAAGGAAATATTGGAAGTAAAACAAAGTAAACCTTATGTTTTCCCTAATAAAGATATGTTAAAAGACCATTCAAACCCTAATTTTGTGCCTTATGTGGATAATGTAGAAGAATTAAGAGAATTAATAGAAGTAAAATTAAAAAATTATAATATTGATGCTAAATATATTGATGCAATTAAAGGGCCGACAATTACTACTTGTTTAGCTAGTTTGAGTGATACTTGTAGTATTTCTAGAGTTATGAGTGCTAAGCAGGATATAAATAGATTATTACGGACAAATAAAGAAATTAATATTTTACCCCAAATAGAAGGCAGTCCTTATTTTGCCATTGAAATTCCTAACAAAATAAGAGGTATGATAAGTTTTAAGGAAATAATTTGTAGCAAAGAATATATGAATTACAAAGGCGATTTAGTAATTGCTATGGGAAAAACTACAGATGGTAAAAATTTGATAGATGACTTAGCCGAAATGCCCCACGCATTAGTTGCGGGCAGTACAGGTAGTGGTAAATCGGTTTGTCTAAATTGTATTTTAGCAAGTTTACTTTTCCGTTATTCTCCTGATGAATTAAAATTAGTACTTGTGGACCTTAAAAAAGTAGAAATGGCGCTTTTTAGTGGTTTGCCACATATGCTTGTGGAAAAACCTCTATATGAAATTGATGAAATAATTAATACATTAAAATGGTTAGAAAAAGAAAGTGACAGAAGATACACAGCTTTTGAAAGTTTACACGTAAAAAAATTGTCTGAATATAACAGCAAAGTAGAGCCTAATAACAAATTACCAAGAATAGTGGTAATAATTGATGAGGCAAGTGAACTTATTACTAATCCTATAGCTAGAAAACCGGTTGAGGCAAGTTTGAGCAGTTTGGCAAGAGTTGCTAGAGCGGCAGGAATACATCTTATTTTTGCAACACAAAATCCAGTAAAGGAAGTAATTACGAACGAAATTCAGAACAATCTTAATACAAAAATTGCTTTTGCGGTAGGCGATTATAACCATAGTATGGTAATTTTCAAAACGAAAGGTGCTGAAAAATTGCTCGGCAAAGGCGATATGTTTATAAGAAAAGGTGGAAAGTCTATGGTAAGGGCACAATGTGCTTATATCAGCGGTGAAGAAATAGATGCTTTAGTTGCAGAAATAAGAGAAAACAATGATGTTGATTTCGATTATGATGCTATTGAAAGAATTTTGCATGGGAGTAAGGAAGAAATTAAATCAAATACCTATAGTGATGGGAGCGTAAGTGGCATTAGTATAGATAAAAATGAAATAATTAATGACAAATGGGAAGATACATTAAAAGAGGCTTTGGCATTATGTTATAAACATAATAAAGCTAGCGGTTCTTTAGTGCAAAGAAAATTAAATAAAGGTAGCAATACTACCACCAATATAATGGAAACTCTAGAAAAAAGAGGTTGGGTAAGTGAAGTAAAGAATAACAAACGAACCTTTCTACGCACCGCTGAAGAATTTTATAAAGAGTACCCAGAATATGAAGAAGATAATTTAGGAGACGATAGAATATGAAAGTAGGTATGATATCACTAGGTTGTGATAAAAATCGTATTGATAGTGAAAATATGTTATTTACTTTGGCTAATGCAGGTTTTGAAATAGTACAAGATAAAAATGAAGCTGAAATAATTATTATAAATACTTGTGCTTTTATAGAATTGGCAAAAATAGAAACTATAGACACCATTTTTGAAATGGCAAAACTAAAAGAAAATAATTTAAAATATTTAGTGGTTACAGGCTGTTTTGCAAATAGATACGGGAGTAATATAGAATTGCCGGAAGTCGATTTGTGGATAAGTATTGATAATGAAAAAGATGTAGTCAAATTATTGCATAATCTTACGAATACCCAATATGAAAAGCAAGAAGAAAATGAATATGAATTTACTGGTAGGATACTTACTACGCCTAATCATTATGCGTACCTAAAAATATCCGACGGGTGTGATAAGCGTTGTTCTTATTGTGCAATTCCTAATATTAGAGGTAAATATATTTCAAGACCAATGGCGGTTATTATTGAAGAAGCAAAGTATTTGATAGGACAAGGCGTTAAAGAAATAATATTAGTTGCACAAGATACAAGTAGCTACGGCAAAGATTTATACGGTAAAAATAAACTAGTAGAATTACTAGAAGAATTAGTTCTACTTGATGTTTGGAAAATTAGATTATTATATGTGTATCCAGAAGAAATAAGTGATAGACTTATCGATTTTGTAGGAAAAGAAGAAAAAATGGCTAAATATTTTGATATGCCATTGCAACACATAAATGATAGTATACTTACCAAAATGAATAGGAAAAGTAGTAGAGAAAAAATAGAAAATATTATAAGTAAAATAAGGAACACTAATAGCGATATTGCAATTAGGAGTACTTTTATAGTAGGATTTCCTTATGAAACACATTTAGAACATACGCAATTAGTTGATTTTGTAACTGACAAATTAGACTATGCAGGATTTTTTGAATTTAGTAAAGAAGAAGGGACGCCTGCTTATAATTTTCCTGATGGAATAGATAAAAAAACTTGTGAATTATGGCGAATAGAATGCGAAGAAGCACAATGTAATTCTACAATAGAACACCATCAAAAATACATAAATAAGGTTGTGGAAGTTATTTACGAAGATATTGATTATGACAAACAAATGTTTGTAGGAAGAACCGAGCAAAATGCACCAGAAATAGATACAAATGTATTTTTTACTTCAGCATTTCCTTTGGAAATTGGGCAAATATACAAAGTACTTATTACAAAAACCGATTTTAATATGTATGGCAATACGGTTTTGTAGAAAAAACCAGGAGGACACAAAATTATGAAAGTTTTTCGATGTTTTGGCAATAAAGTAGAGATACTCGAACGCTTAAATGCGTACAAATATAAATTTGAGTTTGATTTGTATTCTTCTTGTTATGACAATTTAATTAAGGTTAGTAGCATAACTGATGATGAATTTGATGATTTAATAGAAGAAATTGATGATATTGTTTATAACGATGAAGATATTTCTTTAGAACAAACTTTTGTCAACTTTACTTTGGCAAACGATGTCAAATTTGCAATTGCTGAAAGCTGTACAGGTGGTATGATAGCTTCGGACTTAGTAGCTATTAGCGGAGTAAGTAAAGTATTCTATGAGGGAATTATTACCTATAGTAATGAAGCTAAGATAAAAAGATTAGGCGTGTCAGAATTTACTTTAGAAAGTTATGGTGCGGTATCCGAACAAACAGCTAAGGAAATGGCTTATGGCTTACTAGATAATGAAGTGGATATTGGTTTTGCAACTACAGGTATAGCGGGTCCTGATGGCGGTACAGAAGAAAAACCAGTTGGATTGGTATATATCGGAGTAGCTAGCAGCAGAAGTGAACCAATTGCTATAAAGTGTAATTTTGAAGGGACTAGACAACAAATTAGAAGAAGTGCAAAAAATGCAGCGATTTTTTATGCATTATGTTGCTTAAAAGAAAACTATTAAAATAATAAACGGTAAACAAAATAAAAAAAGGAGAAAAAAATGAAAATCGAAGATAAGAAGAAAGCATTAGATATAGCAATTGCTCAAATAGAAAAAGAATTTGGCAAAGGCTCTATTATGACACTAGAAGATGGTGCTAAAGTTGAAGTTGATATAATACCTACGGGTTGTCTAACAATAGATTTAGGGACTGGTATAGGCGGCGTTCCTAGAGGAAGAATTATTGAAATCTACGGACCTGAATCAAGTGGTAAAACTACCCTTGCTTTACATATGATAGCTGAAGCACAAAAGAAAGAAGGTATTGCCGCATTTATCGATGCAGAACACGCACTTGACCCTGTATATGCAGAGAATTTAGGTGTTGACTTAAAAACTTTATATATTGCACAACCTGATAATGGTGAACAAGCATTAAATATTACTGAAGAACTTGTAAAAAGTGGTAGTATAGATATTATTGTAATTGATAGTGTAGCCGCACTTACTCCAAAAGCAGAAATAGATGGAGAAATGGGTGATTCTCACGTTGGTTTGCAAGCAAGACTTATGAGTCAAGCATTAAGGAAATTGGCAGGAATTATTAAAAAAAGCAATACTTGTGTTGTATTTATAAACCAACTTCGAGAAAAAGTAGGTATAATGTTTGGAAGTCCTGAAGTAACAGCGGGAGGAAAAGCTCTAAAATTTTATGCAAGTATGCGTTTTGATGTAAGAAGAGGCGAAGCTATAAAAAATGGAACTGAAATAATAGGTAACAAAACTAGAGTAAAAATCGTAAAAAATAAACTTGCACCACCTTTCAAACTTTGTGAATTTGATATGATATATGGACAAGGTATATCTAAATATGGTTGTATATTAGATCTTGCTACGCAAAATGAAATAATACAGAAGACAGGAAGCTGGTTTAGTTATAACGGAGAGAGAATCGGACAAGGTAGAGATAAGGCAGTAGCATTCCTAAAAGATAATCAAGAAATAGCAGAAACAGTAGAAAAAATTGTGCGTGAAAAATTAGGGATTAAGTAAGATATTTAGAAAAGTAATAGCTTGCAAAAGTCTAAGAAATAAACAAAAAATAAATAAAGAAATAAGACATAATTATCTGAGTTCTTTATAAATAAAATGGAATTATTCCACAAATTAATAAATTTTACTACATAAATAGCCTTTTTAATTAAAATATTGCGTAATTTGATTGAAAACAAAAAACTTTAATTAAAACAAATTATTTTAAAAAAATGGAATTTTGTAGATAATATTATTATTGACTTTACTTATTAAAAATAGTATAATTAAAAAGCGATAGTTTTTGGGGCGAACGCAAAAATTATCCAAATGAAACTTAATAAATAAATATATATACAGGAGGTAAATATGTTAAGCAATCTTATGATGGCCTTATCGGCTGAAGCAGCGATTGCTTTAATAATTGTATTACCCATTGTCGCGTTGGTATTAGGTGCGATTATCGCACTATTAGTATATAGGAAGTCCGAACAAAAAAAGGTCGGGGAATCCAAAAACGAAGCAGCGAAGATATTGGAAGATGCAAGAATTGAAGCGAAATCTATGCGTAAAGAGGCAAAGATAGAGGCAAGAGAAGAACAACTAAGATTGCGTAATGAGTTTGAAAGAGAAATTAAACAAAGACGATTAGAAATTCAAAAACAAGAGTCAAGGCTTATTCAGAAAGAAGATTCAATTGATAAAAAAGATAGTATTATTGAAGACAAATTGGCATCAATTGAACAAACTAAATTGGCAATTACGGGCAAGCAAGAAGAATTAGATAAAATGGAGGCAGAACTCCTAACTCAAAATGAAAAAATGCTTTCCGAATTGGAAAAAGTGGCAAATCTAACTGTTGCTGAAGCAAAAGAACAATTGATAGTTCAAATTACTGATGATGCACAAAAAGATGCAGCAGTAATGGTAAAAGAAATTGAAGCAAGAGCAAAAGAAGATGCAGAAAAGCGTGCTAAGAATATAGTAGGATTAGCTATTCAAAGATGTGCAGTAGACCATGCTGCCGAAACTACAATTAGCGTCGTAGAAATACCAAGCGAAGAAATGAAAGGTCGTATAATTGGTAGAGTAGGACGTAACATTAAGGCATTGGAAAGTGTTACTGGTGTTGATATTATTATTGATGATACCCCAGATGTAGTTACACTAACAGGGTTTGACCCAGTTAGAAGAGAAATAGCAAAAATAACCTTACAAAAATTAATAAGCGATGGCAGAATTCATCCAGGTAGAATTGAAGAGGTTGCTGAAAGAGTTAAAAAAGACATCGGCATTCAAATGAAAGAAGCTGGAGAAGATGCAGTTTATGAAGCAGGTTTGTTTGGTATTCACCCAGAAATAGTTAAATTACTAGGACGTATGAAATATCGTACAAGTTATGGTCAAAATGTATTAAAACATAGCTTAGAAGTTTGCTATTTAGCAGGATTAATGGCACAAGAATTAGGTGCAAATGTAAAAGTTTGTAAGCGTGCCGGTTTATTACACGATTTGGGAAAAGCGGTAGACCATGAATATGAAGGTACTCACGTTCAAATAGGTGTAGATCTTGCAAAGAAGTATAATGAAAAAGAAGATGTAATCCATGCAATTGCAGCTCATCACGGTGATATAGAAGCAAAAACATTGGAAGCAATTATTGTACAGGCAGCTGACGCTATTAGCGGAGCTAGACCAGGTGCAAGAAGAGAATCAGTAGAGAATTATGTTAAACGTCTAGAGAATATAGAAAGTCTCGCAAACTCGTTCGCAGGAGTAGAACAATCGTATGCAATACAAGCAGGTAGAGAAATTAGAGTCATTGTAAAACCTGAACAAGTAGATGATGCGAAAACAGTATTTTTAGCAAAGGAAATAGCCAAAAAGCTAGAATCCGAACTCGAATATCCAGGACAAATTAAAGTCAATGTTATTAGAGAAACACGAAGTGTTGAATATGCTAAATAAGAAAAATTAAAAAATAAAATTAAGGATAACCTATTAAAGGTTGTCCTTTTTTTATGAAAAAAATATGGTTTGATATAGAATGTTTGACAATTTATAAATTAATCAATATAATAATTACATAAATACAATAAGGAAAATGCAATTTATGACAAATTTTGATATAGAATTAGTTGGCAAAGTAGGCTCTATGGCACTAGTCAACAAAGAACACGATGATTTAGATTACAATATAATTGCTAGAATTTCTAAGCAATTAGTTCCTGGTATGATTTGGATAACAAGTGGTGCAGCCGAAATTGGCAGACTTGATTATTTAAGCAGAAATGCCAAGGGTATTGAGGGCGATATACAAGAAATAAAGGCAGATTATGCAGCGCAGGGGCAATCCCTTCTAATGCAGAACTATCGCCAATTTATGGACTCTAAATACTCTCTAAGGCAATTACTAGTAGAACATTATCATTTTAATGATGAGGATAAAAAGAATCATTTGAAAAATATGCTTATTCGTTGTCCAAAACAAGGGGCAGTGCCTATTATTAATTACAATGACCCTGTAAGCGATGAAGAAATAAGAAAGATGGAAATCAAAGCACTTAGAGAAAAGAACAAAAAGGTTGTTGAGTGCGTGGATAATGATGAAATTGCCAGTCAGATATCTTGTTTGGTAAAACCTAAGTATTTGCTTATTATGACAAGTACAGATGGTATATATGAAGATAAAGACAAATCTAATACATTAATTAGAGAAATAAATGGTAAAGATATATACGAACTAATTGAAAATGTAGAACAAATACAAAATTATTGCAATGGAGCTTCAAGGAAGGGTGCTAATGGGGCAAAGGCAAAATTGGAATATATAAAAGAACCGTTAAAAAATGGTACTATAGTATTTATTGCAAACAGCAAATATTATATGAAAGATATAATAGAGGGTAAAGCGCCAAGTACAAAAATATTTACAAAATAAATTAAGATATAGTTTTAAGTCAAAACGATATTAAAATAATATAAAAGAAGCGGATAATTATAATTATTCACTTCTTTTTTTATATATCTAATGTATAAAAATTGACAACAAAAAAGCGGTATTTTATAATACCGCTTTTTTGTTGTCAATTTATATTAATAATTAATTAATCAATATTTAAGTCTTTCTTTATCTTTTTTAATACACTTTTATTTAATGTGCTATTTGCTTCTGCTTCATCTTTATCGTATTGATCTGTCCAAGCACTATATGCATCATCTTTTTGAGTTGAAATAAGACTTGCTTGAATTGTATCCTTGATAGTTTTTTCTCCAGATATATCTAAATTAGTATTTATATCAAGTGAATACAAACCAGCTTTTGGGTTATTTATAGTAACATTATTTAATGGCATAAAGCTAATTGCTTCTACGTGTAAACCATAAGAAGTGAAGGCTCTTTGTGTAAATGTGTCAATAGTGCCATCTTCTAAAAAGTCTGTATAAATAGTTTTACTAGCATTAGGGAAGTCATCGCCATCATAGCTATGTTCTATATCTCCCATACCGATAAAGTAACCAATATTACTAGTTAAAGAACCACTATCATCGTTGTATTTAGTCATATATTCTTTGAATATATCAAGTTTAGCCTCATAAGTAGTAGCTGCGGCTAAGTCAAGTTGAAGTTGGTTATATACATCAATTACTTTGGTATATAGTAGTTGTTGTTCACCGTTATCATTAAGAATAGCATTTCCTTCAGAATCTGTCATTATACTAAAAGCGTCTTTAAGCTCTTCGCCTAAGTTATCTAAATAATCAGGATTTGTAGTATTTGTGTCAAGTAAACCTGTCTCAATTAAATCCAATTTTTTATTTTTAATATCTTCATCTTCGGTTAAATTAGCAGTGGCTCTATCCATTATAGTTTTGAAGTTTGCATCAAACTTGAATAAAATATGAGCAATATAAAACATATCTATAGTGTAAGTTCCATCTGCATTTTCTACTGCATATGCCTTTTCTACTTCATTATCAGCGCTATCAGTGTAAGTGTAAGTAGTATTCTTAAGTGCATCAAGTGGTACATAATAACAAGTTTCTAAATTAGTACCGATAGTTTTAGCAAATTTTGCAACTTGGTCTTTTTGACTTAAAAGAGCATATTCTTCTTTTTGTTTTGTAGCAAGATTTGTAAATTGTGCTTCTATATTATCTTCAGTAACTGGATTTGTAGCATAAGCAGATAAAGCAAGCTCATGTTTTACAGCAGTAGTTAAGGAAGATTGGAAAGATGTTAGATAAAAATAACCAAGACCGTTATAAATTGTATCGGTAGCATCAAAACCAATTAATTGAGCCTTTTTTGCTTGTTTGAATTGTCTATAAGCATCTTTCGTAGCAGTTGTTAAGTTGCTAGGATTTATATCGAAAATTGAACCATTACCAGCAAATTCTTTTTCGGCATCAGTGGTAAAAGTTGTTTTGTAACGATAGTTATAATCTGTTCCATCAAGATAATCAATGGTTTCTACAACATCATTTCCATCACTATCTTTAGGTATAATATTACGAGGAGCAAATTTTGTATATTCTACATCTACTGCGTGAGCAATATAAGTTTTTGAAGTAGTAGTAACATCTTTGCCGTCGTCATCTTTTGTTGTGGTTGTAGTTGTTTTAGGCTCTTGATAAGTTACTGTAAGTGTTCTATTAGTTAGACGAGGATTATTATTGGTGTCATCAGCATTGTCAGCTAAAGCCATCATTCCTTCAGTGATAGGATAATAAACAATAATATCATCACTATCTTTCTTAACTAAAATTATTTTTGCATATACTTCTTGATAATCAACATCATCAAAATCCGAACTGAATTGAGTCTGGTATAAACCGTCGGCATATTTTTCAGCGTCAGTTTTTGCAGTTGCATTAACTAAGTGAGCAACGGATACTCCATCTTCTTCTTTTACTGTGTAGCCATCATAATATAAACCTGTTAATGTTTCTTTTACTACGCTAATATCTAATGACCTATTTTCAGTATTGTAATCATCAATGTAACCATCTATGCTTGTGTCAAATTGTTCATTAGTGTCGGCAATAGCTTGATATCTTTCAGCGATAGTAAGCAAACCTTCACAAGTAATTTTTGACCCGTAAACATTTTTGTAGTCATCGGTAAAATAATACATAGCGGCTTTTCTTTCAGCACTAGCATTATTCATTAAATATTCCATACCTTTAAGCATTTGATATTTTTGTGTACGCAAACTTTCTAGCCCGTCATCAAGAACTTTGTCTATTTCATAATCCATTTGATATTGTGAATAAAGATAAATGATATAGTTTACATAGTTAAGTAATTCGGTTCTTGTAATATCAAGTGTTAAATTTTGAGAAGGGAAACTATCGTTACCTTCGTATTCACAAGAAACGGTACTAACTACAGAAGCAGCCACTCTCTCTTCATTTTCCTTTACAAAAGTACAACTACTTAACAAAAGGCTACTAACTAGAGCCACAAATAGAATAAGTACAACAAGTTTTTTCTTCATATATACTCCTTAAACCTAATAAAAGTCTATAATTTCATTATATAAGATTATACTATATTATACACATATAATCAAGGGTTTTGCGGTAAAAAATAATTCGCCACAAGTTTCTCATTCATTTGATAGGACTAAAAAGTCTAAAATCAATTTAATTATTGATTTTTGTGACAACTTTTTAGTGCTAAAAACAATAGTAGGCGGGTCGCTAGGAACCATCAATGCATATTTATTATAGTCAGAAATTGCACCTATCAAACCTTCATTGGTAAAAGCTGTATTATCAACAAATTCTAAAATTGTATCTTTAGCAGAAATAGTAATTTTTTTAATTTGCAATTTTTTTGCAAGATTTTTCATAAGACCTAATCTTATAATATTTAAAACATTTGGTGTAAGTTTGCCATAAGTTTCTTCCAATTTGTTTTGGTATTGTCTAGCATCTTCTCTGTTAGATAATAAGCTAACTCTCTTATAAAAAGCTACTCTTTCTCTAGAAGTGACTATATAATCTTCATCTAGATAATAATCTCCGTCAATAATAATTCTTGTTTCTTGAAGATGAGTAGAAGTAAGACCTTTTAATTCGTCAATGCCTTCTTGTACTAATTTTAGGTACATATCATAACCAACTTTACCCATTTGTCCGTGCTGTTCTTTGCCTAACACATTCCCGGCACCTCTTATTTCTAAATCACGCATAGCAATCTTAAATCCGCTACCGAGGTCGGTATTGTCCATAAGTGCATCTAAGCGTTTGCGGGCTTTTTCATTTAGCACTTTATTTTCTTTTATTGTAAAATATGCGTAAGCAAGCACATTACTTCTTCCCACTCTACCTCTAAGCTGGTATAGTTGTCCTAGTCCCAATTTATCAGCATCCAGTACAAAAAGTGTATTTGCATCAGGTAAATCTATACCGTTTTCAATTATTGTAGTACTAAGCAAAATTTCTGCTTTGCCTTCATAAAAATCACTTATTTTTCGTGATAACAAATCTTCTTGCATTTGTCCGTGAATCATAATTATCCGAATACTTTCAGGAAGTATACTTTTTATATGATCATACCATTTTTCAATAGTAGCTACACGGTTGTAAAGTATAAAAACCTTGCCACCTCTATTCACTTCTTTTTGTACCGCACTAATTAACAAATTGTCGTTATATTCAGTAATATAAGTTTGGATAGGTAGCCTATTTTTAGGTGGTATTTCCAATGTGGAAATATCCCTAATCCCAGAAAGTGCCATATGCAAAGTACGAGGAATCGGTGTTGCAGATAAGCTAAGGATATTAACTTTATTTTTGAAAACCTTAAGTTTCTCTTTTTGTTCTACCCCAAATCGTTGTTCTTCATCAAGAACAAGTAAACCTAAATCAAAGAAATGTACATCTTTAGATAGTATCCTATGGGTTGCAATTACTATATTGACTGTTCCACTTTCTAGCTGTTTGAGCACCTCTTTCTGCTGTTTTGGGTGCACAAACCTAGAAAGTAAAGCTATGTTCAAATCGTATTTATTAAACCTTGCACGAATTAAATTGTAGTGTTGTTGGGCAAGGATTGTAGTCGGTGCAAGTAAAACAACTTGCTTATTTTCTAATACGGTTTTGAATATAGCACGGATAGCGACTTCAGTTTTTCCAAAGCCTACATCACCGCATAGTAGTCTATCCATAATTTTACCTTGTTCTATATCTTGTTTTATTTCATTTATAGCGATAAGTTGGTCATCGGTAGGGACATATTCGAAATCGTTTTCCATATCGGATTGCCATTGTGTATCTTCAGGATATTTATATCCCTTTTGAGCAAATCTAGTTTGATATAAATTAAGCAAATCAAATGCCATTTTCTTAACACTTAATTTGACTCTTTGTTTTACCCTTTCAAATTCCGCACCGCCTAATTTGTGTAAAGCGGGGGATTCTAAACCGTTGTATTTTTCTATGGTATTAAGTTGGTTAGCCGGCAAATAAAGGCGACCGCCTTCTCTATACAAAATAACATAAAAATCTTTTACGCCAGAAGTAGTTTCTACTTTTTGCATACCTTCACTAATACCTATTCCGTGAATATCGTGGACTACATAATCACCTTTTTCAGGCAATATAAAAGTCGATTTTTTTTGTGCTAAGGATTTCCTAAGAATAATAGGTCTAGAATAGTCCTTAATACCGATACTTACCAATTTTTCATTTAGATAAATAAATCCGTAATCGATATTACCTATTTCAATGCTAATAGGTCTACTAGTATCAGAAATAGGAACAGAAATCATATTTTCCTGCAAGTTTTTTTGGAAAACTAACGCCCTTTCATTATCTTTAGCAAAAAGCCTAACGGTAAAACCGCTTAATTCGTAATTTTTCAAATTATTATAAAGTTCTGTAATTGCCAAATGGAATTTAGGTACGTTTTGAGTTTTGATAGAATATACTTTTTGAGGTTCAAATATAGGTACTTGACTTGTTATTTTGCCAAAACCTAAAATCGTATGAGAAATATCATATAAAGTTTGCTTATTATAAATACTATTCTTGTGAATAGGTAGTGCTTTATTGTCTTTTATAAGTTCTTTAAGTCTAGATGAAGCACTATTTTGATAAAGCTGTAACATATCATCAATTAGCTTTACATCATCAAAAACAACTATTGCTTCGGGTGCTAAATAAGAATAAATAGTATCGCAATTATTTGAAATAAAAGGAAGAAAATAAGTATTTAGTGCACTTGACGGTTTATTCCTAAAATTGTTAACTAAATTATCTATATGTTCATTAACTTTTTGTTTGTTCAGTCTTAGTTCTTTATTGACATTTCGTAATATTGATTCTACCATATCATAGTTTACTAGAATGTCACTACTAGGTAAAATTGTGAGGAATTCAAATTCATTATTACAAAGCATAGAATCAAGGTCAAGTTGTTTAATATTTTCTATTGTATCGCCAAAAAATTCTATACGGTAAGGGGAAGCCTCTCCTATTGGAAAAATGTCTACGATATCGCCTCTTATGCTAAATGAGGATACATTTTCTACCAGACTTTGGCGTACATAGCCCATATTAATTAGTGTATTTATAAAATTATCTATGTTAATTTCGGTATTTTTTTCTAATTTAATTGTATTAGATAAAAACATTTGTTTGCTCGGATACAATTGCACTAAGCTATCAATAGTTACTACCAAACCAAAAATATCGCCATTAATAAGCTCATTTAGTATATTTACTCTATCCCAAACGGTGTTAAGATTGTCTACTTGTCTATCAATATAAACATCTTCTCTTTCGGGCATAATTTCTACTTTTTTATCGCAATATTGAGATAAAATATCTACAGTTTGTTGTGCTACGACTAAATCGCTTACCACATATATAAAAGGTCGGTTTAGTTGACTTGCAATGTGACATCTGTTTGTTTGCTGTGCAAAAAATACCACGCAATTTTCATCATTGTCCAGTGAAGTTTTTAATTCTAATAGTTTACCTGTATTTAGTGGAAAAAATTGATTCATTTTATTATATTTGATTCTCTCATTAATTTATCGAAATCATTTGAATTTATGTATTCTTCAAGCAGTTTTGCTACTTTTTCAAATGTAGTGTCAAAGTTATCTTTATCTTCTTTGGGTATATTACTAAGTACATAATCGACAAGGTCGAAGTCATTGAGTCCAATTCCTATTCGTATTCTTGCAAATTGTGTAGAATTTATTGAGGTTACTATGCTTTTCATACCATTATGCGTGCCTGCACTTCCGCTAAAACGAGTACGCACCGAAAATCTAGGAATATCTATATCATCATAAATGATTATTAAGTCACTTTCGGTTTGATTATATTTGTTCATTAGCTGTTTGACCGCAAATCCACTGTTATTCATAAAGGTAAGAGGTTTTGCTAAAATAATTTTTTGTCCATTTTTATCAAAAACTGAAGTTTGTGCATCACATTCTTTTTTAATAATCCGTTTATTTAAATTTTTTGCTAAAGTATCTATTGTCATAAATCCCATATTATGATAGGTATTTTTGTATTTTTCGGTGGGGTTCCCTAAACCTACAATTATCATTATTTCCTCCTAAGTGCAAAAAAATCTTGCATTAATTTAGCACATTCTTCTTCCATAATACCACTTTCCACCTTAGTACGGTAGGGAAAACGCTTATCCTCAAATAAGTTATAAACACTGCCTCCGCACCCATACCGTGGTTCTTTAGCACCATAGACAAGTTTTTCCAAACGGCAATTTAGCATTGCTCCGCTGCACATTGCACACGGTTCTATAGTAAGATACATTGTACAACCATAAAGGTATTTAGAATTCAGATATGCCATAGCTTGATTTAGTGCAAGCATTTCAGCGTGGTTTATAGAATTATTACTTTGTTGTTTTGTATTATGAGCACTTGCAATAACTTTGTCTTCATAGACAATAATACAGCCTATCGGTATCTCTTGCTCTTCAAAAGCTATCGATGCCTCTTTTAAGGCTAGGGACATTAAGTTTTGCAATTTCTCCTCCTATTTTACTGTAAAGTAACCAGCTTGTCTTATGTTTTTCATATAGATTTGGTAATTGTTCTATCGGATATGGGTGTTCATATTTATTTTCTCCAACTTCAATTGTTAGTCCCAAACCTTTATAGTTAAGTGAATAATAATCTTTAAGTCCACCGCAAGAATTCAAACTTCTTTGAAGTGAATATCCTAAATTATCGGTTACCATTTTAGCATATTTATAATGTCTAAAATTATATTCATAGCCCCAATAAACAACTTCACCTTTAGAGTGATAGCTAATAACCAAAGAATAATCATTGTTTTTTAATAAATTAACAATTCCCTGAGTTTCAGTTTCGCTATTCGCTTGTGGTCCTATATAATTTTGTTTATAGGGGTAGGTTATGTTTTGTTCGCCCTCGCCCCAGTCGGCATCAAAGTTTACATTTAAGTCGACACCATTTATATTTGATTTCCAGTCGCTAAAATCGTTATTATAGTCATTTTGCTGTAGCAAATCTTTTTTTAGGGCGGTATTACTTATAAAACTATAACCATTTTTGGCAAGCAATACGCCATCTATATTTAGTATAGGGACATAATCTATAGCCCCTAAATTAGGTGGATAATTACTAGCTAATAACTTCGTTAGGTCGTAAGTTATATGCTCCCTTGCGTGAATGGAAGATACAATCAAGGTATGTGCTTTTCCACTACCGAGAGTTACCATAGGAATTTTGTATCCTAGTGGTGTTATTGCGAAATATTTAATTTCGCCTAGTGTTTCAATTTCTTTTATTATTTCATTATAGGTCATAGATAGTATTTTATTCTAAAATGACCTTTAGTATACCTATTTTTTATTATTTGTGATAAGTAATATGATTATTTATTGTCATAGCACGATAGGTTTGTTCGGCAACAATAACACGCATTAGTTGATGTGGATAGGTAACTAAGCCAAAACATAGTGCAATATCCGCTTTATCAACAACTTTTTTTGCCAAACCTTCGCTACTTCCAATAACCAAACTAAATTCACTTTGTCCCTGAACCATTCTGCTTTCAAATATATCTGCATATTCTAAGCTAGTTACTAATTTTCCTTTTAAGTCAAAAACAATAAGACAACCTTTAGCTTTATTTAATATATTATCGCCCTCGATTTCCAAAGTTTTTTCTTCGTTAAGTTCGATAATTTCTATTTTTGCAAATCTACTTATTCTTTTAGTGTATTCTTTTATTGCATCGGTAAGATATTTTTCTTTTAGTTTGCCGACAGCAATTATATTGATTTTCATCATCTAAGTAGTCCCCAATAAAATGAAAATATAGTAGTGGCAAGACACAAGGCTATAGTACCATATAAAAATGCGTATTCATACCATTTGGCTTTAGATTTTATTATATTAGTAGATGAAGAATACCCAAAGACATTATCCATTTGTTGTACATTATTACTATTATTATTGTAATTGTAGTTATAAACATTTTCTTGATTATAGTAATTATTGCAAGAATTTCTGTCTTGTAGTTTATTTTTCAAGCTTATATCTTTTACTTTTACTAGTAAGAAGTAAACCAATACTCCTGAAAATACCCAAACTAAAAGTAAAATTATTGCATTTCCATATAGAAAATTGTTAAACATCTCTCCATAATAATTAAATAAACCATTTGTTTGTTGTGAATAACTACTAAGAACGCTAAAAGCATTATTCATAAAATGGACTATCATTCCAGGAAGTAAACTTCCAGTTTTTACTGCTAGATATGCCATTATCATACCGCCAACAATAGTATAACAAACTTGATTTACATTTTGGTGCATAAGACCAAACATAATTGCCATTATTATAATTTTTGAACGGTCGGTTTTTACATCTGAAAGTGCATCTTGAAGCAAACCACGATGTGTTATTTCCTCAAATATAGCAGGAAGTAGTGCGGTACAAATAAGTTCTAACCAAATAACCTCGTGTGAAGAAAAAATAGTTCCTGCAGAATTTATTTGAGTAAAGCCTAAAAGCATAATAAAATTTTGCCATAATACGGCAATTGCTATCGTAAGTTGTCTAGAAAATAGACCTATAAGTATTGCAAGCAAAATAATTTGAGGGCTTATTTTGGCTTTTGACCTTATCAAGCAACTTACCTTTTCTTTTGCCCAAAACTTATATAACAGCATTGGTATAATACCTAGACCAATAATTTGTACTATGAAAGAAAATAGCCAATTAGATATGTTATCGGATAAATTTAGTGAACTAAATATAATCCGGACAACCACTACCCAAACAGCTGCTATAAAATATATAGTACAAAATTTAAAAGTTTTACTCATAATTCTTTTATGTCTCCTATTGTTAGAATGAGGTAATTGCAACAATCACCCAAAGTATTACCATTATTAATATTAAAATAATTAGATAAATATTAATTTTTTCTTGTTTTTTATGATTAACGAAGCGTTTGCGAAGAATAAGTGTTAGGCTTAATACCCAAGCAAATAATCCACAAATGCCACACAATATCATTACTGCAGGTAATGACCAAATGGCTTCTGGAGTTAAGAATGATAGCAATATGACAAGGATATTGTTGGTGGCGTGAGCTAACATAGTTATTATTATATCTTTTGTCGTTAGATAAATTACGGCAAAGATACACCCCATAAAGAATTGGTAAATTGTTTGTGATATGTTTAGATGACCTAATGAGAATAAAAGTCCCATAATAATTACGGCACTTAATGTCCCTAATTTTTCTATTCCATCACCTAAGGCTTTGCGATATAATAATTCTTCCCCAATTGCGGGCATTATACCTAGTATTACACAACATAATATGTAATCAAACAAACTACTAGGTATTGGTACGGATACACCGCTATTTATTCCTATACTAGTAAAAAATTTAACTACAAAGTTATTTATAGGTAGTGCAAAGAAGAATAACCCCGAACCTAATAAAATTGCTAAGAGATATAACTTCCAATTTTTTGGTGCGTTTTCTTTAATATTAAGATTAAAAGGAATGTTTCTGGCATTAAAATAAATGAGTACACCAAAAATATATACTACTTGTGGTATTGCAAAACCAAAATACAAATAGATATTTGTTCCTTTTTTCAAAAATGCTTGAGCTATCATACTTGCGATTGTCATAACAACGAGCATAAGTATAATAATTATTGAACTATCTTTCTGGTTGGGTAGTAGTTTTTCTTTTTTATTCATTTAGTTCCTTATCAAAAAAACAAACAATTTAATTTCTAAATTATTTTAATATTTTTTATGTATTTATATTTTATATAGCAACCATATTATATTGTGATGCTATTTTTAGGGTATAACTATCTTTATCGATTCCTAGTTTTTGCAAATATTTAGCCGTAGTCCAAAATGCTAATTCGGGCAAATTATTTTTTTCAGACAAATGTGCAAGCATAATTTTTTGTGTACCATTCTCTATTAACTTAGATACGGTAAGTGCACATTCTTCATTGCTTAAGTGACCTTTGTCAGAAAGTATTCTTTGTTTCAAAAACTGCGGATATTCTCCTTGCATAAGCATTGTCTTATCGTGATTGCTCTCAATAAAAGCCATATCACAACCACTAATTACGGACATAGCACCTTTGCTAACAAAACCAGTGTCAGTAAGAAATGCAATAGAACTATCGCAATCCTTTATTACATAACCATAAGGGAAAGCCGCGTCGTGACAAGTTTTGAAAGGGGTAATATCAAGAGTTCCTATTCCAAAAGTTTTTGGTTCTATTTCCATTCTTTGTTTAAGTGGTATTTCCACTTTATGTCCCGCAACAGCTAATGTGTCGGGGTGAGAATAAACAGGAATGTATTGACTTAGTACGCCAAGTGATTTTATGTGGTCGTTATGTTCGTGAGTAATTAATAAGCCGTCTATATCATATAAAGTGAGAGAAAATTGGGTAAGGCACTTATTAATTACGTTAGGGCTTAATCCAGCATCAATTAAAATGTTGTTTTTGCCATTACTTATTAATACGCAATTACCTTTAGAACCAGAGCCAAAGGAAGTTAGTTGTAACATATTTCTCCTATTTATATAATTATCATACCAAAACTATAAACAAAACTTAATTTTAGTAGATTTTTTTGATAACATTTATTTATTTTGTTATTAGTGGTATTGTAGAAAGAAAAACCACATCTTTTCTATATTGTGCATCGCCTTCTGCAAGCACAAATGCTTTCTTTTCAATTATTCCACCCGCAATACGAACCAAGTTTTCTAAACCTAATAAACTGCCACCAGTAGAAATAACATCATCTACGATTGCTACTTTTTTGTCTTTAATAAGTGCTGCGTCGGCATTGCTTAAATAAAGGGTTTGTTCTCCATCAGTGGTAATAGAATTTACATTAGAAGTTATACCGTCTTGCATATATAATTTTTTCGTTTTACGAGCCACGGCATAGTATTTCTGCCCTAAATTACGGGCTATGCAGTGTGCTAGTTGTAAGCCTTTACTTTCGGCTGTAATAACCACTTCACACCCTTCTAGTTTTTTTGCTAATTCGCTTGCACAAAATTCGGTTAGTTCTTGTGCCCCATGTAAATTAAAAAAAGCAATTGATAAGGTCGGGCTTATCGGAAGTATTGGCAAAGTTTCTTCTCTTCCGCAAATATTAACTTTATAAAAATTATCCATTTATTCTCCAATCTATTATTGTGTTAGGATTAACGCAAGTTGCTTGTTCAAAGTTTATTATTTTTTTACCTAAAATTTCTATAGAATCAATGGTAGCATTATCTATTAATAATTTATCGCCATTATATTGTTTAATAACAATACCTTCAGCAGTATCAGTATAAACATAGTCTCCATACATTTCACTTCTTGCATAAATTTTATTAGCGTATTTTGTCCATTCATTTTTATAACTAGCTTTTAAGGCAGTAGGCACAATAACAACCAAATGAGAATTTGTGTTATCGAAAACACCACTTCCTAAAGAATGTATCGTTGTACTTTCTACGATTACACGATTAAGTGATGGGCAATTACTAAAGCAAGCCTCGGAAATAGTAGTTATATTACTTGGTATAGTTATTTCTTTTAGCGAACTACAATAGGTAAATGTACGATTTATTAAGGTATCAATGCTATTCGGCAATACAATATCCGTAAGACTGCTACAATGTGTAAAAGCATTTTTCCCGATAATGTTTAGGCTGTTAGGTAGAACTATTTTTATTAGGCTTGTACAATAAGCAAAAGCATTTTCAGCGATGGCATTTATTTCAGAATCTAGAGAAAACCTAATTTCTTCTATATTAGCGTTACCGGCCAATGCTGCGATAGTGGAAATATTATAGTTATTTGTTTCTCCAAAAGCAGTTATTTCTATAGATTTAGGAATGTTAATAATTGTATTGTCAGAAATAAAGTTGGTAATTATTGCAGCACCATAAGCAATTTGGTAATTAAACATATTGCTATTATCTGCTTGATTAGCAAGTACTGACTTAGTATTCCAGCCTTCAATAGCGGCATAGTTAGTAAGTACACTTAGAGGTACATATACTCTAATAAATGGATTGCTAATACCATTAAACACATGAGACCTAGTACTAGTAAGAGAATTGTGCGTGTCGTTTATTCTACAAATATAAACAGATTTTAAGTCGCTGCAATCCTTAAAAGCATAATCACCCACTGATCTTATAGTAGAAGGGAGAGTAATTGTTTTTAAAGCCGTATTTTCAAAACAATAATCTTTTATTATTTGGTCAGCACCATCTTCATCAAATTGGAAATCAATATTGCTAAGTAATGTGCAATTACTAAAGGCATAACCACCTAACGATTCCAAATGCTTTGGCAAACTGATTGTTGTTAGTAAAGTGCAATAAGAAAAGATATAATCATTCAATACAAGTTTTGTCTCTACATCACTAGCAAGTAGGTTTTCAAAGGTTACACTACTTAAGTTTTCACAATAATAGAATGCACTATCACCTATGGAAGTGATTGATTTAGGGAAATAAATATTTGTTAGGGAAGTACAATAAGCAAAGGCTTTTGCACCAATTGTTTTTAATTGACTTTGTGAACCAATGGATATTTGTCTTAGGGAAGTTGCTTTATAAAAAGCAAAACTGCTAATTTCTGATATGGAATCAGGGATAGAAACAGAGGTTATTACATTATTGAAAGCATAACTCCCTATTTTGGTCACAAAATATGTAGTACCACCAACTAAAATAGTGCTAGGGATTATTATATCGCTATCTCTAGGCGCATCATCGGCAGTATTTTGATAATCAATAAAATCACCTGTATATTCGCCTATATAATTAATAATTTCTACACAATTTGTACTTGATAACATATTATAAACAAAATAATTATAGGTATCCACAACGACACGCATTCCGTTTTGTTTTTCGTATTTAATTGAATTAGTTGTATCTCTAATCATATTAGAAATAACAACTATTTTGGTCTTATCATTACTATTTGTAAAAGCACCTTTGAATTTGTAACTCATTTCGATATTAGGGACAAACACGCTAAGAGATGTACAATTAGCAAACAAAGTAGTGTCGTCTTTTGTTGCAGGTGCATCGCTTATAGAATTAAATTCTATTTTGTTTAGGGATAAACAATTATCGAATGCACCAATACCAAGTTGCATAACATATCCATTAAAAACAATTTCTCGTAATAGTTGATTATTTTTGAAAGCATAGTCGTCTATTGTTAGAGAAACACTACTATTTGGTAATAAATTAAAAGTAATGGTTGATAAAGAAGTGGACAAATCCGCACTTAGTGCATATTTGCCTATGTAGTTTACTTTACTTGGTATAGATATATGATTTAGATTGGTATTATAAAAGGCATAGTCGCCGATAGTCGTTAGTGCAGAAATACTTGGCGAGTTAGATATTGATAATTCGGATAAAGCATTGCAATTATAGAATGCATGATTACCAATAGATGTTATGGTAGAAGGTAAATTTACCGTAGATATATTTTTGCTGCATGCAAAAGCGTAATCATTAATAATTTGATAGCCTTCTTCAATTGTTAATGTTGTTGCGAATCTACTTATTGCATTTTTTCCAATAACAGTTACTGTTTTTCCATCAATTATATGTGGTAAATTACTATAAGACTCATCTAAGATACAAGCTAATTGATAGTTATTCGTATCAGATATTTTTTGTAGTACATAACTTCCTAAATAAATATTTTCATTAATAAGAATTGTTTTTGCAAAATTTCTCCAATATAGCGTGCTTTGGAAATCTACTTTTAATCTTTCTGGTACCAAAATAGTCATACTTTCTTGAGTTTTAGAAAAAGTTTCTATACTAATTTTAGGAACCATTTCGGTTTGCATATAAACAAAGGTAAGATTGCTGCAGTTGGCAAACGCATAATTCCCTATATAATTTACTTTTTGAGGAATAGTAATCTTGACTAAATTAGAACAATTAGCAAAGCCGTTTGCACCGATAGTAGTTAGGCTTGATGGTAGTTCTATATTAATAAGACTAGTACAATTTGCAAATGAAGAATTACTTATAGAGATAAGCGAATCAGGGAATATCAAATTATCAAGTTTGCTGCAATTGTTAAAAGCAAAGGCATTAATATCTGTAAGTCCTTGTGCAAAGGTTACCGTCGATAATTTGGTACAATTGTTAAATGCGTATCTATTTATGTAAAATACACTTTCCATAGTTACACTAGTTAGGTTGACGCAATTTGCAAAGGAATAGGTACCCAATTCATTTATACCATTTTTAATTAGCACTGTTTGTAAAATAGCGTTATTTTTGAATGCATTATCATCTATTGATACAATCTTATAGGTTACTTCTCCAACAACTATAATATTGTTTATAGTTAAATTCACATCAACACCAGTATATTTTTCTACAGCATAATTGTTTCCAGAAATTAATCTAAGTAGCATATTGTCAAAATCAACATTTATATATGATACATTAGTAGTTTGCCATTGATTAATATAGCTATCGATTAAATCACTAGGCACAAATATCTTGATTGTACCAGTAGATTTGAAAGTGTTTTCATTTTTGGTTATTACAGTATCCCCGACTAAAATTAAATTACTAAGGTTGGTATTGCCCGCAAAAGCATAATCATTTAAAGTGGTAGTGTCTAGCTTAATTTGATAAGTAGACCCCTTTTTCCCTGAAGGATAAGCCACTAAACTGTTATTATGGGCATTGTAAACTACATTATCTTCTACTATATATTTGCTGCTAGTATCTAATAAAGTAATTTCTTGTAAATTACTGGTAAAGCTGATAAAGCCATCGCTTAAATTAGAAATTTGTGTGGTTGCTGTTATTTCTAAACAATTCAACTTAGGCGAATTACTAAAAGCGAATTTCCCAATATCAATTATTGTATCAGCATTAGCAATTATGCTTTGGATTTTAGGCATATAGCTGAAAGCATTTTCATTAATTGTTAATAAATTATCAGAATTAATATTAATATTAGTTATTGCGTTGTTTTTAAAACTACTATCCCCAATATTTATTTCGTTTGTTGCGGATAAATTAGCACCGCTTGTATTAAGGAATAAAATATTAACAAGATTAGGTGTGTTTGCAAAACAATAATCACCTAAAATTAAAGTTTGAGGAACAGCAGTAAAAGTTATAGTAGAAATAATACTATTTTCAAAACAATAAGCAGGAATTTGGATATTATTGCCTATTAAGTTAATAGTAATATTATTTAGATATAAGGTATCAGCGAAACAACCTTCACCAATTACGTCCATACTATCTATAAAGCAAGTAGAATCAATAGTAAAAGTACTTAAATTTGTACGGCTCAATGCATAATTATCAAGTCGTAATATTGTAGCATTTAATTGAGTTATTGGTGTATTGTATAGTGCATATTTATAAAGTTCTAATGTGCGGGTAGTGGTTATACTAGAAAGATTTGTTAGACCACTTAACGCATAATCGCCTATTTTTAGCGATGTAGAATCATTTTCTATTATTAATTCGTGGATTTTTAGATTAGCAAAGCTAGATTTACCAATTTCTGATACATACTTAGGTATGGTAATACTCTCTAAACTAGTAGCATCTAAAAATGCATCTTCAGGAATTATCATTTGTCCATTATTATCTATTGTTGTTGTGATTGTATTAGGGAATGTTACATATTTTAATCTAGTATTTTGACTAAACACACCTTTTCCAAGAGAAATTAGCGAAGCAGGGAATTCAATTTCGTACAAATAATTGCAATTGTTAAACGCATATTGACCAATTGTAAGAGTTTTTCCTACTTTATAAGTAAACCTAATATTAATAATATTAACGCACCAAGCAAATGAGTAATTGCCGATAGCACTTAGTGTTGATGGCAATATAAGTGAAGTAAGACCGTTGTCACGGTAGAAAGCATAATCTCCTATAGTTAGGTCATCATTAAAATCCGAAGTAGCAAAATTAGCTGATAACATGTTATAGCAGTTGGAAAAAGCATTATTGCCTATGGCAGTAACCCTTGATGGTATAAATAGAGATGTTATTGCACAACTATCAAAACTATTATGACCTAAAGCTAATTTGTTGTTTTCAGCAACAGAATTATTAAGTATTTCATAAGTTGCTGTAGGTGTTGCTGCAATAGTTGCACCATTAGTTATTTCTGTATTGGATATTATTAAAGTTTGCAATTTAGGGTTTTCAGCAAAAGCATAATCGCCTACATTTATGATTTTTGATGATAAGATTACACTTGCCAAGTCGCTAGATTTGCTGAATGCATAATCACCGATAGAAGTAAGGAATAAAGACATTTTATTATCTGAAATTGTATTAATAGCGAAAGTAAGTTGGTCTATAGCACTTCCATAGAAAGCATAATTCTCTATGCTGGTTATGTTAGTTGCTATTTCTAGACTTCCGCCAAGTCCGGTAGGATAAGCATAAATAGAATAAGTTTGGTCGCTATTTATTATGTCTCCTATTGTATAAAGCACTCCATTAATTGCAACGATATTATTGTTATTGCTATTTACAGCAGTAAATTCAACTAAATTTGTACAGCCAATGAAAGGATTTTTTACAAACCCAGTATTTTCGCTGCGGGCAAGTAAAGTAGCAGGTATATCAAAAGTTGTCAAACTAGTACAATTAGCAAACGCATTTTCTTTAATTGTTTCTATTATGCAACCTGAATTAAATCTAACCAAAGCAAGCAATTTGCAAGAATTAAAGGCATTTTCACTAATAGATACAAGACCGTTAGGAATATCAACAGTAGTTATATTTTGACAATTAGCAAAAGCATATTCGCCTAAAGATGTAATGCTTTGTGGCAATATTTCATTGGTAGGGCCCTCATTAAGCATAATACAATTTTCAAAAGCGTGTGTCCCAATAGTTTGGATATTACTAAATTTTATTGTAGGAATTTTTTCGCAATTATAAAAAGCGTAGTTGCCGATTTCAGTAATTGTGGTAGGGAATATTACATTTTTGTTAATCGAATTGCAACCATAAAAAGTATATGCAGGAATTGTAGGTATAGTAAGAATATTGATAAGTAATAAATTATTAATTTTACTACAATTATAAAATATTCCTATTCCCATAAAATTAAGCGATGAAGGCAACTTAACTGTAGTAATTCCTTGATTATATTGGAAAGCGTAGTTACCTATTGAAGTAAGACTTGGGGTATCTTCAAAGCTAACACCAGCATTATTAGGCGTAATCGTTCCATCTTTATCCGCAACGCTAGCAAAAGCATAATCGCCTATAGACAATAATGTCGATGGCAAAGTTAGTGGATTTAGACTTGTACAGTTTGTAAATGCGTAGCTATTAATATATTGCAATGTAGAATTCATATTAAAAGTCACATTTTCTAGTGAGTTACAATTATTAAAGGCATTATTGCCTATTGTGGATACATATTGTGGTATAGCTATACTCTGTAAACTAGTACAATTATAGAAAGAATAAGGGTTTATCGAATTTATCTGATTGCCATTAAAAATTACAGAAGTAAGTCCCGTGCAATTTTCAAAAGAATGATTAGCTATTGTACGCAAGGAAGCAGGGAATGTTACACTAACTAGATTATTCAAATTGCTAAAGGCATATTCATCTATTGAAACTAAAGCCGAGTTTTCAAGATTTATAGTTGATAGGCTTGTACTATTGCTAAAAGCATAGGTTCCTATAGTTTTTAGTAAAGAATTTGTTATTACATTAGTAAGTGTTGTTGTGTTATAGAATGCAAAAGGTGCTATATTTTCAGTGGTTGTTGCTAGAGTAATTGAAGAATTACCTTTACTGGGATAATACAAAAGTGTCTTGCCATCACTAGAATATACAGCTGAATTTATATTTTGCAATTCGGCATTGCCTGCATATATGTAAATTTCGTTTAGACTTGTTCCATCAAAAATTTGATTATTAATTATACTAATTGTGTTTGGAATATTCAAAATACTTAAATTAGGCGTGTTATATAAGAAACGGTTACTTAAGTTGTTTAGAGAACTTGTATTATTAATAACAAAAGAATTAAGCTTCATATCAACAAGGTACCAAGTTTCTAGTGTCCGCCAATCGTTAGCGGATAAATCAAGAATAATTGGATTATCGTTAGCTTCTAAAGTTATTCCCGCAAAGGCATAATCATTTATTGTCATTACACTATCGGGTAAAACAAAGTTAATAATGTTTGTACAACCAGCAAAAGCACCAGTGCCTATTGTCGTTAGGGCATTTCCATCTATAGTTACATTAGTAAGCGAGGTACATTTGGAAAAAGCAAAGCTACCTATAGTTTTTACCGAATTAGGAATGATAATCGATGCAAGATAACGACTATCAAAAACATTAAGTTCACTAGCGGATTTGCCACTAGTAGCTATTGTCCCTATACTAGTTACGGGTTTGCCGTTTATTATTTCAGGAACGACTAAAGTGCTTTTAAGTTTACCTTCATTTGTAAGTCCTGTTATACATATATCAGTAGTGGTTTGCGTGTAAGTAAAATACTTAGGCATATCATTTACATCAATAAAATATGCATACAAAATAGTAGAACCTAAAGGAATTACGCTAGGTAATTGTTGACAAGGATAATTATGATAAATGTCATAATACCAACCGGCAAAATAATAATTAGTTTTTATAGGTCTTACAGAAGGAAAAGTTGCCGAGGTGTTAGGAACACCTGTTTGATTATTATAAATTAAATGACCATCAAAGCTAGTGCCTGTAATATTAGAGTAAGTATAATTTGCATCAGCATCATCTTCATCGACAAGATAATAAATATTGCCATCGAGCATGGTATATATAGCGTGAATAGTAATATTTTCGGTTATGTCAGCTAGAGCAGTTGTATCCCAAACGCCAGAATATCCTGTTTTGGCAGGCACTTCGGGCATATCTGCAATTTCAAGATTATCACCAAAAAGCACATCAACAAAAGTAGAGTTATTGTCGCCAACAAAAGTAACGGTAATAGACCTTTTTTCCCATCTTGCGTAAAAAGTGCAATTTTCGGTAGGTATAACAGCAGTTCTTACCATATCGGAATATGCTGCATCATTATACCAGCCTACAAAATCATATCCAATTTTTGAGGGAGTAGGTAAATTAAGTTGTGATATATTAGTTTTTATAGAACGGGGGGCAATTGCAGAACCGCCGACAGTGTCAAAAGAAATTACTACATCGGTGGCGGTAGTTGTTGTCCCATTTGGAATACAACCTACAAAAATAAGTGCTATCAAACTGATAACAAGTATTAATAAAATAATATGCTTCTTACTTAATTTATTCAACACGAAATATGCTCCTAAGATATAAACTAGTACCTATGCGTATACGCACGCAACGCGCGTATAAATATATAATTATATATATAATACTATATATGTGGCAATTTGTCAATATGAAGTTGCATTTGTACGGAGCTATTAAAATCCAGTAAATCACATTAAAAAAAGTGAAAAAAACCAATATTTTTAGAATAAAATATTATAAATTCCTAATTATTCAGCAAATTTTTAAGGAAAATCAAGCCATCTCTATATCCAGCAAAACCTTTGCCGACAATTATTTTATTTGCATAAAGACTTATATAGCTAAATTTACGGAAATCTTCTCTGTTATTTATGTCGCTAAGATGAACCTCTACGCAAGGCAAATTGACTGCTTTTAGGGCATCGAGAATAGCTATACTAGTGTGAGTATAAGCTCCCGCATTAATAATAATACCATCATAGTTTTTATATGCTTTTTGAATTTTTGTAACAATTTCACCCTCTAAATTACTTTGGTAGCAATCGACAAATATATCTAATTCTAAGGCACTTTTTGTTATAAAATGTACTAAATCGCCATAAGATTCTTTACCATAAATTTCGGGTTGTCTAATTCCAAGCATATTAAGGTTTACACCGTTAATTACTAATATTTCCATAATTTTGTAATGCCTCCATTATTTTTTCTATTGTAGAATCTATATTTGAATTATTTTCTATTATTATATCCGCAAATTTACCATAAATTGGCGTTCTTTCGATTAGCAATTTATCATAATTTTCTTTACTTTTTGATAGTGGTCTACCCAAAGTAGCCATAGTATCAAAATCACGCTTTAACCATATTATTATACCATTTTGTTTCAAATTCAAATAAGCATTTTTATCAAGAATTGCCCCACCACCGGTGGAAATAATTTGGTTATTCTCTTTTCCTAATGCAGAAATAACTTCAGTTTCAATTTCTCTAAAATGCTTTTCGCCATAATTATTAATTATGTCAACAATTTTTTTCGAGGTATTTTTTTCAATAATTTTATCGCTATCTACAAAGCTTTTCTTTAAATGTTTGCTTAAAATTTGTCCAATTTCACTTTTCCCACTTGCAGGCATACCGATAAGGACTATATTTTGTTTTTCAGATATTAGATTATTTGTTATTTTAGTAATGATATTATCTGCTAAAGTATAATCATTTAGAAAAATATCCCGAGATTTTTTTGCTTGTGCAACCAGCATTTCTAGTCCGTTTACATATTTTATTCTTTTTTCTTTTGCTTGCAATAAAATATCAGTAAATAGCGGGTTATAAATTGCATCAACGACACATTCAAGTTGCGAAAAAGGCGTAATATCTATAAGTCTAATTCCATTGTTAGGATACATTCCGACAGGGGTAGTATTGACCAAAATATCGGTATTGTTATAATGCAAATCTACATTTTCATAGTTATAAGGCGAAGTCTTACGCCCTATGACAATTATTTCTTTAGCACAATTATTTTTTGCATAGGTAGCGACAGTGTTGCTTGCACCGCCCGTGCCCAAAATAACTATTTTTTTGTCCCTAAAGGATATTTTATGTTTATTAAAAAGATACTCAATTCCAAGAATATCTGTATTATATCCGATAAGGTTGCCGTTGTCATTTTTTATGGTATTTACCGCTCCAATTTCTAAGGCAGTTTTATCCAATTTATCAAGATAACAAATGACATCTTTTTTGTAGGGGATAGTTATATTAAGCCCATCGTAATTTTTCTCTCTTATAAATTGACCCAAATTTTCAGGTTCAATTTCTTTAAGGGTGTAGCTATAATTAAAGTACTTATGAATACTGCAAGAATAGCTATGTGATAGGCGTTTACCAATTAGGTAAAATTTACTATTATCTAACTTCATTATAGCTTCCAAGGTAGGTAAATTGTTGCGAACGATTGTCCAAATCCGCAAGTAGATTTAGTACGCCAATATCGGTTACATCACCTTCAAAATCGAAGTAAAATAAGAACTCAAAATTGCTACTTGCAAGTGGTCTGGATTCTAATTTTGTAAGGTTTAGACCAAGTGTAGTAAATTTTGATAATAGTTTGTTTAGGCTCCCACTTTCGTGTGGTATGGTTACCATAATACTAGTTTTGTTACTATTTTTGAATATTTCTAATTCCTTAGAAATACAAATAAAACGAGTATAATTGTTGTCACTATTTTGAATAGAATTTGCTAATTTTGTGAGCCCATATAGGTCACTGCAAAGTCCTGAAGATATGCAAGCTATATTAGTAGATGATGAATTTGCAACCATTTGTGCGGCGGTTGCGGTGTTGTCACAAACGGTAATTTTTACATCCTTTAGTTGTGACAAAAACTCACTACATTGACTTAATGCTTGTTCGTGTGAAACCACTTCCTTTATGTCTTTTATAGCAATTTTATTTTTGGTTAGAAGGTGGTGGTCAATAGGTAATTTGATACTGCGAACAATATAAAAATTATGTTTTTTCATTAAATCATAGACAGCATTTACTGAGCCTACCGAACTATTTTCTATAGGTAAAATACCATATTTGCATAAGCCTTTTTCTACAGAATTAAATACTCCTTCAAAATTTTTGAAGAAAGTAATATCTGATATAGCGAATAGTTTTTCACAGGCAAGTGAAGAGTAACTTCCTTGTACACCTTGACAAGCTACAGTTGCACTGTCGGGGAATTTTAATTGCCCTTTTGCAAGTATTGCTTTTATTGTATTTGATATGTTACTATCAAGATTCATAAGCTGTGATTGATATGCTTTGCTCGTATCAAAAATAGTATCAAATAAGTGTTTGGTATATACCTTAATATCAGCATCTACTTCACTTGTTACCCTATTAATGATATTTTTCTCTCTAAATGGGTCATTAATAG
>Ga0172378_10000021_pt1 | contig 114662 bp, 95 predicted proteins | sample GrowelOW332metaG_FD_119755 | JGI IMG/M metagenome (GOLD analysis project Ga0172378, IMG submission 119755) | Groundwater microbial communities from an aquifer near a municipal landfill in Southern Ontario, Canada - Pumphouse #3_1 metaG | ecosystem: Environmental > Aquatic > Deep subsurface >... | reverse complement strand
TTATGCCGGCTTCGGCGACATCGGATATAATTACCTGATAGATCCCGAAGGAAATATTTATGAAGGCAGAAAAGGCGGAAACGGAACGATTGGCGGACATGCCAGCAGTTTCAACAGCGGCAGCGTGGGAATTTCTATTATCGGCAATTATCAAGACGGGGCGGTCGGGCAGACTAACGCCACGCTTGATCCCAAAGTGGAGCAGTCTCTTGCCAAACTGATAGGATGGATCGCGGCCAATAACGGAGTCGACTTGGATTCCAGCAGCAACTTTTTTGGTAAAACAATCGACGGGCTGGTGGGGCACAAGGACGTGGCGGCTACGCAATGTCCGGGCAACATAGTTTACGATCAGCTCTCGAATATTCAAAAAGACGCCGTTCTTTACGAGCAGTCCTACCAAAAATATCTCTATCAAGTACAGGGAGAAACTGCCTTATATGTGATAAGCGGGGGATACAAAACGAAATTCGCTTCCCGCAATGATTTGCCGATTTCTTATCAGACGCGCGAAGTGCGATATATTTCCAAGAGCCAATTAAACGCCTATCAATACAAGGATATGAAAGTCTTGCCCGACGGCACGCTTATTCAACAGGACGGCGCGAGTATGGTATATTATTTGGAAAAGGGCAAAAAGCGTCCGTTAAATGTAAACGAAACGGAATTTTCAAAATTGGGATTCAAGTTTTCCGACGTGGAGAAGATTTCTTCGGGCGAGTTGGATTATTATGAGACCGGCGATGCGATCAAATTCGGTCCTGATGGTGCGCTTATCAAAGATGGTGGTAACAATGTTTACTCCATCGAGAACGGCAAGAAGCGACTCTTTACGTCCGCGACACTTTTCGGAAGTCTGCGATACGATTGGGCGAAGGTCAAGGCGGACGCAAATGCGGGCATGTATATGAGCGGGGATGTGATGCGCTATTCCAACGGAACGCTCGTAAGAAGCTCGGATTCTTCCAATGTTTATCTGATTGAAAACGGCGGCAAGCGGCTCTTTACTTCCGGCGCTTTGTTTGAGCGTTTGGGTTATAAGTGGTCGAATATTCTTGCCGTGGACGCTCTGGAATTGAATTGGTATCCGACTTCCGGCAACATGGTGCTTCCCGACGGATCTCTGATTCGCGGCGCGGGAACCCCGACCGTTTATCTGGTGGCAGGCGGACAAAAGAAAGAAATTACTTCTGCCGCGCTTCTCGGCAAACTCGGATACGGCTTTGCGAACGTTGTTGAAATTCCGCAAGCGAGTTTATCCGATTATCCGACCGGCGCCAGGGCGACGTATCCCGATGGCACGCTTGTTAAGTCTGTCGAAAGTCCTGCGGTCTATCGCATTACCGGCGATAAAAAAGAAGAATTTGCGTCACTGAATGTTTTTAACGCCACGGGTGCGAAGTGGAGTAACATTGTCGAAATAAGCAAGGACGAACTGGGTCTTTATGCAACAAGCGGCAATGTAAAATATTCGGACGGTACATTGCTTCGCGCAGCAAACGGCGATAAAATTTATGTCATCAAGAGCGGCTCCGGCGTCTGGATTCAGTCTGCCGAAGAATTTACCAAAGCCGGATACAGGTGGGCAAATGTTTTGGCAATTGATCCTGCGGAGCTGCTGTTGTATGTACAAAAAGAGCAAACTGCGGCCAGTGCCGCTTCTTCCGGCAGTTCGACGTCGATAGACAGCAACTCTTCTGCCACCGGCGTAGAACCGAATATCAGGGTGGCGATTGTCGGCAAATATGCCGACGGGTCTCTTCTTAAGGCGACCGATGACAGCAAAATTTATGTCATAAAAAACGGTGCGGCGTCACTGATAAACTCATCGGAGGAATTTACAAATGCCGGATACAAATGGGACGCCGTAACCGCCATTAGTTCCAAAGATTTGGCCGTCGTATTGAGCAGCAACGCGGAAAATACAAAAATTACCGCCAATGGGAATTACAAGATTGAATATTACGACAAAGACACCGGTAAGCTTTACAAGACCGTTGAAAAAGCAAGCGGGGCGACAACTGAAGTTCCTTTCTTTGATGACGGTAGATACATCCGTTTCATTCCGGCATCGGACAATGTAATTTTGCAGGTGCCGTCTTACAATGATGTCTATCAGACCAAAACCGTCGCGTACAACGACAATCAATTTCGCGGCGTGATTGAATTGAGATATTCTCCGACTTCAAAAAAGCTCTGGGTCATCGAGGACGTTCCGTTGGAAGGTTATCTGCGGGGCATCTCGGAAGCGACCACGCGCAGCAACACCGAGTATCTGAAAGCTTTTTCCGTAATAACTCGGACCTATGCGATGAATTATGTTTTGAAGGGAGGCAAACATACCAGCGAACCGTTCCATCTGAAAAACAGCCGCAACGGTAATGGCAATGACCAGCAATACAAGGGATATGCCTTTGAAATGAGATCGCCGGGAACGGCGGATTCGTACAACCAAACCAAAGGACAGGTGATTGAATTCAAAGACAAGCTGATTGTGGCGGCATATTCTTCCGATTCGGGAGGGGTAACCAAAAGCGGATGCGAGGCTTTGAGCTCAAATTACTGTACCAGCGATTATGATTATTTGGACGGAGGCGTAAAAGACCCGGCAAACACGGTGCACAATCCGAGTTCCGTCGCCGCCAGCCACGGCGCGGGTATGAGCGCAGTCGGGGCGTATCAGATGGCAGTCGACGGCAGCGGCTGGCAAGATATTATCAAATATTATTATCTCGGGGTTAATATAGATAAGCGCTATTAATAAATTAAGAAAGTAAAAAGTTGATATGAAAACTTTTAACACGCGATTTGTCTTCGGATTTGTTGTGACTGTGTCAATGTTTCTTGCGTTTAATACGAGCCAAACGAGAGCCGCCTGCAATATAAATTCCAGTCAGGAATTTTATAATAACGGTGAAACTGTAAAAATTACTGCCGTGAACGATTCCGGCAGTGATTGGGGTGTCTGTGTTTATTCGGGGGGTAAGGTAAACGGAGGAACAAATTTGCCTATTGGCAGTTCTCTGTTTGGTCCCGACATCACCAAAACGGTATCGGCGGTCGTAAATACGGGTACTGATTATAGCGGCTGGAAAGCGGTAGTCGTATCAGGCAATGGTTGCAACAACGTCTACAATTCCAATACCGCAATTTGCGAGGTTCCTTTAAATACCGCAGGAACTCCCGCACCGGCCGTTCCCACTCCCAGTCCTACGCCTCCCGCTCCTACTCCCACTTTTCCGTCGACCAATCTGACAAACCCTCTAAGCTCCGATGATTTTACCACTTTAATTACCAACTTCCTGCAATGGCTTCTCGGCATTGCCGGAGGACTGGCTTTGTTGATGATAATCTATGGCGGCGTTCTCTATATAACTTCCATCGGCGACCAGCAAAAAATGGAGACCGGCAAAAAAGTCGTGACATGGACGCTTTTTGGTCTTATAATCATTTTAGCCTCTTGGTCGATTATAAAAGTTATAGACGATATATTTGTAAACTAAAAAAATGAATAAAAAAGTGTATATTATTGTCTTGAATTGGAACGGGAAAGACGATACCTTGGACTGCTTGCAGTCACTGCGTTCCACCAACTATGACAATTACAAAGTGGTTTTGGTCGATAACGGTTCGGAGGACGATTCGGTAAAAGCGGTAAAGGAAAAGTTTCCCGAAGCTGAAGTCGTCGAGACGGGCAAGAATTTGGGTTTTGCGGGGGGCAACAACGTCGGTATTGAATATGCGATCAAGGCGGGCGCGGACTATGTTTTCCTTATCAACAACGATACGACCGTGCACCCCGACTATTTGAAAGAATTGGTGGACGTGGCGGAATCGGATGTGAAAATCGGCGCAGTCGGTTCCAAGATTATGTATTACAGCGAGCCGGAACGGATTTGGTTCGTGGGAGGGAAAATCAATTGGCTTAAGAACAAAGGCGAACACATCGGGCTGGATGAAATCGACAAAGGGCAATTTGACGAAATCAGGGAAGTCGACTATCTGACCGGGTGCGCGCTGCTGGTGAAGAGGGAAGTGGTCGAAAAAGTCGGCGTGCTGGAAGACGATTATTTTCTCTACTACGAAGATGCCGATTACTCTCTCCGCATCCAAAACGCCGGATACAAAACCGTCTATACTCCCAAATCCAAAATTTTTCACAAGGTTTCCAGATCAACCAAGCCGGGTTCTTCTTCTTATGTTTATTACCATGTGCGCAACGGACTGGTGAATGCGCGCAGGAACGGAAGTCTGCCGATCAAAATCGCCATTTATATTTTTGCTTTGCTCTTGGCTGTTAAACAAGCGGTAAAAATCGTTTTCTTCCCCAAGAAACGCAATTGGGCTTTTGCTGTGTTGAGGGGCGAGAAAGATTTCTTGCGGGGAAAAATGGGGAAGGTATAGGACTGTGACCAATCTGCCCCGTCGTTCTTTATATTCGGACCACACCAGAAATGGTGTGAAATGCTACGCAAAAACGTTTTATTTCACGTGGTTCACACCATTTCTGGTGTGGTCCGAAATTCAGAATCCATAATACAAAACATACTCGTAAAAATGAAATACGATAATTGCTTTGCATATCTTATCTGTCATTCCGGAATTTCGGTACTCCGAAATATCCGGAATCCCCGTTAAAGGAAACAATCAATATCTGTCATTTCGAAATGAGGTACTCCGATTGAGAAATCCGGGAATAATACCATGCAAATATAATCCTATTGTAAAAACAATACCAACAAAGTTTTCGTGCATTTTTTAGATCTCTCAGTCAAGTCTAGAACTCGCGCGTTTGACATTCTATTGTTATCGCGTAACGTAAGATTATCGTTTAACGGAATAAGCTAATTCGGTATCATATTCCATCCATGCAAAAGAAAATATATATCACAATCGACCTGCCGGACGAAATCAAAGAAGGCTTTCGCAAAGAAGAAAACAGATGGAAAAACCTAAATGTTTTTTGGACGGGCTTTTCGCACGTCCGTCTTACTCTTGAGTATCTGGGGGTTGTCGACAAAAGCGATTTGAAAAATATCAGACAAGCGCTGGAAGAGGCTGCCCGGGCAACAGGATCTTTTGAAATCCGTTTGGATAAGATTGTTTTGGGTCCGAATGAAAAGGAGCCGAAAATGTTTTGGGCGACAATTTTTGAGGATGGGGGCGTAAAAAAATTCAGAGAAATTTTCAGGGAAAAGCTGGAGGCGGCGGGATTTTCCATGCCGGAAATGGTTTTCAAGCCGCATATCGTCCTGGCGACTGCCAATGGTAACCAGCTCAAAGGCAAGCAAACGAGCGTTCGCCTGCGGGGCAAATTCAAGGTCGAGAATCTGAATTTGTATTCCAGCCAGACCTACGCCAAGGGAATTACCAAATACAAGCTTATGGACACTTTTCCGCTTCAGAAATGATTTATGAAAAACGGCAGGATCGAAATATTGCAATCAAGTGTGGATGCGGTCACGCAAAAAGAAGCTCTTGAGAATATCAGGCTTTTTTTGTCCTCCTCCGCTGAGCACCGAATCGTGACGCTCAATTCCGAAATGATCGTGGCATGTGAAGAAGACGCGCAATTTCGGGATGTCGCGGCCGCGGCCGATTTGGTCGTTGCGGACGGGATGGGAGTTTTGCACGCGGCAAGTTTTTTACGGAGAAAAAGGCATAAAATTTTCCCCGATTTTGTGAATTTGCTTTTGACAATCTTTTACGCGGTATGTTTTCCGAAAAAAATCACGGACGTGCTGCCGGAGAAAATAAGCGGCATTGATTTGATGTATGCGATTTGCGGAAGTGATTTTGCAAAGGGCAAAAAAATATATTTGCTTGGCGCCGAAGAGGGGATTGCGCGCCGCGCCGGCGATGCGCTAAAAAATAAATATCCGCATATCGAAATTGCCGGTGCCGAAGCCGGGATTTGGAATGATTTTTCGGCACGGGATAATGCCTGGCTTATTGCAAGAATAAACGTGAAATCGCCCGATATTATCTTTGTGGCACTGGGCGCCCCCCGACAGGAGAAATGGATTGTCGAGAATTTGCCGGAGCTGCCAAGCGTGCGCGTGGCGATGGGCGTGGGCGGATCCTTTGACGTTATCGCCGGAAAAATTCGCCGCGCGCCGAAGATTTTGCAAGCACACGGTTTGGAATGGTTATGGCGGCTGCTTCAAGAACCAAAAAGAATCAAACGCATTTACAACGCCACGTTCAAATTGTCTTGGTTGATTTTTCGGGACAAAAAGGATAATATGAACGAGTAATACCAAATTAACTTAATCCGTACCACAATCCGCTTGTAAAGTATTTGGATTTTTTCCTTCTCCTATTTGGGAGAGGGTCAGGGTGAGGGGGGATAAATGTAAAATCATTATGTAACGGATTAAGTTAATTCGGTATAGTTGCCATCAAAATTTACATGTCAGAAATCAAATAATAATTCTTTTACAAAAATGACAGAAACTTCCAAAAAAATCCGAACGCGTTTTGCTCCCAGCCCGACCGGATATGTCCACATCGGCAGCGTGCGTTCGGCGCTGTATAATTACCTTTTTGCCAAACATTATGGCGGAACTTTCGCCTTGCGTATCGAGGACACTGACCGCACCCGCTTGGTGGAAGATGCTGTTGAATATCTGCTTAAGATCTTTGCTGTTTTGGGCTTGAATCCCGACGAGGGTGTAGTTCTGGATGAGAACGAAAAAGTCGCTCAGAAGGGTGATTTCGGACCTTACATCCAATCCGAGAGGCTGTCTATCTATCAAAAATACGTTCAAGAATTGCTGGATAAAGATTATGCATATTATTGCTTTTGCAGTCAAGAGAGATTGCGGCAAGTCCGGGAAGAACGGCAAGCGCAGAAATTGCCGCCGATGTATGACGGACATTGCCGCCATCTTTCCAAAGAGGAGGTCGAAGCTAAACTCAAAGCCGGCGAGCCATATGTCATCCGGATGCGGATTCCTCAAGCGGGGTTTACCGAATTCGATGATCTGGTCTACGGGCATATCAAGATCAAGAATGAATTGATTGACGACCAAGTGTTGGTGAAGTCCGACGGTTTTCCGACTTATCATTTGGCTCACGTGGTTGACGATCATCTGATGCGGACTTCGCACGTTATTCGCGGCGAGGAGTGGCTGCCCTCCGCGCCCAAGCACATTTTGCTTTTTCAATATTTCGGCTGGGAAGTTCCCGCTTATGCGCACTTGCCCCTTCTGCTTAATCCCGATAAGAGCAAACTTTCCAAGCGCCAGGGCGATGTCGCCACCGGCAGCTATTTGGAAAAAGGGTATTTACCGGAAGCGATTCTGAATTTTCTTTTGCTTCTCGGCTGGAATCCGAAGACGGAAGAAGAAATTTTTTCATTGGAGGAAATGATTGCGCGGTTTGATCTGAGCGGCATCAATAAATACGGCGCGGTTTTTAACGTCGAAAAACTGGATTGGATTAACGGGATGTATATTCGCAAGATGGAATTGAGCAAACTTGCCGGGCTTTGCGTGCCATATCTGGAAAAAGACGGGCTGCTTGAAAAAATTTCAGATACGGAATTCAAAAATAAGCTCACGAAAGAAATTATCGGCTTTGAGAAATTGCAACAGATTGTGTCGCTTGAGCAGGAGCGAATGAAAAAACTTTCCGAAATAGGGGAGAGCGTGAGATTTATTTTTGAAGAGGCGCCGCAATATGAGAAAGAACTTCTTGCCTGGAAGAAGATGACTGCCGCTGAAGCGCAAAAAAATTTGCAACTTATTTATGGCGAGCTGGAAAAAATAAGCGAGGAAAATTTTAACAAAGAAAAGTTTTCGGAACTCATAAACTCCCTCAAGGAAAAAACCGGACTCGGAACGGGCGAACTTATGTGGCCGTTGCGGGTTTCTTTATCGGGACTCAAAAACTCTCCCGGACCTTTTGAAATCGCCGAAGTTTTGGGCAAAGAAAAAACACTGCAAAGAATTCTGAATGCGATGGAAAAATAAATGGAGTTTGGAACTTAAAATTTGAAACTTGGGACCACGCCGGAAATGGCGTGAAACCAAGCGGGTTAGACGTTTTTACTGCGTCTGTTTTTTACCTGTTCTCATCTCCCCTTTATGCCAAATTAACTTAATCCGTACCACAATTTACTCATAAGGTATTTGGATTTTCTCCCTCTCCTATCGGGAGAGGGTCGGGGTGAGGGGGAATAAATGTAAAATCATACGGATTAGGTTAATTCGGTATTAAGCATTCTTCCGTGTTTTCCACACCATCTCTGGTGTGGTCCGAAACGCAAGGCAAGTCTATCTATAATTAGTATAAAAACTAATATAGACCAGCCCTTTTCACCGTTTTCGGTGTGTGCTATAATGAAAGCAAAGTTAGAAAATAACTATACGTTATCGTGGAAAAACGAAAAAGATACAGCAGAATCACTAAATTGACAGTCTATCTTTTGATAGTGTCTTTTGTTTTGCCTCCGCAACTCAGTACCAGTGCGGATAATAATAAGATCAAACAAATCGAAAGTCAGATCAATGCCAAGAGTAGCAACGTCAAGAATTTGGAAAATCAGGCGGCTCAATATGAGGATCGCATTAAGCAGCTCAAGTCCCAGTCGCAGAGCCTCCAAAACGAAGTGGATCTTTTTGACGCGCAAACCGCACAGCTTGAGGTAGACATTCAGGCTACGCAGGCCAAGATTGAAGAACTGAATTTGGAAATCGAAAAGCTTTTGGAACAAATAACGCTGAAAGAAGCGGAAATCGAAAAGGAAAAAGTTATTTTGAAAGATCTTATTCGCCAGATCAATGATTACGACAAAGAAACGATGTTTGAAATTCTTCTCAAAAGCGAGGAAATTTCTTCATTTTTTAACGAGGCCGAATACGTCAATGTTGTCGGTGCAAAAATCAAGTCTTCACTGGATGCCGTAAAAACGGCGAAGGAAGATTTGGTGTCACAGAGAGAACAGGCGGAACTCAAGAAAAAAGAACTGGTGGATTTGGAAGCCGACATCAAGATGAAACGCGACGCTTTAGTGGCGGAAAGGGCGGCCAAACAGGAGCTTCTTGATGCCACTTTAGGCAGTGAAGAGAAATTCCAGAGCCTGCTATCCAACACGCGTGAAGAAAGAAATTCCATTTTGGGAGACATTAACAATTTAATGTCAGAAAAACAGGCTGAAATTGCGAAAATTTCCGCGGAATCCAACCGCCCGGCGACGGCAGCCTCTACTGTATGGTATTTTTCACAAAATGATCCGCGATGGAAAAATGATTCCATCGGCGTTTCCAATTCCACTATTAACGATTATGGCTGCGCTCTTACCTCGGTGGCAATGGTGTTCCGCTATCACGGCATAGACATCAATCCGAAAGTTTTGGCGCGTCAGCCGATTTTTGTGCGCGACCTTATATCTTGGCCTACGCAGTGGAGATTTTTGAATCTTGATTATAATTCCTCTCATAAGAGCGGCGGGCTGGAACAGTCCGATTGGAGCCGCATTGATCAGGAAATCGCAGCCGGCAATCCCGTGATAGTTTTTATTCGCGCTCTGGGCAGGAATGCCGGTCACTATGTGGTTATTCACAGCAAAGACGCGCACGGTTATGTCGTTCACGATCCCGTGATGTGGAATGGCGAAAGCGGAGCAAATGTCTACCTTTCGACGACCAGAAAATATCTGGAAACCGTTTATCGAACAAATACGGTAGTCGATCAGGTAATAGTTTATAAATAGTCGTTTTATCTATTTTTGTAAAAAGACGCTTTCTCATTGAGGAGTGTCTTTTTTATTTTTAGGACTTACGCGATTAATTTGTCGTTGCGAGAAGGTACTTCCGTTATAAAGAAACAATCAATATTTGTCATTTCGAAATGAGGTACTCCGATTGAGAAATCCGGGAATAATACTATGCAAATATAATCTTACTGTAAAAAAACAATAACAACAAAGTTTTCGTACATTTCCCAGATCTCTCAGTCGAGTACTCCTTCGAGATGACAAATAGTGTCAGTCAAGCTCCGGTGTCGGGATTGCCGCATCGCCGGAGTACCTTCTCGCAACGACAAGCTGAACGCGTAAGTCCTAATTTTATTAAAATCGTAATTACCTCATATTTTGAAATTTCGGTACTCTGAAACATTCGGAATCTTCATTATATGGCATCCAAAACATTACAATAATATTTTTTGCGAAAAATATAACGGAGATCCTGATATTACAACTTTGAACAAAACACCGATTGATATCAAAGTTCATCTATCTAATCTGCGGGGCTTAAATCGCCAAATAAAGGCCCTGCTTTTTGGCTTAATTCCGGTTAGATTTGTTTTATACGGTTTCCGATCATGTCATCTTTATACTATGCAATAAAAGTTTCATTCAGTCAAAAAAAATAATTTTACGGGGAAGTGGTTAAAACTTTTTATAAAGATAAAATACAAACGAATGGAGATCCGCGTTGTAAAAAGCAAACAGAGGGAGACGATGTAAAGCCTCGGCCATGTGATTTTTAAAATAATCCGGCTGTGTAAAATTATAAGCATAGCATACTACAAAAAGAATAGATGACCATTTATTATAAGAAAAAAGACCCTACAGATTTTGGCTTAAAAAAAGTCTTTTTTCTTATTCTATGTCGTAAAACCCATCTTGTGCGACATACACAAGATTTTTTAAAAGCGATGCACTCGCTTTTCTTAAGACATATTCCCTACTACAGGTCATGAAATACTTCCCGATATGATATTTTAATTATTTGAATTTCGGATCACGCCAGAGATGGCGTGAACCACGCGGGACAGAACGTTCTTGCGTAGCATTTCACACCATTTCTGGTGTGATCCGAATACAAATACAAAAGAACTTATTTTGCGCGTTGCTTACTTTATGGAAAGGGAAATAAATTACTCTATTTTATCCTTCTCTTCTTTGAGATAATAAATCCACTCTTCAAATATATCCACGAAAGTTTTGAATGGCGCTTCTATAATAAAATCCAATATATAGACAAAAACGTTGATGTTGGACATTTCGGCAGACAGCCATTTTCCCATTTGCAAAATTGGCATAAAGAAAAGATCCGTTATGAAGCCTACTGTCCCCTCTTTTTGTTGGACTACCAGCAATTCTCCCGCATTTTGTCTGATTCTGATAGCGAAGTAGCTTACCACGCTCAGGAAGAAAAGAAAAAGCCCTGTGCTAATGAAATTAAATCCCAATCTCTTAAGCATTAATATGATTCCGCCGAAAGATATTGCGAAAACCAGGAGATAAAGAAAACGGAAGGCCGTCTTAAAAAACAAGTTTGGGGAAACCGCTCGCTTGATTATTGTTGGCTTGCCGTAGTCTCCGTAGAGCATATCTTTTATGCCGGAAACGATAAGCTCCGTGTTTTTTTTGCTGGGCACGTTTATTCTCATTACCGCCAATGCCATCAGCACCGGGGGGAAAATTATGTTTATCCCCAACGCGAAATAATTGATGTGCCCCACTATATACTTGTCGAAAGGAAGCTCGATAACGAGAGCCAATGCCACTTTTGTTATAAAAATATAAACGATGCTGCGCTTGGCCGCTCTGCTTAACTTGGTGCGGGCGTCACGGTATTCTTTTGCGCAGGTTTCTTTGATGGCATCCTCGATGCGGTAATGATGGGAGAAAATGCGGCTTATCTCCTGAGAGTTTTTGAACATGACTTCTTGCAGGATAGTCAGATATGCTCGATTCTTTTTTACCGCTTTGGTAAAATCTTCCGCATGCCTGTGGTTGATTATCCTGTTTATGGACGATACAACTTCATCCATAGCAAGTGCCATTTTGGAGATGGTATTTTCCGAAGGCGCAAAAATCCATTCGGGGTGTCTCATTATAAAAAGCCTGTATCTTACCATATCCGCATCGGCTTTGTTCAGATTTTTGAGTACCGCCACATAAACAAGCTCTTTTGCCAATTCCGGCTTGATTTTGATGCCTTCTTGGACTTTAATTTTTTCTTCCATTACCTCTCTGGCGAAATTCACGACGGCATTTTCTTTCCCGTGCGGCACGAGTTCTTCTTCGATTTCACAAGAGGCGATGCCGATAATCCAATCAAAAAGGGCTTCGTCTTTAGTCTCTTTGCTTTCTCTCTTGCTGGGAATATTATTCAGGAGAAAAGTGTATTTTTCTATAATCGATCCTATGTTGTCGATTCTTTTGACCGGTATTTTTTTGTTGGGGAGATATCGCGCGCGGACGAGTTCATATACCAAAGATTTTGCCACACTGGCTTCATTCTTTTCGGTCATAACCCTGCGCTTGAGGATTCTTTTTATCGCGTTCTTCCGGAGCAGATGTTCCTCTTTGTAATCGACTGAATTGCGGAGTTTCTCGTAGAAAAAAGCAATCTTGCCGGAGACTTGGTGTACGGACACTTTTTCCTCGTCGGTATCATCGTAGTTTTTTTCCGTTTCCAGAGCCTGTTTATATGTATCGAGAAATTTTTGTGCTTTTGGCGAAAGTTGATCGTTTGGCATATATTCGGTTATTTATTTTAAATCCCCTCTTGTCTTAGAATACGAGCATTATACCAGAAAGAGACCGGAAAATCAATTTTTGTTTAGATCTATAATCTATATATTTCGACAAAAGCTCAAAAAACACAATCCCCTTCTCCTTGACCCACCTGCACTTCCTAACGCTTATCTATTGCTTTCTTAGGACTTACGCATTTCAAACTTTCTCAATCTTCAATACTTTCTTTTTCACGATAGAACCAACCTTTTTGTCATTCTGGTAAGAATCCCTTGATTACTTGTTTAACTGTATACAAGGGATCTTTACAAAGATGACAAAAGGAATGTATCAATGCGGGAATTAGAAAGAAGTGATTTTATACAGTTTAAACACGTAGGTCCTATCTTTATTTTCCAAAAGTCGTCATCCCGGAATTTGCGCAGCAAATATCCGGGATCCCGTTACTAAGCCGGTGAAAATGAAATATAATGCTTGTCTTGCATAGCTGCGGGATTCCGAATATTTCGGAGTACCGAAATTCCGGAATGACAAATAAAATTTGTGCCCCCCCTTAAAGATAAAGGAAATAAAAGCCAACAGCCCATCTTTCATATTTTGAAAAGAAGGCTTGACCCGCAAAAAATACTTTCTTATTTTCTGAGTATCTTGGCGGCCTCTTCCGGAAGCACGGAGCAAACTTCAATCCCCGTGCTAAGTTCAAGTCCGCCCCAGATATTTGTTTTCGGAAAAATTTCCAAGTGCCAGTGATAGTGATCGTAGGCTTGTCCGTCGCAAGGAGCCGTATGCAGAAACATATTATAGTCGGGGTCGTCAAGGTTATATTTTATTTTGCCTAGGGCGAATTTTGCCGCTTTTGCAAGATTGATTTTTTGTTGCAGAGTTATTCTCTCAAAATATGACAGATGTTGTTTCGGATATATTCTGGTCTCGAATGATACTCTCGAAATGAAAGGACATAAAACAATGAAGTCTTCATTTTCAAAAATAATCCGATCCCCCTTTTCTTTTTCCCACTCCAGCATCACGCAATGGACGCACTGTTTGTGGGTCTGAAAATATTTTGCACTTCCGTCAAGACTGCGTGCGACATCCGGATCGATAATAGGCATCGCAACAATCTGGCTGTGCGGATGGATAATCGATGCCCCTGCGCTTTTTCCGTAATTTTTGAAGATTGAAATATATTTGACGCTGCGCTTGTTCATAAGTGCCAAATATCTTTCTTGGTAAGCTTCAAATACCTCTGCAATTTTTAATATTTCAAGATCGGGGAAATTTTTTCGGTGGTCGGCGGTAATTAAAACCTCGTGATAGCCAAAACCGTTCATAATTTCGAAGGGGCCTTCCTCGCTCCTTTTCAAGACGCCATTCTCGGGCGAGAGAATTGGAAATTTGTTGGGGAAGACTCTGATAGTCCAATCCCCCTTTTTATCAAAATAGGTAAGAGTGTCTTTTTCCTGTTCGCTCTTTGTGTTGATGTTCTCCTTGCAAAACGGACAATCTTTCGGATCGTCATAATTATCCGACACTTTTGGCGCACTGCCGTGAGAGTCAGGTTTATATTTTCTCGTAGTGGAAAACGCCACCCAAGCACCACTAACCAAGTCGCGCCGCAGCTCGGAAATGTTTTTGTCGTTTTTCATATTTTTTAGAATTGATTAGAAAAACTGTTATGTCTGCCTATGCCTACAGTATAGTACAAAAAACGAGATTGGAAAATATATGTCAATTATTGCCATTTATTTATTAAGGACAGTCCTTATGGGAATCAAAAGGACTGTCCTTTTAATAGAAGACAGCTTTGACATATCCGGTGTATTTTGAATTATGGACCACGCCGGAAATGGTGTGAATAATATCGAATTAACTTAATCAGTTACATAATGATTTTACATTTATTCCCCCTCACCCCGACCCTCTCCCGATAGGAGAGGGAGAAAATCCAAATACTTTATGAGCGGATTGTGGTACGGATTAAGTTAATTTTGTATAACGCAGGATAGAACGTTCTTGCGTAGCATTCCACACCATTTCCGGTGTGGTCCGCTCCAAGACCAAAAGAACAAAAAGCTCAGTCGAAATAACTGAGCCTGGAAAAATTCCGCATGCTTATGCCTGAAAATTTTTTAAAATCTATCTTCCGAAATAGTTGTGTGCCGTCTTGATTGCTTCGGCGGTGAGTTTGGCGCAATTTTCGATGTCTCCCAAATGTGCCACCTCGACCGGAGAGTGCAAATAGCGAGTAGCGATGCTTATTCCTCCCGAGGGAATGCCTTCGCGTGTCAGGTTGATAATGGCGGCATCGGTCATTCCCCCTTCCCCTACGCTGAGCTGATAATCGATCTTGCTATCCTTGCCCGTAGTTTTGAGCCAAGCGAGAGTTTTTTCGTCCACCACGATACCCGCACCTTCGGCATCGCTTACGGTGATCACCGGACCTTTGCCCAGCTCAAGCGTGGAACTTTTCTTTTCAATGCCGGGATGATCGCCCGGAACGGTAGTGTCCACCGCCAACGCCACGTCGGGATTGACGCTGTGTGCCGCGGTGCGCGCGCCTTTCAGTCCAATCTCCTCCTGCACCGTGCCGACATAGATCACCTCCGCCTTTACTTTTTCCTTGGCAAGAATTCTGGCCGTTTCCAGCATTGAGACCACTCCGGCGCGATTATCCAATGATTTGCCGCTGCCGAGGTTATTCATCAACCGCTGATATTTGCGGTCTAAAGTCACGGTGTCTCCGATTTCCACTCCCGCCTTTTCCACATCTTTCTTATCGATAGCGCCGATGTCGATGTACATATCGCTAATCGGTATTACGCGCATCCGCTCTTCCGGTTTCATTACGTGCGGCGCTTTGGAGCCGATCACCCCGTAATAATCTTTCTTGGCGGTGTGGATAATCACTCTCTGATTGAGAAGCGTTTGGTCGAACCATCCTCCCGATTTGGCAAAATAAATATAGCCCTGGTCGTCGACGTATTTGACCATAAATCCGATTTCATCCATGTGTGCGGCGATCATTATTCGCGGTCCCTTGCCTTTTTTGGTGGCAATGAGATTGCCCATATTATCCACGCGAATCTCATCGACATAAGGTTTGATTTTTTTCTGTAAAAGCTCGCGCACATTTTTTTCAAATCCGGAAATTCCATACGCGTTGGAAAATTCTTCCAAGAGAACATTTATCCTCTCGATACTCTCGTTCTTTTTCTCTGCCATCTTTGTAAATGTTAAAATTATTTAATCTCCAAGAATTTCGGCGACTTGGTCAGGTTTTCGCATCCGTCCTTTTTGACCAGTACCATATCTTCGATTCTTACTCCTCCGATTTTCGGAAAATAGAGTCCGGGTTCGATAGTGATAACGTTTCCAGCCTCCAATCTCTGATCACCTCCGCCGCTCAAGAACGGTCTTTCATGAATATCCAGTCCGACTCCGTGCCCCAAATTATGAATAAAGCCTTCGGGACTTCTGCTTCCCAATATCGTCCGATAGCCGGATTTTTCAAAGTAATCATCCACGCTTTTGTGAAGAGAGGCAGTCTCTATCCCCGCCTTCACGTTTTTGATTGCCAACTTTTGTCCCTCCAAAACGGTGTTGTAAATTTTTCTGATTTCCGGCGACGCCTTTCCTTTGACGACCGTTCTCGTCATATCCGCAAAATATCGGTTGCGGGAAGATTTGGGATATATGTCTATTATGATGGGCTGGTCGGCATATAAAGGCCCGCTTCCCGCGTTGTGAGGCTGGGATGTGTCTTTTCCGCAAGAGACGATATCGTCTTCCGATTTGCATCCGCCTTTCACGAATTCTATCTCAATGAATTCTTTCAGAAGTTCCGATGTCAGGATTTTATTCTCATATTCCAGCTTCCGGTCCTTTCTTATTTTTGATTTTCCGATGGCTTCAATCGCGACTTGCATCGCTTTTTCGTTCACTCTTTGGGTTGTTCTGATATTTTTGATTTCCTTCTCGCTCTTCACGACCCTTTCTTCAAAAAACGCCCCGGGCTTAATCCTGATTTCCACTTTCAATTTTCTCAAAGCCTCGGCGTATTTTATCGGAAAATTTTCCGGCACGGACACTTCTTTGATTTCGTTTTCTGCGACTATCCAAGACAGGACATTTTTATATTTCTTCGGGCAAGAAAAAACATTGATTACCTCATCGACAGTCGCTTCCTGCAAAGCCCTTGAGAATTCCAGATCGCTGACATATATTGTTTTTCTCCCGTCAATCTCGACATATATGAATTCATCGGGAATCAATACTCGGGTCGCGTAATACATATCGGAATTGGTCTCGCTGTCGGCGATTATAAGTCTTGCTTTCATTCCGGTTGAATTTATTTGCTAATGTAACATTACCTAAATTTTTCTTCCATACATTTATCCAACTCGGCAATCTTGATCCTTTCTTGCGCCATGGTGTCTCGATCACGCACCGTCACCGCTCCGTCTTCCAAGCTTTCGAAATCCACCGTCACGCAAAAAGGCGTGCCGATTTCATCCTGCCGGCGGTAGCGCTTGCCGATGTTTCCACTGTCGTCGAATTCGCACATATATTTTTGTTTGAGTTCGTCATAAATGTCCCGTGCCTTGGCGACCAAATCTGGCTTGTTCTTGAGAAGAGGGAAAATAGCGATTTTAATCGGCGCAAGCTTTGGAGGAAATTTGAGTACTATGCGCGTTTCGCCTTCCAATTCTTCTTCGGTATACGCATCCGTCAACACGGCCAGCATAGTTCTGCCAACCCCGACCGATGCCTCGATAATATGCGGGACGTAAGTTTCATTGGTTTCGGGATCCGTATATGAAAGATTCTTGCCGGAGAATTTGCCATGTTGGCTCAGGTCATAATCGCCGCGGGCGTGAATGCCTTCCAGCTCTTTGAACCCGAAAGGAAAATTATATTCGATGTCATAAGCTTCTTTTGCGTAAAATACCAAGTTCTCGTGTTTGTGCCATTTCAAATTTTCCTCTTTGATGCCGAGATTGATGTAATAGCTCCATCTTGCTTGACGCAATTTTTCATACTCTTCCATTTCTTTTTCCGGGCTGACGAAATATTCCATCTCCATCTGTTCAAACTCGCGCGTACGAAAAATAAACTGGCGCGCCGTGATTTCATTGCGAAAAGCTTTTCCGATTTGGGCGATTCCGAACGGAATTTTTACTCGAGCGGAATTGAGCACGTTTTTGTAATTTACATAGATGCCCTGACAGGTTTCTCCGCGCAAATAGGTAGGGTCTTTATCCCAGTCCCCGGTAAAATTTCCCAAGTTGGCCTTTACCAACAAGTTGAATTTATGCGCTTCGGTGAAATCGCGCTTGCCGCAATTGGGGCATTTGATCTTGTCGAGATTGTCGGAGAACAGCTTGTTGATTTCTTCCTCGGTCATTTTTTCGTCGGCAAAAACGCCGGCATCTTCCAGCAAGTGGTCGACACGCAGCCGTGAGTGGCAACTCTTGCATTCGGCCAGCGGGTCGGAAAAGCCGGCAACGTGTCCGGAGGCTTCCCATATCCTCGGACTCATAAAAATGCTGCTGTCCAATCCCACAACGTCTTCGCGCAACTGCACCATTGCCTTCCACCATTCGTTCTTGATATTTTTGGAAAGCTCCGTGCCGTAGTTCCCGTAGTCGTAAACCGCCGCAAATCCGCCGTATATTTCCGATGAAGAAAACACAAATCCTCTTCTCTTGCACAGTGATACGATCTTTTCCATCAGATTGTCATCTTTTTTCTCTGCCATATGGTTTATAGATAGATTAAGTTTACGCCTCATTCTAGCACAAAAAAAAGCGCCTGTCCAAAAAATGCAAAAAATCGAGGACGTCTCCTGTTAATACATTTTACATAAATTGCTACGGCAATGTTGGATCACACCAGAAATGGTGTGAAATGCGGGATGGAATGTTTTTGCGTGGCATTCACACCATTTCTGGTGTGATCCCGTTCATAGGAGGCAGTTCTACGAATTTAATGCAGGACTTTTTATGCATATTGCGTACGATCCCAATTAAGTTGACATGCGTTTTTGTAAGAAACGAGGTGCTTCGAAATTTCCGCGACAAAAAAATAGCAGAAACCAACTTCCGCTATTTTATTAAGACTTTTTCGTATTATTTCTTCGCTTTCTTCTTCAAATCATACTGCTGCCAAGTCACCAAAAGCGGACTGGCGAGAAAGATGGAAGAATAAGTCCCGAAAGTAACTCCTACGATGAGGGCTAAGATGAAATACTGAATGGTCGAACCTCCGAAAAAGAACATTACTGTCAATATGAGAACCACCGTAAACGAGGTATTGATGGATCTGATCAATGTCTCGTTGACGCAATTGTTTACAGTTGTTTCAAAGTCTCCGCTCTGATAACGGAAAAGGTTTTCGCGAATTCTGTCGAAGACCACAATCGTGTCATGAACGGAATATCCCAAAATCGTCAAAAGTGCGGCCACAAAAGTAATGTCTATTTCAATTCCCCGGAAATGACCTAGGATGGCGAAAATACCAATCACGGAAAGCAGGTCGTGCAGAAGCGCTACTGCCGCGATGATACCGTATTTGTAGCTTTCAATCGGATGAGAAACCTTTCTGAATGCCCAAGAGATGTAAAGAATGATGGCCATTACGGCGACGAGAACAGCCCAAATGGCGTTTGATGTCTGTTCGTTGCCGACTGACGGACCTATACTCTCAAAGCTTTTTTCGGAGACATATTGGGGCGTTTCCGCAGTTGCGCCGTCTTGACTGGTGATTGTCGAGCCGTCTTGGTTCGTTGCGCTGTCGGCGGTGACCGGTTGAGCTTCTATGGCGACATCGTTACCGTTTGCGTCCTTTGCCGTAACTTGCGCGGGAGCTTGGCTCTGATCCGCGGGAACGGCGGCGGGAGCAGTGCTATCGACAGCGGCGTTTGCATTGGTGCCTGCTTTGGCGGCCGCTTTTTTATTCAATGCCGATAAAATCGATTGATTGGTGGCTTCGTCGATATTCTTCAATTTCAAAAACACGGTGCCTTGACTTGAAGGCTGAACGTTTATTTCTCCCAAATTAAGTTCTGCCAAAGCGTCCTTAATCTCTTGGTTCGACAGGCTGACCCCGTTTAATTTGACTTCCATTTGGGTGCCTCCCGTGTAATCAATTCCGAATTTCAGTCCCCAACTGACGTAAGCGAAAACACTCACGACAACCATAGCTATAGACAGTGCGAACCAAATTTTCCTTCTTTGAATAATTTTAACCATACTGAATTTTAATTATTTAAGATGCTGATTATTTCTTATTCCTGATCCCGAAGAGCCACGGTTTTCGGAATATCTTTCTTGTTGTCGTGATTCGCAAAAGGTTCTTGGTGACTGTGACTGCCGAGAACATACTGAGCAGAACTCCGATTGCCAAAGTGACCGCAAAGCCTCGAACAGTTCCGGCTCCGAAATATATCAAAACTGAACAGGTTATCAAAGTGGAGGTGTTGGAATCAAAAATTGAACTCCAGGCCCTCTTGAACCCTTCGTCAATCGCATTTATCAGAGTTTTGCCTTTCCTTAGCTCCTCTTTTGTTCTTTCGAAAATCAGAACATTGGCATCCACCGCCATACCTATGGAAAGGATAAAACCGGCGATACCCGAGAGAGTCAAGGTTACCGGAATCAATTTGAATATCGTAAGAGACATCAACGTATACAGAAGAAGCGCAATGACCGCCAAAAGCCCGGGCAATCTGTAATAAGCGATCATAAAAATGCTGAGCAAAATGAATCCGATGATCCCTGCGGCAACGCTCGAATCCACCGAGTCTTGCCCCAAACTGGCATCAACGGTTTGTTGGCTCAGAAGGCTTATCGGTACCGGCAACGCCCCGGCATTCAGTCGCTGCACGAGAGTTCTTGCTTCTTCATTGGTAAAATTACCGGAAATAACCGCCTTTCCGTCGGTGATTGCCACTTGGACTGTTGGAATACTGATCGGCGCCTGATCTAGAAAGATGGCAACTTTTTTGCCTATATTGCGGGAAGTGATTTCACTGAAGAGCTTGGTGCCCTCGTCGTTGAATTGCAACTGGACTTCCGGTTCGTAAGTTTGCGGATCGAAACTGACATCGGCTCGTTTGAGCTTGGTGCCATCAAGCCCCGTGGATTTATAATAATACATGGAAAGATATTCTTCCGGAATCTGTGAATTTTCCGCGCGCAACGCCGCCTTTTCTTCATCGGTCATTTCTTCCTTGAACTCCAGCATCGGAGTTTCCCCGATCATTTTAATCGCCTCGTTCACATCTTTGACTCCGGCAAGTTCCACAATCAAACGATCTCCGTGTGACACCTGAATATTCGGTTCGGCCACGCCGGAAGAGTTTATTCTTCTCTCGACAACATCCCGCACACCATTCATGGCAGACTCCTTGTCCGCATCCTTGATTTGGCTCAAGTCGGCCTGATAAACCAAATGCGTTCCACCTTGCAAGTCCAACCCCAAATGGAATTGCAGATCGTTGCTGTATTTTATCCCGTATTTATTGAGGTCAATCCCTTGATTTTTGGGATAAACGGCGTAGGCACTCGCTGTAAACAGAATCAGGATTAGCACAAAATTGAGGATTAGCTTTCTTTTGCTTGACATAATTGCTGAAAATTAGATTAAATATAAAAAACCGACCAAGGCGATTTTTTTCGTCTTTTCGGTGACTAAGCGGACGTTCTAAAATAACAATGTTAACCGACCTCCCCAGTATAATAAACTTTTTTCAATTTTACAAGTTTTTTACGGGGGCGCGAAAGAAAACGGAAGGATATGGCGGAGTGCAGGCTTTAGCCTGCGCGGCTATCCCAAGCCGGATGGGGCGATCGTATAAGCTTGTTCTGTCCGTATTGGACAGCGGCGCAGGCTAAAGCCGTGCTACTCCGTCTAACAATTTGTTTTTCAATCACTGTCCTTGCTCGTATAACCCCATCTTTATCTTCTCTATCTCCTCCGCCTTTTCCAAAAGTTCGCCCTTATGGAGTTTATAAAGAAGTGGAATCACTCCGCAGTTTTTGCATTCTCCCCAACAGCACTTGCCGCCATTCTTTTTGTTCAACTTCCCGCACATGGATGTTTCCCGGTCAAAAATTTCTTTGCTGATTTCATTTTTTGGCATATTTTGGTTTGGTTAGATAGTCAATGGGTTATATTGCAAAAATATCTAAAAGCATCATCTTTCTTTTGCCACCTTATTTTTTTAGAGATGTCTTGAAACTGTTTTCCCAAGTCTCAACAATTTTTAACGCTTCCTTTTCCATGTTCCGTACTTGTAAAAATTCCATTTTCTCATTAAGAGATTCTATCTGGTTCTTATTCTTGTAGGCGCCTTCGTAATATTTTTTATTCATAGATTCTTTGCCAATCGCAAAAACAATTTTCCTAATTCCCGCCCAATATGCTTTCGCCATACACATGAGGCATGGCTCCATAGAAGTATATAGCACAGCATTTGAAAGGTCGCTGTTGGATTTAGCGAAAGCTTCGTCGATAGCGTTGTATTCGGCGTGGTTATATCCGGGAAAAGAATTGCTGGTCTTTGAAGATAAAATTTTACCATTTAATACAATGACAGCACCGGCAGGAAAGAATCCTTTTTCAAATGATTCTTGCGATTTGTCTATGGCTAATTTTAGATAAAGATTATTTTCCATATTTTTTTTATTTTTTACGATTTTTATACATTTTTTCCAACAAATTTCTTTGTCTTTGTGTCATTCCGAAATGAGGTACTCCGATTGAGGAATCGCTTGAACGCGATATCTAAAGTAAAAATGTTTATCGTAAAGTCTGAAATCAATTGAAAGAATTTCTCAACTTTGTTCCGCTGCACCCCAAAAATCGTGAGTTATACCGAATTAACTTAATCTGTTACCTAATGTAATCTTCGTAAGAACAAATTAGATTGATTTACTTCCCGCAACACTTTTAGATTTAACATCATACGACGTATGGGCACTAAAGCCTTGCTCTATCCTATCATGCCACTAATTCATTGTAACCGGTTGTTTCATCCGGCAACCTTTTAAATTCAGTATTCTTAAAAAACAGAATTACTAATTCAACAGTAGTATTTATGACACAGCCTTGTTTCAGGTGTCCACCAAAAACTGCACCCTCTCGATCGGCAATGGATATATGGATGTGGCAGCCGTTTACAGATACAGTTCCCGTTCCGGAAACTATTTCAAATAGCCCATCCCACTGTTTTACATTCACACCGTCTGCTATTCTCAAGACCGCTTTGGTCAAACTTCCTACAATGGAAGCAATAATTCCAGCTTTGATATCCTTCTGCTTAACGACATCTTCAATTTCTTGTTTTAGATCTTGTCCCGGTTTTAACCTAACTGTAATTTGATCTATCATATTGATGATTTATGCGTTTTTCCCGCAACACTTCTTATACTTAAGTCCGCTCCCGCAACTGCACAACTCATTCCTCCCTGTCTTATTAGTATTTACTTCCGGCTTATTTGTCTCCGACTCATCGACGCTTCCGCCACTTTCTTGGACGTTTTTGCTTTCCATCGGCGACTCGATCTTGCGCGCGACTTGGATCTTGAAGAGTGAAGTCACCACGTTGTTCTCGATGGCTTTGAGCAGGTCGTGATACATTCGGTAAGCTTCCTTTTTGTATTCCACCAGCGGATCTCTTTGTCCGTAGCCGCGCAGTCCGATGCCGTCGCGCAGGCAATCCATGGAAGTCAGATGTTCCATCCAGAGCATATCGATACTGCGTAGCAGTACCATCTTTTCGATCTGGCGCGTTGTTTCGTAGCCCACGCCTTTTTCTTTCTCGCTGTAATCGGCGCCGATTGCGCTATAAAACAAATCCACAAGTTCTCCCTTTGCCATTTCGTCCGGCTTGTCGGATTGCATGATTTCCTCCAGCTTATTTTGAGTTTCCTTCTCCAAGGGCGAAATTTTGTTGACTGCTTCCCACATTCCTTTCTCGTCCCAATTGCCGCGCAAGTCCGTGCAGTGCACCGAGACAATGTCTTGGATTTGTTTTTCCAGCATATTCAGGATTTTGTCTTTGAGCTTGAGAAGTTCGGGAAAAGTCTCTTTGGTTATCGGCGTATCGTCGTTTTTTTCTTCAAGTTTTGCGGTGGCCGCCAAAATTTCCCGCCGGCGTTTATAAATCGACTCCCGCTGCTTGTTCATTACGTCGTCATAATCGAGAATGTGCTTGCGCAGATCGAAGTTGTAGCCCTCGATTTTTTTCTGCGCCGCTTCAATTTGTTTGGAGATGAAAGAATTCTCGATAGGCATATCTTCCTCGATGCCGAAAGTGTCCATCACCTTTTTCATCTTTTCAGAACCGAACACGCGCATCAAATGGTCTTCGGTGGACACATAGAATTGCGTCTCGCCCGGTTCGCCCTGCCGTCCGCTGCGTCCGCGGAGCTGATTGTCGATGCGGCGCGCTTCGTGCCTCTCTGTTCCCAGAATACAGAGTCCGCCCAATTCCTTTACGCCCTCGCCCAGCTTGATGTCTGTCCCCCGTCCCGCCATATTGGTGGCGATGGTTACCGCGCCGCGCTGTCCGGCGTTGGCGACGATGAGCGCTTCTTTCTCGTGGAATTTGGCATTCAAAACCTCGTGCCGGATGCCTTCTCTTTTCAAAAGCTCGCTGATCGCCTCCGATTTCTCAATGGAAATGGTTCCTACCAAAACCGGCTGGCCTTTTTCATGCCGCGCTTTTATTTCCCGCACCAGCGCCTGAAATTTTCCCCTTTCGGTCTTGTAAATCGAGTCGGGACGGTCATTTCTTATAATCGGGTTGTTGGTCGGAATTTCCAGCACTTCCAGTTTGTAAACTTTTCCGAACTCTTCGGAAGAAGTGGCGGCCGTTCCGGTCATACCGGCCAGCTTTTTGTAAAGGCGGAAATAATTTTGAAAAGTAATGGTCGCCAAAGTCCGGCTTTCTTTTTGGATCTTTACTTTTTCTTTCGCTTCTATCGCCTGATGCAGCCCCTCGCTGAATCTTCTGCCCGGCATTGCGCGTCCGGTGAATTCGTCGATGATAATAACTTCGTCGTCTTGTACCATATAATCTTTGTCGCGCTTGAAAAGTATTTCCGCTTTGAGTGCTTGCTCCAAGTGATGCACCAGCGCGATTCCGCCTTCGTCGTAAATATTTTGCATTCCCAATAGCTGCTCCACATGATCAATTCCCTCTTCCGTGAGACTGACCGCGTGCATTTTTTCATCGACAGTGTAGTCGGTTTCTTTTTGCAGCCGCGGCACCAGGCGCGAAAAACTGTCATACATGCTGTCCGAATCCATATCCGGCGCGGAAATAATGAGCGGCGTTCTCGCCTCGTCGATAAGAATGCTGTCGATTTCGTCCACTACCGCGAAATTGAGTTCGCGCTGCACCAGTTGCCGATGCTGCACCGCCATATTGTCGCGCAAATAATCGAAACCGAATTCATTGTTGGTTCCGTAAGTTATGTCCGCGGCGTAAGCTTCCTTGCGGGAAATCTCGCTTAAATTTTGCATTTCCACCGTGACTTCTTGCCCGTCCGGCTTGGTCTGCGGCTCAAAGAGATATGAATGCTCGTGTTGGATCGCCGAAACGCTGAGTCCCAGAAAATGATAAATCGGACCCATCCAATTGGCGTCCCGTTTTGCCAAATAATCGTTTACCGTCACGATATGTACGCCTTTTCCCGTGAGCGCGTTCAAATAGACCGGCAGAGTCGAGACCAGCGTTTTCCCTTCTCCGGTTTTCATTTCCGAAATCTGTCCTTTGTGGAGCACAATGCCTCCGATAAGCTGGACGTCGTAATGCCTCTGCCTCAGCACCCGGCTGGCGGTTTCGCGCACTGTGGCAAAAGCTTCCGGCAAAAGGGCATCTAAATCTTCTCCCTTCTCGATGCGCGCTTTAAAAATATCCGTCCGCCCCCGCAGATCCTCGTCTGACATTTTTTTGTATTCTTCTTCCAGCGCGTTTATTTTATCGATCATCGGCCGCATTTTCTTGACTTCTTTTTCATTCGGATCCCCGAAAATCTTATCTAAAATTGACATAGGTTTTAATCTTAATATTTAGCTGACTGTCAAACCAACTGAATCCATACCACAATCCCTACGTGGAGCATTGTGCCAACGGATTGAGCTAACTTGGTATAACAAGGAAAGAAGCGAAATCAAATTTCGCCCCCCTCGCAAAAAGATCGACAAGTTTTTATTTCCCGCGCAATTTACGAAATTCATCTTTTGCCCAAGCAAGCGGTGAAATGCGTTTCAAGTCTTTGATGATTTTGCGCCCTCTTCGCGACTTACCCATTTTCTCCGTCTTATACTCGTTGATCATAATCTTGAGTTCGTCCTTCACGTCGTCGATTGCCTTATAAATATCATCGCTCTCCACTACCGACCTAAACATCTTTTTCGGCAACTGCAAATTTACTTCCGCCTTGTAGATGTCTCCCTGCTGGTGGTGCTGTGTCGTCTTGGCAAGCTCAATACGCGCCACTACGCGGTTTCCGTTCAAGTCAATGTCTTCCAAAAACTTCTTAAGCCCGCCAACTTTCTCTTCCGCATATTCCTTGAGGTCATTGTGAAGCTCCAAGTTTGTTCCTTTAATAATGATATTCATAGCTTTCTTAAGTGAATGATTATCTATAGATTTATAATATCACAAACAGGTTTTTTGTCGAGAAAATGACGAACTTGCCCGCCTGTACTTCCTGATGCCTATTTTTTTGCTTTCTAAAAGTTGTCGGAATTTGCGCAGCAGAAAATCCAGCCTTGTATCCGGACCACACCAGAAATGGTGTGAAATATTACGCAAGAACGTTTTGTCCCGCGTGGTTCACATCATTTCTGATGTGATCCGAAATTCATAATCCATACTTGTCTTGCATAGCTGCGGGATTCCGGATATTTCGGAGTACCGAAATTCCGGAATGACAAGTAAAAGCGGACAAAAACATTCTCTCAACCTTTTCTCTCATTAAACTTAAAAGACAGCGAATATATCCCCATTGCAAAAACCACGACGCCTGCCAGTAAAAAAGTTTTTTGATAGCCCCATATCGAAACGGCGATGCCGCCCAAAAGTCCGCCCAGCGCCGGACCGAGCGTAGTCATTATTGAATCAATAGTCGAGGCCTCTTGTTGAAAATCTTTTAGTTTTTTGGCGAAGAAAGCGCTCTTGCCGCTGCCCAATGCCAGCGCGCCCATGGCATCCAAGATATTCAAAACAAAAAGCGCGCCCACGCCCAGAACGGAATAGAAGCTTCCCAAAATAATCGCCGCGGCTCCCTCCGTGGCTATTCCCGCGCTTACGACTTTCGTTTTGCGGAATTTTCCCATAAGTTTGATGACCAAAATCGAAAACGGCACATAAACGAACGAAATGGCGGACGTAAATCTTATCACTTCCTCTTGCGAGAAAGAAAGGTCTTTGAGAAGCAGCACGAAAAAGGCGCTGTAAATTCCGCTCATAATGAGGGCGGCGAAAATAAAAAAGAGCATCACCAGCACGTCCTTGCGCTTGTTGATGATGTGAAAAACTTCGCGGTATCTTTTTAGCTGACTCATGCTCCCGATCCCCGGATTGTCTCTTTGATTTTTGAAACCCAATACGTCCGCATTTTTTCGCAGCCGTGAATAGGCATAGATCGTGTTCAGAAATTGAATGATTACGCTGGCGAAAAACACTCCCCGAAAACCGAACTTCCAAATAATTATTCCTCCCATCGCCGGCGCGATGGCCGTCGCATAACTTGGCATGGAATAAAACCAGCCGAAACTTTTGGTCTGGCTCTCCGGTTTTGAGTTCATAAGAATAAACTTGAGCGACACCAGCCATGCCGCCGCGCTTACTCCCAAAATGACCTGCGCCAGATAGAAAACGGCGATATTTTGGCTGAGGAGCATCAGCAGGGCGAAAATCCCATAGCCCAGAATTCCCAGCGCTGCCACCTTGGCAGGATTGATTCTGCGAATGTAAAAATTGACGACCGGGCAAAGGATGGCAATGATGGAATAAGTGAGAAAATATATGTTGCCGATATGGATCAAAGAAATTCCGACAGACGCCAAATAGAGCGGGTAAAAAAGCGAAAACAACTTATAACCGAACATCAACAGAAAATGAACAAACGACACATCGAAAGTAGTCTGTTCCATCCTGGGCATTCGGGAAAGAAGGCTGCGATTTTTGCTGCGTATGATTTTTGGCATAATTAGATTTACAGAGTTTTTATGGGTTTATTAAAGAAAAGATCAATCAGAAATCCGTCTTTGCATTCGGACCACACCAGAGATGGTGTGGAATATTGCGCAAGAACGTTTTATTCCGCGTGGTTCACACCATTTCTGATGTGATCCATAATTCAAAATACACCAAAATTATATATCACGGAGTAGCATGGCTTTAGCCTGCGCCGCTGTCCAATGCGGGAAAATGCGATGTGTGCGAAATATGTTTGCGGCTTGGGATAGTGGCGCAGGCTAAAGCCGTGCTACTCCACATATTAGCATATTTCAGGCAAAAAGAAAAAGCAACTCATTTGTGCTTTTTATAAAGTCACATCGTTGCTCTGATTTTTAAATTTTATCATACCCACATGATGTTATCTGCAGGCGTTACTACCTCATTAGTCCGTGCGCTAATCTCTTCAGCATTGGCGGGGAGGGGCATTATCCCGCATGTTAATGTGGAATCTGCTGGTAAGTGATATATTATTCTTGCCTCGTGTAGATTATTATTTCTATTAATTCCACCATGATTTAACTCTCGGAGCCTGTTTGCCGCTCCCTCTCGAGAGTTGGCAAAGTTCTTCTTATTTTCTGGATCAAGGGAAAGTTGGATCTCCCATAGAGTTAGAGACTCTTCTGCTGCAGTTACTGCTGCCTGCGCTCCGAAAAGCTCCTCCATTATTTTTGAAACCCAGAAATTTGCACTGGCTCTATGATGCAGGTTTGTGGTTCCTGCCCCATAAAGCTCAATTGCACTTCGCATAAAACCTAACGCTAACATCATGTCCTCTTTCCCCTTACTTTTAGCAAGAAGCCATCGGGCAGTGTTGTTCATTAGATTGGCAGTGTTGGTTTTATCAATGATTTCATTAACCCATTCATATGCTACCGCCAGAACTTCTTCTTTTGGCGTAAGGTCTGTGGGTTCCCGAAATCCAATCATTCTGGCATTAGCCTTCGCGGGAGTGTTTGGAAGTTTTTCAAGATAGCTTTTCGCTTCTTCTAAATTGCCAAGATAACTTTCAATTGCAGCAAGACACCTGAGACCTCTTTCTGTGTTCTGGGCTCGGAGAGCTTCTTCTCTGGCTTCTTCAAAGTTTTTTTGTCTATATAGCGCCCATCCCTTAAAAGCATGCAGCTCTTCTGCTTCTTCAAAAGAAAGATGTTCAGCCTCCAAAATAGCATTAACTTTCAAAATAGCATTAACTTTTTGGATAACTTCTGCTGTTTTTCCTTGATTAAGGAAATTGTCAAGTTGTTCTATCGCCCGCTTGAGAGCTTTTTTGTTCAATTCAATACGACCTCTTTTAATTTGTATTTTTTTATTTGACTCATGTTTTTTATTTATGTTTTACTTCATGAAGTCACAGAAACTCACAATGTTTGCAAACTTATGCGACTTAGTGAGACATGTTTATCAAAAAACATTCCATTATAGTTCTTTTTATTTAAGAAGTCAATGATTTAAGATTGACCTTAAGATTGACATACAATGATGCTAAGATTATAATCGGCTTATCAACCAAAAAAATCAGGAGGCTGAGAAATATATGGCTCGAGAATTAGGTATCTCAAGTGAAGAATTTCTGGCCAAAACATTACAAACGGCTCAAAGATTTGGAATTAAAGGAGAAGTGCTAGAAACAATCTCTTATATCCATCAAATAGTAACAATCCCTCGTGAAAAAGAAAGGAAGGAACGGGAACAAAGAAGAACAGAAGAATTAGCGAGATTTGAAGCTGCCAAGAATATGCAGAATTAATAAAATTTTTCAAATCCGAACGCCGATTGCCGATCCTAAAAAAGGAAAGGCGTTTTTTTATTGTCCGCAGCTCTGCCTTCAAAACCCCACATACTCTATCTCCTCATGCAACTGAATTCCGAATTTTATGCGGATTTTTTGTTTGATGAGACTTATCAAAATTACGACGTCCTCCGCTTGACCCTCGTCGACGTTGACGATAAAATTCGCATGTTTTTCCGAAACCATCACTCCCCCGACCTTTTTGCCTTTGAGCTCGGCTTGCTCGATCAGCCAGCCGGCAGGCACCGTATTGTTTTTGCAGGCATTCTCTAATTGCGGACACCTCTGCATAAGTTTATTTTTTTGTTCTTCTCTTAACACGGGATTTTTGAAGATGCTGCCGACATTGGGATATTCGAGAGGCTGTTTTTGCCTTCGATTTTCCAGATTTTTCTCAATCTCTTTTTTAAGCTCCTCGCCATCCTCTTTTGGCAAGAGCAAGGTCGCGCCCAGGATTGCGAAATTTTTCGTGTCTTTGAAAATACTTTTTCGATAGGCAAACCCGCATTCCTCTTTCGCCATATTTCGCAGGGCGTAGTTTTCCAAATATTTTTCCGGAGAGAATTTCATTTCCAAAACTCTTACCGCCTTTATCGTTTCGCCGATGTCGTGTCCGTTCGCGCCGGCGTTGTTGCAAATTGCGCCGCCGAGTGTTGCCGGGATGCCCGCCGCCCATTGCAATCCGCCGATGCCGTCTTTTTGAAAATCCAGCGCAAGTTTCGTGAGAAGATTTCCCGCTCCCAAGCGCGCTGTCATCCCCTCTTCCGTTTCTTCGGTCGCAGTGTCTCTGTTTTCGATTTTCAGTACCAGCCCGTCAAAGCCTTTGTCGGCTATGAGCAGATTGCTTCCCCTGCCGAGGATGAAAACGCGCAATTTATTTTCAATGGCGAAGTCGAGCGCCTCTCCCGTTTCTTTTTCATTTCGCGCCGCGCAAAAATATTTTGCTAGGCCGCCTATCTTGAAAGTGGAATAGGGTTTCAGGGAAATGTTTTCTTTGATGTTTTCCGGCAGATTTTTTATTTCCATATGGTTTGGGGTTAAGCTGCTATGATGTTATTATTTTAAGCTATTTTTTCGGTGTTGTCACTTTTGACCGCTAAAAACTTTTTCTTCGCAGTTGCGCGTAAAAGGAAAATTGAGTCGGGCTTTAATGCGTATTTTCGCCCCGTCGCAATAAATTTTGATAAAAATCATAAAAAGTATTATAATACCATCAAATCTATAAAACAAAATTAAGCGTAAAAAAATGAGCAAAAGCAACGATAAAAAAATTGAGATCAGGGAGATTGTTTATTCTCAGGACGAAGAAAAGTCCTTTGGCGATGTCTTCATTTACGAGCCCGAAAATGTCGAGGAGCAAAATCTGGGGAATCTTTTTATTGTCGGGGACTTGAAGGATTTGCCCAAAAATTGCTCTTATATAATGAATGTCCTTGCGTCAAAAATCAAAAAGGAATTTTACGCCAACACGAAACGGACGGCGGAAGAGGGCTTGGAGGCGGGGCTTTCCGAGGCCAACAAGACTCTCGCGGATTTGGCCGATCAGGGCAACGGAGAATACGTCGGCAGGCTCAGCATGGTCTGCGGGACTTATCACGGAAATAAATTCTACCTGAGCCAGGTCGGGAAAATCAAATCGCTGCTTATCCGCGGCGGGCAGATTATGGAAATCATCAAAGAGGACGACAGCAAGCCGGTTTCCGCCAAGCGGGTTTTTAATAATATTGCAAGCGGAGATCTTTCCGATGGCGACCTGGTGATTTTTGCGACAAGCGGACTTTTTAATATTTTCTCGCTGGAAAAATTGCGGCAGCTCGGTTCCTCGATGAAGCTGGACGAATTTGCTTCCAAGCTTCAGGAGGAAATCGAAGAAGAAGACAGCGAAACCGTGAGCGCCCTGCTTATCGAGATAGAAGGCGAAAAGAAAAATCTTATATCTCACTCTGAACTGGAATTTAATGAGAAAGAACCGGCGGAAAAATCTCTGGAAAAAGCTTTGGTGGAAGGAGTTGAAATAGACGAGGCGGAAGCTCTTGAAGAAAACGAAAGCAAACCGGCGGAAGCGGCGGTCGTTACAAAAGCCAAAGAGGCGGCTGAAGCGGAAAAAGCCCTACTCGCCTTTCAGGAGGAAGAGCCTGATGTTGAGGAGATTTCCCCTTCCGAATCCTCTGCCGAAGTTAAGAAATCCGAAGAAACGGGCAGCGAAACGGCGGCGGCTGAGCCTTTATTGTCCGCGGTGAAAGAAAAGACGGAGGAAGTTGCAGGTGGAAAATCTTTGGCGCAAGCGGGATCTGCGGCGACTACGGCGAAAACAATTGAAGCTTCCGCAGTAAAAGATACGGGCAAGATAAGCTTGAGCGACATTATCAAGGAATACGAGAAAATGGAAAGCCGGAGTTTGGAACAGGACACTGACACCGACAAGGACAAGAGTATTGAAGCGATGGTCGCCAAAAAAGAGGCGAATACTTTTGAAGATTTGGACGAGAAGAAAGAAAGCGTGCACAAAAAGATTTCTTCCAATGTAAAAAATTATCTTCAAAATCTCAAAAGCGGCAAACCGGAAATGGCGCCGGTCGGCAATCTGAAGAAATTTTTTAATGGCAAAAAAGAATATAAAGTCAGGAGTGCAAACAAGAAGTTTTCTTTTTTAGGGAAGAAAGCGATAATTGTGGTTCTGCTTTTGGTGCTCGCGGGCGACGGCTATTATTACGGATCGGTAAAAGAAAAGAAAGAAAACACGGCCAAGCTGGCGGCGTATCAATCTTTGCTTGACGAGTCCAAGACGAAAATAAATCAGGCCGATGTGGAAAGCATTTCCGGCTCGGAGGAAAGCTCGGGCAAACTTTATCTCGAAGCGCGCGCTTTGGCGTTGCGGGTGAAGAATGAATATGACGCACTGGATACGCAAGCGGATGAAGTTATCGCTAACGCCCAGACTCAGATAGATATAATCGATAAAGTGGCGAAAGTATCCGGTCCGGAAGTCTTGGCAAATTTTGAAAATGAGAATATAAAAAATCTCGTGGAGGTAAACGGGACATATTATGTGATTGATGACAGCGAGAATGCCGTGTATAAAGTTGACGCTTCAAAGGCTGAAATTTCGCAGGCGGCAAAAGCGCAAGAAGCAATCGGCGGCTTGTTGTTCGCAAAGAATTTTCAAAGCCAAGAAATTTTACTTTCCAACGGATCGGAATTTTCTAGCTTCAATCTGAAGAACAATCAGATTAAAAAATTGAGCACGAAAGCGGATGACGTTTTTACGGATTTTGCGACTTACGGCAGATATGTTTATCTCCTGTCTCCTGCCCAAAATCAGATCTATAAATATCAAAAGACCGCCCAGGGATTGGACGGCAAAACCGAATGGCTGAAAAGCGGCGATATCAAAAATGCGGTTTCTTTGGCTATCGACCAATATGTTTATATTCTTACTTCCGACGGACAGATCAAGAAATATTTTACCGGCGAGGAATATGCGGATAAGGATGGCAATAAGTTTGCTATCAAACAGCCGAGCGATGCCATTACGAGTCCGACAAAGATTTACACCTTGACCGATCAGAAAAACCTGTATGTCGTCGAGCCTTCCAAGAGCAGAATTGTTCTTTTTGACAAAACTACCGGCGCTCTTGTGAAACAGCTCACTGGCGAAGGCTTCTCCGACATCAAAGACATCTCCGTCGACGCGGAGGAAAAAAATATGGCAGTGCTAATGAAGAACAAGATTGTGAAGATTGATTTGACAAAATAAAGGTTCGGATAGAAAATGCTTTTGGCTGCGAAAGGTTTGCGGGAAGGTTGTGGGAGGGGGCGTGTGGAAGCAGGTTGTTGTGGGAGCAGGTATTCACCTGCTCCTTTTAGTTTTTATTTCACAATAAATGGCAAGTTAGGGTCATACGCAATATATGATTCTAACCCAACACGATCAAAGCACTTCTCCCAACCGAGTAGTTTTAGTGCTGACCCACCTGCACTTTCTGACGCTTATCTATTGCTTTCTAAAAAGCTGCCTTGTATTTGGATCACACCAGAGATGGTGTGAAATGCTGCACAAGAACGTTTTGTCCCGCGTGGTTCACACCATCTCTGGTGTGATCCGAAAACCCATAATGCAAAATACACCGGATCGTTGTAACGGCTACCTGCCATATATTGCGTGACCCATAAATAATGAAATACAAACTTGTCTTGCATAGTTACGGGATTCCGGATATTTCGGAGTACCGAAATTCCGGAATGACAAATAAAAATTGTTTTTACCTTTTTAATTTGGCTAAAATAAATGATTCAAAGTGCAGGTGAGTCGGGGAATTAGTGGATTTTGAATTACGGATCACACCAGAAATGGTGTGAAATATTACACAAGAACGTTTTGTCCTGCGTGGTTCACACCATTTCTGGTGTGGTCCGAATACAACGCGACAAAAAAACAGAAGACTCTTTCAAGTCCCCTGTTTTTGTATATGAAGTGAAAATTACTTCAAGTTGACAGTAGCGCCGGCGTCCATAAGCTGCTTCTTGATGTCCTCGGCTTCAGCTTTCGGTATGTTTTCTTTGATAACCGCAGGAGCTGCGTCCACGAGGTCTTTGGCTTCTTTCAATCCTTTACCGGTAAGCTCTTTGACAACTTTGATTACAGCGATCTTGCTGTCGCCGCCTGATACCAACTCGATATCAAAGTTTGACTTCTCTTCGGCTTCAGCGCCTGCACCGGCAGCCGCAGGGGCAGCCATCATCATTGCGGGAGCGGCGGCGGAAACACCGAATTTATCTTCCAATACTTTCACAAGCTCGGAGAGTTCGAGAACGCTTAAGTTTTCGATTTCCTTTACCAATGCTTTGAATTTTTCAGGAACTACTACTTCCTCTTTTGTTTCTTCTGACATAATTATTTTCCTTTCTTAAGATTAAATTAATTGATTTGGATTCTTATTTAAAATTTCGTTATTTTTTCTCTTCTGCGATGGCATTCAAGACATTCATCAGGCTGCGGACATTGCCGGCAAGCACATTGACAAATCCTGAAACCGGAGCGTTGATGGTATAAACGAGTTGGGCTCTGAGCTGGTCTTTGCTCGGCAATAAAGCTATTTGATTCATTGCTTCGGCTCCCACGACTTCGGAATTCATAACTCCTCCCAAAATCTGCACTTTGTCGTTTGTCTTTCCGAATTCTTTTGCAATCCTTGCCGGGGCAATCTCATCATCGTAGCCGATGACAACGGCAATCGCTCCTTCCGGTGCAAAGTTTTCCGTGCCTTGAATATTGACGCTCTCCATTCCCTTTTTAATCAAGGTTTTCTTGGCCACCGTATAGTCGACACCTTCGGCGCGCAATTTGCGTCGGAGCATCAAGTTGTCCTTTGCGGTAAGTCCTTGAAATCCCAGAAACACCAAAGATTTTGACTTGGAAAATCTGTCGGTCAGGTCTTGGAGAATCGCTTTTTTCTTCTCCTTTGTGATCATTTATTTGATTTAAAAATTATATCGATTCTTTCCATTAAAACACAAAAAAATCGCTAAAATCCTGAGACCGCGATAAAATAAAAAACTTCAAGCTTTTTATCCTCGACAGGGCTTACTTTTTTGCCTGTTGTCTAGGGATTTATTGAATACAAATACATTTTACACGAACTATAAAATTTGTCAAATGTGTGCAATCCGACCCAATTGATAAGAAAATCCGCCTTTGTATTCGGACCACACCGGAAATGGTGTGAACCACGCGGAATAAAACGTTTTTGCGCGGCATTCACACCATTTCTGGATTCATAATACTTAACCCTGCCCCTCTTGCACTTTGAATCGCTTATTTTTGCCAAATTGAAAGGTAAAAACAATTTTTATTTGTCATTCCGGAATTTCGGTACTCCGAAATATCCGGAATCCCGTAACTATGCAAGGCAAGCATTGTACTTCATTATTTATGGTCATACACAATTATACGGCAGGTAGTCGTTACAACGATCCTGCGTATTTTGCATTATGGGTTTTTGGATCACACCAGAGATGGTGTGAACCACGCGGGACAAAACGTTCTTGTGCAGCATTTCACACCATCTCTGGCGTGATCCAAATACAGGGCAGCTTTTTAGAAAATGGTAGATAAAAGCGTCAGGAAGTGCAGGTGGGTCAGCACTAATTCCAGAACGACAAATTTGCTTGCTTGGTCTTTATTATCTGATTTGGTCGAAATTAACTTTTATTTAGTTCCTCAACAATCACTCTTGCAAATTCTTCCGCAGCCTCTCGTCCGTTGGCGGTAATAATGTTCCCTGACTTTTCAACGGCCTTTTTTGAAACCGCGCACTTGTTTTGGACTAAAGCTTTGGGTCCGGTCTTATCCATTGCGCTTGACCATATAGCGGCAGTCTTGTCTTCCAAAACTCCCGCTTTCGCCAAAATGACCGGCGCGATGCAAATCGCCGCCGTGATTTTTCCCGCATCACTAAACTCGCGCGCGATGCGATGCGCCTCTTTATTCTCAAAATACTCCTGTGCTCCGTCTCCGCCCACAAAAACCACCGCATCAAAATTTTCCATTTTCGCTTCTTTGGTATTGAGGGTAGCTTTCGCCTCTCCACCCAACACGCCGATAATCATTCCCGTTTTGGAGCTGGCGGTCGTAACTTCTATCTTGTTTCTGCGAAAAATCTCGAGCGGTAAAAAATATTCTTCATCGCGAAAATCCTTGCGAGCTATGATCATTAAGATTTTTTTGCTTGGCATAGTTTTGAATTAAAGAGATTGATAGGTTTACCGTAGAGACGCCGATTTATCGCGTCTCTTTCTTTTGGAAAAAGACGCAAAACGTTATGCCCTTCTACAATTCGATCAATTATTTTAGATACTTCGCCTTGTTTGCAAGATGTTCCTCGTAGGTTTTGCTGAAATAAGTTTTTTGTTCTCCGTCCTGCGTGGTAAGAAAATAGAAATAATCGGTTTTCGCCGGATATATGGCGGCCTTAATCGCTTCAATGCCCGGGTTACAAATCGGCGCGGGTGTTAAGCCCGGATGTTTATAGGTATTGTAAGGCGAATCGGCTTCCAGGTCTTCGTTGGTGGGCATAGCGCGTCCGGCGCCGGTAATATAGTTTACGGTCGCGTCCGACTGTAACGGCTGACCTATCCCGAGACGATTGTAAAAAACGCTGGCGATAATCGGCATCTCTTCTTTGTTGCCCGCCTCTTTTTCAATGATGCTTGCCAAAATTATAACTTCATAAACGCTCTTGTTTTGCCGCTTGATCTCGTCGCGCATTTCCGGGGTCAATTTCTTGTCGAAGTTATCAAGCATCTCCGTCGTTACTTTTTCCAACGAGGAATTTTTGAAAAAATTATAAGTATCGGGAAAAAGAAATCCTTGCAAGTCGGCTCCTTCCGGTCTGTCCGCAAGAAAGGTATATTTGGAAAAATCAAGTTGAATATCCGCAAAATCATCTTCTCCCGAAATCGCTCCGGCAGTCTTGAGCTTTTCAAAAATCTGCTCGTTGGAGGATCCTTCCGGAATTACGACTTGTGCCTCGTTGGATTTGAGTCCGCTCTCTCCTCCGGTAAGGACCTCCACTATTTGCGCAATGGTCATCGACGGCGAAAATTCATAACTCCCTGCTTTCAGTTTGCCGCCAAGTCCGGTTCGCCAAAGATAAAAATTGAAATAGTCACTTTCGCTGACAAGACCCGCCTCTTCCAAATTCTTGGCGATTGCTCGCACTCCTTGTCCCTGTTTAACTTCAAATGCAATCACTCTCGTATCGCTCGCGTTGGCGGGTCGTTTTATGCCGCGGCTGACCGAGATGAAAAAGAAAAACGCGATTGCGACAAGCAAGCAAACAAAAATTTTTCCGGCGAGCAGAATTTTCTTATTCATAGATTTTTTTAAAATTTAATCTCGTATAAGCGGAACGAAAATAAATCCCGGAAGCTCTTTCGTTGAGAAATGTTCGGCATCAATTTTTGTGAACACGAAAATACTTTTTTTGACCGGCATTACCAAGGTTCCTCCGACCTTCAGTTCTGACTTGAGCGTTTCGGGCACACTGTCTCCTGCCGCCGCTACGATGATTTTATCGTAATAACTGAACGGTTGCAACGGCGCAGTGCCGTCGCCTGCGATCGCCTTGACATTGCCAAAATGATATTTTGCCAGATTGTTTTTTCCAAAATTAAAAAGTTCCGGGACCCTCTCGATGGCTGTCACCTCTCCCGTTTCGCCCACTATCTCGGCAAGCAGCGCGCTTTGCCAGCCCGACCCCGATCCCACGTCCAAAATTTTCTCTCCCCGCTTGGGCTGCAAGAGTTCCAGCATAAGAGCGACAACTTGCGGTTGGGAAATAGTCTGTCCGAAACCTATAGGAAGAGGCGCATTTTCATAGGCATGCTCTTTTACGTCATTCGGAATAAAATCGGCACGATCAATTTTGTGCCAGGCACGAATGATTTCCGGTGTCCTCAGACTGCCGTTCGCAATAAGGTTTTGGATGAACTGCTGCATAATTTTGCAATTAAAGTGTGAGAATTATTTTCCCAGCCTTCTTTCGCGACGTGCGTACTCCAAAATCGCTTCCCTCAAATCCTCTTTAGTAAAATCCGGAAAAAGCTTGTCGGAAAAAACCAGTTGAGCATTGGCGACATCCCACATCATAAAACCGTCGCTATTGTGCGGTTCTCCCCCGGTTCGTATCAAAAGATCAACCGGCGGCAAATCCTTAGTAAGAAGTTGACTTTTAAAAAGTTCTCCGTCTATCGTCAGGCTCGGATTTTGTTTTTTCATCTCGGCGATGCGACCGGTGGCATACAGCACCTCGCCTATGCCGCTATACGCTATGAAAAAATTGAAAAAATACTTATCGTAATTTTTGGTTTTTTCGATGGCGTCCTCCATTGAAGCTTTCACATCTTCCGGAAACTGCTCTTTCCATGAACCGAAAATATTCACTTTTACTTCATTATCATGCACCTCTCTGCTTGTTGCGAGTTTTTTGAATTCCTTTTTGAATATCTCAAGCAGATGGTCAACTTCCTCTTTGGGTCTTTTTGCTATGTTATCCTGCGACGAACCCCAAAAAGAAAAGTAAGGAATTTCCATCTCCCTGAATACTTCTATTAGATTTTCCAAAAGCTCTGATCCTTTTTCGTGCCCTCTCCACGCGGCAAGGGTATTTTTTTGCGCCCATCTGCGATTTCCGTCCGGAATTATCGCTACATGTATGGGCATATTGGCTATATTTGTCATTATTTTTATGATCAATTAAACGTCTGAACAAAGCGAACGTCAACTCTATTATGATAATATAATAATGTTTTTTAGGCAAATAAAAATGTGGACCACATCAGAAATGATGTGAACCACGCGGAACAGAACGTTCTTGCGTAACATTCACACCATTTCTGGTGTGGTCCGAATGCAAAGGAGGCGTTTAGCTTACTAAAAAATCATATATGAATATGATTTTTTATACTGTGTGGGCAGGGAGGGATTTACCCATCCGGGTATAAACTTCTCATCCCTCTTGCTTAAAATCACATAAGCTTTGCAGTTGGAACTATTCGTTGCATAATGTTAATCCTTGGTGGGCAGGGAGGGATTTACCCATCCGGGTATAAACTTCTCATCCCTCTCGCCATAGAGTGTGTTTTGGTTCGCTAAAAAAATCATATACGAATATGATTTTTCTACATTGTGTGGGCAGGGAGGGATTCGAACCCCCGAAGGCAGAGCCAACTGGTTTACAGCCAGTCCCGTTTGACCGCTCCGGAACCTACCCGAAATACCTATTTAATATAGTATAATAAAAAAAGTTTGTAAAGGCTTGTGCTCAGAAGGTGAAATCAATTTTTATTTGTCATTCCGGAATTTCGGTACTCCGAAATATCCGGAATCCCGTAGCTATGCAAGACAATCATTGTATTTCATTTTTACGGGCGTATTTTGCATTATGAATTATGGATTTCGGATCACACCAGAAATGGTGTGAACCACGCGGGATAAAACGTTTTTGCGTAGCATTTCACACCATTTCTGGTGTGGTCCGAAAGCAAAAATAGGCGACCGACAAATTATACTTTTATAGTTTTCTTCACGTACGATGAAATCGTATTTATCTTTTCCATGACCTCATCGATATCAATATTTTGGATTTTTCTCTTGCGCATAACTACTTTTCCATCGATTATGCTATCGCTGATATCAGAACCGATTGCGCAATAGGCCAGATGGGAATAATAATCGTAAATCGGCGTGAGGTGCGGCCGGTTTTTATTTATGATGATTATATCGGCCTTTTTGCCCGTTTCCAGACTGCCGATCTCGTCTTCTTTGCCAAGAGCTTTGGCTCCCTCAATCGTTGCCATGCGGACTGTCTCTTTGGCGGAAAGAGCGCTTGCATCCAAAGCGGCCACTTTTGCCAGGAGCGCCGCGTTTTTCATTTCGCAAAACATATCCAGCGCATTATTGCTTGCCGCGCCGTCAGTTCCGAGACTCACGGTAATATTATTTCTCAGCATTTTCGCAATCGGCGCGATGCCCGAACCCAGTTTCATATTGCTTTGCGGACAGTGGGAAATTTTCACCCGCCTATCTCGCAAAATCTCGAAATCGTTTTTGCCCATCCAGACGGCGTGGGCGGTTAAAGTATTCTCGTTCAAAACTCCCAACCAATCCAGATATTGCACCGGCGTCATTTTCTTATTTTTCATAAAATCCGTATATTCTTTTTTGGTTTCTGCGAGATGGATAACATAAAGAAGATTATTTTCTTCGGCAAATCCCTTGGCTTCTTTCAATACATGGGGAGTGCAGGCATATGGGCTGTGCGGTTTAATTCCTACGGAAATTAAATTTGAATTTTTAAATTTCTTCATAAGTTCCAAGGAAAGCGTCCTTTTCTTTTTCCAAATTTCTTTATCCTTATTTGCCACGGTGGCAATCCCTTCGCCGATGACGCCGCGCATGCCGATTTTTTCCGCCGCCCGTCCGGTTTCTTTTTCGAAAAAATACATATCACAAAAAGCGGTGGTGCCGGAAAGAATCATTTCCGCGCAAGCAAGCAGACTCCCCCAATAGGCGGAATCTTTATTTACGAATTTATCCTCCAGCGGAAAAATATATTCACTCAGCCACTCGCCCAATATCGCATCGTCGGCAACACCGCGAAAAATGCTCATCGCCAAATGCGTGTGGGTATTTATCAGTCCCGGCATAATAATATCTCCTTTGGCGTCAATTTTTTCAGGCGCAAAAAAACTGCCGGCGATTTCTCGCGCGGAACCGATTGCCGCTATCTTGCCATCCGCAACTGCGACTGCGCCATCCTCAATGGCGCGGTCTTCCCGGTCGACAGTAAGAACCGTGCCGCCATATAAAATTAAATCGACTTTTTCTTTTTTCATAAAATTAGGACTTACGCGATTGATACTGTTTGTCATTGCGAGAAGCCGGTATTCCGGGCGACGCGGCAATCCCGATACCGGAGCTTGACTAACCCTATTTTTTGTCATCTCGAAGGAGTACTCGACTGAGAGATCTGGGAAATGCACGAAGCTGTGCCGACTAAAAGCTGTCATCCCGGAATTTGCGCAGCAAATATCTGGGATCCCGTTGCTAAGCCGGTGGAAATGAAATACAATGCTTGCCTTGCATAGTTACGGGATTCCGGATATTTCGGAGTACCGAAATTCTGGAATGACAAATAAAAATTGATTTTATCTTTCGACAAATATTGATTGTTTCTTTTAACAAGTGTGACTTCTCACAACAACAAGCTAAACGCGTAAGTTCTAAAAATAAAACTATTCAAACATTCCGACTATGTAAATAATCGTTATCCCCAGAAGAAAAGATGCAAAATGAATAAGATTGGTTTTGATTTTCTCCGAGTGCTTCACTTCGGGAATGAGATCGGAGGCGGCGATGTAGATGAAATTTCCTGCGGCGAAGGGCAATAGAAAACTGACATCATAGCTGGCGGAAAAATAATATGCGATAATACCGCCCAGGACCATCGTAAGTCCCGAGAAGAAATTAAACCAAAGAGCCTTGCTTTTTTTCCAGCCGCCGTGGATCAGGACTCCAAAATCTCCGAATTCCTGCGGAATTTCATGGGCGGTACAGGCAAACCAAGCTACTATCCCCACGTGAGTACTTACCAAAAAAGAACCGGCGATGGCAAGCCCGTCTATAAAATTATGCAGTCCGTCCGCAGCCAAAACGAGATAAGTGACAGGCTCTTTTTTGTGCTCGCTGGGAGACTTGTGACAATGATGCCAATGAATGAATTGCTCAAGCAAAAAGAACATCGCAAAGCCGATCAGCACCCAAATCCAAAGCACTTCCGTATTTCCTATAACCTCCACCGCCTCCGGTATCATGTCCAGCAACGCGCCCCCCAAAAGCGCTCCGGCAGACATCGAAACAAGAGGCAGAGTTATCCTTTGCAGGAACGTCTCCTTCATAAACAAAGTGAGAACTCCGACAAAGGAAATAAGACTCACTGAAAAAGTGCTAATCAGTATCCAACCTAGAGTATTCATTTCTTATATTTTAAAAAATTATATTGACTTTGAATTTTATGATATAGCAAACGGCGGGTAAAATCAATTCTTTGTAAATTTATATATTCGTGTTAATCAGAGATATAGTCTTGTTTCCGGATCACACCAGAAATGGTGTGAAATGCTACGCAAGAACGTTTTATCCCGCATTGTTCACACCATTTCTGGTGTGATCCGTATAAGCCATAATTCATAATTCAAAAATACAAACATCGGAATGTCCGCGACCTTTTACCCCAGCGAGACATCAATCGCTCCTTCGCCGCCTTCGTTATATTTGGCATTACAATATTTGTATCCTCTCCCGTTCAGTATTTCTTTAATGCAAGCGCTCAAAACCCCCAATCCGCTTTCAGAATGCAATCCTTTGCCGGTAATGATCCGGATTTTTTTGTATCCCAAAGCTTCCGCTTCTTCCAAAAAAGCATCGACCTCTTGCCGCGCCTCATCTTTGGTCATCTGATGAAGGTCGATTTCAGCTTCGATTGATTGATGGTATTTGTTTATTTTTCCCAAAATATTTGAATATAATAGAATTTGGTTACGATTCTTGATTTCTGTCGCTACTTAATCCCAACTCCTCCAATAATTCCTCCAAGGCCTCTCCCGACAGTTTCTTGTAATGTCCCTCCGGCATATTTTCCAAACGAATGTTCATTATGCGCACTCGATTTAAATCTATCACCTCATATCCGAGCGCAAGGCACATGCGGCGGATTTGGCGGTTCTTGCCTTCGGTGAGGATAATTGAAAATACGCGGTCGTTAATCACTTTGATCTCGCAAGGTTTTGTGATGAAGCCGCCGTCCAGCGTGATGCCTTGACGGAGTTGGCGCAGATCGTTTTCTTGCAATTCGCGATTGACTTCGACTTCGTATTCTTTCTCGTGATAATTGCGCGGATTCAAAAGCCGGTCGGTTATGCGGCCGTCATTGGAAAGCAGAAGAAGTCCGCGTGAATGTTTATCGAGTCTTCCCACGGGAAAATATTCAAAATCGAGATTCAAAATGTCCTTGATCTCCTTTTCGCCTTTTTGCGGACAATTGGTTACGATGCCGGCAGGCTTGTTGTAAGCGATATAAACAAGTTCTTTCAGGTCGCTTACCACGTCCACTTTATCGTTTTCGTTGACCATCTCGCCCAGTTTGACCTTTTTGCCATTCACCGTCACCTTGCCTTCTTCAACCAGCTTGTCCCCCTCTCGGCGGCTGCAAACCCCTTTTTCTGCCAGATATTTATTGATGCGTATCGGATATTCCATTCTATGTTTTTATACTTATATTTACAGGATATACTATTAATCCGATAACAGCAAGAACAGCTTTATATTAAAGCTGTTTCTTCCGTTTCAAAGCATTCTTTTTAAAAAGATATTCCCTTTGTTTCTCTCCGCCTTTAGGTATCTCGAAATATTTTGGATAGTCTTTTGCGATTTCTTTTGCCAGCGCACCTTCTTCTTGTGCAGCCTGCTTTGGTTATAAAAGAAGTCTATCAGCATAATTTGATTGAGAGCTTCTATGATGAAGTGGCGCATCTTTTTAGCCGCTTTCTTTAAACTGAATCTGGGGAAATAAAAATCTTTCAGTACATTACGGATAGCTTTCTGCAATTCCGGATCAATGCCCAGTCTTTCCAACTCTTCCAAATTTTCTTCATGCATGACGGCGTTCTGCTTTTCGCTCACGGTTATTTTTTTGATAAGCTCCAAGTCGATGCTATGCGGAAAAGTTTCCGCCTCTTCCAACTTACCGGCAATGCGCAAGCTCATCATCGTGCGCAGACACTTGTCACAGACACCACAATTGAATTTGCCTTGGGCGTTGATGTAGCAGACGCGCAAATGCTTGAGCGCAAGCGGGATTTGGGCGATATATTTTACCTTGTCAATTCTTTTGACTTCCGCGTCATCATGGATAAAGGACAAACCTTCCGTGCTCCAAAGCGGATCCAAGTCGGGATGCGAACCGTAAGGCATAAGCTGTCCGATGGCAAGAGATGACGGAATATAAACATTTTTAAGATTATTGCGCAGAGCAAGCCCCAGCGCCGCCAGACACCCGCCATGGGTATACTCCCACACCATCACCGGCTCTATGAGTTCTCGTATATTGCTTTCAACTTTAATGACTTCCACATCCTCATTCCGGACAATCTCATCCACTGTCTTGCAGGTTTGTCTCCAAAGGTCGGGATTATTCAGACTAATGTCAAATCCATTGGCCAAAATCAAATAATCGATTTTTTCCGTCTGATCTTTGCGCTTGAGATAGGTATAAAAAGAGTCCACTCCTCCCGAAAAGAAAGATGCATCGTCGCCCGTCGTCGTCTCATCCGGTTTGACTTCCGAGGCGACGATGGAAATCGGCTTCAATCCCAGATTCCAAGATATCATCTTTTTCATAATTTCCTGCATTCCATCTTGCAATTTTTGCGATATACTGCCTTCAATAATAAGATCCTGCCCCATTTTCATAGAAGGGATAAACAGTGCTGCGGCAAAGGGGCTGGCATCGGTTGCGATAAAATTTCGGTACTTTTTTTCAAATTTAAAATATATCCGATCCGTGCCGATATGCCTGATCTTACAATCTGCCGTTAGAGAGACGAATTGCCCTTCTTCTCTTAGCTGTACGTTTTTTATTTTCATACGACTTTCGCTTATTATGATTATGAAAAATTATTCGTTATCCTTGAACCATTGTACGGTCTCCCGAACTCCGCGATCAATGTTATATTCCGGCAGCCAGCCAAGTTCGGATTTCGCTCTCGCGGCTTCCAGACAGCTTCGCATTTGTTCGCCGGGTTTGGCATCTTGATACATTTTTGTTATATCAAGATTCATGTCCATGGCAAGTCTTTCGAAAATCTCATTAACGCTGGTTTCAACTCCGGTGCCGATATTGAATTTATCGGACTTGGTTGCATTCTTGGCGAGGGCAAGCGCCTGTGTCACGTCTTTGACGAAGACATAGTCTCTTGTCTGATTACCGTCTCCGGTTATATATGGCTGCTCCCCTTTTAGCATTTTGTTGATAAAAATCGCGATTACCCCCGCTTCTCCTTTTACGCTCTGCCGCGGACCGTAAATGTTGGACATGCGCAAAATGGTATAATCCAATCCTTTCACTTTTTTGTAAAAGAAAAGGGTTTTTTCCGCCGCCAGCTTATGGATGCCGTAAGGAGAAAGAGGCTGTTCGCAGCGAATCTCCGGTGTCGGAAAAATATCCGTGTCACCGTAGACGGCACCGCCGGAAGAAGCGAAAATGACTTTCTTCGCGCCGTTCTTGGTGGCACTGTCCAGCACGTTGAACGTTCCCAGCAGATTTATCTTTGCATCTTCAATCGGGTTCTCGACTGATTTGCGCACGTCTATCTGAGCTGCCAAATGGAACACGAAATCAGGCTTTTCTTTTGCGAAGATTTCCACTATCTTCGGATCCTGAATGTCCATCTCATAAAATCCGACTCTGCTATCTAGATTTTCCCTGTTGCCGGAGGAGAGATTGTCAATCACCGCCACCTCGTCTCCGTCCGCCAAAAGTCGATCGGCCAAGTGCGAGCCAACAAATCCCGCACCACCAGTTATTAAGGATTTTGTCATAAAAATGGCTTAATTTGATTAAATTTAGCGTAACCGATTATTTTATCACTTTTATATGATTTGTCAAGTGAAGTACCTGAAGTACCCGAATCAATCAGAAATACAGCTTTGCATCCGGACCACACCAGAAATGATGTGGAATGCTACGTAAGAACGTTCTGTCCCGCGTGGTTCACACCATTTCTGGTGTGAACCGAAATCCATAAATTCAAAATACATCAGATAGTACTTGCCTTGCATAGTTACGGGATTCCGGATATTTCGGAGTACCGAAATTCCGGAATGACAAATAAAGATTGATTTTATCCTTAACGATCAGACGACGGACGGGGAAAAATTTTCGTGTTCTCCAAAAAAGATTGGCAAAAAGATGAATATCGACTATTATTACAGCAGAAGTTCGGTTTTTATACGCTAACATTTTATATGAAAATAAAAGGCAAAAATTTGAGTCCGGTTCAAATGGCGAAGGAGCTTTGGTCGCTTTTTTCAAGTGACAGCCTTTTTCGCAATTCCGTTTATATTATGCTTTCCACCGGTGTAATGGCAGGTTTCGGATTTATTTTTTGGGTTATTACCACGCATTTTTACAATTCCGACGAGATAGGTTTCGCCACTACCCTCATCTCCGTTACCGTGGTTATTTCCAGTTGGAGTTTATTCGGACTCAATTCGGCTTTGGTTCGTTACCTTGCGCAATCACGCAACGCCAATCAGGTTATAAACACCGCGATGACGGTGGTAGCCATTACTACGGCGGCAGCTTCCGTCATATATCTTTTGGGCATTGATTATTTTACCCCCAAATATCATATGCTCGTTGAAAATCCTCTTTATGCGATACTTTTCGTTATTTTTATGGTGGTCGTCTCCCTTAATTCTTTGACTGATAGCGTCTTTGTCGCCTACCGTCTCGCTAAATACAACCTTATTGTCTATACTTTTTTCGGACTTACCAAAATCGCTCTGCCTCTTTTTCTGATCTCTCTGGGCGCCTATGGAATTTTCTTTTCTTATACCGGTGCCGTTATCGTTTCGCTTTTTCTCAGCGTCTTTTTTATGGCGCGTAAATTCGATTATCGTCTGCAACCGGTCATTGAACGTGATTTCGTCAGGCAGGCATCCCATTTCTCTATGGCAAGCTACAGTGCGGGTATTGTTGCCAGCCTTCCGGGATTTCTTGTTCCCATTTTTATTTTCAATGAAATAGGCGAGAAAGACGCAGCATATTTCAACATCGCCTCCACTATCATCGCGCTTATCTATATCATTCCGCAAGCTATCACGCAATCACTTTTTGCGGAAGGCTCTTTTCAGGAGAAAGATTTTGCCATTTTCGTAAAAAAAGCGATAAAGCTCATCATAGAACTTCTTGTTCCCGCAATTCTGGCTGTGTTTGTTTTCGGAAAATATATCCTCCTTATCTTTGGGAAAGAATATTCGACTAACAGCTATCAGCTGTTGCAGATAATGTCGCTAACCGGCATCTTTCTGGCGATTGCCTTGATCGGTTCTACCATTATGAAAATCAAGCATCAGATGAAAGAATACATCCTTATTCATATTATTTATTGCGTCGCCACCGTAGGGCTTCTTTATGTTCTGGCTCCTTTATACGGCACGCCGGGTATCGCTTGGGCGCTTCTGGGCGGACAAGCGTTTCTCAGTTTTTGCTTCATCATTTTTTATCGCAAGCAATTAAAGAGGGCGTTCGTGGGATAGGTAGACCTCTTTTATTCTTTCTACGGATTTTTCGGCTCTGGCGATATAGCCGGGAAGAGCCTTTTTCAGGTGTTCGCAGTACGCGTCTTTTTCTTCATACAGTTTGGTAAAAGCGTCGGCAATGGACGGGCTGTCGACGTTCTCCATTTTTATCACCCACTCATCAAGCCCGAGATCTTTCATAATTCCATCCGCCTTATGTTCGTAAGCGATTACCAGCGTCGGTATCTCGGCGGTCAGAGAGAAAATGACGGAATGGAATCTGGTGCCTATGAGAAAATCCAAGTTTGCATAGATGCTCAGCAGCGTTTGATAATCATAGGAGCCATCCAAACATACGGCGCGATTTTTTTGTCGCATCTTTTCGAAGATTCTTTTCTGTACGACACGATCATCGTCTTCATTTCTTTCAACGGTCGTTTGCGGAATGAATACGATACGCGCATCATACTTTTCAGCGATACGATCAAGCGCGGTTGCCATTTCTTCTTCGTATCGTTTCTGAGCTTTTTCGCTAAGCCAGTTGCGGACGGTAACTCCGATCAGCGGACCGGAATGATTTCTCTCAATCGATGTAAATTCTTCAGGCAGAGGGTTTGGCGCAAGATTTTGTTTGCGCACCAAAAAAGCGGCATCCACGGAATCCATTGTCAACTCTTTTTTGACACCCATTTTTTCCAAGAGTTTCAGGCTGATAGATTCGCGGGTGACAATAAATTGCATGCGGCGCAGCACGTAGCCTGCCAATTTTTCTTGATATTTATTGCCGAAAGGACCTATCGACTGGGAATGAAGCACGGTCAGTTTGCCCATCATTTGGCTCAAATAAAGCATTCTCAGTGTGAGGCAAAGATCCATAATCCTCAAAAATCCCGGAATCTCCCGGATGTATCCGCCTCCCACGCCCACGACGAGGTCTGCGTCGGCCATTCTATTCATCGTTTCCTTTTCGGAATTTTGCAACAACCAATCGGGACGTTTTTTACCGTATTTGTAGCACAAGCCCCATAAGATCGTCGAGAATCCATTTTTAATCAGAGAATATAATTTGGCGATGCGGTTGGGGGAATCTTCGTCCCAAATGGTCGTAATCAAAGAAGACACGAAACGCACGTCCGGAAAAAGCGGTTCCATATTGGAATTTTTGTCGATAGTGGCGACTGTTATGTCAGGATTGTCGAACACGCGGCGAAGCTCCGCGATGAGAACCGCCAGTATGGCCATGTCCCCCCCGCTCCCTTTGGCATAAGCATTGGCAATCACTATTTTCATACGTTTTGATATTTATTGATTAAAAGATTATATTGCGCAAGCGTATTTTTCACATATATTTTTTCGTCAAATTCTTTCTCCGCTTTTTCTCTTCCCGCCTCTCCCATGTTTTGCATAAGCCCAGGATCGGACAAAAGCCGGTCGATGCCGCCGGACAGTGCGCCGACATCGTTGGGAGGAACCAAGAATCCCGTTTTCTCATTGTCTACGAGTTCGGGCACTCCGCCTATCCTGCTTGCGACTATCGGCCTGCCGACTGACATCGCTTCCATACAGACCGTCGGCAAGTTGTCGGGACAAAGTGACGGCACCGCCACCAGAGACGATTGTTTATAAAGTTCGGCTATCTCCTGGGAGGATTTATGCCCCAAGAACCGGACGATGTTTTCCATTTGCAATCGTACTGTTTCTTTTTTCAGTTCCTCCACCTGTTGTCCGTCGCCGACGATATGAAGTTGCATGTCGGGGTGCTTCTTTTTCAGTAACGCCACAGCCTCAAGCAAAACGGGTACTCCCTTTTCTTCGCTGAGCCTTCCGACAAAAAGAATGACTTTGGAGTTTTCTATGCGAGACGGGGGCAGAAGAACCGTTCCGTTGTGCAATGTTTTGATGTTTGAAAAAATGCCGGAGTTGCGGGCGCAATCCGCGTAAAAATCACTGCATGCCAGTACGGTATCGACGTTTTTGGCCAAGCGGCGCAGAATAAAGAAACGCAGCTTCTCCGCATAAAAACGCGCAGAAGGCTTATCGATAAAATAATCGGCAAAAGTTTCGCGATACGGTTCGATTAGCGGCAAGTCGGAAACGCGGGTCGGGTCGAACAAACTTTGGTCGTGCATAGTCAGGACTGTAGGAAATTTCTTAAGCGGCAAGAGAATAAAAGGCGAGGATTTGGAAACGGTATGCAAATGCACCACGTCGGGTCGGAAATCCCGCAGTTCTTTTCGTAGTGCCAGAAAAGCGAAGGGATTAAAAAGATGCATAAGCTGCAAAGCCAAGCTCCCCTCTTTTGGAACCAAAAATGTGGCATCCGCAATTTTTTTGCCGTTGCCTTGCCGGCTGCCGCAAAGGATGCGAACTTGATGCCCTTCCTTTTCCAGTCCACGCCGAAGCTGAGCGATCATCGCCTCCGCGCCGCCATGCGTTGTCGCCAAATTGTTGAGCATCAATATTTTCATTCGGTTTTTTGAATTAGTGTTATCAACGACGTACTCCGATATTATTTATTTTACCACATTTTTATCTCTGCCGTCTTTTTATTTGTAAACTTTTGACTGACCGCTGCTGTAGATCAAATTTTTATTGTCGTCGAAAAATTTTGTCGGCAGTGTGTAATATAGTACGTCGCCGTCAATGAACTCAATCGCGCTTCCTTTTACGCTGTTGGTATAGCTCTGATAAACTATGCTGTCTTTGAGAGTGGTCTCCGGCAAGATTCTGGGGCGAGCTCCAATGTCGCTGTAAGTAAGCAACCGCACGTTGGAAAAATACATATCGCTTTGTACGGGCAGGTCAATGCCTTGCCCCTTGAGCCAGAGGAATGCATCCATTTCCCCGCCATGAATGAAATAGGCGTCATAGTAAAAACCGCTGTTGTTGAGCGTCAGCATCGGTCTGCTGCCGCCGGTCAGCTGCGGAATAAAACCGGAGAGGATAAGGAAAAACGCCATCAAGAATCCGCCAAAAAGTACGAAGTGCGTCTTTCGCTTGCGCGCGATCATGCCGAAAGCGGCCAAAAATCCCATGGTAACAGGGAGCGCCAGCAGCACCAAATTCTGCTGGAAGAGCCGCAGGAGTCCGTAATCGATTACGCTTTGCGGCAAAATCATTTGCATCGCCATCACAAAGACACCCGCGCCGCCAAGAGCGATAAACTCCATCGGCACGTCCCGTTTGAGATGTCCGTTAAATTTGCGCCCGAGTAGCAGTCCCAAAAGTCCGAGAAAAATAAAAATCTGCATTATCTTGGCGTAGAACTGTTTGGTTTCATTATATAAACCCTTCAGAGGCGCGTCCAGTGTTTCTTGGATTTTTTTCCCGGCGGGAGTTAACGCAAGCATAGGCTCATCAATCGGAGATTCTTTGTACTTCTGTGTTGTTTCCTTGGAATAAAAGTCTTCCTCACCGGAGTCTTTTCTACTCGTTGCAACCGCTTCTTGCATAAAAAGCTTAAAAAGTTCATCCTTGCTCAATTGTTTTGCATTGTTGAGCCCGTACTTTTGAGGTCCGGTGTCGTTTTCGTCTTTTTGAAACGGATTTTCCAGGCTGGTAACAATCTTTCCCGCCGTTTGCGTTAAATTCTGCGAAGTCTTCGTCACCGGTCCGGTCCAAATCGCCAATACGCATATTAAAATAACAGCAACCGGCAGTTGCAGCAGATTAGACCTTCTGCTTCTCTCGGCATTTACGGCTGTAATGTCCAGAAAGGAAATTTTTTGCACTCTCTTTATCGAAAAGAAAAAGCGCATCAGAATATTCAAAACATATCCGCCCGCGAGCATGGCAACGGCGATGTAGGAAGTGGAATAATGCGAGAGAATCATTCCCGTTCCGAAAAGCACGAGCAATAAACTGCGCTTTCTTCCCGCAAAAAATTCGTCTGTCAGCAACACGAAGAAGAGCGCGCCGAAGAAAAGGAGCGCCATCCCCTGTCGGTTGAGCATCGCCATATCAACGATAAAAGTGGGAAAAGTGACATAGAGAAGTGCGGACAGAAAGGCCGTTTTGTCGGTGGAAAAGTGGCGCGCCAGATAGAAAATAACCACCGCCAAAAGACCGTTGATAAACTGGAAGAAAAATTTGTAGATATAAAAATCTTGGACATGCAAAATGCTCTGCAAATAAGTGGGCAGAATGGTTATGCTCAAGCATGCATTGTAAGCATCTTCGAAATTGCTTATGTCCCAAAGCTTGAGCCGGTTGGTCAGCGAGAATATTTGATATTCCAATTGCACGTCATGTCCGGTCAGAAAATAGCCGCGCATGGAAGTCATCAATAGAATCGCGACGGTTATTCCGTAGAGCAGGACGGCGAAAGACGAGGTTTCAAGTTTGGCCTTGCCGCCGACTGCAAGCATCGCCAAGACGGCAATCAGGGCGATGACTGCCATTGCAATCATATTCGTACCTCCATTGGTCAGGACAACCGCGCCCGCTGCCGCCAAAACGGGAAGAAGAAAAGCGAAAAAAATTATCAATTTGTCGGACAAATGAAGCTCCGGTTTTTCCAGCACAAAATCTTTTTTGGCGGCGTAAGCCAAAATCAGCATTATCAGCATAAATATATCCAGCGCGGCAAGAAGCGGCAAAGTTTCCAACGGTCGCCCGTTCCCCAAAAAAGGCAAGAGCATATTTGAGACAAGCCCCAGAAGCATAAGGAGAAGAGCGCTCAAAGATCCCCCCAACGCCAACCCCAAAGCATACGGCAATTTTTTCTCCGAGAAAAAAGGCAGCACAATCAATCCCGGAGCCGACATTATGTAGGCAAAAGTAAAAAATGTGCCCAGAAAAATAAAATCATTCCTTGTTAGCACGACAAAATTGACCACAATCAATCCGGCAAGATAAATAAGTATTTTTTTTATGAATGATTTTGCCATATGTTTGATAGAATTGAAGCTTCCCCCTTTTTGGATTATGCGCGTTTTATGATTCAAACAATAATTTGTCATCTCGAAGGAGTACTCGACTGAGAGATCTGGGAAATGCACGAGACTTTGTTAGTATTATTTTTACAGTAAGATGATATTTGCATAGTATCATTCCTAGATTTCTCAATCGGAGTACCTCATTTCGAAATGACAAGTATTGATTGTTTCTTTTAACAGGAACACCTTCTCGGCAACGACAAGCTAAACGCGTGAGTTCTGAATAAATCAAACTAATATTTCCCGATAAGCCGCGTCGATATTTTTTCCGATTATATCCCAATCGTATTCTTTAATCATCAAGTCGCGCGCTTTCTTTCCCATCGCTTCCCGCGCAGGCTTATTGTTAAGAAGATCAATGATATTCTTCGCAAATTCGTCAGCTGTGTCGGCGATTTTGATATTTTCTTGATCGGTGTAATTGATGCCTTCCGTGCCCTTGCTTGTGGAAACGACTGCCAGCCCCGAAGCCATAAAAGTCAATACTTTAAGCCGGGTGCCTGAACCTTGGCGAACGGGGCAGATACCGACGGCAGCCTTTTCGAGATAAGGGCCAATGTTATCGACAAATCCCGGAGCGCTGACCGAAGTATCTTCAAGCCCGTTTTTTTTGAGATAATCTTCGGTTGCGCCAATGGCGAAAAGTCGCGCGTCGGGAATGGAAGTTTTCACGCGAGGATGAATTTCTTTGAGATAAAATTTGAGCGCGTCGGCGTTGGGAGCATATGCCGTGCCGCCTATGAAGACGAGTGCGGTTTCTTTTTTATCAAATGTCGGTCGGAAAGTCCGACAGTCCGTTCCGTTGGCGATCAGATAAACTTTCCGGTTATATTTTCTAAAATACGCCGCATCGGTTTGTGAGCAAGCAAAGACGGCATCCGCATTTTTCGCCGCTTCGATTTCCAATCTGCGCAATTTTGGCAACAGGAATTTTCCCGCCAACTTTTTTCGAAAAGAAAAGGTTTCAATCGCGCCTTTGAAAGCCTCCGCCTCCACGTTGTGCGCATCCAGAACAATTTTGACGCCTCTCTTTTTGAGATATTTGACGTGCGGACGGATAATATAGTAAGCCTCGATCTGTTCCAGATGGATGACTGCCGGAAGTTCCGCTTTCACCTGCGCGCGGATTTTTTTTCCCAAACCGCTGAAGCGATATTCATCCATAAAAGGCTGCATGCGGTTTATGAACAGCGCGCGCAATTTGAGAGCGAGTGAATTCGGAGCCGGGCTGACGCTTACAATCGGCAAACCCGATTCTGTCTGCAAATTTTTTACGGCCGCAGCGTCTTTGTCGCCCGCGATGCAGAATAATTTCGCTTGCTTGCCGCTTTTTATCAGACTGCGCAAGAGATAGAGATTGCGTATTTCCTGCCCGCCGACATTGGCGGGAACGTTGGCGCTTACAAAAAATATCTTTTTACTGTCAATTGTTTTCGCCGCAGTTTTGGGAAGTGCCCAGTTGTCAAAATCTTTCGCCAGTTTTTCCCAGTTGAAATTCTCCGCCGCAAAAGCGCGCGCCGTCTCCGCCTTAACGCTTTTTCTCTCCGGATCCTCCAAAGCACGCAGAATTTCCGTCGCAATGTCTTCCAATTTTTCGCTCTCGGCGATATATCCGGCTTCACCTTCATTTACCATTTTTGGCAGATCGCCGGTAAAGCTGACAAAAGGCACAACTCCCCTTATCATATATTGCGGAGTTTTCATATTGCTGGCGGCCCGGGTGGTAATGTCGTCCGGCATAAAACCGTAGCCCAAATCGCCCGCCTTGAGATTCTCTCGCGCCTTTTCCAATTCCAGCCAGCCCGTGAAAACTATATGTTTGTCAATGCCCAAGTTCCGGCTCTTGTCCTTGAAATAATCAAGATATTTTCCGTCGCCCATAAAAAGCAGTTCGGCATCGGGGTGCTTTTCGATAATCAAGGGGAGGGCGTCAAAAAGCGGCTCGACGATATTTTTACGGTTGACCGATCCCATATAAACTATTCGCTTTCTCTTGTCGGAAGCGCAAACGGGAGCGAACCAGTTCTTGTCGATGCCGTTGGGCATCAGATGAACAGGCTTTTGCGGAAATTCTTTTTTATATTTATTAAAAAGATAGCTCGATGCAACCACGATGCGATCGGCATATTTACCTGCGGCTTTTTCGCACCATTCCACCAATTTTTGCTGCCGTTTCGGGTGTCCTTCAATCTTCATCACTTCGCTTCCCAAATCATCCATATCCAGAATGACCGGAGTTCTCCTCAAAAATTTTGCCGCCAAACCCACGATGCTGATCGGAGTCGGTTTGTAGATATAAACCATATCCGGCTTTTCCTTGAGCGTGAGAAAGAGCGCGCCAAAAATATATGGGAACAAATTGATTTCCATTCTTTTGGTTGCGAATTGCCACGGCTGCAAAACTTTCACGCCGTCCAATTCATAAATTTTCTCTGCTTTAAATCCGTTGTATTTGTCCGCGCGCGGGCAAACGATCGCCGTTTCGTGCCCCAACCGCTTAAGTTCTTGAGCGAGGCTGAGCGCACGATAGGTGAAATTACTGCGAACGCTTCCGGATGTCAGGAAAAGTATTTTCATACAAATTAATAATTTTATCTAATTGTAAAGTATTTGGATCTTCTCTCTCTCCTAATCGGGAGAGGGTCGGAGTGGGGGGGATAAATGTAAAATGATTATGTAACGGATGAAGTTAATCCGGCATAAAACCCGATGTCACTCCTATTCCCCAATCGCCTTCTCCAATATTTCATTATATTTTTCCATTCTTTTTTGCCAGCTGAAATCTTTTATCGCCCGTTCCCTTGCCGCTTCGGAAAACTTTTCTCGCAACTGCGGATCTCGGAGTAACTCCCCTATCTTGTTCGCTAAAACTTGCGGATTATGAGGCTCGATGAGAAATCCTTCCTCGCCGTCCTCAATCATATTGGGAATTCCGCCGATGCGAGTGCTCACGATTGGCAGTCCGGCGGCCATTGCCTCCAAAATCACCAGCGGCTGACTGTCGCTCGCCGTGGGAAGCGCAAAAAGGTTTGCTTTCCGATATGCTTCCGGCAGTTCTTGTCCTTGCAATTTTCCCCTAAATTCCACACTCGCCTTCAAATTGTTTTGTTTCGCGTAAGATTCATATTTGTTTTTAAGATCTCCGTCGCCGGCAACAATAAGTTTAATATTTGAAAATTCTTCCTTCAAGATCTTGATCGCGTCGAGCAAAGTTTTTAGCCCTTTATGTTCCTGTCCTCTTGCCAAACTCGCCGCAAAAAGTACCGTGGGATCCTGAGCGCAAACCTTGGGATTGGGAGCAAAGAATTCCGTGTCCACTCCCGGGGTGATCGTTTCGCTTTTGCTCATATATTTTTTCAGAAAATCCGTACGGACAAAATCAGAGGAGCAAACGACGGCTTTGGCGCGCCGGAGCATAAACTTAAGCGCGACTTTTTCATACGGTAAAATGAATATATCCAAATAATTTCCTTTGCGCATACTGCCGGTATGATATGTGATCACTTGCGGAATGTTTCTTCCCGCGAAAGAAGCCAGATCTCCCAGTCCCGGAACCGGCGTATGTATGTTTATGACATCCGGTTTTTCGTCTGCGATAATCCGTCTGATTTTGCCGGACCATCCGAAACCGAACGGCGTATTGGAAAGCTTGGCATCCCGACCGAGACGATATACCGTCAGACCTTCCGTCTTTTCCGTGCGGTCCTTTCCCGGATTTTCATTCGCGCATATCACCGCCACCCGCCATCCGTAATCGCGATTAAGAAATTGCGCCGCTTGAAGCGCGTACCTCTCCAAGCCCCCGCCTTCGGGAGGAAAGTACGGGGCTGTAATCAAAATTGTTTTTTGTCCGCTCATATAATTCTCCGTTAGTTACATATTCGACATCGCCGTATCCGCTGATGTGCGCAAAAATTTTTTCCAAACGTTCCCAAAAATGGCACTCCTCGATTTCCCAGCTGTGCCCCCAGATATGAAACACGCCGCCTTCCTCCTTGATTTTGTCAAACATTGTCATGCCGAGGATTTCCCAATGCTTGTAGTAAATCAGCGTTTTGACGGGGTCAAATTTGGCGAAGCGAATTATCTTGAGCGCGTCCGAACGATGGCTGTAAGTGTGAAGGCTGACGGGCAGCTCAAACGGATTATCGCCCGCGTTCAGGCTGAAACGATTTACGGTGCGCGCCAGAGCAAATCCGTGCTTTCTGACTTGCCGGGCATTAAGAAACGAGTAGCTTCCTCCGGGATAGCAAAAACTTGCCACCGGTTTTTCCAAAAGCTTCTCCAGATATTCTTTTGATTCCCGAATTTCTTTGTCCGCTTCTTGCGCGCTGATTTTTCCCAGTCGTGGATGAGTCATTGTGTGCGCGCCAATCTCAAATTCTTGAGAGAGCTTCCTGATTTGAAAATCGCTCAGCAAATCCTCTTTTTGGAATTCCCGATTTTCCGGCGAAATATACAGAGTTCCTTTCAGATCATATTTTCGCAAGAGTTCGACGAGCTTGAGATCCAGTTTGTGTCCGTCGTCCCAGCTGGTTGTTACAAAAACTTTTGACATATATTTTTCTTAAGTATTTATTCTTTTTGAAAATTGAATACTTTTTCAATCTCCGCGATTATATTGCGCCAGTCGTATCTTTCGATATCTTGTTTCGCCGCCGCGCCGCCATTTTCCAAAAGATCCAGAATCCCTTTTGCAATGCCGGAAGGATCGGCTTTCGTTATCACACCGTCAATCCCGTTCTTTACGAGATGGCGTGCGGCGTTTTGCGGTTCATCAACGGTCAATACCGGCAGGCCGCAAGCTTTGGCCTCCAACGCCACCATGCCAAAGCCTTCGCGGCTTGACGGCAACGCCAGCATTTTGGAAGCTTTCATATATGAAAAAAGTTTATTTTCTTCGACAAATCCCATAAAACGAACATTCGCTTCCAACCCCAAGTCGCTTACAAGCTGCTTCAAACTTTCCTCTTCCGGTCCTTTGCCGATAATCGTGAGGATTATATTCGGAAATTGTTTTTTTACAATTGCCAGCGCCTCGATCAGTTTATCGACGTTCTTGTAGGCGAGCAGCCTGCCGGCAAAAATGATGTCGGAAGATTCTCCCCTCGGTTTTATCCCCGCAATTTTTTCAAGGTCGATGCCGTTCGGAATGGTAACGACTTTGCTTTTCCGTCCCAGTCCGATTTCAAGCGCTTCCGTGGTGCTGTCCGAAACGGAGATGACGGTGTCGGGCATTTTGGACGCCGCAAGCTCCACCAGATAACCGAAGACGCCCGCTTTGCCCAGATATTCACGCCAATATTCTCGTCCCCAGACTTCGTGCCAAGTGCAGTAGAGAGGTTTTCTTTTTATCCAAGTAACCAATCGCAAAGAAAAAAGCGGAAAATATGGAAAGCTGCAACAATCAATCGCGTCGAATGATTCCTTACGCAACCGCCAAACGGCCAAACCGAAACGGAGAGTTTCTCCGATCGATCTTTTCCCTTCCGCCGTGTAAAGAGATTCTTTTTTCATTATTCCGTGTAAAGTCATTCCGCTTTCCGCTATCGTGTCAGGACCGTCCCAAGATTTCATTCCATAAAGATGCACGTCATACCCCTCCGCTGCCAAACGCTTTCCCACCTCAAAGAAGCGTTTTTCCGCACCACCGGTAACATAGGGGAAAATCGCGTCATAAACGAAAGCTATTTTTTTCTGTGTTGGCATAATTTTAGCGGTGAGATTTCTTAAAATTTTGTTTCGAACCGGTCGGATTTATATCATTTTCCGTGTAAAGGGATTGCTTTTTGTTTAAGCTGATTTATCATTGGCGGTCCCTCTTTTTTTATTTGCCGCCAGCCGTCTTTGAAAGAGATGTTTGAATGCGCCCCATCCGTCGTGAAAAGTGTTCAACTTTGATTCGCCGACGCGCGGACGATATTCGATTGGCACTTCCGCGCACCGAAAGCCGCGGGTAAAAGCCTCAATCTTGATTTCCTGCGAAAAAGGCATACCGGGAGACTCTACTGAAATCGTATCCAAAATATAGCGTTTGAAAATCCACATTCCCGACTGCGAGTCGCGGAAGGGGCATTTGAAAAAAAGCTTTATTGTTACCGTCAGAGCAAACGTGCCCAGCGCGTGGAGATGTGCCACCAGCCCGGGATTCAATTTTTCCAGCCGATTGGTGTTAAGAAATTCCAAATCATTTGTCAAAAGATATTCTATCAATTCCGGAGAGTGGTCAAATGGGTAGGTCATATCCGCATCGCCGGTAATAATGATGTCGCCGGTCGCTTTCGCAAACCCCGCTTTGTAGGCGTTGCCGTATCCCTGTTTGCATTCTTTTACGACCGTCGCGCCGCAACTGCGCGCTATCTCACCGGTACGGTCCTCGGAACCGTTGTCCACGACGATGATTTCCTTCTCATAGCCTGCCTCATCCAGTCCGGCAGTCGCTATCTGCCTTATAACCGCTTCGATTCCCGCCTCTTCATTGAGCGCGGGGATGATGAATGAGATTTTCATATGTTTATTAATTATTTTTTAAAACAAAATGTATCTTTTGCCCGCTCTCGGGAAGTTCAACAAACAGGGTTTCTTGCTTATATTTTTGAGCGAAAACGTATGATTCGGAAATAGTCCGGCTCTCTCCGTTTTTTATAAAAACTTTACCCTTGTCCACGGAAAGGCTCCCCTGATGTATTCCGTCTTTGAAATATGCGTCATAAGCATATTCTTTATCGTAGCCTTCCGAGTTTTTGATTGTAAAAGTGAAACTTACAACCTCATCAGCTTCAAATGCAGTCGGCAGGTCCTCGTAATATTCAAAATAGAGTGCGGTAAACGATTCCCCTCTGGGGATTAACAGCATTTTGTCCATCTGCCGATAAATCCAAGCTTGGCTGCCGGAAGCAAAACGGTTTGCAGAAAGGCAAAGCGTAATCATTATCAACAGAGAGAGAAATAAAAGCTTGCCCTTGCCCTTTTGCTTGCGCGGACGAGACTCTCGCAAGTATGATAAAACCGAACCATCCGCCATTCGCAGCGTGTTGTTCTTCCCCACCGTCATTCCATTGTGCAACAAAGCTGTTTCCAGCAAATCCGATGCGTTCATAGTGCGATATTTATCCGGTTATATCCCTTAAGACTTAACCATGGAGAATAGCAGATTTTGCAGAATTTGTCAAGGAAGGAAGCGAGCAAAAATTTGTATCAATCAGAAACCTGGTTTTGCATCCGGACCACACCAGAGATGGTGTGAAATACTACGGTAAGAACGTTTTGTCCCGCGTGGTTCACACCATTTCTGGTGTGATCCGAAATCCATAATGCAAAATACACTCATAAAAATGAAATGCAATAATTGCTTTGCATAGCTACGGGATTCCGGATATTTCGGAGTACCGAAATTCCGGAATGACAAAAAAGATTGTTTTTACCGTTATCCGGCATCGATGGTTTTTCCTGAACAAAAAAACCATCGATGCTTTAAACTCCGATTTGCTAGCTGCGCGGCTTTCGTGCGTTTAACAAAGAGATGGCATCGATGGCATTCGTTTTAGAAGTGCGGATCTGCGGTTGTTGCCGATTGGCAATTGTTACCGAATTTTATCCGTTTGGATTTTGCTTTTTAGAATTTTTCCCGTATTATTCCACCAAGCTTTTCTTGCATAAAAACATTTATTATCTCGCAAAAAGATCCTTTAGTGTCTGATAAACCGGCTTTTTGGTGCCGTCATAGCGCAATATTCCGAAGAAATTTTCCGGCGTGGATTTGTCGGCGCTGCTGTCGCATAGAGAATACCAAAAAATATTTCCTATCCGTTCGGGATTTGCGGATCTGAAAGCAAAAACGCTTTCCGCCATCCGGCTCTGAGCCTCTTCGCTCATAAAATCTTCCCCATAAGAGAATCCCTCCTCTCCGATTTCAAACGCCTTGCCCGGTCCGTCGGTGGGAGCGCCGTATTCCGTGAGCCATATTTTCTTTCCGCTATCGCCGTTCTGATCCATAGCTTTCCAAATGGCAATGATTTGCGGCCAGCCATAGTCGTATCCGGGATAGGTGTAAGGATGCAAGGCCATAATATCAAAATAGTCTTTGGCTCCGTTCTCGTACATTGTGTTTACGAAATTCAACGGCGATATACTGACCCCGGCTTCATCGCCCATATCAGTCAGCCCCGCGGAAACCACAACCGCATCGGGGTTCGCTTCTTTGATTTTGACATAGGCGGCTTTTAGCAATTGGGTATAGTCTGCGGCATCGGGCAACGGGTACCAGTATGTTTGCTCATTGGGCTCATTCCAAATTTCCCAATCGTCGACCAAGCCTTTATATCTTTGCGCGGCAGTGCCGGCAAAATCTGCAAAAGCATCGGCACTCTCGGGAGGACACAGCTTGTCATCAGGGCAAGATTTCCTGCTCGCCCATTTCGGCGCGTAAGTTACGATTCCAAGCGATTTAACGCCGTATTTTTTGGCAGTGGCGGCAACGCGATCGGCCCCCTCCCAATTATATTTTTGCGAATTATCGGGCTGGATTGTCTGCCAATCGACATCCCAGCGCACCCAAGTCACCCCCAAATTATTTAATTCTTGAAAAAATTTATTCAAATCCTCCTGCTGCCAATAAATAAGTTCTCCTCCGGCAGCTATCCCAAAACCGTTATCAATAATATTCTCAGCCTTAACGGTCGCCGCCAATTGCTGTGCAATCGTGCTCGCCTGGGAATTTTCCTGAGCGAAAATTCCTGAATCTTTTGCGGTTACGGATTGCGATACACTACTATCTGAAGATGTGTTGCGAGATGACGAAGTCCGTGTTTTTGCCGATGCCGCATGACAAATCGAGCTTCCTGTCGGAGTCTGCTCGGAAATTGCCGCACCGTCCGACAATTTCAATTGTTCCGGCATTTCCGATAGCTTTGACAAGGCAAAGGTGACAAAAAACAGTGCCAATACAAGAAGGCAAATTTCTTTTATTTTTTTGATTTGGTAATTTTTGTGGAACTGCATATATGCTCTTTATTTTTTTCAATCTCAAAAATTCCAAAAAATATGTTCGATTAAATATAGTCTACATTATTTTCTTTTTATTGTCTAATTTTTCCATCCCCGAAAAATATAACACGGAGTAGCATGGCTTTAGCCTGCGCGGTTGTCCCAAGCAAATAGAGCGATTGCACACATTTGTTCTTCCCGCATTTGGACAGCGGCGCAGGCTGAAGCCGTGCCACTCCGCCAACTTAAGATAACGTCTATTTTTACTCATACCCTGATTTTCTATATAAGGATCTACAAAGACAGCACATCCGCTCCGTTAGCGTATAGATTCGTCTCGCCTTGATTTATGGAATAAACCGCGTTTTCAGATCCGCCGTGAGAGAGAAATTGTTCGGCGGTCATATTTATCCAATGCTTGGTCTGGTCACCGTTGATTTCATAAATTTTGTCGCCCGCTCCGGCGGTTCCGTTGCTGCCGGTATTTACGCGCACCCAGCCGGACAAGGAAAAACCTTCCAGAGAATCCAGCTGTTTCAGGTTCTCCCATTTCAGATGTTTGTAATGATTAAAGATTTCCAGACTCACAATGTGCCGTATATATTTCTTTCCGTTTACGATCTTAACGATGTAAACGGCAAAAGGATTGGATGAGTTCTTACTCTGAACAATGTCTCCGTCGGATACGGTTGCAGTTGTGTTGGTGGTTGCGCTCGCAATATTCGCAACAACGACAGACGACTCGCTGCTGTTTGTCTGCACGGTTTTGAACGCGGCGAATTTTGTCAGATGATTGACTTTGAAAGTAATTGCGCCCGCTCCGAAAATCGCATTTTCTATCTGCGACCATTTTTTGTTCGTCTCGTCGAAATAATAAATTTTGAGTCCCGATGTATTTTCCAAAAGTTCGGGAACCGTCAACAGGACGGTCAAATTTTGATTGAATTGTTTTACGGCAATATTGTTTCCGTCCACGGCGTTGATATTGAAAACCAGGTCAGAGAACAAAGAAGAATCCGTTTCGTTCTCGGGAGTATAATTCTCGGGCAGGCTCCCCTTTTCCACGCTGAAAGTTGTGGTGGAATTTACGCTGCCTTTCGGGATTGAGACTTTAATTTCATTTTGTCCAGCCAAAGACCACTTCAATGTCCCCTCTTGGGAAGACTTGATTTGCAACGGTTTGTCGGCGGCTGACACACTGGTGACAACAGGGGCAATAGACACTCCTCCTCCACCACCTCCACCGCTGCTACCTCCGCCGCCAGAACTTGCGGATATTGTCACGGTAACGGTATATATTTTAGTTGAACTGTCGGCGGCGGTGACTGTGTAAGCTTGAGAAGTTGTAAAATTCTGCGCTACACCGCTGGCGGGACTTATCGTCGCCCCTTCGGAAATCGTAACGGTTGGAACCAGAGAGGTTACGACGGTGCCGTAAGGAACAGTCAGAGATATATTCGTGCCGCTGATACTGCCGACAACTTGCGGACTTAGCCCTGTAAAATTAAACGAGAGAATATCTTTGGCGGGGTTAAGAGCTTCTTTTATTGTGAGAGTAAAACTTTTGGTGTCTGTAATAATCCCTTTTGTCAGGATCGCAGTCAAGACCACTTCTGCGTCCCCGGTCGCAAAGGCGGGTCTTGTCACGGAACCGATATTTGAAACGACTTGAGGCAAGTTGGAGGCCCAAGAAATCACCGAGCCGTTTGAGCCCGAAGAAGGCAGCGGATTTGCCAGCGCCGCGATTATATTGCTTAGACCTGTGTTTGTTCCCAAAATTAAGCTTTCCGTTAGGGCTTCTTTGTCCGCGGCTACGGAAGCAATATCCGGATTGGGACTTACAACAACATTTACCGTGTACGATTGAGAGGATGCATCCTCACCGGCGGTAACGGTGTAAATTTGAGAAGTCGTAAAATTCTGCGCCGATCCGGAAGCCGGCAAAACGGTCGCTCCGGTCGAAAGTGTTATGGTTGGAGAAAGCGCCGTGATGTCCGTTCCGTAAGGCACGGTCAATTCTATCGTATGCTCGGTTTCATCGATAACGCCCGCACTTTGCCCGAAACCGAAAAAGAGTATGGATTTTCCGAGAGTCGTTGCGGGGCTGATTGTAAATGAAGGAATACTCAGTGATGCGCTGGCATTATCCATATTGTCTGTTACCACAATCGCGCAGTTGCTGTAAGTTCCCGCGCTCAAGGTGAAGTTCGCCGTGTTCGTACCGGCAATCGCCTGAGAAATGCTGCCATTGCCGCAGCTTCCGCCGTAAGTAACGGCTCCGACCTCGTCCGAACTGAAAATATAATCGGGAGTCGTGTCTTCCGAAATCGCAGGCACCGGCGCCATTTCTCTCAAGATCGGAGCAATAGTATCCGAACGCAAAGAAAATAAAGCGTTGAATGCATTGATTCTTTTCCCCGTAACCGTCTTGCCGGTGAGCGCGGGCAACGAGTCTCCTGTGTTCATAATCAAGTCTTTTACTTGCGCATAAGTAAGCGTTGGTTTGTATCCCATAATGAGCGCCGCCAGTCCGACAACGTGCGGCGTCGCCATTGAAGTGCCGTTGTAATAGCTATATTCTCCCGCAGAACCGTCTACGTCCGCGTATGTTGTAATCTTTATGTCATCCACTAGGCAACCATCAAAATTATTGGCGGAAGAATTGGTTTTCCATCTGAAACGAAATTTGAAATCATCGGTCAAATATTGATTGGAAATATTATAACTGAGATAGTAATTGACGCTTCCGTTCTGATTTGAATCGGAGTTCAGTTCATCGAGATAAGGCTCGTCCCATTTTGCAATTTCCGCAAAAGTGGCGAAATCGTCATCGCTATATTCAAGCGCCATATAATCGGTCCAGGAATTCAGACTGTATTCCGTGTCGCATCTCGCCCAAAAGCCAACGCTCGCTTCTCTGGTCGAGCTGAGATTGTAGGCAGGAGAAGTTACGAAAGTATTTGCGTTACTCACATAAGAGCCCCTTGCCAAATCGCCATACAACACCTTGCCCCAAACGCCACCAAGATCATAAGTCCCCCACCCGTTGCTCGTCTCTCCTCCACCGGTCCAGCCATTGGGAAGAGACGGAGCTGTGACAGTTTCAAAAGTTTCATCGGACGCAGTGGTACCTGTAATATCAGCCGACCCCGATGCGGTAGATCCGGAAACCGTGCTGTAAATATTTACTCCCGGTGCGCCGACATCAATATAGTTGGCGCCATAGTCGGAAAACGAGGCAAGCGCGTCCGTTTGATTTGTTGCGGCCACGCTTATGACATTATCCAAGCCTGCCCAACAAGAAGTCGCATGCCCATAATCGGCGGGAGAATCGAAATAAGAAGATCCGTCGTGATTCTGCGCGCTGTTTCCCGCTGCCGTAATGAACAGCCCGTCGAAACTGTCAATGGCGTTATAAAGAGCCTGGTCGATAGCCGCACTGCAACCGGTTGCGCCTCCTCCCCAGCTTGCATTGATTACTTTCGCCCCATTTTGCCCCGCAAAGCTGATGCTTTTTACAATCTCATCAGTGGTCAGAGAAGTTTTCAGTGCCATTATTTTTGCTTGCGGCGCCACTCCGACAATTCCCGCGCCATTATTTTTTTCCGCCGCAATAGTCCCTGCGACATGAGTTCCGTGCGAACTGGTGGTAGGCAAGGGCGTTTTGTCTTCATCTCCAAAATCATAACCGTGATTGCAGCCTCCCAGACTCGCGCCATTTTCATCTTTGCAAGCGGCACCGTCCCACATATCGTTAATAAGATCAGGATGATTGTAAGCCACTCCGGTATCAATGACGGCAACCGTGACTGATGCGTTTGCACTCCCTTTGACCGCCCAAGCTTCGGGAGCGTCGATGTCAGCGTCCGCAGTACCCGAAACGCCATTGACGGTTTGCCCCGTGTTGTCCAGACCCCAGAGATTATTTTTATAAGTGTCGTTTGTGTCTATCGCCGAAAGGTGATATTGAAAATTCGGCTGAGCATATTCGACATTCGGGTCCTTTTTCAGCTCCACCACTTTTTCTTCCACCGTTTTCTCATCGTTGATTTCCAAAACGGAAATATTCGCCTTTTCCAAATCCTCCTTCTTGTCCAAACTCTTATTTTTCGCAAACGCGTCAGCTTTCCTTGCTCCGGTAACGCTCCGCAAATTTATCCGCTCCGACTTGAATTTCACAATCACCTCACCCGGAACATACTCCGACTTTTGCGCCCCTGCGTTCGCCGCAGAATCGTCCGCATCACTCCTGATAGATTTTAAATCGCCCGCCGTCTTCAAAAAAGCAACGTCTGCTTTCGCATCGTTTATCGTCCAAGACATCCCTACTTGCGCAAAAATAACCCCCGGTATCATAATCACGGCAAACAGTTTTTCAGAAAGCTTCTTATTTATTTTTTGCATTTATATTCGTTAAGATTGTTACTTTTAAAGCACAAAACAAACGCGGGAATTCAACGCCCTATTGTTCTTACTGTGTATACTCTAAATTTAGCACTTTTATTGCTTTCTGTCAGTGGCTCCACTTTTATATTTTTTAATGAACCCGCCGCAAGCGGACGAGGAGTTCTTTCGATTAAATTTCTGTATATTTTAGTAAGCAATCCTAGTTTTGCTCAGACAGACAAAGCTCCTTCTCCTGCAATAAAACCCACATTTTGAATTGCTTCTTTTAGCCAAATCAAAAGATAAAATCAATCTCTATTTGTCATTCCGGAATTTCGGTACTCCGAAATATCCGGAATCCCGTAGCTATGCAAGACAAGCATTATATTTCATTTTTACCGGCTTAGTAATGTGCGTAAGATAAGTAACCTATTTTTCAGAACCTGGATCCAGAGACGTTATCGCGCGTGTTCCGAAGCGTAACAAGAATAGGTTTAAATGAGAAACAATACTTATTTTTTCCTCCTCTCATAATGGGATCGGGCGGAGCATTTTGAACGTAATAAAAATAAGGTTTAGTTCCTAATCCAAAATTATTCCGGATCAGCCGCTAAACCTGAAATCGTTTTTCATTTTTCCTCCTAAGAAAGATATTCCACCAAAGTATTGGCGAATGTTGATTTGCCGGCACCCATTCTTCCTGCAATGCCGATGACTAGTGAATTTCCATTGGATTTTAATAACAATCCAATTTGTTTTACCACTTCTTTTAAATCGGTAGCGGGAGTGATGATAAAGTCCGCCTTTCTCAGGAAATATTCTCTGTGATCTTCCTCAGCTTGATTGCCCAGAAATTTTTTGGCCTCTTTTTCAGTAACTCCATCTCTTTTGCATACCCTTCGTATAATTTCCTTCTCGGGACAATCGCAGAAGACCAGGATAGAAGAAGGGAACAATTCTTCCATACTTTCGTCCGCAGCAGGATGCCTTATCCCATCGATAGCAACAACTCCATTGTACCAACCAAGGTCTGGCAGATTTCTCATCATCCAAGGAATGGACTCCGAGTGAGGTATTCCTTCTTCAAGCATTCTTGCACTCTCTCTGTGCAAATTTTCCCGGTTAGGCTCTATTCCTCGTTGTTCAAGCCTATTTCTTAGTATGTCTCCAAATGAAACAACTTAATTTCTATCTTCTCAGTTCTCATGCTTATAGGATGGCACAATATATCACGTATGTCAAGCCTAGAGACAAAATCATGCAAGCAAAATCTCCCAGCATTCCTTTGTATAAGGAGAAACATTCTGTGGAATGTCTTCAAGACTAAACCATTTCATTTCTTCATTCTTCTCGAGTTCCATATTCCTCGCTTCTTCTTTGGTTTGCGCTGAGAAGTTAAGAGCCAGCCAATGTTTTTCGTCTTTGATGTAGTCGTTATAATTTAATAACTTTATATCGGAAATGTTAATTCCCAATTCTTCCATAATCTCTCTTTCAAGTCCTTCCTCGCATGTTTCTCCGAATTCCAAGGTTCCGCCGGACATTGACCAAATGCCTTCATAATCTTTCCCCCTCTTTTCTGAGGATTTGGCTTTAGTCAAAAGTATTTCTCCTTTTCCATTTTTTATTAAAGCAAAAACACCAATCCCAATAAAGTCCTTCCCGGATTTCAACATATTTTCCATAAAAAAATTGTTATCTACTGATATATTATCAGGACTTACGCGTTTGAACTATATAAAATCACTTTTTTATAATTCCCGCATTGATACATTCCTTTTGTCATCTTTGTAAAGATCCCTTGTATACAGTTAAACAAGTAATCAAGGGATTCTTACCAGAATGACAAAAGGTCGGTTCTATCGCGAAAAAGAAAGTATTGAAGATTGAGAAAATTTTAAGTATTCGCAACTCCCTGCAATGTCCGCAGGACTTGCAGGGTAACCTTATAGGGAAAGTTTGAAAACCGCAGGTTTTCATTCGGATAAATAAATACCGCTGGACGCCCAGTGCTGTCCGGTACTCCGGTCGCACAGGGTTCTTCACATGCGTAAGTCCTATTTTTATTATATATTTTTGAAAGAAAAAATCAATCTTATATAAAACATAAAAAACAAAGAACAGCGCCTCACGACACTGTCCTTTCCCTGATGCAGGAGCTGAGGGAATCGAACCCCCGCCGTCGGTTTTGGAGACCGAAGTTCTACCTCTAAACTAAGCTCCCATAGTTTCAAATACTTATTTATTGTAGCTGAAAAGATTATAAAAGTAAATGACTGCGGCGCGAGGAAAAAGGAATTAAGACGTCATACGGAGTAGCATGGCTTTAGCCTGCGCGGTTGTCCCAAGCCACAAAATCTCGTATACGTTTATTTTCTCCGCATGGAATAGCTACGCAGGCTGAAGTCTGCTATTACGCCACTTAACGAAACATTTATTTGGCACCGTCATCCTTCAAAAATCTTTCTACTCCCTCCAAAAATCCTCCAGTGAAATATTTCGAAGCAGATTCGGATTTGAGGTCCAGCCATTTATATCCGCTATGCTCTTCTGAAATCCGAATTTTTCCTCCATGATATTTGGCTTTGAAAAAAATCATAAAAATGCAATTATCACGACCCAGTGTCTCGGAATAGTAAATATATTTGCCGGTAGAAACCGGGCGAAAATCGACTTCGTATTTTACTTCTCCGCCGACTTCTTCTTGCATCTCTCTGGCAATAATTTCCTTATGTGGCGTTTGCAGTTCATCCGAATTTATTCTTCCGCCGGGAAAGTCATAAAAACCGGCCAAGATTCCTTCATTAACGCACTTAAGTCCGAGAATTTCGCCCTGCTCATTCTCCAAAATAAGCTTGAGACTGATGTTGAAAAAATGCGGTATACTTTTTGATATTTCTTCTTGCATGGTTTTTGTAATATGGATTCAAGGACTGTCCTTACGGAATCAAAAGGACAGTCCTTACTTTATAAACTTATATCGCAAAAGGATTCCAGCTCAATACAAAAACAAAAACGACACATAAAGGTCGCTCGTGTTTTACGTCGGACAATTACTTGCCCTTCAACTCAATGTGTTTGGTATGTTTGCGACAGAAAGCGCAGTGCTTCAAAAGTTCCAATTTTTCCTTGATCTTTTTCTTGTTTTTGAAAGTGTTGTAGATCCCTTTCTTGCACTCAGTGCATTGTACTCTGACCAGATTATCTTGTGACATATTCTTTTAAATTAAATAAATATACTCTCTCTTGGAGCCGTTGAGCAGATTCGGACTGCTGACCTGCTCCTTACCATGGAGCTGCTCTACCAACTGAGCTACAACGGCAAAACAACTGATAACTGGTAAACTTATAACTGACAACAAACACAAATTTTCAGACATTCTGCATTTTGTTATAAATTGTCGGTTGTTGGTTTGTGATTATCTGGAGCCGGCTGTCGGATTCGAACTGACGACCTACTGTTTACAAAACAGTTGCTCTACCGCTGAGCTAAGCCGGCTTAAAACACTTAAACAGTATAAACTACTTTTTTTATTTTGCCAACCCTTTTCCAAAATGCTACTTGCCTTTCTTTTTCATCTTTTCCATAAGCTCAATAGCCTTCTGTTTGGCTTTGGTGTAAGAGGGGTCAATCTTCACAATCTGGCGAAAACACGCCAGGGCATCCTCGTAATTGCGACGCTTGGAATAAATAAGTCCCAACCGCCAATAAGCCTTAATGTCCGCAGGATCTTTCATGAGAATCTCAATGCACTCTTGCTCTCTTTTGGTTCTGACCTTTTCTTCGTCGGCGCTCTCTGCCGTGCCTATATTGTTTTCCTCATCCTTTTCATTCTTTTCGCTCGCTTCAGTCATAACCGCCTCGAAAGATTCTATCTCCTCCGGTTTTTCCATCTCATCTTGGATATTGGCAATATCTTCTTTTGCAACAGTTTCTTTTCTTGCATCTTCCGGCAAAGTCTCGATGACGTTTTCAATCTCAGCAACCGCAATTTCCTCGGTCTCGGCATAATAAACTTCGACAGCGCCATTTTCTTTTTCCAAAACCAAATCCTCGGAAAGGACAAGGGGCGAATCTGCGATTTCAATTTTTGCCGCGTCATCGACGGATGAATTCATACTCTTGTTCGTATCCGCCAAACTCTCTTCGGTTTTTTCTTCCAAGTTCACAGAGGGATTCTTCCACATTTTTCTCCGCTTGCCATATGTCCCCTTGCCGCTCAAAAATCCCGACAGTTCTTCCATTTCTTTGCTCTTGCGCATGTTCTTTTCCGTCGCAGTCGCCATCTCTTTCAAATTTTCAATAGACCGCGCATTCTTTTTTCGCAACCGCTCCAGCACCAAAGACATCCGGCTGTCCAGCTTCAGCACGACAATTCTGAGCCGTCGCAAGAATTTCTCAAACCAAACCCAGAAATCCGCCATCTTCTTTTGATATTTTTCCTTATTGATTCTTCGCACCGCCCTCTTATATAAATATATGAATTTCTCTTTCTCTTTCTTTTCTTTCTCGTTCTCTTTAAGAAAAATTTCTTCTCTGGCGGCTTCTTTTACCTTCGAAAAATTTCTTCCCACGATAAATAAGATTCCGGCGATGGAAAAAATTATAATCAACTGAGGCAGTAAATCAAAATCCATAGTTTTTGTATTTATTTCTTAGCTTTCTTTCGTAAATTTTATTTCGTCGAGAGAAAGTCTCTTTTTGCTTCTGTCTTCAAACTCGACAGTCACCTGCCGCAACATTATGTTCTTGTCCACCACAATGCCTTTTTTGTTCCCCCATTTTACTTCTTGACGATCGCGCGGAAAATTCTCCAGTTCTTGGCGATATTGGTCGGATTCAAAGCTCAGACAGCAGCGCAAACGGTCGCAAAGACCGGAGAGACGGTCGCTGCCCCTCTGTCCCATTTGCTGCATCCGGGCATCTTCGATGGAGACGCTCTGCAGCGCGCCGGAAAAATTCATGCAGCACAGTCTTCTTCCACAAGCGCCAAAACCGCCCTTGCCTTTCGCCTCGTCGCGAGATCCTATCTGCTGGAGACGAATCGAGCGCTGAAATTGTTTTGACAAATCTTTCACCAGCTCGCGAAAATCTACCCTCTTTTCAGCTATGAAAGAAAACGTCACTTTTCCTCCGTCAAAACTGAAATGCGCGTCGACGATTTTCATCAAGAGCTTGCGTTTTTTTACCATATCACGGCAAAGTTTGACCGCCTCGGATTCCTTTTCCCTGTTCCTCTCGCATATTTCCAAGTCGGAAGCGTTAGCCCTGCGGATAATGTGGGAGATTTCTTTGTTCTCCTGCGGACGCGTATTGATTCTCTGAACCAGCGCATTGTCTATGCCCGAATCGAAATTGACGATGACAGTATCCCCCGCCTCGACATCCCAGCCGCCCGTATCGAACTGGCACGCGTCGTCCCAACTAAATATTTTAGCGTTAATATTCATAAAACCCTCATTAAAGATATCTGCGAATTATTGGATTTCCAACTTTACAAATCTCTTTATCTTTACATTTTCCCCGAATTTGGCAATCTTCGCGGTCAAAAGCGCTCCGACGGTCGTATCGGGATCCTTGACAAAGGGCTGTGTTAAAAGGCAAATTTCCTCAAAATGTTTCTTAAGCTTGCCCTCAATCATTTTTTCGATAATATCGGCCGGCTTGTTCTCATCTTTGACGCTCTCGATAATCTCTTTTTTCTTGGCTTCCACGACGGCGGGATCGACATCTTCCATACTGACATAAACCGGATTCATTGCCAAAATATGCATCGCAACATCATGGGCGAACTCCTGAAATTCTTCACCGCGCGCCACAAAATCAGTCTCGCAATTGATTTCCACCATCGCGCCGGATTTCCCGTCCGTGTGAATGTATGATCCGATGATGCCCTCGGCGGTATCTCGACCCGATTTTTTGTCGGCAATCTTTGAGCCGCTCTTTTGCATCACCTGCTTCGCTTCGTCAAAATCGCCCCCGGTTTCTTCCAGCGCTTTTTTGCATTGCATCATACTGGCCCCGGTCATATCGCGAAGCTTTTTAACGTCTTGGGCTGAAATCATATATTTAAATCTTATTTTGTTAAAATAATCCGCAAACTATTTTTTCTTCCCGGCAATAATGGCATCGGCAATCACGTTGGTAACAAGCTCAATTGAACGGATTGCGTCATCGTTGGCGGGAATCGGATGGCTGATGTGCGACGGATTGGTGTTAGTGTCGGTAATCGCGATAATCGGGACTTTCTTCGCCAAAGCTTCCAGCACCGCCGTCTCCTCTTCGATAATGTCCACGATAAAAACCGCGTCGGGAATCCTACTGATCTTCCTGATGCCGCCGAATTTTATTTCCAGCCTCTTCATCTCGCGTTCGATTTCGCGAACTTCTTTCTTGGTATATTTTCTCGCCAACTCGCCGCTTTCCTGCTCCTCAATAAGAGATTCCAAGCGCTTCTTGCCGATTAAAATCTTGTCAAAATTGGTAAATGTCCCGCCCAACCATCTCTCGGAAACATAAGGCATCTCGCACTTCTTGGCCGCAGCCTCAATGATTTTGCTCGCCTGCCTCTTGGTACCGACAAATAAAACCACTCCGTCCTTTTCGCTGATCTTTCTGGCAAAATCCGCGGCTTCCGCCAATTTGCCTTTGGTTTTACTGAGATCAATAATACTGATGCCGTTGCGGACACCAAAAACATACTCATCCATTTTAGGATGCTTCTTGGATTTTTTATGACCAAAGTGGACGCCGGCTTTCAGCATATCCATCATGTTGATCTTAGTCTTTTCTTCTTCCATTCTTAAAAACCTTTCTAATGTGCCTGCTTACCACCGTTTTTCATTTCTCTGGAAAATAAAGAAACAAGGACAAAGCCTTTCCGGTGACTGCAAACTCTTTGCCACAAGAGCAAAATTAACTGTTTAAATTAGAGATCCTCGCGGACCCTTTACTAACTGGGAGTATAGCACAGACATTAAGAATTGCAAGGGCGGGGAAGCAAAATACCGAGGGGAGATAAAAAACAACCGATAGCCGGCAACCGCGCTTTATGCCAAAAAATACTTTTTCTTTAAAGGACAGTCCTTACGGAATCAAAAGGACTGTACTTGCTATTTTTCGATGCTCTGCCATTTTTTTCTGTTATTCTGGAATTTTGGCACTCAGAAATGAATCCCGTATGTATTTTGGATTATGGACCACACCAGAAATGGTGTGAACCACGCAGGATAAAACATCCTTGCGTAATATTTCACACCATTTCTGGTGTGGTCCGGATGCAAGGCTGGTTTTCTGTTGCGCAAATTCCGAGACAGCTTTAGAGAGCAAAAAATAGGCATCGAGAAGTGCAGGCGGGTTGGATATCTAAATCTGAAAAAAGAGATTGACAGAAAATAAAAAAGGGCTAAAATTGATATGCAGTTCGAGATTAAAAGACAAACCTGAAAGAAAAAATTAAAAAGCAATAAAATGTTTTCTTTCTCCCTCCACTCTTAAATCCGAACTGCAAATCATAAAATAACAGTCGCTAGTCGACTTTTTTATATTTTTTACAAAAAGCTTAGATGAACTAACTTGTCTACGCTTTAAATCGCTTCTTTTAGCTAAATTGAAAAGGTAAAAGCAATTTTTATTTGTCATTCCGGAATTTCGGTACTCCGAAATATCCGGAATCCCGTAACTATGCAAGGGTAAGCATTCTATTTCATTTTCACCAGCTTAGTAACGGGATCCCGGATATTTGCTGCGCAAATTTCGGGACGACAGATTTTAGAAAGTAATGGATAAGCGTCGGGAAGTATAGATGGATCAGTCCGCCGCTTAAATTGACAGAGAATAAGCTTTGTTCTATACTTTAAAAGCAAGGCTGTGATAAAAAAATATATTCTAAAAGTTCGTTCCCGACTACCCCAAAAAGGGAACTACACTCCACGCAGCCTTGTACCCAACGTCCTCTCTTGCAAAATCTCTTGCAAAATAATTGACAGAGAATAATCTTTGTTCTATACTCCATAAGGGCAAGGCTGAGGTAGAAAACCCATAATTACCTCCGTGAGTCATTACTGCAAAAACTCCAGAAATTACAGCCTTGCCTACAAAACCCCTCCTCAAAAGCGCAAAAACGCCCCCTCTTGCAAAATTCCAAAATCTCTGTTAGAATGCATTTGCAAGCAAGAAAGGCGGTTTTTTATTTTAAAATAATCTAATTTATACGGAAATAATATGAAAAAAGATATCCACCCAAAGTATCAGGAATGTGCCGTGAAGTGTATTTGCGGCAATACTTTCGTGACCAAATCCACTCTTTCCGAGATCAAGGTCGAAGTTTGTGGCGCTTGCCACCCTGTTTATACCGGCAAACAGAAAGTTGTCGACTCTACCGGGCGCGTTGATCGCTTCAAGAAATTGCTGGAAAAAAAGCAAGAAGACGTCGTGTCCAAAAAAGTGAAGAAGGAAAAGAAAGCTTTGGCGAAAAAAGAAAAGGACGCCGAGAAATAGCTGCGTTTTTGCATATATCCAAACCCCATTTTTTGATGGGGTTTTATGTATCTAAAATATAAATATGAAAGAAAAATTGGAACAAATTAAAAAAGACTTTGAAGGCATTATGTCCGAATTGAGCAAGCCCGATGTCGCTTCCGACATGGAAAGATTTAAAAAACTCAGTAAAGAACAAAGCAAATTGAAAGAAATCGTTGCAAAATACGACGAACTGATAAAAGTGGAAAAAAGCATCTCTGAAAACGAAGAAATTTTGGCCGCGGAAACCGATGAGGAATTACTGGCAATGACCAAAGAAGACAATGAGAAGCTTTTGGTTCGAAAAGAGAATTTGGAAAAAGAGCTGGAAGCTATGCTTATCCCCAAAGATCCGCGCGACGAAAAAGACGTCATTGTGGAAATCCGCGCCGGAGCGGGCGGAGACGAAGCCGGATTGTTTGCCGCCGATCTCTTCCGAATGTATGGTTTTTACGCGGAAAAGAAAGGATGGAAAACCGTAGTTTTGAATTCCAGCATCAACGATGTGGGCGGATTCAAAGAAGTTATTTTTGAAATCGACGGACAAGACGTGTTTGGCAAAATGAAATACGAAAGCGGCGTCCATCGCGTCCAGCGCGTACCGAAAACGGAAAAACAAGGACGGGTGCAGACCTCGACCGCAACCGTGGTAGTGCTTGCACAGGCGGAAGAATCCGACATTGAGATTCGCAACGAGGATATCAGAATCGACGTTTTCCGCTCAAGCGGACCGGGAGGGCAAAGCGTCAACACCACTGATTCGGCGGTACGGCTGACTCACATTCCGTCCGGTTTGGTTATCTCCTGTCAAGACGAAAAGTCTCAACTCAAAAACAAAGCAAAAGCGCTGCAAATCTTGCGTTCCCGCCTCTTGCAGATGGAAGAAGAAAAGCGCGAGAAGGAAGCAACCGACGCGCGACGCACCCAAATCGGCACGGGAGACCGCAGTGAAAAGATCCGCACCTACAATTTCCCCCAAGACCGCATCACCGACCACCGCATCAAAGAAAGCTGGCACGAGATTGAGAACGTGCTGGCGGGAAATCTGGACGAAATTATCGAAGCATTGATCCAGGCGGACATTGCGAAGAAGAAGGAAATAAAATGATTATAATGAGGTACAAAAAACAGACTTTTAAAGAGTCTGTTTTTGTATTTTCTCTGTTACCTTGTATCCCGGGACTTCGTTGCTGTGGAATATCCAAAATCCCCGCACTTTGCGTAAACGAAGGGATAAATGTGGGAATAATAGTAAAAAATAAAAAAGGCCGATAAATACATTGATTCATCTGGCCATACCTTTATTAAATAACCCCGTGAAGAGCGTCTACAAAACGCTCAACACCTACAGGCAGTCCCAAAATTTTCCGTTCCAAATCCCGACATAAAACTTCTTTTCCCGAACACGATTCGACTTTCTCGAACAGCGAAATTGTCTGAAGAAGACAAAATCTAGAAAAATCCGTCGCACATTCAACCGGAATTGATGCCCAACCGATTGGATCTCCGAATGGATGGACATATGGAGCGCTAAAATTATATTCTCCTGCCAGTAATCTTCCTGAAAAGGGAATACCTGGATAGAAATCCCTTTCGCACACTTCGTCGATGATTTCCGTATAACTTCTCACACACCTTACCTCACAGCCGACATTCTCGATGACTTTTACCCCCTCTTCTATACCAATACCGGCGCAAACCAAGCGTATGTGAATACCCTCTTTTTCCAGGCACTCGATAATCTGTTTCATGAGTGAACCGGAAAAGATCACATCATCCACCAGTGTTGCTTCCTGCACGCCACTCTGCCTTATCAGCTCTACCTGATCCCTGATTGAGGGTGTGCCAGGACGATTTTTTAATCCTACGATTTTGCCGCTTTCGTCAACTACGCGTGACACCTCCAGATTGAGACTGCTACTAGAATATGCTCTGTCCAAAGAAATGACTGGAAGTCCTCTCTCACAAAGCAATTTTTCCAATCCTATAACCAGTTCTGTTTCCGATACTAATTCAAAACTAGAAAACATTTCTATCATCCTCTCCGAGAATTTTTCCCGAAGATTAGAAAAGAAAGATTTCTCCGGCAGTATGAATCCTCTTCTGTTCGCCCAGCCTTTCATCAACAGATAGATATCCGCAGAAACAATGTACGGATTGATGGTTTTATCTTCCATTTATTTTCCTCCTATTTTTGTTTTTCTTTCCGAAAAAAAGTCTCTTTCGGAAAGGGATAGGAGGTGAGGTATATGCAAAATCATCGCGCATTAATCACAGCCAATCTCTTCCAAGAAGAGACGGCTCTGATGAGCGAAGGTCTGGATAATTTTATAAAATTGAAGTGTCATATTTATTTTTAGCTAATTTGATTGCCTTTTCCACTACCAGTTGAGGCGTCTTTTCGCTTTCAATCAGAATCCGCTGTCTCGCATCAAGATATTCCCCTATCAGCCTTCCGCTCCACCCCCCATACCCTTCCAACACAATTACAGGGATATTCGCCTGATAGGCAATCGCGATTTCTGTAAGTGTTCCTGATCCGCCATTGAGCGCTATGACCGCATCGCAGCTTAGGACCAACGCCATTTCCCTGCCACCACCTCTTTCCATGCCGGTAGCTATTACTATATCAACATTATCTTTTTCAAAGATATCCAGCCCCTTGCCGTACGTAACTCCTATCGTAATACCATCCGCCGATTTTGCGCCACGACATGCTGCCGTAGAAAGAGAATCATAGTCTTTTTCAGCTCCAAAAACCAGTGTCGCACCGCTTTTTGCTACCCAATAGCCGATTTCTTGCGCTGCTTCTTCAAATTCCTTGATATATTTGAGGTCAGCCGCTGATCCCATCACCCCGATTTGCATTTTTCTTTTTGCCATTGCTTTGATTATTATTCAATCTTTAATAAAAAATACCCTTTTCCGAAGATAAGGGCTTACTTGTAGAATAGACACGATACATTTCTAAAGCGAACCCTTCTTTTTATAAGGAACATTATGATGTTTTTCATCAATCGCCATACGATTCAAAATCAATTTATAACCTTCCTTACCACCGTTCAACCATTTTGAAACCCTAGCTATAGTTGTTGAACTAAGCCCGGTTTCCTTGGCTATGTCGACATATGACTCTTTATCCCATAGCATTCCAGCCGCTTTCCATCTATTTCCAAATTCAATCAGTTCATTTTCCGTCAAAAGATCGCGAAAGAACTTCTCCATTTCTTCTGGAGTCTTCAACAGCATAATCGCATCCATAAGCCCATTTATCTTTTTCTTGTCCATATTTGAAAACATATGCTTCTTCTACTACTTTACTTAGATAAAGCAAGTATAACGGATATGATTATAATGTCAAGATAACTATAAAAAAACTATAAAAAAAGTTCCTCTCTGCAATTTGATATGCAGAGAGGTTATTACGACAATTAGGTCGTAATTAATAATATGTTTGACAGATTGCTTCCGTCTTTGATATTCCTAATTTGTAAGCCTTTAGGATCATTCGTTATTAGGAACGAAAATCCTCTTTTTTTAGCATAAGCCAAGACTTCATCCTCTGTATAAGAAATCATCGGGATGTAATCGACACATATACCCATCCGGCGAAGCTTTCTTGCTTCGTCAAGAAGTTTTGTTTTTTCTTCCCTGGATCTTGGAACGACTATCGCTCTTGCAATAGAGCATAAATCAGTAGCGACACCATCACCGACCACCGCATCAAAGAAAGCTGGCACGAGATTGAGAACGTGCTGGCGGGAAATCTGGACGAAATTATCGAAGCATTGATCCAGACGGACATTGCGAAGAAGAAGGAAATAAAATGATTTTAGCGAGACACAAAAAACAGACTTCTAAAAAGCCTGTTTTTTGCTTTGTTATCCATCTTAACGAATCCCAAAAAACAAATCCCTATCCAAATCAAGGAAAGAAAATTCTATATCAAAAAAGATTATACTGTTTTGCCATAGGCTTGATGCGCTTTCCTTTGAAACGGTTTTCTCTGTACCATCAACGTAAATTTTGCTAATGAAAACTTCAAGAATCTCTACGGTCCTGGCAATTTACTCCGATAAATCTATCCTCGTCGGCAACAATATTTTTTATATTATCCCAGAAAGTAGTTTTAAATATGTCAGGATAAACCTCCAGCTTCAATAGATCTTCTTTAGCAAACCACCTTGCCTCTTCCACAGATCCATTGGAATCCAAATCTACATGGTTTTTATTTAAAATAGCGTTATTTTTTACTGATGCCAACCAAAACGATTCAAAAAATATATCCTCCGGTGAATCGTGATATTCCCGTAAATACAGAAATTTTTCTATTTTAACCTCCAACCCCGTTTCCTCTTTTACTTCCCGGACTGCACACTCAGGTATGTTCTCTTTTTCATATTCCCAACCGCCTCCAGGAACATACCAAAAATCAGAGTTTTTATTTCTTACCAGTAAAATCGTGTTTTGATCCTCGTCATAAACCAATGCGCGCGCCACAATTCTTGTTTTCATATTTTTATCATTAATTTCATATTTAGGATAATATTGTTAGACCCGCTTGGTCCATACTTCATCCAATGTTTTTTCGAAATTATTGAAAAAATCGAGATAATGGTAAATATGTAATGCTAAAAATCGTATTTTGTGCGATACTGTAGCCATAATTCATAGATAAGATACACTATGGCTACAGTATCGCACAAAGTTCACTTTTTCTTCTTTGTTTTTGCATAAAGCAATACATCGAAGAATTCGCCTTTGCTATCTTTTACCACTCCGCTCATAACCCCCTCCTTCTTATATCCCGCCTTAATGGCAACTTTTTCACTTGCAATATTCTTAGGACTCATCAGAATTTCAATACGATTTAACCTCAGTCTCTGAAAAGCTATTTCTTCCATTAGATAGACAGCCTCGGTAGCTATTCCTTTGCCCCAAAACTTTTCTTCAACAAAATAATTGATTTCGCCAACATAGGAACGATGATAATCTATTTTAATGCCGATATTGCCTACTAATTTTTTGTCATATAAGATGGCATGATTATACTCCAGCCCCCTTTTTTTTCTTTTTTTTATTAAAAGTTTTTTATAAGCCTCAAGCGACAGGGGCTTCACGAAATAAACAAAATTCGGATTGTCTACAATTTCATAAATCCTCTTAGCATCCGAAAAACGTAAATTTCTTAACTCGGTTTTTGGCATAAATATTTTTCATTTAATAATATAAAAGCACCAATACAATAACACTTTGATTGTTTTTATTATTCTGGTTTATATCCTTTTGTTAGAATTCTTGTTTATATTATAACCTTTTTAACGAAAAAGTGAATAAAAAAACGGTAATATCTATCAGATACTACCATGGTTCCCAAAGGTTCCATTAAGAGATCAGTCAAAATTAATCTGCAATTGGAATTCATTAAACATTGGGATTATTTTATTATGGATAAACTTGTAGATCTCACATGCCGATTCATCTTTTGCGAATAAAGAGCCCGTCTTTGAAAGCGCCATCCTGCGACACCCAGTACCACATAAATACAGGTACTCGCAATCAATGCATTCCTTTACATATGAGACTTTTATCTGCTTTACTTTCTGCATTTTTTCCGAATACCAAATTTCTCCTATTGAATCTTGTTGCAAGTTACCGATTACTAGATTAGTAAACGCAGTGCATGCAACAACATCACCATTTGGCTTAACCGCTAAAGCCTGCTTTTTATACTCGCAACATAAAGAATCTTTCTTAAATGTATTGATTTTCCTTCCTTTTATCACGGATGTCCGGAAAAACGACTCAATTTGAATATCCATATCAGAAATTAATTTTCCTTCTTCCAGATACCAGAATATGAATTTCTCATATTCAGACAAAACCTCCCCTACATTAATCTTTAATTTATCGTAATTTTCCGTAAAGGAGCCTTGGTCCCTTGGCAATGACACTCTCCATCTGTAAATTCCAAGCTCTGAGCGTGACACATTCTTGCGGTAAATTTCTATCCTGAAAGGCAATTCTCTTTCGAACAAAAAGGCATATTGCTTTAAATCGCCATATTGATTATAATAGCTGTATAGGAGGCTTTTATTAATAATAATCATATGCTCGACACCAAAACGATTAGGGAATTCTTTCCTTCCATACAATCGGGAAGGCTTATCTCCAACAATGCCGCAAGTACGCAAGTCCCCGTTCAGTTGTTGGATTTGCTGACAGAGATTGTCACCGGTTACGAAAATGTCCACCGCGGACAGTCTCAGGCCTCAATGTCTATGACGAAAATGTTTGAATCCTCTTACGACACCATAGCGCAATTTATCGGAGCGCCGAGCAAAAGAAATATAGTTTTATACAGAAACACCACGGAAGCGATCAACTCCGTGATGTATTCCTTGATGACCGAATTCAAAGACGGTGACAACGTGGTCACGACTCATATGGAGCACAACTCGAACTTTATCCCTTGGTACGGAATGTCAAAAGAGATATTGCCGAGGTTTGGCGTCAACGTAGAATACAGACTTGTAAAATTTGACAAGGAGACGGGGAAGCTTGACATGGATCATTTAAAATCTCTGGTGGACAACAGAACGAAAATAGTTTGTTGCACGGGAGCTTCGAATTTTTTGGATACCAAAAATCCGATTAAAGAAATTCGAAAGATAGCCGATGCCAGCGGATATGAACAACCGAACGGAATGAAAAAATCTTATTTTCTGCTTGACGGAGCGCAGACTGTCCCCAATATTTATATCGACGTAAAAGAATTGGATGTGGATTTTCTTGCATGGTCTTTTCATAAAATGCTTGCGCCTTTTGGTGTTGGCGCGCTGTATGCCAGGGAAGAAATATTGCAAGGCATGAGACCGTTTCTTTATGGAGGGGATATGATTGAAGATGGATCAGTATATCCGGACAGATTGAAATACAATGAACTTCCCTGGAAGTTTACGGCAGGAACGCCTAATATTTTGGGAACCATTTTGTCTGCCCAGGCCTTGCGCTTATTGATGGATTTCTCCCTGAACCCAGGCAAGGAAGTTTATTTTATGACCGATAAAAAATTGGAGCCATTCGAAATAGAAAAAGCGATGAATAATATCGAGACCCACGAAAAAGAGTTGGCAACAGAAGCCTTAAAAATCTTAAACGAAATTCCCTCAGTAGAAATCTATGGACCGAAGGATCCCGCCGACAGAACTTCTTTGCTTTCCTTTAATTGTCCCGGCATCAGCCCTTACAAACTTGCTGAAGAATTAAATAAATTCGGAGTGGAATCCAGAGCCGGATGCCATTGCGCCTCTTTGGCGCATCGTTATTATGATATGAAGCCTATTATAGCGAGTTGCAGACTGAGTTTCTATGTCTATAATGATCTCGAAGACGTCAAAAAAGCTTGCGATGCCGTAAAAAAATGCGCCGGAGTTGAAGCTTAAGTTATATCAGGAAATTCATCGCAATAGAAGAAAATATAGGGGGGGATTATCTAAATAATACTTATATGCTTGATACAAAAATAATTAGGGAGTTTTTTCCCGCCATACAATCAGGAAGACTTATTACCAATAACGCAGCAAGCACCCAAATCCCCATCCAATTACTGGATTTATTAGATAAGCTTGCTGTCGGATACGAGAGTGTCCATCGAGGACAATCTCAAGCCTCAATGGCAATGACAGAAATGTTTGAATCCTCTTATGATACTATAGCGCAATTTATTGGGGCACCGAGCAGAAAAAATATTATTTTATACAGAAATACTACTGAAGCAATTAATTCGGTGATGTATTCTTTGATGACCGAGTTTAAAAATGGAGACAATATCATCACAACCTACATGGAACACAACTCAGATTATGTACCATGGTATGCGTTGACAAAAGAGATATTGCCAAAATTTGGAATCAACGTAGAATGCAGACTCGTAAAATATAACACAAAAACAGGAAAACTAGATTTAAACCATTTAAAATCTTTGGTAGATAAAAAAACCAAATTGATTTGTTGCGTCGGAGCTTCAAATTTCCTAGGTACCAAGAACCCGATAAGGGAAATTAGAAAAATCGCCGATACCAGCGGATACGAACAACCAAATGGCATGAAAAGATCCTATCTCTTAATTGACGGAGCCCAAATCGTTCCGAACGTATATATCAACGTAAAAGAATTGGACATTGATTTTCTTGCTTGGTCTTTTCATAAGATGCTTGCCCCTTTTGGTGTCGGCGCTTTGTATGCTAAAGAAGAAATATTGCAGAGTATAAGGCCTTTTCTCTACGGAGGAGACATGATTGCCGAAGGAGCAGTAAGCCCAGAGAAAGTGGAATATAATGTCCTCCCCTGGAAATTTACAGCAGGAACGCCTAATACTCTCGGAACTATCTTATCCGCCCAGGCAGTACGTCTATTGATAGATTTCTCTTTAAACCCGGGCAAGGAAGTTTATTTTATGACCGACAAAAAGTTAGAGTCGGATGATGTTAAAAGGGCAATGAATAACATTGAGATTCACGAAAAAGAATTAGTCGAAGAAGCCTTAAAAATATTAAGCAAGATCCCCTCAATAGAAATATATGGGCCTGGGAAAGGAGACAGGACTTCTTTAGTTGCTTTTAATTGTCCAGGCATTAGCCCTTTCGCAATCGCAGAGAAATTGAATGAATTCGGAGTAGAACCAAGAGCTGGATGCCATTGTGCCACCCTAGCGCACCATTACCAAAAAATGGATCCTCCTGCAAGTTGTAGGCTAAGTTTTTATATTTATAACAATCTTCAGGATGTAAAAAAAGCCTGTAATGCAGTTAAAAAATGCGTTGAATCTGAATTGCTTTTATAAAATATAAACAAAAAAATAATCACAAACAATATGCAACAATGCTCGATTTATGACAGATCTTTGAAATTTTCAAGGTTTATTTATGGCGTCATAGTTCTAATTGCATTTTTCATTCACAGTAAATGGCTAGTTTTAGCTGTAGGTGTTTTAACTATTTTGGGCGCTTTTTCTTTGAAGCTAAACATCCCCTATCAAATTCATGTTTTTGTGGAAAAGAATGTTTTGAAGAAAAAAGTAAGACCGTTGCAAAAAGAATCTGGCGAGTTGAGCTTTGTATCTGGAATGACTGGTTTGTTACTTTTAATCGGATTTCTATTATTACAATTTACTAAATATACCTCCTTCGCATGGATTTACATTTTGGTAGTTACCTTGATGATTTTTGTAGCCTGCCTAGTTGGTTTTTGCGTAGCAACACTGATGTATATCCTTTTAAAAAATTTTTTGCTCAAGACGAAAACTATTCACACTAAACGCGCCTGATGAAAACTAAAGAAAAAAATCAAACTAAACAGAAAAAGGCAGGAGAGGGTCATTATCTAAACACAAAATGTTGGTTGGTAAAGAATCTCAATTATCCTCCTTATAGACGCTGTCAATATTGCGAACTCAAATTCCGCAGCTGTTTATTTATGCGCTATCAAATAATCAGTCTCGTTTTAATATGTTTTTCTTTTCTTTTAATTTACCTATTCGAAAAAACGGTTCCCGCTCCTGTCATAATAATCGTTTTTACTATGGTTATTGTTTACGGATATTATTTTAACGGCAGCACCGAAAAGATTATTAAGGCTAATTTTCTCGAGAAGAAAGCGAAGAATGACCTGAAAAAGTTTTCAAAGAAGCTCGAGGAGAGAGTTGAGGAACAGACAAGGGACATAACGAAAAAAAATCAGCACTTAGAGGAGCTGTTGAATATGAAAAGCGAGTTTTTGCGTACGGTGAATCATCAACTGAACACTCCCCTGTCTATAATGAGAAACGCCTTCGCGATGATGGAAGACAAGTCGCTCCCTGTCGATCGCGGAATGGAGATCGCCGCAAACGGACTGGAGAGAATGAGCCGCACTATTGCGGATTTTTGGGATGCTTTTGAGCTTGAAGGGCAAAAGATTTCGGTGGAACCGAGCGCAACGGATATAGGAAGAATTATCAACGACATGGTGAAAGAAAAAAAGACCATGAAGCTGGTCTTGGACAGAAAGCTAAAGATCGAAGTGATCAAGCCGGATTTTTCCGTACCCAAAGTGTTGTGCGACCAAAAAATGATAACGCACGTAGTTTCGAATTTATTGGACAACGCTGTTTATTACACTTCAAAGGGGATTATAAAAGTTTGGTTTGAAATCATAAAACAAGGCAAAAAACAGTACCTGAAAGTTTTTATCTCCGATTCCGGAGCGGGCATATCGGAGGAGGATCAAAAAAGATTATTTATAAAATTTTCAAGAGGATCCATTGCGTCGACCATCCATCCGGACGGATCCGGTCTCGGTCTCTATATTGCAAAAAATATCATAGAAAACAGCGGCGGAGAGCTTAGACTTGAGAAATCGGAAGTGGGAAAAGGAACTACGTTCAGTTTTACTCTGGAAAAAGCGAAACCGGAAAAGACCGGAAAAAACAGCGGCATTAAAACTCATGTAGCCACCGACAATCGCAAAGTCGGCAAAGAGAAGATTAGCAAGACATACTCCGTTCTAATGGTTGAAGACGAGCAAGATATTGTTGATTTGTACAAAATTTATTTCGAAAAGTTCGGACACACTTTTTATTCCACGTACGACCTGCCCGAAGCAAAAAATCTTTTGAAAAGCGGCGGCATCGACGTCGTGGCTTTGGACGTTATCCTCAAGAAGAAAGAAAAAGACGGAATGGTAAACGTCGTGGCCGAGCAAGGCTATGAATTTCTCAAAGAGATAAAAGGCGATAATGACATACAAAATATCCCCGTCATTATGTTCACCAACTTGAACACGGAAAAAGACCGAAAAAAAGCAAAAGAACTCGGCGCAAGCGATTACTTATTCAAAGGCGTAGCCAAACCGAGAGACTTATTGGATACGATAGATAGAGTGGTTGCAAAAAGGTAGTAGGGCAATACGATAAATTTGTATCTTGGATCACACCGGAAATGGTGTGAACTGCCACACGAGAACGTTCTATTTTGCTTTGTTCACACCATTTCTGGTGTGATCCGTAACGCAGAATACACTACACACCGGATAATGTCACAGAGTTGCCTACCATTGTTTGTCATTTCGAAATGAGGTACTCCGATTGAGAAATCCGGGAATAATACCATGCAAATATAATCCTATTATAAAAATAATACCAACAAAGTCTTCGTGCATTTCTCAGATCTCTCAGTCGAGTACTTCTTCGAGATGACAAATGGGAGGATGACACAAATTTACAATTTTCAAAAGCAAGAACAGTCCTTTTGATTCTGTAAGGACTGTCCTTATGATAAATTGTTATTTCAAAACTTCCTTCAACGCCTTCCCTGTCAGCGAATTTCCATTCTGTGCAATTTCTTCCGGCGTGCCCGTCGCGACGATTTCCCCTCCTCCCGTGCCGCCGCGCGGACCGAGATCGATGATGTAATCGGCGGATTTGATGACGTCGAGGTTGTGCTCAATAACCAGAACGGTGTTGCCGGCATCGACCAGACGATTGGTGATGTCCAAAAGTTTTTTAATGTCGTCAAAATGAAGTCCGGTCGTAGGTTCATCGAGGATATAGATAGTCTTGCCGGTGGCGCGCTTGCTCAACTCCGTTGCCAGCTTGATGCGTTGCGCCTCTCCTCCGGAAAGAGTGGTAGCGCTCTGTCCCAGATGGATATAGCCCAAACCCACATCTTGCAACACAAAAAGCGGATCCGCGATTTGCGGAAGATCTTTAAAAAATTCCACCGCCTCGCCGACTGTCATATCCAAAACCTCGGCGATATTTTTTCCTTTGTATTTGACTTTCAATGTTTCCGAATTGTAACGCCTGCCCTCGCAAGTCTCGCAAGGAAGATAAACGTCCGGCAAAAATTGCATTTCCACTTGGATCAACCCGTCACCCTTGCAAACTTCACACCTGCCGCCTGACACGTTAAAACTGAATCTGCTTGCCTGATAACCTTTTTCTTTCGCCTCTTTGGTCATCGCAAACAAGTCCCGAATACGATTAAAAATCCCCGTATAAGTGACAGGATTGCTGCGCGGCGTACGTCCGATGGGAGACTGGTCAATCTGAATCACTTTGTCGATATGCTCCATGCCTTCGATTTTCTCGCATTGTCCCGGCTTTTGCATTGAACGATTAAGTTTGCGCGCCAGATTTTTATACAAAACCTCATTGACCAGCGTCGATTTCCCCGAACCGCTGACACCCGTCACGCAAGTAAAAACTCCCAGCGGAATACTGACGTTTATATTGTTCAAATTATTTTCTTTCGCTTTGCTGACAGTCAGAAACCTCTTGCCGATTTTGCGGCGAAATTTTGGAATCTCTATCCGCTTTCGTCCGGAGAGATAATCCCCCGTCAGTGATTTTTTATCTTTCAAAATTTCTTCATATGTTCCGGCAAACACGACTTCCCCGCCATGGCTGCCCGCGCCCGGACCGATATCCACCAGATAGTCCGCCTCGCGCATCGTTTCTTCATCATGTTCAATAACGATAAGCGTGTTGCCAAGATCGCGCAAATGTTTCAACGTATCCAAAAGCTTGCGATTATCAACCGCATGCAAGCCGATGGACGGCTCGTCCAAAATATACAAAACTCCGGTCAGCGCCGTGCCGATCTGCGACGCCAGGCGAATGCGCTGGGATTCCCCTCCCGCCAGCGTACGGCCGGCACGGTTGAGCGTAAGATAATTAAGTCCCACGTCATTAAGAAAACCCAAGCGATTCTTGATTTCACTGACGATTTTTTCCGACAAAAGCTGTTCCCGCTTGGTTAATTTCAGCTTTTGGAAAAAGTCGAGAGCATCCGTCACGGACATATCCGAAATTTCCGCAATGTTTTTTCCGCCTATCTTTACCGCCAGAGCGTTAGCGTTGAGCCGTTGCCCCGAGCAAGCGCTGCACGGCATATCGTTCATATATTTCTCGATTTCATCGCGGACCTTGGGCGACTCGGATTTATAATAGCGGCGCTCCATGTCCGTGATCACTCCGGAAAAGTGAAGGTTGTAAACTTTGGTACGCCCCTTCAGCCCCAATCGAACTTCGACTTTTTCAACCTCCCCGGAACCGTAAAGAATTTTGTCTATTTTTTCCTGCGGAATATCTTTGATGCGAGTCTTGAGCGGGATACGATATTTTTCCGCCACCGCCCGCAGTAGTGCGCCGTAATAATTGCTCTCTTTGTAGCTCCACGGCAAAATCGCTCCCTCTTCAATCGTCTTGTTTTTGTCAGGCACAACCAAATTGGGGTCAATCTCTTTTTTGTTGCCCAAACCGTTGCACTCCGGACAAGCGCCGAAAGGAGCGTTGAAAGAAAAAAGGCGCGGTTCAATTTCTGGAAAGCTGAACTCGCAATCGACGCAAGAAAGCTGCCGGTTCATCGCAATCTCTTTTTTCCCGACTTCGATTTTTACCAGACCGTCGGAAAGACCGACCGCCCTTTCAATGTCCTCAAATATTCTTCCCAAATTTTCGTTACTGATTACAATTTCGTCGATAAGAACGTCGATATTGTGCATCTGGTATCTCTCCATATCGACTTTTTCATCCAACCGCAGCAACTTGCCGTCAATGCGCGCCTTGGTATATCCCCGCCGATACAATTCATTCAGCGTCTGCAGATATTCTCCTTTGCGCCCCCGCACTGCCGGTGAAAAAATAGCGATTTTTTTCCCTTCGCCAATCTCCAAAACCTTTTCCGTCATCTGCTCAATGGTAAGCGCCGCGATCGGCTTGCCGCATTTGGTGCAGTGAGGCACGCCCACTTTTGCAAAGAAAAGCCGCATATAATCGTAGATTTCCGTAATGGTTCCCACGGTGGAGCGGGGATTGTGCGAAGCGGACTTTTGCGAAATGGAGATTGCCGGTGACAGTCCCTCGATATAGTCGACGTCGGGTTTCTCCATCTGTCCCAAAAATTGCCGGGCATAACTGGACAGACTCTCCAGATAGCGACGCTGTCCCTCGGCAAAAATGGTATCAAAAGCCAGAGTCGATTTACCCGACCCAGAGATCCCCGTAAAAACGATAAATTCGTCGCGCGGCAATTCCAAGTCTACATTCTTGAGATTGTGCTCGCGCGCACCTTTGATAATTATACTTTTCATAATTTATTTTTATCAACTTCCGTAAATTTTAGAGCAATGGCAGAGGTGGCGAATTAATTCGCCTTATACCGAATTAACTTAATCTGTTACATAATGATTTTACATGTATTCCCCCTCACCCCGACCCTCTCCCGATAGGAGAGGGAGAAGATTAAAATACTTTACGAGTGGATTTTGGCACAGATTAAGTTAATTCGCCTTACACATTCGTCCGAATGATAAGATAACAGGCAAGCATTAAAAAGGCCTGGACAATCAAGATATTCAAAGTCAGAATGTACGATGCCAACCTTTCGATTTTGTAAAAGAATTGCCCCAGTAAGGCATTAAGCAAAAAAATTATCGCCCCCACTGTAGGCAGCAAAAACACCATACCATAATCCCCCAAAAAATCCACTCCGAAAAAAAGATTGTAATGTAGAATAACAGGATAGTCGCTTTCGATGCGATTGGCGTAAAGATAAACCCACATCGACAAATTTATGATCGCGCTCAAAAAGAGCGTCTGCGCAATTTCCCTTTTCCGCCAATAAGGATTCAGTGCGGTAATCTTTATTCCCGAAAAGAGAAACTTATTCAAAATCACAGTTCTCCTCAGAAAAACTTTTATTATGCTTTCTTTCTCCTGCATCCGATTATTTTAGACTAAAGAATAGAACAAACGCCTAATCCGGAAATATCCTGGATACGATCAGACCGACCTCGTGCGTTATAAGAACCACGGCAATAGCAATTGAAACATGTTCAAAAATCATATGCCGAGCTTTTTCATTCTGGCTTCGCGCGATAGCGAAACTCATTGCTGACAGTACGAAAACTCCCCAAACGGTATTGGCGACAACCGCCTGATTAAGACTCAAAAACAGTACAGGAATAACATAGGTCAAAGAATAAAAAAGTTTCGTAAAGAATGTGACAAGAGTGGCTTCCCAAACGTGATCCTTGGAGTGACCGTCTTTCGACTCTTCCGAAATGTGAATTCCCAGCGCATCAGAAAGTGCATCCGCGATAGCAATCGTAATCAGCCCGCCGCTCACCGCCGCCTTGGAAGACGTACCGGCGGCAAGCCCAACCATCAGCCCCAAGGTGGTAATCGTCCCCGAAGTCAACCCGAAGCATAGCCCCGTTCTAATCGATTGTTTCATTTTTATTATGTGTTTTAGTATCTTAAATTGTACATTCTTTTTATTTTACACCAACCGGAGTTTTATGGCAATGCCACACCGTCTCCATTACGAATGTCGCGAAAAACATTCCGCGCCCCCTATATTTTGAGCTATGGATTACGAGTTTGAACTATACAAAATCACTTTTTATAATTCCCGCATTGATACATTCCTTTTGTCATCTTTGTAAAGATCCCTTGTATACGGTTAAACAGTAATCAAGGGATTCTTACCAGAATGACAAAAGGTTGGTTCTATCGTGAAAAAGAAAATATTGAAGATTGAGAAAATTTGGAATACGTAAGTTCTAAAAGCATCAGTTCATTTTCCTGTTCCGAAATCTATCGATCATCGCAAAAGCTATGTTGTCGTAATGATCTCCCACCCTTTCCAAATTATACAAAATCTCCATAAAATATCTGCCCGCTTCGGGAGAGCAGGAGCCGTCCTTGAGGCGATCCTGATGATTATCAGTTATTTTCTTTATGATTTCATCCACCTTGTTCTCGTGCCGGATTATTTCGCCGGCAAGCTTGGGATTATCTTCACTTAACGATTTGATCACCAAATTCTGCATAATTTTCAGCTTGCCAAAAACCGCCAACAGCTCTTCGTTCGCCTTGGGAGTGAATTTTACCTTGTCATTTTTCTGCAGATCCACAAAAATAATCGAGGTTGCCAAAATGTGATCCGTCAGATGTTCAACGTCAGCGAGAATATGCATCAAGCTAAACAACTTGAGCTTGTCTTCATGATTAAGATTTTGCTGCGAAATTTGAATGGTGTATTCGGTCATTTTCTCCGTCATGGCGTCTATCTCGCGCTCGCTCCGTTCCACTTTATTTAAATTTTCTATTTTACCGTCAAAAAGAATCTGTTTCGAAAGCTCCAAAATCTCAAAGGATATCTTCGTCATCTCCACCGCACCGCGATTTACTTGCGCGAGAGAAACCGAGGGGGTGCAAATAAGTTTCCGGTCCAAATAAAAAAGTTGATTTTTATCGAGAGGCTTTATTCTTAACGACATTTTCTCGGCAATTCCCACCGCTGCGGGTATGAGCGGCAGAAAAATCAAGGCGCTGATTAAATTGTAAAACGTATGCGCGTTGGCAATCTGCCTGCCCGCGTCAACCGAACTCATTTCCGTCAGGCGCAAAAAATAGGGGAAAAATATAAGAAAGACGGTAAATCCCGTCAAATTAAAAAGCAGATGGACAAATGCCAGTTTTCCGGAAAAATTTTCGCCGCGCAGCGCCAAATAAACCACTTTCAAACTTGAACCGAGATTTATACCCAAAATCAAAAGCAATGCCGACTTAAGATCAATGATCCCCGCCGACCCCAGGGCAACCGCCAAAATGGAAGTTGCGGTGGCGCTCTGCAAAATGAACGTCAAAATAATTCCGATAAGAATAACCCCGAAAGGAAAATGTACCAAGAATGAATTCACGGTTTCGACCAAGGCATAATTGTTCGCCAAAGCGTCCACGCCGAAAAAAAGAAAACCCACTCCCAAGAAAAGAAGGCCAAGGCCGATAATCGCCTCGCCTGCATTTTTATATATTTTTTTCTTTGCTGATAGATGAATCAAAACACCCGAAATCAAAAAAGGCAGAGCGTACCGTTCTATGTGCAGCGAGGCCATCTGCGTGGCTGCCGTACTGCCGATGCTGGCGCCCAACATTACCGGGACCGCCTCCGTCAGTACCATAAATCCTCCCGTGATCAACCCGAATAACATCACGGTAGTTGTGCCGCTACTGTTAATTATCCCCGTAATCACCGCACCGGTCGCAACACCTCTGAACGGATTCTTTCCCGCCCTTTTTATTATCTCCTCCAGCCGAGAACCGAGTATTTTTTGCAAATTGACGCCGGAAAGATGAATTCCATAAAGAATCAGAGAAAGCCCTCCTGCTATATTTAAAATAATTTTTATATCTGTCATATGAAAAATTCGAAACGCTTGATTAAGAGGAAAAAGACACATTTACTTTTTTGATGCTAAAAGCTTTTTCTCCTGCGATAAAAACCACATTTTGTCATCCTCGCAAGGATCCCTTAAACTTTTTAATTTTACTCACCTTACGCGGGAGTGGCTCTCCGGACCCACTCATTGGGATCTTTGGTTTCTCAGGATAACATTCTTTTTATTTTGTCATCCCGAAAGATGTACTCATCTGAGGGATCTGGGAAGTATATAAGACTCTGCGAATGTTATATTTATGAAAGATAATAAAGCTATTATTGCATTGGACTCTTCTTAGATTCCTCAATCGGAGTACCTCATTTCGGAATGACAAATATGTTTCTGCGCAAAGTGAGAACTTAATCTAAAAGCTATCGTAATATCGGCAAGAGAAACAAGGGATTCTTACCGGAATGACAAAAATATGCGCGTCATTGCTCTACGCCCCCTGCACGATTGCCTCTTCAGTACTGATGCTGAAATCGTCAAACAGTTCAGTCGAGACTTTTTTTCCGCTATTGGTGATATTTTGCTGCACAAAAGTATCGTATCCGGTAGCGGTTATGTTGTCAATCAAATCCATCGCCTTGCCCGCATTTTCCGCCTGAGGCTCGGCTTCAATCTGAAATACGATTTCTTTTGCCGAAGTCAAAACCCCGTCATTGGCTTTCAGTTTCGGCATTTCCCAAATGACCGTATTCGTAGTGCTGTCATAATACAGTTTTTCTTCGGAAACTTTATCTCCCTCCTGCGTACCGCTTCCCGTACCGTTCGCATCGGAAACGACCTTGCCTTTGGAATCTATATATTTCCCCGTCCATTTCACTCCTTTAGGCAAAACGGATTTTATCCGCACATTTTCCACATCGTTAAAAAGATTCTGCACGCTCCAATGTATGGTGTAATAAGTTTTCTGTCCGACTCGAGGCGGCAGGGAACCGCCATTGGCAATCCTGCCGTCGTCGTTAAAATATCCTTTTGTTTCCAAAGCAATAAACGCCCTTACTTTGGAAGATTTGGTAAGATTTATAATTTCCTGATCCGCCGTATTCACGATCACCTTGTTTTCCAAAACAAAATTTTTGTCACTTTCTTTCTCGATCGTAAAAGCATCTTTGACCTTCACCTTGAAACTGACGCTGCCCTTTTCCCCGGGCTTCAACTGCGCCAGCGCCGGAACTTTGGCGGCGCTCCAGACAATCTCGTTGTTTTTTACCGTCCCCTTCTCCGCCTCCAGAGTAGTCAAATCGTAATTGCCTGTCAAAATATTTTTGAGCGTCAGTCCGCGCAACTCCCCCGCACTTTGATTTTCGAATTCCAGCTTATATTCCAATTGCTCACCCTTGCCGCAAACATAATCTTCCGCGTCGTTTATTGTCTGCACAACAGAAATACCCGGTCGGGTAATCGCCGCGTCCTCCGATCTCTCGATATATTTTGTCCAATCACCGCCCCCTTCAACAAGATAGACGGCAACTTGCACGCTCTCTTTACTGTTCTCGCTGTGAAAATTTCCCTTAACCGCCACAACCGCATCTTTAGCCGCCGCCAGAGCGTCAAGTTCAAACGTAAATTTGTTATTTTTTTCATCCTTCTGCGAGGCCTCCACGTCCGAAGACACAAAAGTGAAACTTGCCGGAAACTGCACTTCCACTTTAGCCTTGGAAAAATTCCGCGCGCTTTGATTTTTGAGCGCAAAAGAAATGTCGGTATCCACGTCGTTTTTCACTCCGCCTTCGGGAAATTTCACCGTAAGCTCAACCGGAATTGAAGAAATTGTTATTTGCGTCCGGCTTTCCGCCTGAAACTCGGAATTGAAATTAGCCGGTCTGTATTTCAAAGTCCCTTTTATATTTCCGACATCTCCTTTGTTGCCGATAAATTTTCCAAAAATCCGAATCTTGTCGGTAGAATCTTTTGATATTTTGTCCATCTTCCAAGAAGAGACAGCCCCTTCCTTCGTAATCGCCTTGTCGCTGGAAGAAACGATAAAATTATCCGGAAAAGATATTTCCATTCGGGCATCTTTCAAATCGACGGGATTGTCATTTTTGTATCCGACGGTAAAGCTCACCTCCGCACCGCTCTCAATCTCCGCCGCCGTCTCAACAAAGACGCTCACCTTTTCATTCTCAAAAGACTTCTGCCCTTTACTGTAAGAAAAATAAGCTATAATCGCCAACAAAAGAAAAATCGCCGCTCCGATGATAAAAAGCTTCTTCTTGCTCTTTTCAGGCTTAGCCGAAAGACCGTCTTCGCTATTGTTGTCATCATCTTTCTTCTTTTCCAAATAATCCCTAATATCATTTTCTTTTTCGTCCTGTGCCCGATCGACATTTGCCGAATTGAATTCTTGTGTCATATTTTTGTATGGTTATTTTCATTCATTATACAACGAAATGATTGGAAAATCAAAAAAGAGCGCGCCGGGAAGATATCTTTATAACAGACGCCAAAAATCCGCATCAATCAAGAAATCCGGCCTTGTATTCGAACCACACCAGAAATGGTGTTAATCACGCGGGATAAAACGTTTTTGCGCGGCATTCACACCATTTCTGGTGTGATCCATAATTCAAGATGCACTAATTCTCTGGATCCGCCTGCACTTTGAATCGTTTATTTTAGCCAAGTTAAAAAGGTAAAAATAATCTTTATTTGTCATTCCGGAATTTCGGTACTCCGAAATATCCGGAATCCCGTGACTATGCAAAACAAATGCGCGTTATGGACCTACCAATAAGTTCACAAAAAGCAGCGTTTTGCATAGGCTATGCTTCCGCACGTGCCGGTTCTTTGCCAAAACTCATTCTCATAAATGCCAGAAGCGCTGCGAGTATAATAAAAGCGTTTACAAGCATTCCAACAAAAATTGAGCCATAATCTACAGAAAAGCCAACGACATATACAACGATAATAAAAAATAAATTAAATATCTGACTGTAAATGCTCAGCGACGTTGCGCGGTGCGAAGACGGAACGACCCTGTGGATAATGTTGCCGATATAAATATCATATGAACCGGACGAAAAAACCAGCAATGCGATGGCGATAACAACCAGCACGGCGATTTTCGTGCCAAAAATCATTGAACAAAAAAGATTGATGAAAAGATATATCAGCATAATGCTCTTCCAGCCGATTCCAGATTTTATCTGCGGATAGAAATGAGCGCCGAGAAAACCGAAAACATTCACCAGCGGATAGACAATGCCAAAATAAATAAGAGGAACTTTGGCTGCCGCCATCACGGGCTGAAAATAATTGACGAGGATTTCGTAAGTGGCGTAAACCACAGAAAAAGTGACAATGGTATTCCAAATCATTTTGTGTCTAAGAAGAAAGTGCAGACCTTCTTTCATCTGATCGAGAGATGTGCTGATGCTTTTTTCACGCAATGGTTCTTTAAATTGCAGGGACAGCACAATGCACACCAAACTCGCCAAAGCTTGAAGCAAAAAGGGCATTCTGGGATCTATGGCATAATAGATATAAGCGCCGGTTGCAGTAGCGATAATTTTGCCTGCAAAACGGCATTTTATTATCTTCGATTGGATTTTTTCATATTGCTTTTCCCTTCCCAAAGAAAGCAAAGAATCATAAACGAACGCGCCGGCAATCCCGGAACAAAAAGCGGTTCCCAAACCGTTAAAGCAATAACCGAGAAAAAACATTCCAAATGAATGGGAAAGAAAAAAGATAACATTTAAAAGCATAAAAGCCGTATTGCTCAAAACCAGAAACGACTTGCGTGAATGTTTGTCCGCCCAAATACTAAAAGGTATATCCAATATGAACGACACAAGACTGGACGCCCCCACGATCAACCCCATCTGCGCAAAGCTCATCTTGTTATTATCCAAAAGAAAAATCGCAACAATCGGCAACGAAAATTGCAACCCGTCAAAAAGATTCATCAGATAAACTTTGTTTATGTTTCCCTCCAGATTTTTTCGATCTTTGATATCCATTTTGAATTATTATTTCTGTAAAAGCTGATCGCCTATTTTGGTTTTATCATAGACTGTTTTCACAAACATCAGAAGTACCGCAAGCGCTACCAGAGCATTGATAAGCATTCCGATAAAAATCGAGCCATGATCTATAGAAAAGCCTACAACATTTATAAAAATAAAATAGGATAACATATAAATCTGGCTACGAATACTGAGCGTTGTCGCACGGTGCGAGGAAGGAACGGCTCTGTGAACAATACTGCCTATAAAAATCTCAAAAGAACCGAAAGAAAGTGACAAAAACACGACAGAGAGCAGAACTAGGACGGCAATCTGCGTGCCAAAAAACAGTGAAGAGACGAGGTCGACAAGAAGATAAAATACCATCAGATATTTCCAACTTATTTTCGATTTTATTTTAGGATAAAGGCTTGCACCGAGAAAAGAGAACGCGTTGACAAAAACATAAACGATTCCGAAGTAAGCAACGGAAATTCCCGAGGCTTGCAAAACCGGCTGGTAATAATTGAAAAGAACGTCGCATGTTGCGCACATTACAGAAAAGATAACGACCAGATTCCAGACACTCCTATTCTTTAGAAGAAATTCCAATCCTTCTTTAACTTGGTGAAAAGATTTACTGATACTTTTTTCTCTGGAAGGTTCCTTGAGATAGAAAGTCAGCACCAGACATACAGAACTGACAAATATCGATAGCAAAAATACCATTCTCGGATTTGTCAGATAGACATATGCGCCGATTGCGGAGGCAATAAGTCTTCCTGTAAAAAAATATTTCATTACTTTCGACTGTACTCTCTCATATTGATCTTCCTCGCCCAAGGAAAGCAAAGTATCATAAATAAACGCGCTGAATATTCCGGTCGAAAAAGCGATCCCTATGCCATTGAGGCAAGAGCCGAAAAAAAATAATTCGAAAGAGTTGGAAATGTAAAAAAAGATATTCGAAAGCAAAAACGCTATACTGGCCAAGATCATAACGAACCTACGAGAATATTTATCCGCCCAGATGCTTGAAGGAATATCAAAGAAAAACGGCATGACGGCAGCTGCTCCGAGAATCATCCCTATTTGAGTCCAACTCATATGACTGTCCAAAAGATAAATCACATAAACAGGCAGCGGAAACCACAATCCGTCCAGAAAATTCATCAGGCAGATCTTATCTATATTTTCCTCCAGATTTTTTCGCTCTGTTTTGTTCATTATTGCACGTAAAATATAATTTTAGGACTCACGCGTTTAAACCATATAAAATCACTTTTTTATAATTCCCGCATTGATACATTCCTTTTGTCATCTTTGTAAAGATCCCTTGTATACAGTTAAACAGTATAATCAAGGGATTCTTACCAGAATGACAAAATGTTAGTTCTATCGCGAGAAAGAAAGTATTGAAGATTGAGAAAATTTGAAATGCATAAGTCCTAAATTTATTGAAAAAATGTTTATATCAAAAACTCCTCTTTCGAGGAGCTTCGACAATTCTGAGCGGGTGATGGGAATCGAACCCACATCCTCAGCTTGGAAGGCTGATATAATAAGCCACTATACGACACCCGCAAAATGCCATATCATTTTTCACTCTCAAATTCTAACAGATAAAATACGATATGGCAAGCCTCTTTTAATACCTGTTTTAATACCAAAATTAACTTAATCCTTCAATTTGTATTCGGACCACACCAGAAATGGTGTGAACCACGCAGGATAAAACGTTCTCGTGTAGCATTTCACGCCATTTCTGGTGTGATCCATAATCCATAATGCAAAATACACTCGGGCATGTCAAGACTTTCTGCCGTCTAGATATATAACTGAGCCACACATTGCGTATGACCTAAAATATATTCGCTCGATGCAAAATCTCCCTTTCCACCACCTCGCGGTCGCGACCGTATTTGAGCATCGACAGCTCCTTGATGTTCTGCGCCAATTCCCTGTTTCCTCTGGTTGGCGGGTAGGTCTTCATATTGAATCCTTCGCTCCTGACTCCGTCCAGCATCAATTTCAGGTAAGCGTTATAATTATCAATATTGATAAGATCCTGCTCGTCGAATACCGGCGCATATTGCTTTGCCAAGAATTCCGCGTCTTCCGGACCGACGCGGAAAGAACACAGCGTCCCCACGTTTCCAAAAACGGATTTTTGAATTGGCTCCGGGAGCTGTCCCAAAAACTGATGCGCAAGAGTGAGGCAGAGGCGATATTTTCTCGCCTCGGAAAGAATGGTGGAAATACTGTCGGTCGTGAAATTCTGAAACTCGTCGATATAGAGATAAAAATCTTTTCTCTCCTCTTGCGGAATATCCGTGCGACTGAGAGACGAAATCAGCAGCTTGCCAACCAGCACCAATCCCAAAAGATAGGCGTTCGTCTCGCCGATTTTTCCCTTTGACAGATTGACCAAAAGGATTTTCCGATTGTCCATAATCTCGCGAAAATTAATCGAACTTTTTTGTTGCCCGATAATCGGTCGCATCGTGTCGTTGGAAATAAATTGCGTCAATTTGCTGGTAATGTAAGGTACCATATTCGCCAAAGCCGCCTCGCCCCCGGCCTTTTCCGCTTCTTTCTGCCAGAAATCCCGCACGACCATATTCTTGCATTTTGACAATTTGTATTTTCTAAAATCGGCATCGGACATCACCTTGGAAATCTCGATAAGAGTCGAACCGGACTCCGGATCGTCCATTATGAGCAGCATCGCGTTGCGCATATATTGCTCGAACATCGGGCCGCCGGTCTTTGAGAGGTCGTATAATTTATCAAAAACTTTTATCATTTCATTGATAACAAAAGTCTTCTGCTCGGGATAGTTGGGGTCATATTCCAAAAGATTCAGCCCCATCGGTCTGTCGATGCGAGAGGGATCAAAAAGCACCACGTCTTCCGCCCGTTCTTTTGGCACGGCTTCCAGCGCCTCCTCAATCAAATCGCCGTGCGGATCAATCACGCACACGCCCTCGCCGTTCAAAATATCCTGCCGGACCATACTGCTCAAGAAGCCGGATTTTCCGGTCCCGGTCTGTCCGATAATATACATATGTCGGCGGCGATCTTCCCTGCCCATTGTAATAACCCTGTCATCCCCGCGATAAACGCTATGCCCCAACGCCAGCCCCTTCGCAGGCATAACGGAAGGCGGCGGCGCTTGCTTCGATTTCTGCCACTTGATTGACGGTGTTCCGATAGTTCCGATCGGAAAATGAAAAAGACTGGTAAGCTCTTCGGTATTCAAGATGGACTTCTTGTTATTTTCAAAATTTCTGAAAATAAAATTGTAAACGGTCTTGCTCACAAACCTGGATTTTCTGCCCATAAAAGCCTCCACGATCTTAAAACCGTTGCCGTTGGGCATATTGAACTGGGCAAAAGAACTTTCCAAGTCCTTGAGCAGCATCTCCGCCCTCTCCTTGGTAGGCGCGGAAGTGACTAGGCGAATGTTGGTCTCGAAACCGACTTTGCCCGCCTTGTTCTCGACCGCCTTTATGGATTCCTCTTGCATGGGCGTAAGTATCGCGCCCCTTTCCTCCTCCGGCTTCTTGACAGAGCTTACCCCCATATCGATTAACCATCTGATCATCTTGATCCCGGTCGGATTGCTTCCCAAACGACCTTCGAAATTCTTGCCCTGCTGCATCATTTTGATCGCTTCCTTGCTCTCTTCTTGCCAAATGCCCCCGGCCGGTTTCATTACGACTTGAAAAGCGGCGCCTTCTCCGAGCGGCACTTTTGAAAGCGCGCTGGCAAGACCGGAAATGGGGTCCGCCTCCATATTCAAATATGTCCGGACGGGCAACACAAAATCTTTTTTCAAAACCATATAAGAACCAGCCGCGCCGCCACCCGGCACGAAAATATTATAGTCATTAACCCTCTCAATATTCGCATCCGGATAAAAACTGTGGATCTGCTTTTCCACGATAGATGAAAATTTCTTCGGAGTTCCGACATAGAAAAAAATTTCATTGCTGTCAATCGGCGTCGCGATTTCAAAAGACAAATAAAAAGGACCGTAAAGCAGCCGCGTTTTCATTTCCTCCCGAATATTACTGAGATTGGCATAGAGTTGCTCCATAACGGAAATGCTCTGCTTCCTCTCCTCCGCGCCGTCTTTCTCCCGCTGTTGCAGATTTTTGGAAACTGAGACCTGCAAGACAACCATATTGAGCGAGCGCGTTATCTTGCCCGTATTCATCATTTTTATATAGACAATCCGAATCACGGCCAAAGCCGCCAAAAGAATAATGGGGAAAATCATCCCGGACAAATTTATTTTAAATATAAGGCCGGCAAGTTCAAATGTCATACGGGGTTAAAGTAAGGAAATATAAAATAGGTCACACGCAAAATATGGCTCAAACCGCTCTTGTCAGAGCCGGGCCGAGAATCACACTCCGGCAAGTTAAGCGGATCACGCCAGAAATGGTGTGAATGCTATACAAAAACGTTCTGTCCTGTATTCCACACCATCTCTGGTGTGATCCGGATTCGATCGGCATTTCCATTATTCATATGTATAATTTCTAAACCAATAATTATAAATCATCCAATTTCTTCGCTGCCACCAATTTGTCGTGAAGCTCCCCCGACAATTGAGAATGGAGCAGATCCAGAGTGTAAGGATCGTTAAGCCCTCTGGCAACTTTGATGCTATAGCTTATCCCTTTTTGCCAAGCAAGCGCCGACAACGTTTGAATTCGCCTGTCTTCATCCATCGCCAATATGGATTTAATATCCCGCGCCATCTCCTCTGCCTTATCGTCACTGGACGAGGTCGTCGAGCTATTGGCAGCAACGGACTTGACTGTCGAAGCCATAGTCTCAATTTGATTTTCTTCTTCGATTCCTGCTTCTTTTGCCCTTTCCCGCGCAGCTTCCGTCCACCCGGGAGAATATTCCGTTTCTTCCGACGAAGAATCTGAAACTTCAGATGGACGCTCCAATCCCAACGCCGCCCTCTTTCGAGCAAGCTGTCTCTCCAGTTCTTTAATCTCCAATAACTGCGAATCCTCCGGACTTATTTGTGGCATATTTTTTAATTTATAGAGTTATTATCGGCTCATACGCACAGTACATAGTTCTGAACATGTATCATCAGTTGAAGCTCTCTGTCATATAATTCTGAATTTCGGATCACACCAGAGATGGTGTGGACCACGCAGGACAGAACGTTTTTGTATAGCATTTCACACCATCTCTGGTGTGGTCCAAATACAAAAACGGATTTCAGATTAATATAAAATTATTTCCCCCCTTCCGGCTTGGAAGCCGATTTCTTTGACTGGAAAGGTACTTTGCATTTGGTCAGCCATGCCATGATATCATCCCGTCGTTTTTCGTTTATTATAAATTCAAGAACAGCCGCGAAACCGACAATCTTGCCGGCAGCACCGGCTACCGGCAGAAACATTCCCAGTTTCAAAGCGCTTGTCATAGTACCCGTTGCGATTGCCCCTTTACCGGCAATACCCGCCATCTTATTCGCTGCCGCCCACTCTTCAACTTTTTTGCCTAAAATAATAATCGACCCCAAAACCCCCGCCACGGCAAGAAAAATTTTTATAAATTTTCCTAGTTTCTTTTTTGCCTCAAGAGACAGCTTTTTATCGCCATTACTGTCAACAATTTCCAAGTTGCCTGCCGCCGCGTCCTTTATCATCTCAGCCAACATCTTGGATACTTCGTCCAACTTTTCGATATCGAAGATCAATGAGGCGTATTGTTCACGCGAAATTCCGCTATTTTGAGAATCTATCTTCTGCAAATAGAAACATTTCAAATATTTCGATTTCTCGTCCGTTTTCTTTTTTGTATCTTCAAGAAATTCTTTAAACTTCTCGGGATTGTCTTCCTTTAATACATCTGCTGCTGCTTCAGCCATATTTCCAAGTTCATTTTGCACATACTCAAGATCCGACTCTTCCTTTTCTCTGTTTATTTTCAATTCTTCCTCGAGAGCTTCCTGCATATTCCTAATATCTTCTTGCGTGTAGCTCTCCCCTAATTCCAAGTTCTCAATGTATCGCGCCTTTGCATCCGCCGTCATTTTTTCGAAAGCTTCCTTATCAAGTTTTTCCTGCTCTTCCGTTTTTGAGGACTCCCCATTATTTTCTTGCTCCTCCTCCTTCTCCTTCTCTTCCTCGGCAAGTTTCTCCGCAATAGTCTCGCTCATCGCAGCCCCGACTTGCTCTTTCTGCTTTTCCGAAAGATTATCCCAATTCAAGGCATTTGCGACTTCTTGCAAAATTTCCGCAAACACGACATCTTTGTCATCTTTCGTTTTCGCGGCTCCATATTTTTCAAATAACTCCCGAGCTTCCGCCGAACGTTCCGCTTCCGCTGTCGGAATCTCGCCTCCAAAAAAGACTGCCATTATTTTTTCGACCGATTTTACAAACTGTCTTGCTTCTTCTTCTGTAAATTCTTCCTCTACCGAATTCTCTTTTTCTTCAGCTGTATCTTTCTCCGAATTTTCCTCTTTCGGCTCTGATTCTTGAGAGTTCTCCTGCACATTCAAAGGGTTTTTGGGAGCCACCTCTTCTTCAGACGTCTTTGTTCCCTCAATCTTATCATCAAGGGCAGCACAGATATCTCGCGTCTCTTCGTCGAGATAACGTGCGACATCGATAATTTCTTTTTGCAACTCCGGATTTATTATTGTGTTTTGTGCCTTCTCCCCTAGCTCCTTGTTCGTATTCATAGCTTTGGTAGCTTTTTCTACAACATTACCTCTAACCAGCTTCTCTGCTTCATTAGAATTAGCAGGTTCTCCAGCTTCTTTCCGAGGCATATCCTCATTTTTTGGTGGCTCTTCCTCGTTAGTACTCATATCTTTAATAATTATTGATTTTATCCCTCAACTTATCCGCCTTTTCTCTGGAAGAGATTTTGTCTATCTTGTCAAACAAAGACAGCTGCCGTTTACGGATGTCAGTCATTTTATCTTTGAAAGTCTCATAAGCCTTTCTTATTATCTCAATTTTCTCTTCCTCGGTCATTTTTTTGCTTGTATTTATGTGCCTTTAAAACGATGCGATGTTCCCTTTGTCTAACCCACCTGCACTTCCCAACCCCTATCCTTTATTTTCCAAAAGTTGTGTCATCCCGGAATTTGCGCAGCAAATATCCGGGATCCCGTTGCTAAGCCGTTAGAAATGAAATATAACACTTATCTTGCATAGTCACGGGATTCCGGATATTTCGGAGTACCGAAATTCCGGAATGACAAATAAAGATTGATTTTATCTTTTGACTTGGCTAAATAAGCAATTCAAAGCGCAGGTGAGTTCAAGTCGCTTTGCATTCGGACCATACCGGAAATGAAATGCTACGCAGAAACGTTCCATCCCGCGTGGTTCACACCATTTCTGGTGTGGTCAATTGGAGGATCCATAATTCAAAATATACCAATTATCCTCTTATCCTCAAAATATCCTCCTTGGTTTTTCTCGCCTCGTCCTCAAAGATCGCTTTGGCATCCGGGTTTTTGGAGAGAATATAATTCTCCATTTCCTCGAACATTCCGTCCGGAATTGCATTGAATTCTTTCGCTTCCTCCTCGCTGAATTCCTTCATAATCCGCAACCCCGCGCGCGAGCTGACCAACATCACAATCTCCTTCATCGTGCCCGACTTCTCATACTCTTCAAGCGCATCCAGCCCCAAAGACCTCTCAATGTCCTGCAAAATTTTATCGCTGATTAATTGCATATGTTATATTTACTTTTTATTTCTGATTGCCCTATACTATTTTCGGTTCCTATGACTATTTTCCCAAAGAATCATCATATCGTACAAACTTAAGTTATTTACCGGATTTTCTATTCCCGTAGCAAGCTCAAAAGCCTTATTTATACGGTTAATAGCCTCCGGGTCTTCAACCGTTTCTTCAAGCATCTCTCTAAACGTAAGACCTTTTAGCTCTTTGGCTGTAAGATCACCACCTTTTTCTGATTTTTTCAGCTGATCCAATGTTTGTATCAAAGTTGGAAAATCAAGAACGGGATCTTTTGTAAGCAACAGCGCTACAGTCGAAGGTATATTTTCCTTCTCTATTTTTCTATTAAGTTCATTAAAAATAATCTCTATACGTTCCTCGGAAAGATTAACGTCTTTCCCTATGTCATTATCTTCAGACGCCCTGTTGCCACTACCATTTTTTTCTAGCCTTCTAAGGCTGCTCTCGAACCACCTAAAAGAATTTTTCGCAAGTCCCTTCTCATTTTTATTCAGACCCTTATCCGTATCATCTATGTTACTATTCGCTATGTTCTTTATCTTTTCTAGCATAGACTTATATTCGGGACTATCTTCCGGTAATTCCAGCGCATTTAATTCTTGTATAGCCTTAAAAAGCTCAGCAGTTTTAGGGGAAGAAAAGCTTTCCAAGATTACTTTTCTAATTTTCCCTACTTTGATTTTCTCCGGACTTTTCCCTGCAAACACAACTAACTCATTTATAAATTCTCGTGCTTTTTCAGGATCGAATTCCATACCGAAAACATCAACTATCAAGGCCTCATCGTCAAGACCTGATGTGACCACCTCTAGTAAACAGTTTTGATACCCGTCTCCATCTTTTAAATTTCTTTTTATAAACTCTTCCAAGCTCCCCCTACCTTCGCCCTCAACATCATTAACATCTTCCGGTTCCCTTTCTTCTGTTTTCTGCCGTTCCACTTGTTCATTCAGTTCAAAATAGATATCCTCGATACCATCTTTTCCCACTGTCACCCCAAGATCGAAAATAAGCGGAACAGGTTTACCGTAGTCCTTATTAACAGGCAAGCGCGTTTGGTAATAATTCTTGCCACCTTCTCTAAAATAACGAAGAAGCACCCCGTTGTCCTTTTCTACAATAACAGGACCTCCCTCCTCAAGATCCGAAGACATAAAAGTAGAGAGATGATTTTCGTTTTCCGAAACCCTTATTTTCTGCCGTTCCACTTGTTCATTCAGTTCAGAATAGATATCCTCAATACCATCTTTTCCCACTGTCACTTTTTCATTTTCATCGTTAAAAGGCCCAGTGGACTCACCATAACTCCCAGTATTAAGCAAGCGCTGGCAATAAACCTTGCCGCCAGCTCTAAAATAACGAAGAACCACGCCTCCTTCCTTTTTTACAATAATAGGACGCCCCTCCCGAATACCCGAAAGCAAAAAGTCAGAGAGATGCTTTTCGTCGTTCCCCACACCTTTTTCATCCTTGATATCGCCAACCTCTTCCGGCTCTCTTTCTTCGATTTTTGTCTCATCTTCTTTTTTGATCTTCTCCCAATATTCCTCCACCGTAACCTGCACATCCTTCTTTTTTCTTATATCATGCCGCTCCCAAAAACCGCCTCTTCCTTCAACTCCAAGGTTGACAGTTATTATCAACACGTTCTTTGCTTTCGTAGCATCTTCCCACTCTATATCAAATCTATAGCGACCATTGCCCAAACTTTCTCTTGAACGACTAACTTTACCCTTGAAATCGGCTTCTTTGATTGCGCCGAAATGGTTGCTTTCTCCTGCCATTTCCAAAAGCCTCTTCAGAAAAAACCAGCCGTTGGTATCCTCTCTTTGTACACGATCCACATCCCTGCCGCTTATCTTCACGGCATCGGTGCTTTCGTCTTTCTTCTCCCACTTAATATTTTCATCGCCCTCTAATTTAACACTTACGCCTTTTTCAAATTTATCCAAAAAATTCCTCTTCTCCTCGGATAGTTTTTCTTGTTCTTCTTCTCGTTCTTCTCTTATCTTTTGCATCTCTCTCAAAGTAAGCACAGCATAGTATGTGCTCTCAATATTCTCATGTAATTTAACAAGCCCATTGCCGAGTGTCTCCTGTTTATTTATTTCTTCTGCCACCCCAACGAACCCCCTATCACTCAAATACAATGTCTTCATTACATTTCCCATGCCGGCAATTAGCGCTCCCTCCTCCGCCATCTTTATTAATTCTATCTTTCTGGTCTCAATCGCTTTCAGAAGATCATCTTCACTTATTGATATATCTTGCTTGGGAAATTCTTGTCGCAAAAAGTCTTTTTCTGCATCGGACAATCCTTTTCCTGTCAAAAGAGCATCCTTGCAAGCGAGAAGTGCGCTGGCTCTCCTCAAGAGATTATCAACTATCTTCTGCTCATTTAAGTCTTCTTCTTTCTTTTCTTTTTTCTCCAGAGGAGTTCCCGGTTTTTCGAGAACGTTTTCTTTCGATTCTTGAACCCCTGATTCCGTCTCTTCGATATTTTTTGGTTCTTCCGAAGGGAAAACTACCTTCTTTTTTTCCACCTCTTCTTGTTTTGCCTCCGGCTCCACTTCATCTCCACCGCTATTTTTTATTTGCTCCTGAAGTCTTTGAAACTCCTCCAACTCCAACACCAAACTTTTTAAAAGCATTAAACGAGTCGAGATAGTCAACATGTCTCCACTGGAAATCATTCCCTTATTATCCCTTTCAAGGTTCTCTGTTTCTTTTATCATTGCCCAAGCTTTTTCTAGTGCCCCTCCGCAGTCAAATCCTTCTTGTTTCATTTCCTTCTGAATTTCGCCTAAAAAAGAAGTTATCTCTCTGTTATTTTTTATTATGTTTGTATGGAGATCTTCAGACAAAATATCCTCACTCGACTGAGAAGAATCCGCAACCTCAGCTTCTTCTTCTGGCATAGGAGTTTCTCCTTGTATGTTTTCTGGGCTTTCTCCTAACTGCTCGTTCATATTTTTACCTTAAATCTTAAATAAAAAGCATTTTATGGTCATACACGACCTAACATATTTTGGATTACGGATTTTGGACCACACCAGAAATGGTGTGAACCACGCAGGACAGAACGTTCTTGCGCAACATTCCACACCATTTCTGGTGTGATCCGGATGCAAAAATAAACATAAATCCCATTTTACAATCTCGTACTCGTGGGAGAAGACGTCTTTGATCCTCTGTCCCCTCTTGAAAGCAACGGATTTTCGGGTCCTCCCGGTCTTCCCGATGTTGATCTTGGCGATATCGATTCTTGATCGTCTCTTTGCAGAAATGCCGCGCCCATTTTTCGCATCGTGCCGCGGCTGACTATATTACGAAGGTCTCTGGCGTTTTTTATAATTCCTTTTTCTTTCAATTCGGCAAAGGCCTCACTGACCTTTTTGTCTCCCCCGATTTCACCCGTTCGAAGCAATCGGTTCATTCTTTTTACTCCTCCCATATCCAAAGTGCCGCTTCGCTTATCTTTAAAACACTCCAAAGCCCCCATATATGCGTTTCGATCTTGCGTCGAAACCGTTGCCACATTCTTACGGAGATACCTGTCCAGTTTGAGACGCTTTTCCGTAGACTTAAAAACGTTAGATTTTCCGTCAAATCCAAAAATTGTCGTTTGCGGCCTCACAAAAGTCCGTCGGGAATTTGTGTCTTGCCCGTTTATCATCTCTTTCTCTTTCTTTATCTGATGATCCTTTCGGCTATCTGCATATTCCCTTGAATTCCTGAGCCGTTCCCGTTCTGCCGCCCTTCTCTTCTCCCCTTCTTCACAATGCTTCGTCGCCGCCGCTTCAATCCTTGCAATCCTTTCATCCGCCGTCATTTTACTGGAATCTTCAAGACCCCAAATTTCTGCAAGTTGTTCTTCTTTGTCTGGCATATGGATATTTTAACTTTCTTGAATTATAGCACTTATCAAATTAAAATCAAAATGTTGTCAACGCTGTCACTATTGGCAAGCTTTTGTGTAAAGCGAAAGCGAGGTTGAAAGGCGAAGTAGCATGGCTTTAGCCTGCGCGGTTGTCCAATGCGAATAGAACGATTGTATACGTTCGTTTTTTCCGCGTGGGATAGCAGCGCAGGCTAAAGCCATGCTACTCCGTTTGGCAAATTGTATTTGGACCACATCGGAAATGGTGTGAAATGCTACGCTAAAACATTCTGTCCTGCGTGGTTCACATCATTTCTGATGTGATCCAAAATCCACGATCCAAAATTCAACGGGTGTAACCCAAACGCCACGATCGACAAACAAAAGATGCGAGCTTCATTTATAAAAAACCCTGTCTTCGTTTTTCAGATAAATATATTGTAGCGTGTCTATTTTTTCTTTATCAATCGCCTCATTTAGCAAATAGTCGAGATTTTTCGCCTGCTTTGCGGCACTCTTGGTGGTATCAAAATACAGCTTCGTGTTTTTGTCGGTAAAACCAATAAGCTCGCGGCTGCGATAACCCTTGGTTTTGAAATATTTTATCTTCAACTTTGAATTATGGCTGACCAGACCGCTAAGCTCCACGGCAAAACGGACAAAGCCTTCGTCCGCAACTTGCTCATTCAAAGCGATGGCAGAAAGAACGGAGGTTCCTCCCTGCGCCACACCCCCGGCATCTCCGGCACTGGCGTTGCCGCTTTCGCCCTCTTTTACATTCGTTTGCTTGGCGGCGGCGTTCTCGCCCACCTCTTTTTGCATCGCCGTCCGTTCCGCTTCCGTTTCTTCGGCGATTCGGGCTTCTTCCATAATCTTTATGAAATGTTTCTGCTCCTTGATAAGTTCCCCTTCGTCGGCAAGAAGAAAGGCCGCGCCCTTGTCATTCACAAAATAGCACTGGTTCCTGCACCAAATAAGCGCCATATTCTTTTCTTTCACGTTCAGAATAATCTCATTGGGAAACTTCAGCCCGACCTCGACATTTTCAATCTCGGAAAAATTTTCCGCAAGTTTGGACTTGATTTTCTTCTTGTCCACAAACAAATAGTTGTCCCCGGGAATAAAACCGTACACTTTTCCTGACATCTCATTTCTCGCGACCTCCTCCAGCTTTTCCGCAGCAGTATTTTCATTTCCAATCGTGCGGACGGTCTTTATGCGCAGCGCCGCGGAAAATATCACGACATAAAGAGACGCCAACAGCAGCAAAACGCCGCCAAGCAAAACAACCGCGCGCTTGCTTATCGCTTTTCTTCTTTTGTTTTTGCTTTTATCCCTGTGAAACTTAAGCTTCAGAGAAAATTTCGCTCTTTTTTTCTTTTTCTGCCACGACCTTGCGGCTCTTTTATTTTTTAGCTGTTTCATCAATATCCCCTCTTAATTTTTCGGATTAATTCTATAAAGTATGTAATATAATATTTCCAATTCAGCGGCAAATCTTGGCAGTGCACCAAATTGACCTCATACCCTCCGAAACCTTTTTTGAATCTGGAAAGTCCGAACCACGGATGTTTCGGATTATCGTCCACGATGCCGTAAAAATTGAATTTCCCGATTCCCCTGCGCCTCGCCTCGCATATCGCCTCCCAAAGTACAAGGTAGGAAGACGGCACTCTTGCATATTCCGACGAAGAAGCGCCGTGATGATAAAAAGCTTCATCGCCATAAAAAACGACAATGGCGCTGGAAATGATTTTGCCCTCGTATTTGGCATTAAAAATCTTAATCCGATCGTCCTGTCGAAAGGCCTCCATTTCCGATTTGATATATTCGTAGGAAAAAGGGACGAAATGATGCCTCTCCACGGTTTCCATATGAATATCGTAAAAAGCTTTCAAAGACTCCTCCGAGTCGCTCATTTCAATCGTCACGCCGTCTTTTTCCGCCCGGCGAATCAGATTGCGATGATTTTTCTTCATCTCCCGCATAAGAACTTCCTCATCCTTGCCGATGTCCAAAATCCAAGTCTTCTCGGGATGCATCATGTGAATCGGCGCATCTCTGAATTTCAAGCCGCGGAATATTTGCAAATTTTCTTCGTTTTTGAGGAAAAGAGGACTGATTCTGACAAACGCCGCTTTCTCTTTTTTGCCCAACCTTATCAAATAAGTTTTTAATTCTTCAATAATATTTATCATGTTTTTCTCGTCTGCGACAATCGGTCCGTGCGGCACAAAAAGAAAAGTTCCGCGCCGTGCCTTTACTTTGATGATCAAAGCCGCCGCTTCGATTTTTTCTCCACTGAAAAAGCCCAACCGCCAAATTTTTTCCCCGGTATTTTTATTAAACTCCCCCCAATTCCAGGAATGCAAAAAAGAATCGGGGTTGGCTTTTGTGACAAAATCATCCCACTCGGTTTTGCTGTTTATTTCGGAAATATTCATAAAGAAAAAGATTACTGATTGATAAAGCACGACCCGCACTTCCTGCCAATTGTTTTTGGCTCAAACTTATTATATTCTTGTTTTTTACAAGCTTCTTATTTGTCATCTCGAAGGAGTACTCGACTGAGAGATCTGGGAAATGCACGAAGACTTTGTTGATATTGTTTTTTTACAGTAAGATTATATTTGCATAATATTATTCACAGATTTCTCAATCGGAGTACCTCATTTCGAAATGACATCATGAAAATATTTTTTGTTAATCCCAGAACTTACACATCTGTTCTGTCATTTTTTTATTATCACCCCTCAAACCCGTTTATAAAATCTGCGACTTTCTTTGCTTCCTCCTCGTGTATATTGTGATGTGTCGGCAAATTTACACAATGCGCGCTTACTTTTTCCGCTACCGGGCAACTGCCTTTTTGATAGCCGGACTTGTTCAAATCAACCTCGATCGGTCCGACCGCTTGCGGAAACCAGTCGCCGAGAATAATATTTTTCTTGGCGGCGGCAGCGATAATATTTTTCTTGTCCGCCGCCGTTATCGTATACCAAAGAAAGATATTTTTGCAATTCGGAAGCGTTTCCGGAAGCCCCACACCTTTGACCGAAATGTTTTTTCCATATATCTTTGCAATCTTTATGCGATGCGAGTTGAATTCATCCACTTTTCCCAGTTGATGCAGCGCGATTGCCGCCAGCGCGTTGGGCATCTTTTTGGCAAAATCCTTTTGCGGTTCGCCTTTTTTCTCCTCCGCCGTATAAGCTTTGTCGAGAAGTTTCAGTTTGAAAGCAAGGAACATCATCGCTTTTCCCCACGAAAATAAATTGTAAGTGTGCAGCGCCTTGAAAGTTATAATCGGATGAAGCAGGCTCTTCCTTACAGCCTTTACGGAAGGAAACGGCAAGCCGTCGCGGATATCCTCCACTTTTTTCATCAAGCCGGCATCTTTCGCAATCACCATTCCGCCCGCCACCGCGGAGATCACCTTGTCCCGCCCGAAACTGAAAAAAGCCGCATCGGCGAACTTGCCGGTTTTCTCTCCTCGATATTCCGCTCCCAAAGAATGCGCGCAGTCCTCAATGGTTTTGAGATTGTACTTTTTCGCAATTGATAAAATTTCCGCAACAGAGGCGGGATTGCCGAAAGTATGTTGAATGATAATTGCCTTGGTTTTGCCGGTTATCTTTTCTTCCAGCTTGTCCGGATTCATATTGAAAGTCCTTTCCTCGATATCGACATAAACCGGCTTCGCGCCCAAAAGCCGGATAGTGTTGGACAGAGCCACCGTAGTAAAAGCTTGTAAAATAACCTCATCCTCTTCACCGATTTCCATCGCCTGTAAAATGGCGCAAAATCCGGACCTTGCCTGATCAAAACTTACCGCCTTTTCCGCGCCCATATATTTTTCAAAAGCCCTTTCCAACTTTCCTATATTTTTCCCGTCCTGCAAGCTCTTTCCGTCTCCCCAGAAAAAGTATCTACAAGCGATCAAAACATCCCCGAGCGTATAGTTGGGAGCAAAGGCGGCGGCTATCGGCATAAATGATTTAGGCATCTTCTTTTTTCTTATCTTCTAAAAGTTTCTTCATCACGACCCCCGCGCCGCGGCTCTCAAAAAGCACGACGGAGTCCGCTCCCAATCTTTTTTTAACCTCTTTTTTCATTTTATCAAAATCTTTTTCAAAAATAAAATTGCATTTTTGGTATTTATTCCTTATTTCTTTATCTTCCTGCTGCAAAATGAAAGCAAAATGGCACACGTCGTCGGCTTTCTTCCAGATTTTACGATGAACCTCTTTCGAATTCTTGCCCAGCTCATCGATGCCCGGGAAAACCAGAATTTTTTTGTATTCGGGATAAGCGTCTTCCATATATTCCAACGCCGCAATCACGCCAGTAGGGTTGGCACTGTAGCTGTCATCGATAAAGACAGCGCCCTTCACCCCCTCCTGTTTTCGCATCAGATATTTGCTCCGGGGATCAAGGCTGGAAACCGCCTCTTGTATTTCCGGAAGAGTCATTCCCAGTTTCTCCGCGACGATAATGGCGGAAAGCAGATTCTCGATATAGTGCTTGCCCAATATATTGACCCGAAACGCCGCACCCTTATATTCAAACTCGACAAAATCCGGACTGACCCTGATATTTTCCGTCAGACTCTTGGAAAAAATCTCCACATCTTTCACCTTGTATCCGGTTCGGGGCTTCATCTTGTCCGCCTGTTCGTTGATAACCGCAAATCCGTCTTCGGGCAGACTTCTAACCAGTTCGAACTTCGCCCGCTTGGTGTTCTCGATTGAACCGAAAAGATCAAGATGCTGTTCGTTAAGCCCGGTAATAATGCCGGCGAAAGGTCGAGCCAAACCGCAAATTTCCTTGATTTCACCGATTCGATACGCCCCCATCTCGCAGATGAAATAATCAAAGTCGTCATTCACGTCTTTCAAAATCGTGTTCGCCACACCCATATTGGAATTATTGTTTCCCTGCGTTTTCACGACTTTATATTTTTGCGACAGTATCGCGTCCAAAAATTCTTTCGTACTCGTCTTGCCGAAGCTGCCCGCGATTCCGATTGTCTTCACTTTTTTCATCCCCGCCATTTTGAGACGGGCCCTATTGAGAATCTTTTTCTTTTGATAATCAGAAATAGGAGTAACTATGAGTATCGCTAAAAGCAAGAAGATGGGAATGAGGATTACCAGCGACAAAAGGTAAAAAGCGAACAGGACAAGGAAATCCAAGCTATAGACTATTTCAATAGACTGCAATAAATGATTCGTCACGAAATATATAAAAATCGAAAAAAGCAAAAAGTACAGAACCAAAACCAGAGCTATTTTGACTGTCGGCTTAGGTCTCAGGAAAGCGCGATTTTTGATACCGATCAGGAGCCGAAAAAAAGAATAAAGAAAAACCAAGGGGGCAATTCCACCCAGTAGCAGGACGAAAAAGACCGCAACCACGCGGGCTGTAGCCGGAAAAAGCAAGCCGAGCAAGATAAAAACCGCCAACACCACGCCAAGGTCGGAAAAATTCAATCTCGAATTCTCTCGCATGTGCGACTTCATCCTGTCCAAACGATATTCCTTTATCTGAAAAAACCACAAGAAAGACAACGTATCTTTCAAAAATTTTACTCCGAAAAGGATAAATGTTATAAGAATTAAGATTTGGATTTTAGTCATTTTCTTATCTGAGATTTAATAATTTTCTGTCGCGCACTGCATTATGAAACCAAATGCACTACCCTTGATTTGTTCCGAAAATCGTACCCGTTAAAATACACAATCAATATCTGTCATTTCGAAATAAGGTACTCCGATTGAGAAATCTGTGAATAATACTATGCAAATATAATCTTACTGTAAAAATAACATCGGCACAGTTTCGTACATTTCCCAGATCTCTCAGTCGAGTACTCCTTCGAGATGACAAATAAAATTAGTCAAGTTTCGGTATCGGAATTGCCACGTCGTCTGGAGTACCTATTATTTATTACCCGCACCGTTCTCCAAAAACATTCGCGCAAACTCTTCAACATTATTATACACCGCGGAATGATTCGCCTCTTTAATGATAAACAAACTCGAACCTTCAATCATATTGTGTATCAGCTCCCTATCCGATAGCGGCGTGGAATGGTCGTTCTCTCCCCAAATCAAAAGCGTCGGCACTTTAATCTCGTCAAGCAGGGGAGTCAGATCTTCGGCAAGCGCATTTTTCATAACCCCTTTCATGCGCGGACTGGCGCTGACATAATCCTTTTCCCGCACGATTTTATATAAAAATTTCTCGGCATATTTCTTCAGGCTTGATAAAAAAGGCAGGCTGAAAATCGCTTTTCCGACCTTCGATAGAAAGAAAAAAAACTGCTGCCTTTGTGTGAGTGGATGCTTGATGCCCGCCGCCCCGGTCAGTACCAGCTTTTTAAGATCATTCGGATACTCCACCGCATACTTAATGGCGATTCTGCCGCCAAAAGAGTGTCCAAGCAAAATCACTTTTTTGTTATTCTTACTAAACGCCTTGCCATTATTTTGGACGGCACCCTCGATAATATTCTTCACCAACTCAAACCCCGTTTCCCTCTGCGCAACGCACTTCACAAATTCCTTTGTAAAATCAACGTAATCGTCGATTTTCCAATCCCCTTGCGGTTCCTCGCTCTTCCCGAACCCGGGCAAGTCGGGAATATAGAATTTATAATTACTGTCGCCTTTCAGAATCGCCTCCGCCGTCGCCACATATCTGTCCGAAGAAACGCCCCAGCCATGCAACAAAACCACCGGGGTCTTCCCGTCTCCGACTATTTTGTAGTTTATAAAAAGCCCTTTGATTTTTACCTGTCTTTCTTGCATATGGTTTATTATTTAAGATACTCTCCCGATTTTGTCTCGAAAACCGTACCTGGCTTGAGTCGACTCTCAACGGTACCGAAACGCTTTTCTTTGTCATCTCGAAAGCCGTACTCGGCTTGAGAGATCTATAAACTTTATTTATCTCACCGCCCTTTATATTTCGCCTTCAACTCCTCAACAATTCCCCGAATTTCAGTCTCCCCGATTCCTAAATCCTCAAACAATCCAACGCTCAAATCCTTTAAACCGGGATTTACGCTTTTTATCAATTCAGTTTTCTTTTTCCTGCTCCATTTTTTGATTACTTTTTCTCTCTCAAGAGTGCTATATACATTATCAGACTGTTCAAAATATATAAGATATTTCAGTTTATATTTCGCCGTAAATTTGCAACCAAAACCGTTTTTATGCTCAATTATCCTTCTAAGAATATCATTAGTAAAACCAACATAAAAAACGTTCTTGGGATAATTGGTTAATATATAAACATAAAAATGATATTCCTTCTGCATGGATTTACTTTATTTTGTCACCTCGAAAGCCGAATTTAGACTAAGAGGTTTGTAAACTAAATAAATATCCTATTCATTAATTGTCATCTCGAAGGAGTACTCAACTGAGGGATCTGGGAAATGCACGAAAACTTTGTTGGTATTGTTTTTACAGTAAGATTATATTTGTATAGTATTATTCACAGATTTCTCAATCGGAGTACCTCATTTCGAAATACCTGTTAAAAGAAACA